>WNGE01002959.1_pt1 | contig 20318 bp, 16 predicted proteins | sample 5400651 | NCBI WGS metagenome assembly WNGE01 (sample SAMN13153370, study PRJNA577476) | soil metagenome | isolation source: 60 cm soil or saprolite under grassland replicate 2 | place: USA:California | collected 2016-06-15 | reverse complement strand
ACGCGGCCAGGTGCCGGCGACGAAACCGGGCGATCGACCGGAAGTCCGGGGCGGCATCGGCGGCCAGAAACCGGAACCCGACATCATCGACACACTTACGCTCGATCGCCCGCGACGACCGGACCCCGGTGCTGTAGCCGTAGATCAGCAGACGCAGCATCAACCGCGGATCGTAGGGCGGGTACCCGCGCGTCTCGGTATAGCCGGCCAGGATCGGTCCCAGGTCCAGTACCTCGTCAACCAACTCGGCCACGAACCGGGCCAGGTGACCCTCCGGCAGCCAGTCATCCAACGACGGCGGCAACAGCAGGATCTGATGCGGATCGAACCACCGAAACGCCTTCCCTCTACCCACGACCAGTCAACGATCCAGACCCCCGGCCGATGCGTTACTGACCCACGCTCCTAGGGTCGCACCGTCCGGGCTGATCGCCATGCCGTTGGGGAACGCGAGGTCCTCGGCCACCCGGTCGACGGTGCCCTCCGGAGTGACGAGCACGACCAGGCCCGGTGCGAACTCACCGCCGGGAAAATCGAACCGATGTTGTTGACGTACGCGTTGCCCCGCTCGTCGACCACGATGTCGTTCCACGGCTTCTGCGAGATCCCGGAAAGGTCGGCATGCTGGACCAGCGACCCGTCCGGCTCACGGCGCAGCAGCCGTCGCTTTGCCGAGTCCACGACCAGCAGTCGGCCGTCAGGCAGGAAGTCGATGCACATCGGTAACGACGCGACGGTTGCCACCTGAACCGGCCGCCGTCATGACCGCTGGGATCCCGAGCAACCGGGCACCGGTCGGACCTCTCGACCCACCTCGACCCCGATGCCGGACGGGCCGAAGGGCACTGGCCGCAGTCGTGACCGATCCGCAGTTCGGCTCGCTGGACTGTCACCCTTGACGACCAGAACATCGACCAGGCCACCGCGGACCGGTTCCCCGCTCTTCGTGGCGTGCGCGTCTGCGATCGGTGAAAGCCGGCGCGGTGGCATCATTCCGGGATGGGCAACGGTACGCGGTTGCTGGCGCTAGGCAGTTCCGCTGTTCTCGCGTCGGTGTCGGCTCTGCACGTGGCGTGGGGGTTCGGGTCGTCGTGGCCGTTTCCGGACCGCAGCGCGCTCGCGCGCGAGGTCGCCGGTACCGCCGAGATGCCTTCGCCCGCATCATGTTTCGTCGTCGGTACGGCCCTGGCCGGCGCGGCGGCGGTGGTCGCCGGAGTCGGCGGCGACCGGCGATTGGCCCGGCTGGCCCGGGCGTCCGTGGCGGCGGCGCTGATTGTGCGGGGGCTGACCGGCCTGACCGGTACCACCGGCCGGCTCGTGTCGTGGACGCCGTCCGAGCACTTCGCCGGTATCGACCGGCGCCGGTACGGTCCGCTCTGCCTGGGTACCGGCGCCGCGGTCGCGGCCAGCATGATCAGGAGGCCGCGCCGTTAGGACTTGCCGATGATCAGCAATGCGGATTCCTGGGGTACGGCGAGATACCCGGATCGGACTGGGTCAGGGGCGCCAGTGGTGAGATCCGGCGCGTCTTCACGCAGCGCGTACGGCAATCGGGGCTTCAGCCTGGAACGATCTTGAGAACCCGGCCGGGATGTTCGGAATGGGCGAATGAGGTGAGGGAGCGCAGCTATGACCGCTGCCGACGATCTGCTGGTGCTCGTCCCGCCGCCAGCTGACTCCGGCGCTCCGCCAGACTGGCGCGCGGTAGCGGAACGGCACGGCATTGTGCCCGCATGGCGCGGCGAACGAGGCCGTCATCCGGCTTCTTCGGTGATCCGGTGCCACTCGGCCTGGGCGGCGGCGTGCCACTCGGCGCGCCGCCGCGCGAAGAGCTTTGCCGCCCGTACGCCACTCCAGCGGGCGGGGAGCAACTTGGCCGGCAGCGCGGGGTCGATGAGCGGGAAGCGGCGCCAGGCATGGACGAGTTGCATCATCCGAACCAGCGGGTCACTCGACGTTGGCCGGGCGAATTCGGCGAGGAAGTCTTCGTAGCTCGTCTCGACCGCGTCCAGATCCCAGGCCTGGCCCACCATCACGGACAAGGGTCCCCCGCCGTGGTGTTCGGCGAGGAAGATCTGCCCGTCGTGTACACCCGCCTCGCCGAGCACCCGCTCGGCCTCCGGAGTGCGGTCGGCGTGGGTGCTGATCCACACGCCGGGCGCAGGGCTGCCGAAACCGGCCCAGGTCAGCCGGGTACGCAGCAAATGCCGGGCGGCTCGCTCGGTCTCCGGGAGGCGGGCCAGCACGATCAGCCACCGGCCGTCCCATTCCGGCTGGCTTGCCTGAAAGCCGTAGATGCGCTCGGCGCCCTCGGTGAGGAACCGCTCGGCGGCCTCGGTCAGCCTCCACAGGGTGCGCCGTCCCAGGCGTTCGGAGACCAGCAGCCCGTCCCCGCCGGTGCGCATCAACGCCTGGCGGCTGGCCTTCTCTTCCACGCCGAGCCGGCCGAGCACGTCGATGAAGGTCGAGGTCAGCGCCGATCCGCCGGCGGGCAGGACGAACTCGCCGAGCACGGTGAACAGCAACCCGCGCGCGCTCTCCGCCCCGGCGGCATGCCGGCGCGACACGGCTGGAGCGTGCCCGGCGGCGGTCGCGGACGCAGCGGTCAACGCGGGCCCTCCTCGGTTCGGTCGCCGGTTCTGCCGGCGGCTTTGCCGGCCGGACGCCTGCATGCTACGCCGGCCCGCCTGAACGCCAGGCACCTGTAGACCAATCGTGCTACATGTCCTTGACGTCCGACGATGGAGATGTAGAGTGTTGGCGAACGGGACCTACAGGAGGCGGCCTCATGACCAGCGTGGCAACCGCGCCCGGTACATCCGGAGACGTGCGACCGGAGCAGCCGGGTGTGCACGTCGAGTTCAGGGTGCGCCCGAGCACGTACCGCCACTGGCGACTGACCTTCGACGGTCCGGTCGCGACGCTGGCGATGGACGTGGACGAGCATGGCGGCCTGGTGCCCGGGTACGAGCTGAAGTTGAACTCGTACGACCTGGGCGTGGACATCGAGTTGTACGACGCCGTGCAGCGGCTGCGGTTCGAGCACCCGGAGGTGCGTACCGTCGTGGTGACCAGCGGCAAGGAGCGGATCTTCTGTGCCGGCGCGAACATCCGGATGTTGGCGGCCTCGCCGCACGCGTGGAAGGTGAACTTCTGCAAGTTCACCAACGAGACCCGCAATGGGATCGAGGACGCGACCGCGCATTCTGGGCAGACGTGGATCGCGGCGCTGAATGGCACGGCGTCCGGTGGCGGATACGAGCTGGCTCTGGCGTGCGAGCACATCATGCTGGTGGACGACCGCTTGTCCGCGGTGTCATTGCCGGAGTTGCCGCTGCTGGGGGTGCTGCCGGGCACCGGCGGGCTGACCCGGGTGGTGGACAAGCGGTACGTGCGCCGGGACCTGGCCGACTACTTCGCCACCAGGTCGGAGGGCGTCGGGGGCCGCAGGGCGGTGGCGTGGCGGCTGGTGGACGAGGCGGTGTCCCGTCCACAGTGGAGCGCGACGGTCGCGCGGCGGGCCGCGGAGTTCGCTGCCCGGTCGACCCGTCCGGCCGGTGCCGCGGGTATGGAGCTGGCGCCGCTGGCCAAGACCCGGACCGGTGAGGCGATCTCCTACGGGTACGTGCATGCCGTCCTGGACCGGTCCCGCAGCTGCGTGGAAATCACCGTTCGCGGCCCGTCGTCCGAGGCGCCAGAGTACATCGGCGAGGTGCACCGGCAGGGCAGCGACTTCTGGACCCTCGCGGTCACCCGGGAGCTGGACGACCTGATCCTCGACCTGCGTACCAACGAGATCGAGCTGGGTACCTGGGTGCTGCGTACGGAAGGGGACGTGGGGCAGGTGCTGGCCTATGACTCGCTGCTGCTGGACAACCGGGGCGACTGGCTGGCCAATGAGATCGTCCTGTACCTCAAGCGAACCCTCAAGCGGCTGGAGGTGACCAGCCGCAGCGTCCTGGCCCTGATCGAGCCGGGCAGCTGCTTCGCCGGGTCGCTGTTCGAGCTGGCGCTGGCCGCCGACCGCTCGTACCACCTGTTCGGGGTCTTCGAGGAAGATCAGGAGGCGGGGCGAAGCCGCCCTTCCCGTGCGGATCGTCCGGACCTGGAACCGGACGCGGAGCCCGCGACGGTTACCGTCGGCCCGATGAACCTTGGCCCACTGCTGATGGGCAACGGCCTGACCCGCCTGGGGACCCGGTTCATCGGCGACCCGGCCGCCCTCGCCGCGGTCGAGGCCCGTACGGGGGAGCCGTTGCCGGCCGAGGAGGCGGAGCGGTTGGGGTTGGTGACCTTCGCGCCGGACGACATCGACTGGGCCGAGGAGATACGCATCGCCGTCGAGGAGCGGTCCAGCTTCAGCCCGGACGCGCTGACCGGCCTGGAGGCCAACTACCGATTCGCCGGCCCCGAGACGATCGAGACGAAGATCTTCGGCCGGCTCTCCGCGTGGCAGAACTGGATTTTCAACCGCCCCAACGCATCGGGGCCTGGCGGCGCGTTGCGCAAGTTCGGCACCGGGCAGCGTGCCGACTTCGACCGGAAGCGGGTCTGAGCATGACCACCGCCGACTACTTCGAGAAGATCCCGAACAACGTCGACCTGCATGAGGACCGCCGGCTGCAGCGGGCCCTGGAGTCCTGGCAGCCTAACTTCCTGTCCTGGTGGGAGTCCATGGGCCCGACGCTGCCCACGGATGACGTGTACCTGCGCACCGCGGTCAACGTCGGACGCGAGGGGTGGGCGCATTTCGACCACGTCGCGATGCGGGACTACCGGTGGGGCATCTTCCTCGCCGAGCGCAACCGGGACCGGCGGGTCGCCTTCGGACAGCACAAGGACGAGCCGGTGTGGCAGAAGGTGCCCGGGGAGTACCGGGCGGACCTCCAACGCCTGATCGTCATCCAGGGCGACACCGAACCCGCGTCGGTGGAACAGCAGCGGAATCTGGGCGCCGTCGCACCCAGCCTGTACGACCTGCGCAACCTCTTCCAGGTCAACGTGGAGGAGGGCCGACACCTGTGGGCGATGGTGTACCTGCTGCACGCCTACTTCGGCCGGGACGGGCGCGAGGAGGCGGAGGAACTGTTGCACCGCAACAGCGGCAGCGCCGAGTCGCCACGCATCCTGGGCGCGTTCAACGAGGAGACTCCGGACTGGCTGTCGTTCTTCATGTTCACCTACTTCACCGACCGGGATGGCAAGTACCAGCTCGGCACGCTCAAGGAGTCGGCGTTCGACCCGCTGTCGCGCACCTGTGAGTTCATGCTCAAGGAGGAGTCGCACCACATGTTCGTCGGCACGACCGGTATCGACCGGGTGGTGGAGCGCACGGTACAGCTGATGCTGCAGCACGACACCGACGACGTGGGCCCGTACGGAGGCATCCCGTTGAACGTCATCCAGAAGTACCTGAACTTCCACTACTCGGTGTCCCTGGACCTGTTCGGGTCGGAGACCTCCACCAACGTCGCCAACTACTTCACCTCCGGCCTCAAGGGACGGTGGTCGGAGGAGCGGCGCACCGACGACCATCGGCTGACCGACGAGTTCATCATGGTCGACGCGGTCACCGAGGACGGCAGGATCGGCCAGACCGAGGTCGCCGCACTCGTGGGCCTGAACACCGACCTGCGCCGCGAGTACATCGGCGACTGCCAGAACGGCGTCAACCGGTGGAACAAGATCTTGGAGAGCGCCGGTCTGCCGCAACGGTTGCGGCTGCCACACGTCGCCTTCAACCGCAAGGTCGGCGCGTTCGCCGGCATCGAGGCCACACCGGACGGTGAGCGCATCTCCCCCGAGGAGTGGGCGCGGCGCAAGGGCGCCTGGCTGCCCACCGATGTCGACAAGACCCACGTGCGGTCGCTGATGCGGCCCGTGCACGAGCGCGGCAAGATAGCGGCCTGGATCGCGCCGCCCCGGCAGGGCATCAACGGCAAGCCGTTCGACTACGACTACGTCCACCTCGCCTGAACCGGGAACGGTGCGCCATGACCGAGGAACGCCGCCTGACTGGTCTGGCCCAAGTGCCAGCCCACGAGGAACGCCGCCTGACTGGTCTGGCCCAAGTGCCAGCCCACGAACTGTTCAACGCCAGCATCTACCTGCTCGACAGGCATGTCGAGAACGGCGACGGCGGCCGCCTGGCCCTGACCGGTGTGCACGGCGAGCTGAGCTACGCCGAGTTACACGACCGGGTCCGCCGCACCGCCGCCGGACTGCGCCGCACCGGCGTACAACCCGAACAGCGGCTGCTGATGTTCATGGCCGACGCGCCCGACTTCGTCACCGTCTTCCTCGCCGCGCTGCGCATCGGCGCGGTACCCGTACCGGTGTCCACGATGCTGCGGGCGGACGGACTGGCGGAACTGCTGCGTGACTCCCGCGCCCGGTTCCTCGCGGCCAGCGGCGAGTTCGCCGACCTCGCCGGGGCGGCCGCCGCCAGCGTGTCCGAACTGGCCGGCGTCCTCGGCCCCGCGGACCTTGACGACCTCGCGCGCGGCGAACCCGATGACGAGGTGTACCCCACCATCGAGGACTCGCCGGCGTTCTGGCTCTACACGTCGGGTACCACCGGCAAGCCCAAAGGCGCGATGCACCGGCACGGTTCGATCCGGGTCGTGTGCGAGACCTATGCCGCCCAGGTGCTCGGCATCCGGCCCGACGACCGGTGTCTCTCGGCGGCCAAGGCGTTCTTCGCGTACGGCCTCGGCAACTCGGTGCTGTTCCCGCTGTCGGTGGGCGCCGCCGCGGTGCTCGAACCGGCACCGTCCAAACCGGACACGCTTGCCGAGCCCGCTCAGAAGTACGGCGCGACGCTGTTCTTCGCCGGCCCCACGTTCTTAGCCAACATGCTGCGCGCCGCCCTGCCCGCCGACGCCCTGCCCGGGGTACGGCTGGCCGTCTCGGCCGGCGAGCCTTTGCCCGCCGAGCTGTACCAGCGGTGGACCCGGCGATTCGGCGTCGACATCATCGACGGCATCGGCATGACCGAGATGCTGCACATCTTCCTGTCCAACCGGCCCGGCGCCGTACGCCCGGGCACGACCGGTGTCGCGGTCCCCGGGTACGAGCTGCGCATCCTGGACGAGCGGGGGCAGGCGGTGCGGCCGGGCGGCCCAGGCACGCTGTTCGTGCGGGGCGACTCCGCGGCCACCGGCTACTGGTCCCGCTACGCCGCCTCCCGGCGGGTGTTCCAGGGCGAGTGGCTGCGCACGGGTGACATCTATGTCCAGGACAGCGACGGGTACTACACGTGCTTCGGGCGCACCGACGACGTCCTGAAGGTCAGCGGGATGTGGGTCGGGCCGGCTGAGGTCGAGAACCGGCTGCTCGCACACGAGGCGGTGGCACAGGCCGTGGTCGTGGGCGCACCCGACACCGACGGGCTCGACAAGCCGGTCGCCTTCGTCGTACTCCGGACCGGCCATCAGGTCACCGAGGACGAACTCATCGCGTACTGCCGCGAGGGCCTCGAGTCGTACAAGCGGCCCCGCAGAGTGGTGTTCGTCGACGGGTACCCGACCACCGCCACCGGCAAGGTCCGCCGCGTCGAACTGCGCGGCGCCGCCGAACGCCTGCTCGGCGAGCCCGCCGAGCCGACGGAGGCCAGCCGTCGGTGAACACGATCGACTGCGACCTGTTGGTCATCGGCGCCGGCCCGATCGGCCTGTACGCCGCCTACTACGCCGGATTCCGCGGACTGTCCACTGTGGTCGTCGGCTCGCTGCCCGAGGCGGGCGGCCAGGTCACCGCCGATGTACCCGGAGAAGCCCAGCTACGACGTGGCCGGTCTGCCGGCGGTCAAGGGCCGCGACCTCGTCACGGCGTTGGTGGAGCAGGCCGGTTCGTACCTCTTCGCGGCGGGGACATCACCGACTACCCCGGCAAGGTCCGGTTCATCTCGGTGGGCTTCGGAGAGGCCGCCACCGCTGTCAACAACGCCGCGGTTCTCATCAACCCGGACGAGCAGCTGTTTCCCGGCCACTCGTCGGCCACCGTGCCCATCGCCGCCGGAACGAGCGAAGGAGAAGGCCCGTGCCGTACGTCATCGCCGCGGCATGCATCGACGTCATGGACCGGTCCTGCATCGAGGAGTGCCCGGTCGACTGCATCTACGAAGGTGGCCGCAAGCTGTACATCAACCCCGCTGAGTGCATCGACTGCGGTGCCTGCAAATCGGCGTGTCCGGTGCAGGCGATCAGCCAGGACCGCCGGGTACCCGACGACCAGGTCGCCTTCGTGGCGGACAACGCGCGCTTCTTCAGCCAGCCCCTGCGCGGCCGGCAGCGACCGCTGGGGGCCGCGGGCGGAGCCAGCGTCACCGGCGCCCTGGGCGTGGACACCGAACTCGTCGCCGCATACGAGAAAGCGCCGGCTGGGTGCCATTCCGACAAGCTCCATGGCACGGCGGCCTGATGCTCGACGGCCGCCCCCTCATCGACTCCCACGTCCACGCCGCCCGCGTCTACAACCTGAAACCGGCTGCCTGATGCCCATCTACGCGCTCGGCGACCTGGTCCCGCACATCCACCCGGACGCGTTCGTGCACCCCGACGCGGTGGTCATCGGCGCGGTCAGCATCGGTGCCCAGGCATCGGTGTGGCCCGCTGCCGTCCTGCGCGGCGACTACGGCCGCATCGACGTCGGTGAGCTGACCTCGGTACAGGACGGCACCGTGGTGCACACCACCGCCCAGTGGCCGACGATTCTCGGCGCCCGCTGCGTGGTCGGACACAACGCCCACCTGGAAGGCTGCCGGATCGGCGACGGCTGCCTCATCGGCTCGGGCTCCCTCGTGCTCAATCGCGCCACCGTTGAAGCCGGCGCCGGTGTCGGCGCCGCCGCCCTGGTACCCGAGGACGCCGTCGTTCCGGCCGGACACATCGCGCTGGGGATCCCGGCCCGCCCACGGCCGGCGCCCGACCTCGCCGAATGGGTCACCGAGGCCGTCGGCCTGTACCGGGACATGGCCAAGCGGTACCGGGGCGACCTGCGCCGGACCGGCTGACCGGAGGATATGGTGAACACCTTGCGGGACACAGTCGTCGGGGTGGTCGGCGCCGGCACCATGGGTACCGGCATCGCCCAGGTCGCCGCCGTCGCCGGCCACCCCGTCCTGTTGCACGACGCGGTGCCCGGCGCCGCCGAACGGGCAGTGTCCCTTGTGGACAGTCGGGTACCGGATCAACTCCGGCTGACCGCCACGGGCTCGCTCGCGGATCTGGCTCCGGCGCACATCGTCGTCGAGGCGGTCGTCGAGAACCTCGCGGTGAAGCGGCGACTGTTCGCCGATCTGGAGCAGGTCGTGAACGCCGACTGCGTACTGGCGACCAACACGTCGTCATTGTCGCCGGCCGCACTGGCCGCAGGAATGGCGTATCCGGAACGGATCGTGGGGCTGCACTTCTTCAACCCCGTACCGCTGATGCGCCTCGTCGAAGTCGTCGCCGGCCCCACCACCTCCGCCGCAGTCGTCGACATCGTCGCCGAGCTCGCCGCCGCCTGGGGCAAGACCACCGTGCGTTCGACGCCGACGCCCGGCTTCATCGTCAACCGCGTCGCGCGGCCGTTCTACGCCGAAGCGTGGCGCCTGTACGAGGAACGCGCCGCCGATCCCGCAACCATCGACCGGGTACTGATCGGTGCGGGCGGGTTCCGGATGGGGCCGTTCGAGTTGATGGACCTCATCGGGCACGACGTCAACGAGGCGGTCACCCGCTCCGTGTGGACCGCCTTCGGCCACGACCCCTGGTTCGCCCCGTCGCTGGCCCAGCGCCAACTCGTCGAGGCCGGCTGGCTCGGCCGCAAGACCGGCCGCGGTGTGTACGAGCACCCGGGCAACCACGCCCCGGTCCCGGCGGACGCGCGGAAGGCACCACTGGAGGTCGTGGCGTACGGTACGGGCGAGCTGTGCGGCCTGCTGGACCGGTCCGGGGTCGCCGTCCTGGACGGTGACGGCGATGGCGGCAACGTCGAACTGCCCAGTGGCGCGCTGCTCGTCCGGTGCTCGGGCGCGACCGCGACCGCGTTGTCCGCCCGGCACGGTACCCCTGTCATCGTCGCGGACCGCACCCTCGACGACGCCACCGCGACGGCGATCGCTGTCGCTCTTTCCGACGGCTGCCCGCCGGGCAGCCGCGACGAGGCCGTCGGCCTGCTGCAGTCGGCCGATCTGGAGGTCCACGTGGTCGACGACGCGCCCGGCCTGGTGGTCACCCGGACCGTCGCGATGTTCGTCAACCTGGCCGTCGACGCACTGCAGCAAGGCGTGGCCAGCCGCGCCGACATCGACACCGCTCTGCGACTGGGCACCAACTACCCGCTCGGTCCGCTGGAATGGGGTGAACGCTGGGGCTTCGGGACCGTCCACAGCATCCTGACCGCGATGCAAGCGGCCTACGGCGACCCCCGCTACCGCCCGAGCCAGCTCCTTCGGCGCATGGCCTTGGCGTCATGAGCCTCGTCAGCGTTCGCCGCGAGGAGCACATCTGGTGGCTGGGCCTGAACCGGCCCGGCAAACACAACGCGCTCGACCAGGCGATGGTCGACGAACTCGACACGATACTCTCCGAAGCCCGCCGCGAACCGAGCATCCTGATCGTCCACTCCACCACACCCGGCCTGTTCGCCGCAGGCGCCGACATCGCCGAGCTGTGCGACCGCGACGCCGACGCCGCGCTGCTGGCCATCAACGCCGGCCTCTTCGAGCGCCTTGAGTCCCACCGCTGGCCAACCATCGCGCTCGTCGACGGCCCTGCCGTCGGCGGCGGATGCCAACTGGCCCTGGCATGCGACTTCCGGCTCGCCTCACCCGACGCCGTCTTCACCCACCCCGAACTCTCCTTGGGCATCCTCGCGGGCGCCGGCGCGAACTGGCGACTGCCGCAACTCGTCGGAGTCGCCACCGCGTGGCGCATGCTGTACGCCGGCACCCGGCTCTCCGCCGCGGAAGCACTGGCCACCGGGCTCGTCGACGAGGTCACCGACACTCTGGAGGCTCGCGGCCGCGCCCTTGCCACCACCATCGCCGAACGCTCCTGGCGCGCGTTGGAACTGACCAAACTCGCACTACGCGTCCACCGGCCCACCACCACGACGTTCGACCTCACCGCCCGGGCCCTGCTGTTCGACAGCGACGACAAACACACTCGAATGACCGCGTCCCTGGAACGGAGCACCCGATGACCCTGCGCAGCTTCGCCGAAGGCAGATGGCAGGACGGCACCGGTGAGTCCCGTCCGCTGTTGGACGCCGCCACCGGGGAGACCGTCGCGACGCTTCCCACTGTGGGTCCGGATCCCGCCGCCACCCTCGCGTATGCCCGCGACGTCGGCGGACCAGCACTGCGCGCGCTGACCTTCACGCAGCGCGCCGCCATCCTCAAGACGCTCGCCAGGTACCTCTCCGGCCACCTCGACGAGTTCGTGGAACTGAGTACCCGCACCGGGGCCACCCGCCGCGACACCGCCGTCGACGTCGACGGCGGTATCGGTACCCTGGCCGTTTACGCCAGCAAGGCCGGCCGCGAACTGCCCGACACGACCATCCTGCCCGACGGGGACATCGAGCCGCTGGGCAAGGGCGGCACCTTCGCGGGGCAGCACGTCTGCACCTCGAAGCTGGGCGCGGCCGTACAGATCAACGCGTTCAACTTCCCGGTCTGGGGCATGCTGGAGAAGCTCGCACCCGCTTTTCTGGCCGGCATGCCGTCGGTCGTCAAACCGGCCAGCCAGACCGCGTACCTGGCCGAGCTGGTCGTACGCCGCATCATCGACTCCGGCCTCCTGCCGGACGGGACGCTGTCGCTGCTGTGTGCCGGCCCGGCCGGCCTGCTCGACAACCTCGCCAGCCAAGACACCCTCAGCTTCACCGGATCGGCGGCCACCGCACTCGCCCTGCGTACCCACCCGGCCGTCGCCGGCCGGTGCGTCGCGTTCAACGCCGAGGCCGACTCGCTCAACTGCGCCATCCTCGGGCCCGACGTCTCGGTCGACGACCCCGAGTTCACCCTGTACGTCGACCAGCTCGTCACCGAGATGACCGTCAAAGCAGGGCAGAAGTGCACCGCCATCCGGCGCGCGTTCGTCCCCGTCCGGCTCGCTGACGCTGTCACCGATGCGGTCGGTGCCCGCCTTTCCCGCGTCGTGGTTGGCCATCCGGGCCTGGCGGACACCGACATGGGCCCCTTGGCCAGCCTCGGCCAACGAGACGAGGTACGGGCCGCGATCGGCCGACTGTCCATGGGCGCGAAGCTCGCCTTCGGCGACCCGGACAGGGTTGACGTATCGGGTGCCGACGCTCATCAGGGCGCGTTCCTGTCGCCGGTGCTGCTTCGTTGCGACGGCGTCTACGCCACGGCGGCGAACGAGGTCGAGGCGTTCGGCCCGGTGGCCACCGTGCTGCCATATGCCGGTCGGGACGAGGTTATCGCCGCCGCGGCGCTCGGCGGGGGCAGCCTTGCCGGCTCGATCGTCACCCACGACCAAGACATCGCGCGGCAGCTGGTTGCCGGGCTCGCGCCCTGGCACGGCCGGCTGCTCGTCCTCGACCGCGACGACGCCGGTGAGTCCACCGGCCACGGCATCGCCATGCCACAGATGCTCCACGGTGGACCCGGCCGTGCGGGCGGCGGCGAGGAACTCGGCGGCCTGCGCGCCCTGACACACTACCTGCAACGCACGGCGGTACAGGGACATCCCGGCTTCCTGCGAGGCCTCTACGGGACAGAGGCGCCATGAGGGTCGTCGGCTAGCGACCTTCGGCGCGGCCGTCGGTGGCGAGCCCCCGCGATCGCGTCGGTGGTTTCGGGTAGCGGGTGGGGCGGTCACCCGGGTCCGGGTGGTCCTTGGCCAGTCCTTCGGTGCACGCGGCGGTGAGGGTCGTGCATTCGTTGCGCGCCATAACCTGCTACAGACTATTGACGACCAGCCAACCTGATGTGGACAATGACGGTCAACCCATGGGAGGTGGACCGATGCCAACCTAGCTGGGTGGCCCAGTATCGGAGCAACGGGAGGTCCTTCGGCGACGATCGCCATGACCGGTTCCGCGATCGCGGACCCTCCGGCGGTAGCCCCACGCGGTGACTTCCTCCCGCCGGAGCGTTGCGGACCTGTGTGACTGGTCGTGCTGTCCACTGTGGACGGTCGGAAGTGGCGACGATCCTCGACGGCATGTGCGTCGGACCGCTTGCCGGGACTGCGATGCGCCGCTCGCCCCACAATTTGCCGAGTCGCGGGCGGACGCTCCCTCATCGTGCAACCAACCCTGGCCTCAGGTCGTGAGGCGCGGTAGAGGTGGCGCCGCAGGGTACGCAGGACCGTGCGCTCGGCATCGGTGCTAGAGGGACCGCGGACGAGGCCGTACCTCCGGGCCAACGTGCGGTACGCCGGGCGCCGACCATCCTCATCGGACACCCGTTAACTCGGCGATCGGGGACGCAGGGACCATTGACACGGGGCCAAAGTTCTACAACTCTTCGCCTTGCGACAACTGCGTAGTAGAACATAGGGGATAAGGATCATGGCCGATTCAGCGATCAGCCGACGACGGCTTCTCGGAATGCTTGGTGCGGTTGGCTTCGGTGCCGCGGCCGCGGGCTGCGGCAGCAGCGTCGGCGGTGGCGGTGGTAGCGCGGCGCCCCGTGGCGGCGCCATCAAGGTGGGTCTCGTCATCCCGCAGGCCGGCGTGTACGCCCCGCTCGGCACCGACATGAAACGCGCCTGGGACCTGTGGTTGGAGCGCAGCGGCAACAAGCTCGGCGACTACACCGTCACCACGATCACGGCGGACGAGGGCGAAACCCCGCAGACGGGTGTACCCGCCGTGCAGAAGCTGCTGCAAAGTGACCAGGTCGACGTGCTGGTGGGCATCGTCAACTCGTCGACGGCGCTCGGGGTCAAGAACATGGTCGCCGAGGCGAAGAAGCTGCTCCTCATCTCCAACGCCGGTGCCAACGACATCACTGGCGCGGCCCGCAGCCCGTACATCTGGCGCACCTCGTTCAGCAACTCGCAGGTGTCCGCCGCCATGGGCAAGTACCTCACCGGTTCGGGCAAGACCGCGTACGCGATCGCCCCGGACTACGCGGCCGGCGCGGAAGCGATCGCCGGGTTCAGCAACGCGTTCAAGGCCGGCGGCGGCACGATTCTCGGCGAGAGCAAGCCCGCGTTCGGTAAGACACAGGACTACCAGCCGCTCATCAGCCGGATCCAGGCATCCAACGCGCAGGTCACCTTCAGCTTCTTCGCCGGCGCCGAGGCGGTCGCGTTCGTCAAGCAGTACGCCCAGTTCGGGCTGTCGTCGCGGATCCCGCTGTACGGTTCCGGGTTCCTGACCGAAGGCGGCGTGCTGAAGGCCCAGGGCGACGCCGCGGTTGGCGTCCAGACCTCGCTGCACTACAGCACCGAGCTGGACAACCCAGCCAACAAGGAGTTCCGCTCGGCCTACCACGCGAAGTACAACGCGGCGCCGACCGTGTACGCGGTCCAGACCTGGGACGCGGCCAACGTGCTGAGCCGCGCCTTGCGTACGGCGACTGGGTTGCAGGGCGATGCGCTCGCCGCGGCGCTCGGCACGATCGCTACCCTCGACGACAGCCCGCGTGGCCCGTGGAGCTTTGACGGCCAGTCGCCGAAGCAGACGTTCTATCTCCGCAAGGTCGAGAAGCACGGCGACGTGTTCGTCAACGTCGTGGTCAAAGACCTCGGCACGTCGAGCCAACCCATCTGAGGCGAGGACTGGATCGTGGTGGATTGGCTCGACATCGGCGTGATCGCGGTGCTCAACGGGCTGGCGATCGGGCTGTTGCTGTTCGTCGTCGCGGTCGGCCTGTCCCTCGTGTTCGGCATGATGGACGTGCTGAATCTCGCGCACGGCGCGCTGTTCCTCTCCGGAGCGTACGTCGCGTGGTCGGTGGTGGGGGAGCGTCCGACCTGGACGGGTTGGCTGGCCGCCCTGGCGGTGGCCGCCGTGGTTGGCGCGCTCGCCGGCGGCGGCTTGTCGCTGCTGACCGGGCCGCTGGCCCGCCGTTCGCACCTCGAGCAGGCGTTGCTCACGCTCGGGGTGGCGCTCGTCGTCGCCCAGCTGCTGTCGGCGGCGTTCGGCGACGATGTGCGCGGCGTGGATCCGCCACCCGGTTTGAACGGCACGGTCGCGGTGGCGGGCAGCGCGTACCCGACCTACCGGTTGGCGCTCATCGGGCTGGGGGCCGGTTTGGCCCTCGCGACGTACCTCGTGATTGAACGGACCTCGATCGGCGCGTTGGTCCGGGCGACCGTCGCCGATCGGGACATGGTGGCCGCTGTCGGCGTCGACGCCCGGCTCATCCGCGTCGGTGTGTTCGTGGTCGGGTCGGCGCTGGCGACGACCGGCGGGGTCCTGGGGAGCCCGATCTACAACGCGCGGCCGGGCCTGGACAGCACGATCCTCATCCTGGCCCTCGTCGTCGTGGTCATCGGCGGGCTGGGCTCGGTCCGGGGCGCGCTCGTCGCCGCGCTGTTGATCGGCCAGATCGAGTCGACCGGCCGCGCCCTGCTGTCCGACCTCGCCTCGTTCCTGCTGTTCGGGGCGCTCGCGATCGTCCTGGCACTACGGCCGCGTGGACTGTTCGCCGGCACCATCGAAGGCCGCTCATGAGCGTGGTGATGCCAGGAAACGACCGGAGCGCGCCGAGCGTCAGTCCGCCGGTCGCGGTGCCGTACCGGCCGACGCATGCGCGGCTCGGCTGGCGCGCCGGCGTGGTGGCGGCCGCGTGGGTCGTGGCGCTGGCGGCCGCGCCGTTCTTCCTCGCCCCGTACGCGACGACCACGCTGACCCGGATGCTCGTGTTCGCGCTGCTCGCGGCGAGCCTGGATCTGCTCGTCGGCATCGGCGGACTACCGTCGCTGGGGCACGCCGCCTACTTCGGCGTCGGGGCGTACGCGGCAGGTTGGGTCGCCGCGCACGGCACACCGGCCGCGCCCGTGCCGCTGCTCACCGCCGCGGCCGCGGGCACGGTGATAGCGGCGGCCGCCGGTTGGCTTGCCGTGCGGTCGTCCGGCGTGTTCTTCCTCATGCTAACGCTGGCGCTCGCCGAGGTCATTCAGCAGCTGGCCGAGAGCTGGGAGCCGGTCACCGGCGGATCCAACGGCATGTACGGGATTCCGGCCGTCACAGCCGGCGGCGAGGCGCTGACCAACGTCGCGTACCTGCACTGGTATGTGCTGCTGTGGTTCCTCGTCGGGTTGCTCGTCCTGTGGTCGCTCTCGGCGTCGCCCTTCGGCGCCGCGCTGCGCGGCATCCGCGACAACGAGCCGCGGATGCGGGCGATCGGCTTCCAGCCGTTCCGGTACAAGCTCGCGGCGTTCGTGGCGGCAGGCGCGGTGGCGGGGCTGGCCGGCGGGCTGCTCACCGCCCAGCAACGGCTCGTCACGCCGGCCGACCTCGGCTTCACCACGTCGGCGCTGGCGCTGCTCGCGGTGGTCATCGGCGGAAGCGGAACGATCTGGGGCCCCTGCCTCGGCGCGGCCCTGGTGATCCTGGTGCGCGACTCGCTCGCCCCGAGCCTCGGCGGTCGCGGACCGCTCGTGCTCGGCCTGGTCTTCATCGTGGTGGTGTACGCGCTGCCGCGGGGGGTCGCCGGGCTGCGCCGGTCACGGCGCGGGCAGCAACCGCGGTCGAAGGCAAGGGGAGCGGGATGAATGACGTGTTGCGATGTGTGGGCGTACGCCGTGCGTTCGGCGCGCTGCATGTGGTGGACGGCGTCGACCTGGCCGTGGCGCAGGGGGCCCGGCATGCACTCATCGGGCCGAACGGCGCAGGCAAGAGCACGCTGCTCCGGTTGATCGCGGGAGGAATGCGCGTCACCGGTGGCCGTATCTGGTTCGACGGGCGGGACGTCACGGGCACGACGGAGGCACGCCGGGCGCAGTTGGGCATCGGCCGGACGTTCCAGCACTCCAGCCTTTTCCGGACGTTGACCGCGGCGGACAACGTGGCGCTGGCCGTCCAGCGTCGGCGGGGGCGGTCGTGGCTGCCGGTACCGCGTCGGCCGGCCTGGGCGGCCCGGGTCAACGACATGCTCGCGCTCGTCGGCATCGAGGACCGTGCCCACCAGCCGGTCGGGACGCTGTCCTACGCCGAGTGTCGCCAACTCGAGGTGGCTGTCGCGCTCGCCGCCGAGCCGCGCGTTCTCCTGCTCGACGAGCCGGCGGCCGGCATGTCCGCGGCCAGCACCGCGCACCTGCTCGACCTGCTCCGCGGGCTGCCGGCCGACATCACGCTGATCTTCGTGGAACACGACCTGGACCTCGTGTTCGGCCTCGCAACCAACGTCACCGTCCTGCACCTGGGCCGGGTGCTGATGTCCGGCACGCCGGCCGACGTCCAGGCGAGCGCCGATGTGCAGCGGGCGTACCTCGGCACCGGCCGGCGCGGGGACCTCTTCAGCACCGAGCGGTCCACCGGAGGCGAGCATGTCGCTTCACGTGCGTGAGCTGCGCTCCGGGTACCGGCAGGGCGAGGTCCTGCATGGCGTGGACCTCGACATCGACCGGGGTCGAGCATTGGCGGTGTTGGGCCGCAACGGTGTTGGCAAGAGCACGCTGTTGCTCACCCTGATGGGCCTCGTCCCGCCGACCGGCGGCAGTATCCAGCTGGACGGGCGGGAGCTGGCCGGCGCCCGCGCAGACCGGATCGCCCGCGCCGGCATCGCGCTCGTACCGCAGGGCCGACGAATCTGGCCGACGGTGACGGTCCGGGAGCACCTGATCCTCGCGGGCCGCCGGGGCGGTGGTCGATCCTGGACGATGGAGCGGATCTTCGACTTGTTTCCCCGCCTGGCCGTACGGCGCCGGCATCTCGGCGGCCAACTCTCCGGCGGCGAACAGCAGATGTTGGCAATGGCGCGCGCTCTGCTGACCGATCCAGCTGTTGTGTTGCTGGACGAGCCGTCCGAAGGCCTGGCCCCGGCCGCCGTCGACCAGGTGGCCGACGTCATCCACGCCATGACGCAGACCGGTGTCGCCGTCGTCCTCGTCGAGCACGACCTGCACCTGGTGTTCGGCGCCACCGACTCCGTCGCGGTACTGGGCAGGGGCACGATCGTCCACCGGGCCAGCACCGCGGCATTTCGGCGCGACCCAGACACCGCGGATCGGTTGCTCGGCGTCGCGGCCTAGCAATTACCGACCGTGCGGAGCTCCCACGTTCTGGGGGTGTGTGCGACAGAGCAACCGCAGAGCGCTGACCGCCGCCACACTGGTGGCGGTTACTCTGCTGGCGTCTACAACCTCGCTGCACAGCCCGGTTGCTCCGCAGCCGGGGTGGACAATGTCCGCGCCGATCCTGGCGGCGGCCAGGCTATCCCCCATACGACAGGAACATCGACAGATTGCCCCATCGGCCGACACGACCCTCCTACACCATTTTCGGGCTCCCTCTGCGTTCAAGACGGACTTCATGTCGAGGTAGCTACCGCCAGATCCCGTTGACCGGCTGGCGGGAGCCGGCCGCGCCGAGGCCGGGCAGTCCGTAGGCCGCCTCCACCGTGCGCAGGACCCCGTAGTGGTCAACGGTGGCGGTGTACCGGCTGCCCGGCGCAACGTGCGCACCCGCGACGATAGTCGGGATGTGCCCGCCGCTGGCCGGGGTTGCCGCCCGTGTTCTCGTCCTCGTCCCAGGTGACGATCAGCAGGCTGTTGTGGCCCGCCGCCCACTTCACCTACGGGTCCAGGTTGGCCTGCGCCCACGAGTCGCCGGTGGACACCGAGCAGTCGTGCATGTCGTTGCACAGGTTCGGCACCACGAAGCTGACCGTGGGCAGGCTGGCGGGGTCGGCCGGGAAGCCGGAGCCGGCGCCACCACCTACACCTACGACGGCGCGGGGCGACTCGCCACCGCCTACCTGCCCGGCGCGAGCGCGACCTACGGGTACGCCAACAACCCTGCCGGCGACAACTGCGCCAGCCCGGGCGAAGGCGCCAACACCAACCGCACCAAGGTCATCATCACCCCCACCGGCGGCAGTGCGAACAGCACCGACTACTGCTACAACAGCGCCGACCAGATCGTCTCGTCGATCACCAGCGCCGGAACGAACAGCCAGTACGGGTACGACGAACACGGCAACCAGACCAACGACCATGGCACCACCCTCACCTGGGACGGCGCCGACCGGCTGACCAGCGCCACCCCATCCGGCGGCGGTACCACCAACTACAGCTACGACGCCCTCGACAGGGTCGTCTCCCACACGGCCGGCGGCAGCACCGTACGCTACGCCTACGCCGGGTACGCCGATACCCCGGTCGCGACCCTCGACAGCTCAAACAACATCATGCAGCGGCTCGTCAGTCTGCCCGGCGGCGTGCTCGCCACGATCCAAATCAGCGGCAACGTCTGGTCCTACCCGGATCTGCACGGCAACATGACGGTCACCATGAACAACACCGGCAACCGCCTCAACGGCCCGGTCACCTACGACCCCTGGGGCCAGCCCACCGCGGGAAGCCAAACCCTCAACAACGCTGCCGGCGGCAACACCCTTGGTGCCTTCGGCGCCAACAGCAAACTCACCGACACCGCCGCCGCCATCACCATCCTCGGCGCCCGCGCCTACCAAGCATCAGAAGCACGCTTCCTCAGCGTCGACCCCCTCGAAGGCGGCTGCGCCAACAACTACGTGTACGTCTTCGGCGACCCGCTCAACAAGAATGATCTCACCGGCCGCATCAGCTGCACTGTCACCGTCAACAAGGAGCCCTCACACAACCGCTATGTAGGCTCTTCGAAGTTAGCGGGGGTTGAGGTGGCCGCGGGCTTTGCGGGTGGTCGCGGTTCGGGTTCGTAGTCGCTGGTTGACGGGGTTGCGGAAGCCGTAGGCGTCGCGGGCGATGGTCTTGATGACGCGGTTGGTTCCCTCGGAGCCGGCGTTGGTGATCCCGGTGTGCAGGAACGCGAGGATCTGGGGCCACCACGTCTCGACCGTGGCGGCCAGGCGGTGCAGCTCGGGCAGATCGGCGTCGCCGCAGCGCTGGTAGAAGCGGTGCAGCAGGTCACGGATGTCCTCACGATTGGGGTGGGTGCGGGCCAGGGCGAGTAGGTCCAACAGGTCCTCCTTGGCGTTCCAGGCCGCGTTGATCGGTGCGGCGATGGCCTCAGGCAGGTTGGCCAGCTCGTCGAGCAGGGCGTCGACGAGCTCGCCACGCATCCGGGCGGCGGAGCGGGTCAGCCGGTTACGCAGTTCCCACTCGCGGTTGCCTTTGCGCCCGCGCCGGCCGCGGTGCTGCACGGTGACCCGGCGGCGGACCTCGGTCAGCGTCTGGTTGGCCAGC
>WNGE01002957.1_pt1 | contig 20324 bp, 23 predicted proteins | sample 5400651 | NCBI WGS metagenome assembly WNGE01 (sample SAMN13153370, study PRJNA577476) | soil metagenome | isolation source: 60 cm soil or saprolite under grassland replicate 2 | place: USA:California | collected 2016-06-15 | reverse complement strand
AGTATTTGGGGTCGGCCTGCGCTCGCCCCTTTCGAACTTCCAGGTCTTGAAAAAGCTCGCCGATGACACCGGTGCCCACTATGTCGAGGCGAAGTCGCTCGGAGCGTTGACGGCGATCTACAACCAGCTCGGTTCGCAGCTCGCGCACGAGTACCTCTTGCGCTACCGGTCCAACGCGGGACCGGGCACCGGGGTGTGGGTGACGGTGCGAGTCAAAGGGGTTTCCGGTGCGGTTCGCAGCGGCTACGCGACTCTGGCGCTGCCGGCGCCGGAGGTTGAGTCGTATCACGGCGCCGGGAACAGCTTCTGGGGTTCACCGTTCACGATGATCGTCTTCAGCGTCTTGATCGTCGCGCTGCTGGGCGCCACCTTGATCGTCCTCTTCATGCCCCGACGCCGGACCGTGCAACGCCGGCTGGCGGAGTTTGTCTCGCTCGCTCAGACCTCCGACGGGAAGAAGATCGGCAGCGCATTTCCGGAACGCGTAATCGTGAACACCGAGAAATCGCTCGAAGGATCGCGCTGGTGGAAGCGCTTCGTCGAAGAAGTCGAGCTCTCAGATATCAAGATGAAGCCCGCGCACATCGCGATCTGGACTCTGCTCGCGACGGTTCTGATCATGTGGTTGTTCGCGATCGTCTTCACCACCGCAGCAATCGTCCTCGGACTCCTCGTCCCGCTCATCGTCTGGGCGGCCATTCGTAGAAAGGTGGAGTCGAAGCGCTCGCAATTCGCTGAGCAGCTGCCGGACAACCTCGCCGTACTTGCCTCCGCACTTCGCGCCGGGCACAGCTTCATCGGCGCGCTCTCCGTCGTCGTCGAGGATGCGCCGGAGCCGACGCGAAGCGAGTTGCGAAGAGTTGTCGCCGACGAGCAGTTGGGGCTCCCGCTCGAAGCTGCGCTCGACGTGGTGGTAAAGCGGATGAAAAGCGATGACCTCGGTCAGGTTGCCCTCGTCGCAGTTCTCCAGCGAGAGACGGGCGGCAGCACCGCGGAAGTGCTCGACAGAGTGGTGGAAACGGTGCGGGAGCGCCAGGAGGTGCGTCGGCTGGTCCGCACGCTCACCGCGGCGGGACGGTTCTCGCGCTGGGTGGTTACGTTCCTACCCGTCGCGCTCATCGTGATCATCTCGCTTCTCGCGCCGGATTACCTCAAACCGCTCTTCACGCATACGTCCGGGCGCATCTTGATCGTCTTCGCGGCGCTGTTGGTGATCGGTGGCTCGCTGGTGATCAAGAAGATCGTCGACATCAAGGTCTAAGGAGGCGCGATGATCATCTTCCTCATCATTGGGCTCGCGCTGATGGCGCTGGCGGTGACCCTGGGCGTGCGGGCCGCGAACACTGCCCGCGTCCGCTCGTCCCAGGCGCTGGAGCGCATCGACTCCTACGGCTTCACGGGGCGGACGGAGAGCGTCATCGTGAAGTCGGGCGGAGTGGCCGTCGCGGCGGTCGACGACCTCGTGAGCAGGCTCGGCGACTTCGTGTCGACCCGGCTCCACGGGCTGAACGACGAGCAGGTACGCAAGGAGCTCGTCGCCGCCGGCCTTTACTCACTGACCCCGCGCAAGTTCGCCGGGTACCGCATCTTGTCGAGCGTGGGCGTGCCGGCCTTCGTCATCTGGCTTCTTACGGGAGCGGGGCTGCCGGTCGCGCTGGTCTTCCTTGGCGCCGTTGCCTCAGTTGCCGCGGGCTGGATGGTGCCCATTTCCCTCGTGCGAAATCGAGCCAAGCGCCGCCTGATCCAGATCGACTACCAGCTGCCGGAGCTGATCGATCTGCTCGTCGTCACGATCGAAGCGGGCGTCGGCTTCACGGGCTCGCTCGGAATCGCGGGCGAGCGGATCAGCGGCCCGCTGGGAGAGGAGCTGCGGCTCGCGCGACAGGAACAGACCATGGGCCTGAGCACGAACGAGGCGCTCTCGAACATGATGGAGCGAGCCGATACTCCGGGAATGCGCTCGTTCGTGCGGTCGGTTATGCAGGGGGAGAGGCTGGGGGTCTCGATCGGCCAGATCCTCCGGAACGTGGCCGATGACATGCGCAAGCGGCGGCGCGCCATTGCCGAGGAGCGGGCGCAGAAGGCGCCGGTGAAGATCCTCTTCCCGCTCGTCTTCATGATCTTTCCGGCCATTTTCGTGATCTTGCTCGGCCCCGCGCTCTACACGTTCATGGATGCGCTCCACAAATGAGCCGGTCGGGTGGGCGTCAGCTGGTCTTGCGCGGCGAAGGCGGCCGCGTCGTCTGTGAACGGTGCGAGCTCGCCGAGACTGCGCTTGCGCGCGCTCGCGGGCTGCTGGGGCGGAGTGAGCTGCCGGGCGGCGAAGGAATCCTGATCCGGCCGAGCTTCTCGATCCATACGTTCTTCATGCGATTTCCGATCGATGTCGTCTTCCTCGATCGGAGCGGCTTCGTGGTCGACGTCGTCCGCCGCCTGAAGCCGTGGCGGGCCGCCACGCGGCTGCGCGCGCGGGCCGTGCTTGAGCTTCCGTCCGGCGACGCGGAGCGGCTCACGCTCCGCGTCGGTGAGCGCCTCGAGCCGATGGAGGCCGCGTCATGAGCGTGGAAGCGCCACAGCCGGTAGCGGCGGTCCCCGATCGAGAGCAGCACGCCGAGGTCCCTCAGGTGCTGACGGCGGCCGTCGCGTTTGCGCTCGCTGCGGCGTCATTCCTTCACTTCGGAGTCACTGCTCGTGGCTTCATCTCTGCTCTCTTCGTCGTCGTCCTCACCGCTCTTGCGGCGATCGACATCGAACAGCGGATCCTGCCCAATCGGATCGTCATTCCCGCGACCGCGGTCATCCTCGTGCTCCAGATCGCGTTCTTCCCGCACCACGCTCTCGAGTGGATCCTCAGTTCGCTGGGGGCGGGACTCTTCTTCCTGGTTGCATACCTCATCCAGCGGACCGGGCTCGGCCAAGGTGACGTCAAGTTCGCGCTCTTGCTCGGGGCGGGCCTCGGCAAGGGCGTCGTGCTGGGCATCTTCGTCGGGATGTTTGCGGCAGGAATCGGCGGGCTCGTGATCATCGCGCTCGAGGGATTGCAGGCGCGCAAGAAGATGATTCCGCTGGGGCCCTTCCTGGCGTTTGGCGCGGCGATCGCGCTCTTCTTCGGTGGCTCCGATTTCGTCACGTTCTGAGGTATCGACCGTCCTGGTCGTGCCGGAGATGGTCGCGCTGCGCCGGGCCGCCGAGCGTGTCTTGCCCGCGGTCGTCCTCGGTGTCTTGCCTCTAGCGCTGGCCGCCCTCGTTTTGGCTGGAACCTTGCAGCATCACTTCTGGGATTTTCGGGTCTTCTGGCACGCCGGACACGACGTCATCGCCGGCCACTCTCCGTACCCACCGCCGAACGCAACGAACCTCGCACACGAGAACTCCTTCGTCTATCCGCCTGAGACTGCACTCGCGTTTGCGCCGCTCGCGCTGCTGCCGTATCACGTGGTAGCGCCACTGTTCCTGATCGCCCTGTTCGGAACCGTCCTCCTCACGCTGCGGGTGCTCGGCGTACGTGACTGGCGCTGCTACGGCGCTGCCTTCCTGATGGCGCCGGTCATCGGATCGATCACGAACGGCGCGATCAGCAGCTTACTCGCGCTTCTGCTCGCCGTGGCGTGGCGTTACAGAGACAGTTGGAAGACGGTTGGCGCGGCGGTTGCCGGGGCCGTCGTCGCGAAGGTCTTCTTGTGGCCGCTCCTCGTCTGGCTCGTGGCGACGCGAAGGTATGCGGCGGCGGGCGCAACAATCGCGGGTGGCGCGCTAATCACTGCTACTTCATGGGCGGTGCTGGGTTTCGCGGGCCTGCGGGACTACGTCCACCTTCTCAGGATCCTCGCGCAGGTTGAGCAGGCGAAAGGGTTTTCGCCGATCGCGCTGGGGCTGTCGCTCGGGCTCTCGGCCGGCTGGGCGCACGCCGTTGCGCTCATCCTCGGTGCGGGAGCGCTTTTCATGATCTTCGTCCTCGCACGCCGGCCGGCTGGCGATCGGCTCTCACTGGCTGCGGCTGTCGGCGCAGCGCTCCTGCTCTCCCCGATTGTTTGGTTGCACTACTTCGTGATTCTGCTCGTTCCGCTGGCGATCTCGCGCCCGCGGTTTACCGTGCTGTGGGTCCTCTTGCCGTTGCCGTTCTGGTTCGTCAGCAGCTCGAGCGGGCAAAGCGGAGGGCACGCGACGCTGATCGTGCTGGCCTTGGTGGCTGCGGCGGCGATGCTCGTCGTCGGCACACGCCCGACAACTTCGGCTCGTCGCGTCGCTCTGCGCCGATCACCGGTGACTGCGACGGGATCGCAGTGATTCCGGAAACGCAGATCTACGGCGAGCGGATCGGCGGCGGGCACTCCGCAGCCGCTCCTCGGCTGCGCCTCCGTCAGTTTGCGGTGGCCCATCCTGCTGCGGCCTGGCTCGCGGGGCTGATGACACTCTCCGCCGTTCTTCGATTTGCGCTCGCATACTGGATGCCGGCGCCCTGGATCTTCGCGGACGAGCTCATCTACTCCGAGCTCGGCAAGAGCTTCGCCTCGAGCGGCAGCTTCGCGATCCGCGACGTGCACGGGCTCGGATTCGGTCCGCTCTACCCGCTGCTGATCTCGCCGATGTACGCGATGTTCGAGAGCGTTCCGCACGCGTACCTGGCGATCAAGGTCATGAACTCGCTCGTGATGTCCTTGGCGGCCGTGCCGACGTACTTCCTGGCGCGTCGCCTCGTGAGCCGCGGCTGGGCAGTCGTCGCGGCGTCTTTGGCGCTCGCCGTGCCTTCGATGGCCTACACCGGCATGGTCATGACCGAGAATCTCTTCTACCCGCTCTTCCTGACGGCGCTCCTGTTGATCGTGCGCATGTTCGAGCAACCGAGCTCGCGGCGGCAGCTCGTGGCCCTCGGCGTGATCGCCCTCGGACTCCTGACTCGTTCGCAGGCGGTCGCGCTCGTACCGGCTTTGCTCACGGCGATCCTCGCGGTCTCGGTCGGCGACGCGATCGCGGATGGCTTCCGCCCGCGGCCGACCGTGCCGTTTCGCTGGCTCGGCGCCTATCTGCCCACACTTCTTACGCTTGGCGTGGGCTTAGTAGCTTTGACTGCCTGGGAGGCGGCTCACGGGCGCTCGATCTTCGCCAGCTTCGGCACTGCGGAAGGTGTCTGGCACCAAAGCTATTCAGCGGCGGCGGTCGGGCGCTGGTTTGTCTACCACCTGGCGGAGCTCGACCTGTACGCAGGCGTCCTGCCCTTCGCGGCCTTCGTGATTCTCGCCTCGTTCTCCTTCTCTCGCGCCGATCGATCAATGCGGGTGTTTGCAGCGGTCGCGGTCTCGGCGATGTTCTGGCTTCTCCTGACGGTATCCGCCTTCATCTCGAACGTTGCGAAATACGACGCGCACTCTTCCTCACGCATCATGGACCGCTACACGTTCTATCTCATGCCCGTGGTGCTCATCGCGCTTCTCGCGTGGGTCACGCAGCGGGTGAACCGTCCGGCGTGGACTACCGCAGCGGTGGGCATCGTCGCGGGAGCTCTGCCGCTCGTGGTGCCGTACCGCACGTACATTCGCGCCGACGCCATACCCGACACATTCGGGCTGATGACCTGGGCGGTGACCCGAGGCGACCGCCTCGCAGCGCCATCGCACATCGTGGCGCAGATCGGGCTCATCACTCTTGCGCTCGGGGCGCTGTTCTTCCTGCTTCGACGTCCGCGCCTGTCGCGCGTCGCGCCGTTCCTCGTCCTGCTCAACTTCATCGCCGTTATGGCCGGCGCCCAGATTCGAGCCCACGGGGCATCGGCGTTCGCAGCGCAGTCGATTCAGCCGGACCGCGCGTGGATCGACGAGGCGATCGGCCCGAAGGCGGAAGCCGTCGCGATCTGGTCGGGGAACGGCGATCCGCACCTGATCTGGGAGAACGAATTCTTCAACCGTAGCGTCGGTCAGATCTACTACCTGCGGCGCCCGAGCTGGCAGGGCCTGCCGGAGCAGCGCCTGGAGGCAGACACGGCCGGCCGGCTGCACCCGGAGGGGTCGCGCGTAGCATTGCGGGCCCGCTACGTCCTGGCCGATTCGTCGTTGCGGCTCCGGGGCCGCATCATTGCGGTCGACCGGAGATCAGGAATGCGGCTCTACCGGATCGCGGGGGGTGCCGCGGGTCCGGTTCGACTACGAAGAGAGTAGGCGGGCGAGCTCTCCTTCGAAGGCTCGTCGAGAGTGAGGTCCGCGAGCCGGGTTGGCTCTGGTAGCGTGGCCGCATGGCCGGCCGCGCCGCCCACGCGAGCTACCAGGTGGATTGCCCTCACTGCGGGAAGAGCTTCCAGGCGGAGCTGCTCACCGGGTCCTCACCCCGCAGCGGGCGCGGATTCAAGTGCCCGCATTGCCGCCTGTTCGTGCCGTACGAGCGCGCGGGCGGCACTGCGAACGCCGACCATCCGGGCTAGGAGGCTTCGCACGCGTTCCGGCGGTCCCCGCGCGCCTCGTGCTCGTCAGAATCGTCGCGGCCAGGTTCGCGATTCGCCTTGTAGCGGCGCTCGGCCACACGCGACTCCGCCCCGGCTACCTGGCCGACGGGCGCTCGATCAGCCTCCGGACGGAGCTGCCGACCTTCGGCGGCGACTTGTGCGGCACCGCCCCGTACCGCCCTCGCCTAGGAACCCTCAACGCTGCTAAAGGGGTCAGACCCGGTCTGAGGGTTACGAGGTTCCGGCAGGTTCGGTTGTCCGCTTCGGACGGTTCGAGTGGCCTCGACTCTGCTCAGGCGCTGGTCGAGCGTTCCGCTCGCGTTTACACGCAATCCTTGAGGCCTTGGGCCTCGGGGAGCGACTCGAGCTTCTTCAGCGTGTTGTTCTCGATCTGGCGGATGCGCTCGCGGGTGACGCCGAACGCGCGCCCGACCTCCTCGAGCGTGCAGGGCTGCGAGCCGGACAGCCCGAAGCGAAGCTCGATCACCTTCCGGTCGCGTTCCGGCAGCGACGAGAGCGCGTTCTCGATGTCCTCGCGGCGGAGCGACACGGAAGCGGTGTCGAACGGCGACTCGGCCTGCTCGTCCTTGACGAAGTCGCCGAGCTCGGACTCCTCCTCCTCGCCGATCGGCTTCTCGAGCGAGACCGGATGCTGGGCCATGCGCAGGATGTCGCGCACCTCGCTCGTCGTCATCTCGAGCTCCGTCGCGATCTCGTCCGGCCGGGGCTCGCGCCCGAGCCGCTGCACCAGCTGGCGCTCGATGTGCACGACCTTATTCAGCTTCTCGACCATGTGCACCGGGATCCGGATCGTGCGCGCCTTGTCGGCGATCGCGCGCGTCACGGCCTGGCGGATCCACCAGGTCGCGTAGGTTGAGAACTTGTACCCCTTGCGGTAGTCGAACTTCTCGACCGCACGGATCAGGCCGAGCGAGCCCTCCTGGATCAGATCGAGGAAGGAGAGGCCCCGCCCCAGGTACGACTTTGCGATCGAGACGACGAGGCGCAGGTTCGCCTCGATCATCTGGGTCTTCGCGGCCATCTCGCCGCGCTCGATGCGCTTCGCCAGGTACACCTCCTGGTCGGCGGTCAGCAGCGGCACCTTGCCGATCTCGCGGAGGTACAGCCGCAGCGAGTCGAGCGAGGGCTCCACCGTCAGGTCGAGCTTGGGGCCCTTCTCCTCCTCGGCGAGGGCAGGCTGCTCGTGCGGCGGATGCTTGTGCTGCTCGCCTTCGACCAGCTCGATCGAATGGTCGATCAGGTATGTGTAGAAATCCTCGATCTGCTCCTTGCTGAGCTCGACCTCCTCGAGCCCGGAGACGATCTCGTCGTACGTGAGGAAACCCTTCTCGACCCCGTCCTGTACCAGCTTGTGAAGCTCTTCGACGTCCGGAAGAGAGATGTCGACGGTGAGCACTTTGCGTCCGGCTCCTTCGCGGCTTGGTTGGATCACCTACCTAGACACGACGAGAGCCGGTACCCGATTCCCCCGGCTCACCCTTCGCGCGTCGGATGTTACACGCGATCTCGCGGAATCGAAACATTTTCTTAACACGAGCCGATCACGGCGGCCGGCTCGCCGCGCGTGTCCGCGATCGCCACCTCGGCGAAGCTCTCGAGCTCGATCCCGAGTTGGGCGGCGAAGGCGGCAACTGCGGGCCGGACTGCCCGCCCGTTGCCGTCGGCGACCTTGAGCGCGAAGCCGAGCCCGTCTCGGGAGACGGCGCAGAACAGGCCCTCCGCCCCGCGCTTCGCGATCCAGCCCGGAAGGGTTCGCATCAGGTCGGTGTCGGCCGCGTCCTCCCCGCCGACGAGATCGGGCCGGGCGCGCATCGCCGCGGCGATCCGGCCGCCTCCGTCGAGCTGCTCGAAGCGCGACCAGGCGAACGCGGCGCGCTCGAGTGGGAAGAGCGAAGCAGACGACGCCGCAACCGTCCGGGCCGGTCCGCACCTCATCCGGCTCGACCTCGGCGGCGGCGCCGACCTCCTCCAGCAGCCCGCGCTGGAGCGGATGCTCGGGCAGGAAATAGCCCTCGACAGGCCAGCCGTGCGCGCGGCAGGCCGCGATCATCCCCGCGTGCTTGCCCGAGCAGTTGTGGTAGATCGGATCGGGGGGACGTCCATCCTGCGGGCCGCACTCGAGCTCCTCCTCACGACCGCCGGTCGCTGCGAGGAGGGACCGCACGGCTTCGACGTGCATCGGCGTGCCGGCGTGCGACGCGGCCGCGATCGCCAGCTCGCCCGGCCCCAGCTCCGCGTGCGCGCGCGAGAGCGGCAGCGCCTGAAGCGGCTTGGCAGCCGAGCGAAGGGACGCGAGCAGCGAGGCATCGCCGGCCTCGGCGACCACAACCCCGTCCTGCACCGCGACCGCGTGCACGCGATGGACCGATTCGAGGATCTCCCCACGCCGCACGGCTACGCTGAGCGGCTCAGTGGTCAAGGAATGCCATCTCTCGCGTTCCTGGGGCGGCGCTGGCAAAGGAGGCTGTGCGCGCGGCGTGCAGGACAGTACACGTAGTACGGACAAGCGCCGCGCGCGCAGCATCCTGCCGCCAGCGGCGTCAGGCCACCGCGGAGCCCGGCTCCGCCGGGCGGGAGCGGAGGCCGGCCAGGGACGCGAGAGTGCCTGAAGTTCCCGAGGTAGAAGCTTTGTGCCGCGCGCTCGACGAGCCGGTGCGCGCGTTCCCGGTCGAGCAGGCCGGGCCCGCGCACGTGGCGACGCTGAAGACCTTCGACCCGCCCCTGCGCGCGCTCGAGGGCCGCCGGCTCGCCGGTGCGGAGCGGCGGGCGAAGCGACTGCTCTTCCCGACCGAGGACGGCGAGCTCGTCCTGCTCGTCCACCTGATGGCGGCCGGTCGCCTGCGCTACCTGCTCGCGGGCGAGGAGGCGCCGAAGACCCCGGCCTTTCGGCTTCGCTTCCAGGGCGGGGCCCAGCTCGTGCTCACCGAGCCGGGTGCGAAGAAGCGGGCCGGCGTCTGGCTCCTGACCCCCGAGGACGCCGAGCGCGAGCTGGAGCACCTCGGGCCGGAGGCGCTGGGAATCGGGCCGCAGCGACTCGGCGAGATCCTCGCCCGCGACCGGCGGCGGCTGCACTCGCTCCTGCGCGATCAGCGCGCGCTCGCCGGGATCGGGCGCGCCTGGGCGAACGAGATCCTCCACGCGGCACGCCTCTCGCCGTATGCGCTATCGCAAGACGTGACCCCGGAGGAGGCCGAGCGGCTCGCCGAGGCGATCGAGTCAGAGCTCGAGCGCGGCCTCGAGCTCCGCGAGCGCGGCGCCAAGGACGCGAAGGTCTACCGAGTCCACGGCAAGCTTGGGCAACCCTGCCACGTCTGCGGAACGCCGATCGCCCGCGTCGACTTCGAGGAGCACACGATCTTCTATTGCCCCGAGTGCCAGACCGGCGGCCGAGTCCTCAAAGACCGCCGGCTCTCGCGCCTGCTGCGGTAGTGCCGGCCGCAAGCCATTCGTAGACGACGCTCCACTCCTCGACGAGGAAGTGGCCGCCGCCCGCGAGCAGCTCGAAGCGCGCGTTCGGCAGCCGGCCGGCGACGTACTCGCCGTGGCTGCGCGGGGCGAGGACGTCCAGCTCGCCCTGCCAGAGCCGCACCTCCGCGGTCACGTCCTCCGGCTCGAACCCCCACGGCTTTGCGAAGGCGAGGTCGTCGTCGGCCCAGCCGCGCACGCCCTGGCGGACCGCCTCGGCGAACGATTCTCTGATCACCGCACGGAAGTCCTCGCGCGCGACGATCGCGCGGTCGACCTCCGGGAGCTCCACGGCGATCTGGTCGATCACCGCGTCGGGGTCGCGCCCGAGCTCGTCCTCGAACGGCTCGAGGTAGGCCTCGATCGCCTCTCGCCCCTCGAGCGCAGCTCCGAACTCCTTCACGTTCAGCTCGGCGAGCCCGTCGAAGAAGTCGAATTCCTCGGCGTCGGAGGGCGCCGGGGTGACGAGCGCGCCGACGCGCACGATCCGGTCGCCGAGGAGCGCGCCGCAGGCGAGCGCGTGGGGGGCGCCGCCCGAGCCGCCGACGACGACGAAGCGCTCGAAGCCGAGCTCGTCCGCGATCGCCTCGATGTCGGCGGCCGCGTCCGCGACCGAGCGACCCGGCTTCGGATCTGAGCGGCCGTAGCCGGGCCGGTCGTAGACGACCGCCCGTACGCCGTGGCGCTCGTAGATCCCCTTGTCCGGGTGGCGCGTGTAGCGGCTGCCGGGCGTGCCGTGGCAAACCACGACCGGAACGCCGTCGGCGGGGCCGCGTTCGACGTACGCGAGCGTACGCCCGTCGCTCGTCCCGGCGGTCCCCTCGCGCTCCACCGGCGTCATCATACGGCCGACCCGCTCCGCCGAACGTGCGCCCTCGTCACCTCGGCCGGCGAGGAGCAACCGAGGAGCTTCAGGCCGGACTCGAGCTCAGCGCGCAGCAGCTCCAGCACCTGGCCCACACCCTCCTCGCCGCCTGACGCGAGCCCCCACAGGATCGCCCTGCCGGAGCACACTGCGCGGGCGCCGAGCGCGAGCGCCTTGAGGACGTCGACGCCGCGCCTGATCCCGCCGTCGAAGAGGACCTCGACCCGCTCGCCGACGGCCTCCGCCACCTCGGGCAGGACGTCCAGCGACGCCGGGACGCCGTCGAGCTGGCGGCCGCCGTGGTTGGAGACGATCACCGCCGCGGCACCGTGCTCCGCGGCGAGCAGCGCGTCCTCGGCGGTGAGCACGCCCTTGACGACCAGCGGCAGCGGGCATGCGTCCCGGAGCCATTCGAGATCGCGCCACGTCAGCGTCGGGTCGACGATCAGACCGAGCGCATCGTGAAAGTCCTCTTGCTGAAGCCGGACCGGCAGGTTCGGCAACGGCAGGTCGTCGGGGAGCTCGAAGGAGGCGCGCACGTCCCGCTCGCGCAGGCCCGCAACGGGGAGGTCGACCGTGAGGACGAGGGCGCGGCAGCCCGCCTCGGCGACCGTCTCGACGAGCTCCTTCGTGAAATCGCGGTCCCGCGACCAGTAGAGCTGAAACCACTGCGGGGCTCCGGGCGCCGCCGCGGCGAGCTCCGCCGGCGAGACGCTCGACAGGGTCGAGAGGCACATGATCGTCCCCGCGGCCGCTGCCGCCCGCGCGGTGGCCGACTCGCCCTCCGGGTGCGCGAGCCGCTGGAAGGCGGTCGGGGCGACGAGCAGCGGCAGCGAGACCTCGGTGCCGAGCACCGTCGTGGCGGTCGAGACCTCGCCGACGTCGACCAGCACGCGGGGCCGCAGCTGCCAGCGGCTGAAGGCGGCGGAGTTCTCGCGCAGCGTGTGCTCGTCGCCCGCGCCGCCGGCGAGGTAGCCGTACGCGCCGGGATCGAGCTTCGCCCGCGCGGACTCCTCGAAGTCGTCGACGTTGACCCGCTCGCCCATCACCCGCCCGTCAGCACGATGCGAAGGGTCTCTCCCTCGACGGCAACCGAGCCTCCCTGGGCCGCGAGCAGGCGGACGGCGACCGCGGCGCCGAGGTCGCGCAGGTCCTCGCCGATCAGGACCGGAGCGGAGGCGGGGGTGATCGGGGCGAGCTCGAGCTCGGCGCGGCGGACGGTCAGCTCGACCCGCTCCAGCCCGCCGTGACGCAGTGCGCACCGGCTGAGCGCGGCGACGGCGCGCTCGGTCGCCTCGCGGTCGATCGAGACCTGGGCCCCTTCGCCTCTCACCGCAACGCGCTCCTCGCCGAGGAGGGCGGCGGCGGCCCGGGCGAGCTCGAGCGTGTCGGCCTCGGCCGGCACCGGGTCGTAGCGCCCCGCCTCGATCCGGGCGACGAGGGCCAGCTCGTCGATCAGCTCCGCGAGCTGCTCCGAGGCCATGTCGATCATCCCGAGGTAGCGGCGCGCGGGATCCTCGATCTCCCCCATCCCGACCAGCGTCCGCGCGAAGCCGTGCACCGTTGCGAGCGGCGTGCGCAGGTCGTGGCACGCGAGCATCACGAGACGGGCTAGCTGGCGATCGTCGGTCAAGGATCGGCTTGGTAGCGTTGCCGGAATGGACGAGCCGCGTCAGCTTCTCACACACGACCTTCAGTCCGCCCCGTCGGAGGTTTCGCTGGGCCTCTCGCGCGCCGGCGTCCGCGGCGTGCAGAAGGCGATCCGGATCAGCTACGGCGGAAGCGAGAAGCTGATCGCCGCCGAGATCGACTGCACGGTCGACCTCGATCCGGCGACGAAGGGCGTGCACATGTCGCGCTTCCCGGAGCTGTTCGAGGAGGCGATCGAGGAGGTCGTGATCGGCGAGGCGCTCCTGGTCGAGAATCTCGCCGAGCACATCGCCGCTCACATCGTCCGCCGCCAGCGGGCGCTCCGCGCCGAGGTGCGGATCGTGGCGCGCTACCCGCTCGAGCGCGAGACGCCGGTGACGGGCCTGCCGACGCAGGAGATGGTCTCCCTGATCGGGATCGCGGCCGCCTCGGCGGTGCGGACACGGCGGCTCGTCGGCGTCGAGGCGACCGGAATCAATGCGTGCCCTTGCGCGCAGGGCCTGGTGCGGGAGCACGCGGCCGAGCGGCTCGGCGAGGCGGGCTTCGACGAGCTCGACGTGGAGCGGATCCTCGAGCTCGTCCCGCTCGCGACCCACAACCAACGCGGGCGTGGGACGCTCTTCGTCGGCACCGATGCGGCGGTGAACGCGGAGCAGCTCGTGCGCGTGGTCGAGGGCTCGATGAGCTCGCCGGTCTACGAGCTCCTCAAACGCCCGGACGAGCTCTTCGTCGTCGAGCACGCGCACCTCCAGCCGAGGTTCGTCGAGGACTCGGTGCGGATCTCGCTGCGCGACGCCCTCGTCACCTATCCCGAGCTCGACGACGGCGACTTCCTGCTCGCCCGCCAGGTGAACCTGGAGACGATCCACTCGCACGACGTCCTCGCCGAGCGCTACGGCACCGTAGGCGAGCTGCGCTCGGAGCTCGACGGCGGCGAGCCCGCCACGCGCCACACCGAGCTGCGCGAGTGGCTCAGCGCGTGATCGTCACGTGGTGATCTGGTAGCGCTGCACCCAGTCGTTGACCGTGTCCCAGTCGAGATTGTTGAAGAACGCGTCGATGTAGGAGGCTCGGTCGGTCTGGTAGTCGATGAAGTACGCGTGCTCGTAGACGTCGAGCGCGACGAGCGGAGTGGCGTTCCAGATCGGGAAGGTGTTCTGGGCGTCGCCGACGTAGTTGAAGAGCCGCCCCTCGTCCCAGTCGTACGCGGTCCAGGCCCAGCCGCGCCCCGCCATGCCCGTGGCCTTCAGGTCTGCCCGCCACTCGGCCGCCGAGCCGAAGTCGCGCCGGATCAGCTCCCCGACGGGCCCGTCCGGGTCGCGCCCGCCGCCGCCCAGATGCTCGAAGTAGATCTCGTGGTTCTTGATCCCGCCGACCGCGAAGCTGAGATCGACCTTCAGGGCGCGCACCTCCGAGTAGACCTGGTTCGCGCCGCCGAGGTCGACCTCGGCGAGCTTCTCCATGATCTCGTTCCGCTTGTTGACGTAGCCCTCGTAGAGCTTGTAGTGGGCCTCGACCGTCTCGCGGGAGATGCCGTCGAGCTCGAGCAGCGCGGGCTTGAGCGCGCGGGCGGTGATCTCCTCGTGGTTGAAGGCGAGCGTGGCCAAGCTGCGACTCCTTTCGCCGTAAAGGACGCATGAGCATACCGCCCGCAGAACCACCGAACCCGTTAGCCTCACCGGGAGCGAGCAAAGGAGTTCAGATGGCCTTCGAAGTGCCCCCGCTTCCGTACGACTACGGCGCGCTCGAGCCGACGATCGACGAGCAGACGATGCACCTCCACCACGACAAGCACCATCAGGCGTACGTCGACAACGCGAACAAGGCGCTGGAGGGAACCGAGCTGGCCGACCGCCCGCTCGAGCACGTGCTGACGAACCTCGACGTCCTCCCCGACGACAGGCAAACCGCCGCCCGGAACAACGTCGGCGGGCACGCAAACCACTCGCTCTTCTGGGAGATCATGAGCCCGGACGGCGGTGGTGAGCCCTCGGGGCCGCTCGCAGAGGCGATCGAGAGCACCTTCGACGGCCTCGACCAGCTGAAGCAGCTCGTCAACGACACCGGCGTGAAGCGGTTCGGCTCCGGCTGGAGCTGGCTCGTCCACGACGGCACCGGGCTCGCCGTCTACTCGACCGCGAACCAGGACTCACCGCTGATGACCGACGACGTCCCCGTGCTCGGAATCGACGTCTGGGAGCACGCCTACTACCTCAAGTACCAGAACCGGCGCCCCGAGTACCTCGAGGCCTGGTGGAACGTCGTCAACTGGGACGCGGTCGCCGCCAACTACGAGCGGGTGGTGGGTTGACTCGGCGGCGCGGGCCGACCGCCGGGGAGGTCATCGCTCCCCGGCTGTCGTAGCCGATCAGGCACGAACGACGTTGCTGACGGCGCCGACGTAGCAGGGCGCCGCCTGGGCGGTAGGGAGAAGCAGGCGGACGCGCGACCTGCGGGCGACCTTCGCCTTGAAGGCGGCAGAGGTGACCATCGTCGGCTTGGTCGTTCCCGCCGTCGCGGTGGTCAGCGTGACCTTCTTGACCCCCAGCCAGCGCTTCTTCAGCTTCGAGTAACGCTGGAAGCGGACGACCTTGCCGGTCAGGGACTGCCCCGCGGTCACCTGCGCTGTATAGGAACCGCGGGCGACCTTGGTCAGCTTCACCACGGGCTTGACCTTCACGGCGACCACGGCGCTGACCGTGGCCTTCAGCTTGGCCTGGTAGTTGGTAGCGACCGTGGGCGTGATGGTCGTCGTGTAGGCGCCGGTCGAGCTGGTCTTCGCCGTCGCCGCCTTCGCGTAGTTGGGTTTGCCGCACTCCTGGCCCTGGACGGTGACGTTCTGGTTGGCCTTCGCGGGCGAGAGCGTGCCCGAGACGACCGTCGTCTTGCCGTAGACCACCAGCGAGGGGTTCGCGGCGATCGAGAGCGTGGTGGCCTGGGTCGCGGCACCGGCTCCCGCTGCGAGAGCCCCGACGAACGTTGCGGTGATTGCGATCAGTGCTCGCATGGGTCGACCCCCCTCGAGTAGCTGGTCAAGCAGACGCCGCGGGGAACCGAAAGTTGCGGCGTGCTATCACTGCTCGGATGCGAGCGCTCGTAACCGGCGGGACGGGCCGAGTCGGCTCGGCGATCGCGGCGCGGCTCGAGCGCGAGGGTTGGCGCGTAGTCGCGGCCGGGCGGGGCGACGGCGACGTGTCGGAGGTCGAGGAGGCACGCGGCCTCGTCGACCGGTCGGTGACGGAGCTGGGCGGGCTCGACCTGCTCGTGAACGCGGCGGCAGAGGGGTTCGAGCCGAAGCCGTTCGAGCAGCTGGACGAGGCCGACTGGGAGGCGGCCTTCGGCGCGACAGCGAAGGGCAGCTTCTTCATCACCCAGGCGGCAGCGCCACATCTACGGTCCTCGCGCGGCTGCGTGGTGATGATCGAGGACGTCGCCGCCTACCAGCCGTGGCCGTCGTTCGCCGCCCACTGCGCCGCCAAGGCCGCCCAGGCGATGCTGACCCGGGTGCTCGCGCAGGCGCTCGCGCCGGAGGTGCGCGTCTGCGGCGTCGCGCCCGGCCCGGTCGCCGTCGAGCCGGGACAGGAGGAGCGGCGGGCGGCGGAGACGCTGCTCGGCCGCGTCGGCTCTCCCGAGGACGTGGCTGCGGCCGTCGCCTACCTCGCGGCCGCGGAGTTCGTCACCGGCTCGACGCTCGTCGTCGACGGGGGCCGGTTGTTGCAATCCGGGCGAAGCGCGCGAGCGTAGAAACCAGGGTGGAGGTCGCCCTCTATGCCGTAGCGCGCTTGCCGGGCAGGCGCGAACCCGCAACCATCCCCGCGGTGGCGGCCAACGACTGCACCGACGGCGAGCTGATCCGGCGCACCGCCGACGGCGACCGTAACGCGTTCGAGATCCTCTACCGCCGCTATTCGCGTCCCGTGTTCGGCCTTGCCCTGCGGCGGCTCGGCGACCGTGGGCGCGCTGAGGACGCAGTGCAGGAGACCTTCGCCTCCGTCTGGCGGGCGGCCCGCAGCTACCGGCCCGAGCGTGGTCCGGGGGCTCCGTGGCTCTACGCGGTTGCGCGAAACGCGATCATCGACCGCAGCCGCGTCCGCAACGAGCCGCCGGCCGAGGCGCCCGACGAACCCTCGGGCGAGGCCGGCCCGCCCGAGCAGGCCGAGGCCGGCTGGACCGCCTGGCGCGTCCACCGGGCGCTGGAGGAGCTGTCCGAGAACGAGCGAATCGTGCTCGAGCTCGCGTACTGGAGCGGTCTCTCGCAGTCGGAGATCGCCGAGTACCTCGGGATTCCGCTCGGGACGGTCAAGACGCGCACGCGCGCGGCCCTCGCCCGGCTGGCCGACCTGCTCGAGAAGGAGCTCGAATGACCGAACCCCCCGATTTCCGCGACCTGGTCGGGGACGACCTTCCCGAGGAGGAGCGCGCCCGGCTCGAGCGGGTGCACGACCTGCTCGTCGCGGCGGGCCCGCCGCCCGAGCTGCCGCCGTCACTCGCCGAGCCCGCGACGGAGGCTCCCGGCGCGATTGTGCCGTTCCTGCCCCGCCGCCGGATCGGCGCGGCGATCGGTCTCGCCGCTGCGGTCGGGCTCATCGCCTTCGTCGGCGGCTTCATCGCCGGACGGACCGGAGACCAGTTCACGAAGACGTTCGACGTCCCGATGCACGGCACGCCGCTTGCGCAGGGGGCCTCGGCGACGATCCAGGTGGGCAAGCTCGACGAGAGCGGCAACTGGCCGCTGAAGCTGGTCGTGCGCGGGCTCAGGCCGCTGCCGAAGGGCTCGTTCTACGAGATGTACCTGACCCGGAGCGGCCGAGCCGCCGCCTCCTGCGGCACCTTCGCCATCCGCCGGCCGAGCGCGACCGTGCGGCTGAACGCGCCCTACAGCCTGCGCGCCTACGACGGCTGGATCGTCACCCGCGAGACCGAACGCGGCAGGTCACACCCGGTCGTGCTGCGAACGAAAACGATCTAAGGCGCTACGCGGCCCGCTGCGACGAAGGCCGCGTAGGTGACCGGCATCAGCCGCTCGAGGAAGCTCTCGCACGCCTCGGCGTAGCGGCGGATCTCCCGCTGCGCCGTCTCGGCGTTCCGGAGCGAGAGGAAGTTCATCAGCGAGCGCGCGTTCACCGTCCAGTAGAACTCCGTGTAGGCTCCGACCGGCAGGGCACAGCGCGCCAGCTCACGGGCGACGCCGAGCTCGACGAGCTCCTGGTAGGTGTCGTACGCCGTCTCGTAGACGGCCTGGAGCTTCTCGCGCGTCTCCTCCGCGATCTCGGACGAGACCGGCTCGAAGGAGTACGCGCCGGGCTTCCCGACCTGGCTGCGGACATCGTCGGCCTCCGGGACGTAGAAGTCGTCGGTCGCGCGGGCATATCGAAGACTGAACTCGTTAAATGAACCGACCCGGTGGCGCATCCATTCGCGCGCGACGAAGAGCGGCGCGCGGATGTGGAAGCGGAACGAGTTGTGCTCAAAACGGAGTCCCATGCCTGTCCCGCATCAGGAAGCGGATCAGGCCTTCGTCGGACTCGTCCATCACCTCCTTTCGCCGGGCGAAGCTGACCCTCGCCCCGTTGACGACCGAGAGGTCGTCCGCCATCGCGTCGTCGAGCCGCACGAAGCCGTGGTCGAGGACGTGGACGGTGTTGTCGGGTATCACTTCGGGGGTGACCGCCACGCCGGCGAGTGTACCGGGGCTGTATGTCGGCACCTCCGGCTTCTCCTACCCGTCGTGGCGGGGCGCGTGCTACCCCGAGAAGGCGCGGCCCGCCGAGTTTCTGCCGCTCTACTCGGAGCGGCTGCCGTCGGTCGAGTTGAACACGAGCTTCTACCAGCTCCCCGCCGAGGAGCAGTTCCGGGTCTGGGCGGAGCAGACGGGCCCGGCGTTCCGGTTCGCCGTGAAGATGAGCCGCCGGATCACGCACTTCCGCGGCCTCGACCTGGTCGGCACCTTCTGCGAGCGGGTGCGCGCGCTAGGCGACCGGCTCGGGCCGGTGCTGATCCAGTACCCGCCGACCCGGCCGCGCGACGACGGGCTTCTCCGCCTCCTGCGAGACTCGCTCGACCCGGAGCTCGAGTACGCCTTCGAGTTCCGCCACGAGTCCTGGGCGGGGGCCCACGTGCCCGTGCGCGTGAACTCGCTCGAAGGCGACGCGGCCTTCCGCTACCTCCGCCTGCGTGAGCCGCCGTACACCGAAGCCGACCTCGCCGAATTGGCTGGACGGCTACGGCCGCTGCTGGCGGACCGGGTGCGCGTCTACTGCTACTTCAAGCACGAGGACGATCCGACCGGCCCGGCCTATGCGGAGCGGCTGCTCGAGCTCCTCGCTACTTCGTGATCTCGTCGATCACCTCGTAGAAGCCGTCGGCGCCGATCGACTCGATGTGCGGAGCCATCGCCTCGTTTCGCGCCTGCTGCTCTTGCTGGAAGTCGTCGGAGCGGAGCTCGTCGGGCGAGCGGTCGGTGAGGCCGAAGGCGATGATCTCGTCCGGGGCGTTCATGTTGCGCAGGATGTAGGCATGAACGCCTTCGGGCCAGTTGTCGGGGTCGCCCTCCCACGCCTTCCGCCATTCGTCGTAGCTGCCCGGCTTGAGCTTGCGCACGGTCAGGGCTGCGTACTTCGCCACGGTCCTGTACCTCCTAGGTCGGGGTCCGGGCGATCCTAGCGCCGACGATCTCTTCGATCTGCTCGACCGCGAAGCGGAGCTCGTCGTCGCTGTTGAAGAAGTGCGGGCCGAGGCGCAGCCCGACGTCCGGGCGGTAGTCGCAAAGGACGCCGCGGGCGGCGAGCTCCTCCCCGACCGCCTGGAAGTCCGGCGTGCGCACGACGACTGTGCCTCCCCGCCGGGCCGGCTCGCGCGGGCTCCCGACCTCGAAGCCGGCGTCCTCCAGCAGCTCGACCAGCATCGCCGTCTGCTCGACCGAGCGCGCGCGGATCCGCTCGACGCCGACCTCCTCCACGATGTCGTAGCCGGCGGTCGCCGCGTACAGCGCCGGCACGTTCGGGGTGCCGGTGAGAAAGCGGGCCGCACCCTCGGCGTAGTCCTGCTCGGGCTCGAAGGCGAAGGGCCGCGCGTGCGCCTGCCAGCCGGTCAGCGCCGGCTCGAGCCGCTCCGCCAGATCGGGCCGGACGTAGAGCCAGGCCGCACCGGGGCCGCCGCAGAGCCACTTGACCGAGCCGCCGACGGCGAAGGCGACCCCGAGCGCGGTCACGTCGAGGGGGACCGTCCCGACCGACTGGTAGGCGTCGAGGACGACGTGGGCGCCGGCTTCCTGGGCCCGTTCGACGATCGCCGCGACGTCCTGGATCTCGCCGGTCTTGAAGAGCACGTGCGTGACCGGGACGAGCAGCGTCCGCTCGTCGATCGCCTCGACGACGCCACCGTCGTCCGGCGCGACCACGATCTCGGCTCCGCGGGCAGCATGGGCCTGGTAGAGGTAGCGCACCGAGGGGAAGTTGCCCTCCTCGTAGACGATCCGGCGGCGCTCGCGCGAAGGCGCTCGCTTGCGACGCCGACCATGAGAGGCCGTGCCGGCTTTGCCGGTGCGGCCGTCAAATCGGAAGCAGGAGAGGACGACAGCCTCGGCGAGCGTCACGTTCTGGTGCATCGAGACGGTTCCGGGCGGAGCGCCGATCAGGCGCGCGATCTGGTCGCCGACCGTCAGCGACATCTCCCACCAGCCCTCGCTCCACGCGCGGACGCCGCGCGTCTTCCAGGTGCGCGCGTACTCGAGCAGGCGTTCCTCCGCGGCGGCCGGCATCGCACCGAGCGAGTGGTTGATCAGGTAGGTCGTCTCCGCGAGGATCGGGAAGCGCTCGCGGTAGTCGAGGAGCTCACTCATTGCTGCTTCCGGGCGAGCAGGACGAGGCGGGTCTGGTCCGAGAGCGGCTC
>WNGE01002952.1_pt1 | contig 20331 bp, 19 predicted proteins | sample 5400651 | NCBI WGS metagenome assembly WNGE01 (sample SAMN13153370, study PRJNA577476) | soil metagenome | isolation source: 60 cm soil or saprolite under grassland replicate 2 | place: USA:California | collected 2016-06-15 | reverse complement strand
CTCGCAGATGCCCTCCGCAATTGTGCGACTTGCGCAGTATTTATCGGGCCAAAAGGCGTCGGCGATTGGGCGCGCGAAGAGGTTCTCGTCGCCCAGGATCGCGCAGCGAAGGAGGCGGGTTACAGGTTGATCCCGATTCTGCTTCCTGGCGTTCCTGATCCGTTCGACTACAGCAAACTCCCTCCCTTCCTCACGCAGCGGACCTGGGTCGACTTTCGCAAAGGTCTTGACGATGAGAGACCGCTTCGCGTGCTCGTCAACGCAATTAAAGGAAAGCCACCCGGCCCAGACAGTGCGCGTGGCCAAGCCGATAACACCTGCCCTATCAAGGGCTGGAGGTGTTTGATGAAGAGCACGCCGAGTTTTTCTTTGGCCGCGAGCGAGATGTTCAGCGCCTCGTGGAGAAGCTGAAAGCCACTCGCTTTCTTGCCGTGCTTGGCGCATCCGGCAGCGGAAAGTCATCGCTGGTGCGCGCCGGATTGGTTCCCGCGCTTAGAGCTGGCGCTCTTCCGGAGAGCGAAGCGTGGACGATTTGCGTGTTCAAACCGGGTAGTCGGCCTCTCACCACGCTGACTGCGCAGCTTCTCCATCTCTCTCCAGGAAAAGAGTCGATGCAGACGACGCTGGATCAGATGGAAAAAGATGAGCGCACTCTCCATCTTGCTGTCGCCTTTGCGCTGGCGAACAAACCAGCCGGGCGGATCGTCTGGGTGATCGATCAATTCGAGGAAGTCTTCACGCTTTGCAGCGACGAAAAGGAGCGCGCTTCATTCCTCGGCAATCTGCTGTATGCGTCGTCGATTCCCGACGGCCAGTCTACAGTGCTGCTGACGATGCGGGCCGATTTCTTGCCGAAATGTGCGGCCTGGCCCGATCTGGCGGCCCGTGTCGCAGCTCAACAGTTCCTCGTTAGTCCGATGGACGCGGACATGTTAAGACAGGCCATCGAAGAGCCGGCCCGGCATGTAAGTCTCGGCTTTGAACCTGGTCTTGTGGACACAATCCTGGGCGACGTCGCCAGCGAACCGGGCGCGCTGCCTTTGCTCGAACATGCCTTGCTCGAGCTATGGAAACGCCGGCGCGATCATACACTGACGCTCGACGGCTATCGCGAGAGCGGCGGTGTCAAAGGCGCAATCGCCAAGACGGCCGAAGAAACGTTTAAGAGTTTCACTCCGGAGGAACAGTTAATCGTCCGCCGGATCATGCTCCGACTCACCCAGCTTGGCGAAGGAACCGAAGACACACGTCGCCGGGCCACGATAGATGAGGTTGTGACTACTCCCTCGGAGGCCGATGCCGTCGAACGCGTCGTCAAGGCGATGGCGGACGCTCGCCTCTTGACCACCACCTAACCTGAACCCCGATGCCATCACGTTTTCTCGATGTTTCCCATGAAGCGCTGATCCGCGGCTGGCCGCGGCTGCGGGGATGGCTCGATGAAGATCGCGCCGGCTTGCGCCTTCAGCGTCGAATTACTGAGACAGCCGAGGAATGGCAACGCTCCAGTCGGGATAACGATCTTTTGTATCGCGGCGCAAGATTGATTCAGGCGCAAGAATGGCGCGAGCGCCACGAGGTGGAACTCAATCCGCTGGAGCGAGAATTTCTTGATGAGAGCATCGTGTTGAAACAGCGCCTGGAAGAGCATGAAAGAGTACAACAGCAACGCGAACTAGAAGCTGCTCAAAAGCTCGCCGAAGCAGAGCGAAGAAGGGCGGAGGAACAGATTAAGGGGCGGCGGCGGCAACGTTATTTCAGTTACGGGCTTGCAGTGTTAGTATTCGTGACGGGCATCATTGCTGTTGTTGCAATGAAACAACGTTCTGCCGCGCAAAACGCAGAGAAGAAGACCAGCGAGGTTGCCAGCCGGGAAAATGTTTCCCTCGCTGAGTACTCCGAAGAAACCGGAAAGAATACTCAAGCCTTTGCCCACCTTGCGCAGGCGTTGCGGCTAAATCCGGAAAATCGGAAAGCTATTACCTTCACGGCCGCGATGCTGACTCAACTAAGCTGGCATGTTCCATTAACCGGTTCACTGCGGCACGATGCCAGCGTTACTTCCGAGCAATTCAGTCCCGATGGCCAACGGGTGGTGACCACCTCATACGATAGAACGGCGCGGCTGTGGGACGCCGCCAGCGGCAAACCCATTGGCGAGCCCATGAAGCATCAAGACATGGTTAGGTCAGCGCAGTTCAGTCGCGACGGTCAACGGGTGGTGACCGCCTCAGATGATAGGACGGCGCGGCTCTGGGATGCGGCCAGCGGCAAACCCATTGGCGAGCCCATGAAACACGAAGACACTGTTATTTCAGCGGAGTTCAGTCCCGATGGTCATCGAGTGATGACCGCCTCGAATGATAAGACCGCGCGATTCTGGGATGCGGCCAGCGGCAAACCCATTGGCGAGCCCATGAAGCATGAAACCGCGGTTAAATCAGCACAGTTCAGTCCCGATGGCCAACGGGTGGTGACCGCCTCATACGATAACACGGCGCGGCTGTGGGATGCCGTCAGCGGCAAACCCATTGGCGAGCCCATGAAGCATGAAGGCCGAGTTGGCTCGGCGCAGTTCAGTCCCGATGGCCAACGGGTGGTGACCACCTCATACGATAACACGGCGCGGCTGTGGGATGCCGTCAGCGGCAAACCCAATGGCGAGCCCATGAAGCATGAAGACGCTGTTAATTCGGCGGAGTTCAGTCCCGATGGTCATCGAGTGGTGACCGCCTCAAGGAATAGGACGGCGCGGCTGTGGGATGCGGCCAGTGGCAAACCCATTGGCGAGCCCATGAAGCATGAAGCCGCGATTAAATCAGCGCAGTTCAGTCCTGATGGTCAGCGGGTAGTGACCTCGTCATACGATAACACGGCGCGGTTGTGGGATGCGGCCAGTGGCAAACCCATTGGCGAGCCTATGAAGCATGAATCGGCGGTTAAATCAGCGCAGTTCAGTCCTGATGGTCAGCGGGTAGTGACCTCGTCATACGATAAAACGGCACGGCTGTGGGATGCGGCCAGCGGCAAACCCACTGGCAAGCCCATGAAGCATGAAAACACTGTTAATTCCGCGCAGTTCAGTCCTGATGGTCAGCAGGTGGTGACCGCGTCATTTGATAACACCGCGCGGCTGTGGGATGCCCCGAGTATGACGGATAAGGACACGAAAGAGGATATTCTCTTACTGGCTGAATTAGCTGAAGCCACCGGTGGTGCGACTTTGGAAACTGTCGGGCAGGCAGAAAATCTCAAATTACTGGCTCCAGAGCAGGTCATAGCATCAAGGGAGAAGATCGCTGCGAAATTTGCACGAATCCCTCTAGAATTGACTCCATTACAGCGAGTCATGAAATGGAGCGTCTCGAATCGAAGAAGTCGGACGATCTCTCCGTTTTCGCAAGTCACAGTTCCCGAATGGCTGGAGAACAGGGTCAAGGAAGGAACAGTCGAGGGTCTGCGAGCCGCGCTGGAGGTCGATCCCGCGAATGCTCGCGTAACCGCATACCTTGGCCGACGCCTTGCCGATCACGCGTTCGAACAAGGCGGTGATCCCGATGAAGCTAGGCGCGCTCGCGGAGAAGCTGACTTTCTAACAAGCCGTGCACAAAAGCTTGCTCCCGACAACGACGAAGTTAAGAAGCTGCGCGACGAAGTAATCAAATTGCTGGAACTAAAGACGAACTAAGCCGAAACTGACGTCTTCCTGTAAATCGCCGCTCGAAGCGGAATTGGATCTTATAGATCGAGGTAGGAAGCAGGTGTTGAAGGAATTAGTTCGTCACTGTAATTAAACCGCAAATTCGTCACCGTGCGCGCGGTGCTTATTTTTTTCTGCCAAGTTTACGCGCCATACGTACTTCGCCGGAGATGGAAGTGCATAGGAGCATTGCAGCGATGAGGACAACTAGAGACTGTTCGGATATTGAGAGTCTTTGTGAGATAGCATGCTGTTGGCTGCCAGGTCTGAGTTCGCGCGACTCAAGTTGTCACTGAGAAAGGCGACATCAGTTCTCGATTATGCTCGCTTCAACTTTCGGGCGTCATGACGTCCTCCACCCGGCACTGCCGTGCATTCTTCCATGTACCGAAAAGGTCACGCAAGGCTGCGCGAGCCGCGTGATAACCGCACATTCCGTGAACGCCGCCGCCCGGCGGCGTCGAGGCGGAGCATAAATAAACGCCAGGCAACGGGGTGCGGTAAGGTGTGGTGCTAAGGATTGGCCGCGCAATCAGTTGACGGAAATTTGTGGCGCCTCCGCTGATATCGCCGCCGGCTAGATTCGCGTTCGATCTCTCCAGATCGACGGCGCCCATGCTGCGCCGCGTTAGAATGCAATCACGAAAACCGGGCGCAAACCGCTCAATTTGCGATTCAATTCGCGCCGACATGTCGATCCTGCAATCGAACGGAACATGGCAATACGCCCAAAGCGTGTGTTGACCATGCGGCGCGCGCGTTTCATCAAATAAGCTTTGCTGGGCCACGAGCACAAACGGACGATCGGGAATTTTTCCGCGCGCGACTTCTTGTTCTGTTTGAGCAATTTCATCGAGCCCGCCGCCGAGATGAATTGTGCCAGCGTGCTTGCAAGCTTCAGTTTTCCATGGAATCGGCGAGCTCAGCGCATAGTCAATTTTGAAGATTCCTGGCGCATGCCGGAAACGATGGAGTCGCCGGCGATACCATCTGGGCAATCGTTCCCCGGCGATCCGCAAAAAATTCCACGGCGAGATGTCGAGCAGAACGGCGCGCGATTTCGGCAAATCAACAAGGCGCTCTACGCGATGCCCGGTGCCGATTTCGCCTCCGAGTTCGCGGAGATAAGCGGCCAGGGAATTCGTGATTGCCTGTGAGCCGCTTCGCGGAATTGGCCATCCCACGGCGTGGCCAGCCATTCCGAGCACAAGCGCAAATGCAGATGACAAAGGCGCATCCAGCGGCAGAAAAGAATGCGCGGCGATTCCAGCGAACAACGCGCGCGCCGGCTCGTGCTTGAAAAGAAATTTCGCAAACCGTGCCGCCGGGCAGGCCGCAGGAATTCCAAATCGTGCGAGAGCAATCGGATGCCGCGGCAAGTGAAGCATCGGTTGCAGAAATTCGGCGGCCAATTTTTCCCAGTTGCGCAAAAGAGGCTTGAACAGCCGCCTATAGGCGGGTCCGTCGATATTCAGTTGCGCTGCTGTAAGATCGATATCACGATGCAAACACGCGGCGGTCCCATCATCGAGCGGATGCGCGAGCGGGATCTCTGGTTGAATCCAGGTGAGCCCGAATCGATCGAGTGGGAGAGTTTTGAAAAAAGGCGAACCAGCAGCGAGTGGATGAACTGCCGAGCAGAGATCGTGGACGAAACCGGGCAACGTCAGTTCAGCCGAGCGCGCGCCGCCGCCAACGGTGGGGTTGGCTTCCAATACCAGCACGGAACGTCCCGCGCGCGAGAGAACAATGGCGGCCGCCAGACCGTTCGGTCCGGAACCAACGACAACGGCATCATATTCAATTGACATTTGCTCGTGACCGCAGCCGGCATCTGGTATGTATTTCACGATCCACAAAAGCGAGCACAGATCGCGGATGCATTGCGAGAGGCCGACAGAAATTGGGTGATCCTTGGCTGGCTTTGTTACATGGCATCATGTGAAAAGCGCTTGTGCGCGCGGCGGTTCTCCGGCAGTTTCGTCCCATCATGGCAGTAGATCGCAGGCTCGGTTGTTTCAGTATCTTTCTGTTCGTCGCCCTTTGCACCAGTCTGTTCGTCAACTTCGTGCTGATGGTCGCCGCGTTTCAGCGCTTTGGCGGCGTGCGGGAACCCGAGCCGATCCCGCGCTTCCGAGAGATACTGCTTCAGCGAGGCGGTCGCGGAACTGCTGACAAAATCGCCGTGATTACCATGCGCGGTTTGATCAGTTCTTCGCTCCCGGGCACCGTTACCGATTCGATGGTCGATGACATGCGCGCTGGGCTGCAACAGGCTCGCGACGACAATCACGTCAAAGCCATCGTCCTAGAAGTCGACTCACCCGGTGGAGAGGTGACCGCCTCCGATGCGATCTACAGCGCGCTGATCAAAACGCGCGCGAGGAAACCGGTTGTAGTTTACATGGATTCGCTCGCCGCCTCAGGCGGTTATTACGTCTCCTGCGGCGGCAAGTATCTGATGGCAAGCGACACGACGATTACCGGGAGCATCGGTGTCATCATCCAAACCCTGAACTACGAGCAACTGTTTAACAAAATTGGACTCGCTTCCGTTATTTTCAAAAGCGGCAAATTTAAGGACATGCTCAACGGGGCGCGACCGATCACGCCGGAGGAACGCGAACTTGTCCAGAGTTTCATTATGAAAAGTTACGACAAATTTCTCGGCATTGTCGCAAAAGAAAGAAATCTGCCGGCCGATCTGCTGCGCAACACCATCGCCGACGGCCGAATCCTTTCGGGAAAGGATGCGTTCGACAGCAAACTGATTGATGGTCTCGGTGAATTGGATGACGCGTTTGCTAAAGCGAAACAATTGGGGAATGCGCCGGAAGCGAAAGTTGTGAAGTACGGCCCGCCCTTTAGTCTGAGCCGGTTCTTGCGCATATTCGGAGAGGCAGATTCAAAAATCGAACTGCAACTTCCCAAACAGCTCATTCCGCAACTGGAATCGGGACGTGCGTATTTTCTGCCAAGCTACTACGCGCCCTAGATACTTGTGCGCATGCGATCCGACAGCCTCTTCGCGGCACTCGGAGCCGCCCCGAACTACGCTGTAATCGTCTTTTCCCTTCTTTACCTTCTCGCCAGCATTTATGTTTACATCTCGTTGATTCGCCAGATCGGCGCGCGAATATCGGCGCCTGTCGGCGAACCCACGAAGAGATTCGGGCTGCCTGAAGCAATACTCGCTGCGGCATTAATCGGTTTTCTGTTGCTCAACATCAGCTCCTCGGTTTCGCGTCCCGCGACCCAGCTCGGCACGCGCAACCTTTTGGCAAATCTCGTTTTCACGGTTGCCATAGTGCTGTTCATCGTGACTTTTCTGCAGCTCCGGGGATTCGATATTGGCTCATTAGCGGGCTTGTTCAAGATTGGTTTTGTTCGGGCCCTGGGCACAGGGATAATTCTTTTGTTGGCGGCCTATCCTTTGATCTCGCTGGCCAACACGATTACGCAGAGCCTTTTCGGAAGCGATTCGAGCAGGCAGAACATCGTCGAGCTTTTCAGCGGATCGCGCACGATCGAGCAGCGAATTATGATCATCGTCTTCGCAGTGGCGATCGCGCCCGTGGTTGAGGAATTTCTTTTTCGGTTTTTTCTCTACGGGGTAATCAGGCGCTATTTTGGCCGTTTTTTCGGAATCACCGCGAACGCGCTGCTTTTCGCGGCTGCGCACACCCATTTCCCTTCTTTCGTGCCACTGTTCGTTCTGGGAAGTTGCTTCACCATTGCTTATGAATGGAGCGGTTCGATCCTTGTCGCGATGACGATGCATTCGCTATTCAATTCGGTGACCCTCACTGCGCTTGCGTTCCCAGAGATCTTTTCGCAATGAAACTGTGCCAGACGGGCGAGGACCGGTTGCTTGACCGGCTTTTGCATCATCTGCCCCTGGCAAAAACGGTCGTCGCAGGCGCGGGCGATGATTGCGCTGTTGTGGAAATGCCGGCCGGCAGCGACTTTCTTGTGCTCAAAACCGATTGCATTGTCGAAGGGGTTCATTTCTTGCCCGGAGCCAGCCCGCTCGATATTGGCTGGAAAGCGGTGATGCGGCCGCTCAGCGATTTTGCCGCGGTGTCCGCGGTGCCTCAGTTTGCGCTCATCACTCTGATTGCCTCGAAACAAACGGAGATCGAGTGGGTGAAAAGACTTTATCGTGGCCTCAGCCTGGCGGCAAAGCGGTTCGAAGTAAGTATCGTGGGCGGCGAAACGAGCAGCACATCAGGTCCGATTACCATTTCCGTGAGCGTTGTTGGATTCGTTGAGAAAAATCGCTGGGTATCGCGTCGAGGCGGCAAAGCTGGCGATGATCTTTTTGTCACTGGCCGCCTCGGTGGCGCGCTGAAGCGAAAGCATTTGCAATTTGTTCCGCGAATTGCGGAGTCGCGCTGGCTCACGAAAAATTTCTCCATCCGTGCCATGATGGATTTGAGCGACGGCCTTGGAGTCGATCTTCCAAGGCTCGCGCGCGCCAGCAAGGTTGGATTCACAGTCGAGATGGAGAATTTGCCGCTTACTAGTGGCGCGAAGATCGGGAATGCAATTTCGGAAGGTGAAGATTACGAATTGCTCTTTGCCATTTCACCGCGGCAGAGCAAACGATTGCAACGTGAGTGGCGAAAAGGATTTCCGAAATTGCCGCTGACGCACATCGGCCAGCTAAATCGAAAATCGAAAATCGAAAATCAAAACTTGCCTCGTGGCTACGTTCATTTCCAACAGCCCGACTGAAACGGAGGCGATCGGACGGCGATTCGCAAAGGACGTGGGTGTGGGATCGATTTTGGCCCTCAAAGGCGAACTGGGAAGTGGCAAAACTCTATTTACCAAGGGTCTTGTAGCCGGCCTGGGCAGTGGCGCCGCCGTGAACAGCCCAACCTTTACGATTGTGCACGAATATCCAGGCGGGCGGTTGCCCGTTTATCATTTCGATTTTTTTCGCCTGGAAGACCGACCGTCGGTCGCGCGACTCGGACTCGATGATTACTTCTTTGGCGACGGCGTTTCGGTGATTGAATGGGCCGACCGGTTTCCAGAATTCATTCCCGAGCAAGCGCGCTGGATTTGGTTCGAGATAAACTCAGAAGATGAGCGTTCAATCACATTGGGCGATGACCGATAATGGGAGGGACGAAAGAAGTTTCGTCACCGATGGCGTTCCTGTCGTCCCTGCAGGGACTTGACCGTCTTAGACAATTGATACCCAGCGTTAAAACGCTGGGCTATTGTCTATGGCCGGAACGATAGCCCGCGCAAAAAGCCGCATGAAAATTCTCGCCCTCGAACTTTCCACCATTCGCGGCAGCCTCGCGTGGCTGAAAGACGGTGTCGATCTTTTCGTGCGCGAATGGTCGAACGACCGAAAAAATTCCGGCGCTCTCTTTGAAAATCTGGACAATATCACGAAAAAATTTGGTACTGCGCAAATCATTGTAGTTGGGCTTGGACCGGGTTCGTATGCCGGAACGCGTATCGCGATCTCAGCCGCGATTGGATTGCAAGTTGCATCTGGCGCGCGCCTGATCGGTCTTCCATCGATCTGCGCAATCGAAGCCGCCGACTATTGTGCGATTGGCGATGCGCGCCGAAAATCGTTTTTCTTCGCGCATATCCGCGCGAACGAAATGGTGGAGGGCCCGACGCTGTTTACTGAAGTGGAACTGAAGAGCAAACTCGCCAACCTTGAAGGTGACATGCCAATCTTTTGTTCCGAATCGCTGCCGCAATTTGACCGCGCAGTGATCCGCTATCCTTCGGCAGTTGTGTTAGCGCGGCTTGCGCGAGATCCCGACCGCAGCTTTTCTTCGCCGCCGCTCGAACCGATGTACTTAAGAGAACCACACGTCACCATGCCAAAAGAAGCGCGTAGCGGGAACACAGGCGTTCAGTCCGCCACCGGACGGACTCGCTGCAGCGAGCCTGTGCGCCCAACAGGCTTGTAGCAGCTTTTAGCCCGTCCAATGTGCAAACAGGCAGAATGCCTGTTTGCCGGACAGACAGAATGTCTATGTTCCTGAATATTTTATGAACGAGAGTTATCGTTGTTGGGCAGAAATCGACCGGAGAGCGTTGCGCCACAATGCGAAAGTTGTGCGTGATCGAATTGGAGCGGCCGAACTTCTCGCGGTCGTGAAGGCAAACGCATATGGCCACGGCCTGGTCGGTGTGGCAGAAGCCTTGGAAAAGGACGCGAAATTATTCGGCGTCGCAAACTTGGAAGAAGCCATCCAACTTCGGGCCGCGCTGCCCCATCCAATCATGATTCTGGGTCCCGCTTTGCCGCAGGAAATAGCGACAATCGCCGAGGGTGGATTTATTCCGACCATCTCTTCGTTTGAGGAAGCAGGCGAATTCAATCGGGTAGCACGCGACGGACCGATCTCGATCAATTTCAAGATCGATACCGGAATGGGCCGCATGGGCGTCCCGGAGAGCGAAGCCTTGGACGTTTTCCAAAAACTCCCGGCGCTCCTGAACATCAAGATCCATAGCATCTCGACACATCTGCCGGTTTCGAATGAGGACGCAAACTACACCCGTGAGCAGCTTCAGCGATTTGGCAAAATCGTTAAGCAACTTCGTGCTGCGGTTCCGGGGGATTTCAAAGCGCACGTGTTGCAAAGCGCCGGCGCACTCGCGTTTAGTGATCCGCTCTTCGACATCGTGCGTGCCGGCATCATGCTTTACGGTATTTCGCCGCTGCTAGAGTTTCAAAAGCTTCTCAAACCGGTGATGACATGGAAAACGCGAATTGCTCTCGTGCGCGATATGCCGAAGGGAAGTTCCATCAGTTATGGCCGAACCTTCATAACTCCTCGAAAGATGCGGATCGCCACGTTATCAGCTGGTTACGCCGATGGATACCCATGGCACCTTTCCAATCGTGACGCTGCCGTCGTGGTTCGCGGCCAGCGCTGCGCCCTGCTTGGCCGGGTAACAATGGACTTGATAATGATCGACGTGAGTAAGATCGACGATGTCCAAGTGGGCGACGAAGCCGTTCTGATGGGGCGCGACGGCAACGAGGAAATTTCGTGCGCGGAGCTGGCCGAGCGCGCTAGCACGATTACCTGGGAAATTATTACCCGAATTGGCAGCCGAGTCCGTCGCGTTTTTGTATAAGACGACAACCGGTTTAAGCTTTGTAACTTTGTTACCATTTACCTGCCCACATGTTCCAAATCATCTTCAACGAATTGAGCGCGGCAGAGATATCGGCGCTCCCGAAGAAATTGCAGCTTAAGTTACTGGCCGAGTTCCAAATTTTACCCGAGGATCTGGATCATCTCGATTCCGAGCGATTTGGTCTGATCCAGCGCAAGGGAAAAAAGTTATACCGTTATCGCGCGAAAGATTATCGGATTTATTTCGCGAAGACCGACGAAGGCATCACCGTCCATCGCGTTTTGCACAAGAACACGTTTCGCGACTTTCTTTTCCGCAGCAAACTGCCGGTTTCGGAAGACGCGCAGTTGGGCGAAACGCGCGAATTTTGGGAGCTAATCGAGCAGGGCGAGCGAACGAGGAAGGCGTAGAGTTGTAGCGGCGGTTCTATGACCGTCGCTCGAAATGCGCCGGAAATAATGCGATGCTCACAGGGCTCCGCTACAGCTATTTCATCAAGAGCACGGAGCGGCTGCGCTTGATTTCGCGGGTGATCCTGCGATGCAGATGCGCGGGCATGCCGGTGACGCGGCGAGGGAGAATTTTGCCGCTCTCGGTGACGAATTTTTTCAGGAGATCGGGATTCTTGTAATCGATCGCCTCGATGGCGATGTCGATCCGGCGGCGCGGCATGGTGCGGTTCGCGCGGCGAAATGCCGAACGGCGTTTGGCGGTCTTGGGTCCCATTGAGAATTATTTCGTTTCGCGGTGCAACGTATGCCGCTTTAAAAACGGATTGTATTTCTTTTTCTCGAGCCGGTTGGGCGTGCGCGGGCTTTTCTTGTTCCGGGTGGTCATATAGCGCGAAGGCGGTTTACCAAGCGCTTTCGCCTCGGTGCATTCGAGTGTGATAATTTCCTGCGCCATTTTGTTACTCCTTCACTTCGGCTGGCGCAGCTTCCTCCTCTTCGGCCTCACCGCCTTCCTCCTCGGTAAGCCCAAAGAGCGATGTGACCGATTGCCGGACGCGGGAAGCTCTACTTTGCTTTTCGAGCTGCGATTGGCATTGGACGGTGAAACGCGCGAACGGAATTGCTTCAAGGCGCGCACGCGGGATTGGTTTGCCCGACATCTCGCAGACGCCGTAGGTGCCGAGCTCGATGCGTTTAAGCGCCTGATCGATTTCGTAGAGGGCGTCCTGTTCCTGGGAGAGCAAACTTAACGCAAAATCCCGGTCGTAAGCGTCCGATCCGGCGTCCGCCTGATGCATTCCGAACGCGGAGGCTTCGCTGCCTTCAGCCCGGGAACGAAGAGTATCCTGGGCAACGCCGGTCATGGAATCAACCATGGCATCGCGGAGCTGGAGGAGATTTTGTTTCTGCTTGCGGATAAATGGATCGAGTCTGCGTTCGCGATGATTGTTGTTGCCCATTAGCGCAAGCGGACTGCGTGAAAGGTCGGTTTTCTGCTTCGATCTCGGAGATTTTGAAGGCCGTTTCCGCGCCTTCACCGAAGCGCGTACGACCTTCTTCGAGGCCCGCTTTTTGGCGGAGACCTTGCGCGCCGGCCGCGGCTTACGCGCAGCGGATTTTTTCGCAGAACTTTTCTTTTTCTTTGATTTAGCCATAACGTGAAAGGCGTCTTCTATTGGGGCGCCGGGAAAAACGGAGGCTAATTAAGGACATTTCCTCCACCGCGCAAGCGGAGATTTCGCCTGAAAAATTGCGTCGCCAACCTGTCGCTCTTCTCTGTCTACGAGCTGGCGCTCGAATAATGCCGCAGCGCAAACCTCCAGAAAACGCGGGAGAGCCAAAAAACAATGCTCGATGCAATGACAAGGTGCAGCATCAGCTGCACTGGTTGTCCAAGCGATTTGATGAGCAGCCTAGCGGGGATGTTCGCAATAATTACGACCGGAATGACCCAGCCGAAAATCATGCGAAAAATCCGTGGGAAAATCACATCCGGATAGCGAGCAATGTTCAGGAAGTTAAAGTAGCCGTAAACCAAGCCTTGCGCCCGCACGATCCAAAAACTTACTGCTGCCAGGCCGAGCATGATGGAGTAGTGCACGGCGACGCCAAATCCGAGCGCGGCCAGGTACAGCAAAATCGATATTGGGGTTGGCATGACTCCAAGCTGCGACAGCGAAACGCAGACTACCACGCCACCCAGCGCCGCGTTGACGATGCTGTCGAGGGCGAATTGTTTAGTGGAAACAGCAAACTGGCTGTCGAGAGGTAACACGAGCAGCGAGTCCAGTTTTCCGGTGCGCACCAATTCAGGAATGTTTGCGACGTTCACAAAAAAGAATGCTTGGAAGAGTTGCGCGATGATTTGATGCGTGCCAACGAGCAGCACCACCTCCCATTTCGTCCAATCTCCAATGTGATCGACCTGTCCGAAGATGATGCTAAAGAAAACGATCTGCCCGCAGAACCAGAGGATCTCCACAATCATCCAGAGAAGGAAGTTTGCCTTAAAGCTCATCTCGCGAATGAGCGAGTTGCGCAGCATGATGGAGTAGATTTCGATGTAACGGCGCATTACCTCTTCCTGTCACTTACTTATATGCGCAGTCAACCTCCACTCGCATGAAACGCTTTTTTTCCTGGCTCGTCCTGGTCGTTGGGCTGCTCATTATCGCGTTTGTTGTCCGGCAATGCCGCAGCGGAGACGCTGCAAATTATCAGACCGCAACGATAACGCGCGGTCCCATCACCCAGGCCGTTACCGCGACCGGCACACTGAATCCGGTGGTCAACGTGCAGGTGGGCAGTCAGGTTTCAGGAAACATCGCGAAGTTGTTCGCGGATTTTAACTCCGAGGTGAAAGCGGGCCAGGTAGTCGCGCAAATCGATCCGGCGCTTTTTCAGGCGACCGTAACTCAGGCAGAGGGCGATCTGGCGAATGCACAGGCTGCGCTTGAGCTCGCGAGAGTAAACGGCAAACGGACCCAGGAATTATTTGCGAAGAAGACTTCATCGCAGGCTGACGTCGATCAGGCAGTGGCGAACCTTCATCAAGCCGAAGCCAACGTGAAGATCAAACAGGGCGCGCTCGATAAGGCGAAGGCGGATCTCGAGCATTGCGCAATCACCTCGCCAATCGACGGGGTGGTGATTTCGCGCAGTGTCGATGTTGGCCAGACGGTCGCAGCCAGTTTGCAGGCGCCAGTCATCTTCGCGATCGCGAACGATCTCACCAAAATGCAGATCGACTCAAATGTCGCGGAAGCGGATGTGGGCGTCGTTAAAATCGATCAGAACGTCGATTTCACGGTGGACGCTTTTCCCATGCAGACGTTTCATGGAAAGGTCGTCCAGGTGCGGAACGCGCCGATCACCGTGCAGAACGTTGTGACTTACGACACCGTCATCGGAGTACGTAATCCCGATTTGAAACTGAAGCCGGGAATGACAGCAAACGTTTCAATCACCGTCGCGCACAAAGATGATGTGCTGCAAATCAAGAACGCTGCGCTGCGCTATCGCCCGCCGGATGCGACGCCGGTTGAGATAAGACGAACGAGCACGAGCCGCGCGGGACGGCCTGGCGAAGGACGAAGTAGTACCGCACAGGAGGGTCGAGCTGAGCGCACGGTTTATGTTTTGCGGGGTGGCGCCAGCCGTCCGCAGCCGGTGCAAATTAAGACTGGGATCAGCGATGGGATTATGACCGAAGTGCTCGATGGTCTGAAAGAAGGCGATCGTGTTGTGACGGCCGAGTTGACCTCGACAGCGGCTGCGCCATCGGCTCCCGCAAATCCCTTCGGTGGCGGGCCGCGCCGCTTTCCATGAACTTTGTCATTTCGGGCGGAGCCGAGAAATCTCTTACTGTTTTGATTTCGATCTCTCGCGAGTAAGAGCAAGGGAGATAACTGAATCGACATGAACAACAACGGCGCAGTCGTCAAGCTAGTCGATGTCCACAAGACGTATCACACTGGCGAAATGGAAGTGAATGCCGTGCGCGGCGTTTCTCTTGAGATTCATCGTGCGGAATTCGTGGCGTTGATGGGTGCGAGCGGTTCGGGCAAATCGACGCTCATGAATATTCTCGGTTGCCTCGACCGTCCCACTTCGGGACATTATCTTCTGGACGACGCGGACGTTTCCGGGCTTGATCGCGATCGACTCGCCGATATTCGCAATCGCAAAATAGGTTTCGTCTTCCAGAATTTTAATCTCCTGCCACGCACATCGGCGCGAGAGAATGTCGAATTGCCGCTGCTCTACAGCGCGCAGCGCTTAACAAATGCGCAGCTCCGCGAAAAAGCCGATCGCGTCCTTGCATCGGTAGGTCTTGACGGTCGCGAAGATCATCATCCGAGCCAGCTTTCAGGCGGTCAGCAACAGCGTGTGGCGATCGCTCGCGCGTTGATTAACGACCCCGAAGTGGTGCTCGCGGATGAGCCGACCGGCAATCTCGATAGTCGAACGAGTGTGGAGATCATGGCAATTTTTCAGCAACTCAATGAGCGCGGAATCACTGTTATCATGGTGACGCACGAGCAGGACATCGCAGCTTATGCGCGACGCAACGTGATCATGCGCGATGGGGTGATTCTTGAGGATCGGCCGGTTGCCCGCAGAGCCAATGCGGCCGGCGAGTTGGTAAGAATCCAAGGCGCGGAAGCATCGCCTACCTTATGAACTTAATCCTGGGCAGTTTCGGGCACGCGATGCAGATTTATGAGAGTAGGATCGACATTTAACGTAGCGTTCCGCGCGTTGCGCAGGAACAAAATGCGTTCGGTCCTCACCGCGCTCGGAATCATTATTGGCGTTGGCGCGGTCATTGCCATGGTGGGAATCGGCAACGGCGCGAAAGCGCAAGTAGAGGCTCAGATCGCGAGCCTCGGTCAAAATGTCATTCTGATTTTCTCCGGAAGCACGACCTCCAGCGGCATTCGCACCGGGTGGGGCGGCGCGGGAACGTTAAAGGTGGAAGACGCGGAAGCGATTCGGCGCGAAGTGCCGGGCGTCGTCGGAGTGAGTGAGGAAGTTGTTTCAACGACTCAAGTGGCTGCCGGAAACCAAAATTGGTTTACCCGCATTTACGGGGAGTCGGCAGATTATTTTGATATTCGGCAGTGGCCACTGGCAGACGGCGCGCCGTTTACACCGCAAGACGTACGCAGCGCGAACAAAGTTTGCGTGATCGGCCGCACGACTGCGACGCAGGTTTACGGTAACGAAGATCCTGTCGGCCAGATTTTGCGCATCAAAGAGGTGCCGTTCACGGTCACCGGCGTGCTAACGCCCAAAGGATTAAGCACGCAGGGCGTGGATCAGGACGACATCGTGATCATGCCGTACACGAGCGCGATGAAACGCGTCATTGGCGGCACAAATTTGCGCAATATTAACGTGCAAATCGGCGACGCGCGGCAGGTCGAAGCAGCGCAGCAACAAATTATCTCGTTACTTCGACAGCGGCATAATATCCGCCCCGGCCGCGACGACGATTTTACCGTGCGTAACCAACAGGAAATCGCCGAGGCAGCCACGGCTACTTCGCGGATAATGACGCTTTTGCTGGGCGCGATCGCGGGCGTCTCGCTCGTTGTCGGTGGGATTGGGATTATGAACATCATGCTCGTAAGCGTGACCGAGCGGACGCGCGAGATCGGTGTGCGCATGGCCGTTGGCGCACATGGCAGCGATATCCTCACGCAATTCTTGATTGAAGCCGTGACGCTCAGTTCCGTAGGCGGTGTGATTGGAATTATTTGCGGCGTCGGTGCATCAAAGATTTTGTCGGCGTACGCGCACTGGCCGACGTTGATCTCGCTTAGCTCAATCGCCATCGCATTTTTGTTTAGCGGCGCAGTTGGAATTTTTTTTGGCTTTTATCCCGCGCGAAAAGCCGCCGCGCTCGATCCAATCGAAGCGCTGCGTTACGAGTAGGAAAACGTGCAACGGAATTTGGCCCACGGCCATTCATCAGGGCTTCCTGGACGAACTGCGCTGGTGAGGAATTTGTTCGACTAGACAGAGTCTCGCGTTACCGGCGATAATCCCACCTATGAACATTGGTTTCGTTGGCGTCGGGCGGATGGGCGCAAACATGGCGCGACGATTGAAGGACCGATCCGCCGAAGGACGGATTCGCGGTGGCGAACAATTTCACATTACCGCGGTTTACGACACAAATCGCGCGGCCGCCACAGCCCTTGCAGCCGAGCTTGGGTGTGCGGCGAGCCAGGATTTATCGGAAGTCACTGCGGAATCCGACGTGATTTTTACTGTTGTGACCGATGACGCGGCGATGCTCGAAATCTTCGGGGGAAGCGGGGACAATCTTCTGGTCAGCGCGCGCGGAAAATTGTTCATCAACTGCGCGACGATCTCGCCGCAGGTGCATCTTGACGTTGAAAAGCTTGCTGAGAAGGCCGGCGCGCAAACTCTTGAAGCGTGCATGGCATCCAGCATCACGCAGGCGCGCGAAGGCTCGCTTTATTTGATGTGTGGCGGAAGCGAAGATGCCTTCCGCAAAGCGGAGCTGATTTTGAAGGAGCTTGGTTCAGTTGTGCGCTTCATCGGCAAAGCGGGCGAAGCGGCGAAAGTGAAAGCGCTCGTCAACATGGTGATGAACATCAATACCGCTGGTCTGGCCGAAGGACTCGCGCTTGGGGCCGCGCTTGGTCTCGATCTGGAAATGTTGCGAAAAGTTTTTTCCCAGACCGGCGCGGCCTCGCGCGTGCTCGAAAGCGATGGCGAGGACATGCAAAACCGCGAACACACTTGCTTTTTCTCCGCCGCGCACGCAGCGAAAGACAGCGGGATCGCGCTCGCGCTCGCGCGCAGCCTCGGTCTTGATTTGCCTTTGGCGCGCGCGACCAAGGAACAATACGATCGAATGGTGGCGGAAGGGTTAGGCGAGCTCGACAAGTCCGGAATCGCCGAGCTTACGTTCAAAGATCGACATAAACACTCCGGCGATCACGTGTGATCTTGTAGCCACGCGCCTGTGGCGCGTAAGGTGACCGACAACAGGCCAGGGGCTGCCTTAACCACACGCGTTTTCTACGACCTACCGGGCCATCATCTTACGCGTCACAGTTGGCGGTGACAACGATCCGGCCCCGGTCACCTGAACCTGGAGCTGAAAGAGTGCGCCGCCGACGCACGGTCCCCCGGCGCATTTACCGGTATGCGGTTCGTAGAGGGACCGTGGATCCCGCAGACCAGCAACCGGCCGTCCTCGTTGAAGAACTCGTTCGGCCACCAATCGAGCGGTGTTCCGGCCGGCAGATTCCCTAGTTTCTAGTGAGGTGAATTATCGTCGAGGAAACTGTTTATCCAATCCCCCTGAACATCTTGGGTGTTTTGCTTTACAACGATCCCTTCTTTCAGCTAAAGTTGCGACAGGGAAGACCTTGCGAAAAACAAGGAGGGGAGATGAATCATAATAATCTGTGGCGCGAAAAAAGTCTATAAGTAGGATCCTCGTTTCAGAGAATATTCTTAGCTTAAAGGAATCTACCTTCCTAATTGCTCTTTACGATCGCTATTCCGAGCTGACGTCTCAGCGAGATTATAATTGTCAGCCCCTTCTCGATTATTACACGCTTCGAGACGTAGATAGAGAGTCAGCTAGCTGGGTGTATGGTGTAACCCTGCGATGCAAAAAAAAGATCGAGGTCTATCTCAGTACCCTGGAATTGTTTGTCGAATCGTTGTTCGTCGCGTGTCTATTGCCGGGGGATTCACATATTGCGCATGCGGACAATGAGCGAAGGGAACATGGGCGGTGGGTCCCTAATCACACCCCACAACGAGATTACACAGGAATCGCTTATCTGAATGACGACTTCACGGGAGGTGAATTGGTTTTTCCGGATCTTGATGTGTTTATCGCCCCAAAGCCCGGTTTATTGGTTGGGTTCCCTAGTAATCATAAATTCGTGCATGCAGTCCCAAAGGTTCTTTTTGGAAAACGATACTCTCTGCCAGTCTGGTTTACGGTGAACTCAGCAGAAGCCATGCAAGTTTGATCTCTTGCAAGTCCAGTTAGGATCGCACAGGTAAACAAATGCGAAGAAGCCGCATTCTCGTAGGAAACTGGTATGATTATCCGCAATATTGCGACATTGCCTTCCAAGCCTACACTCAGCGGGAGGCCGACTTCATCGAGGCCGCATGTCGCAAATATTGCCGGTTCGACGTCCGCCGGTTCCTGGAACCGGCCTGCGGCAGTGGCCGGCTACTCACGGGGTTGGCCGCCCGAAGTTACCAAGTGACCGGTTTCGATATCAGCCAGCCAGCGCTGAGCTACCTTCGACGGCGACTTACACGGCGCCGGCTCCGTGCCGAGACATTCGAGGCGGAGATGTCCGATTTTCGTCTCGGTCGACCGGTTGATGCGGCGTACTGCACTATCAGCACGTTTCGCCACTTGTTGACGGAGCAGGCGGCGCGCGGCCACCTGGAGTGCATTGCCGACAGCCTTCGTCAGGGCGGCATCTATGTCCTCGGCTTGCATCTGCTGCCTTTGGGTGTCGACAAAGAGGACGCCGAGTGCTGGACGGAGAGGCGAGGCGAGACAATAGTGACCGTAACGCTGCGCGTGCTCCGCATCGATCTCCGCCGCCGAATCGAGAACGTTCGGGTCTGCCTGCTGGTGCGCCGCGGGTCGAAGGAACTTCGCCTGCGGCACGACTTTCAGTTCCGCACTTACACGGCAAGACAATTTCGATGGCTGCTCGATTCGGTACCGTCGCTGGAACTATGCGACGTCTACGATTTCCGGTATGATATTGAGGAGCCGTTCGCCCTGAATGATGAAATGGCTTACACAGTGTTCGTCTTAAGGCGACGACTGCGATCATAGTTACTTGTGCATCTAAAACCTCCTGACTTCGAAGAAACCCGGGTCGAAATGTTCGAGGGTGACGGGTGTGTGTACGCTGGAACCGAGCTTGAAGATTGGAGAGAACGATTTCGCGTCGGGGGATGTAATCAACTGTTTCCGCAGTTTATTGCGAAGCACGGCCGTAATTATCGGTAGCGGGCTACGGGGAATGAAATCTAGAATCTCCAACTTTATTGACCGGCTTTTCCGAATGGAGGGAATCAACGGGGGCTACAGGTGGAGACTGGCGCGTATTGGATGGCTTGGTGTCTATCTGCACCACTTCGTTTGCAACGATTGGTTGGGAGATATGCACGATCACCCCTATCGCCTGGTTTCGATAGGTCTGTTAGGTAAGTATCGGGAAGAGACTCCCAGCGGAGCGCGCAATTATCGATCGCCTTGGTTGCGGTCCTTCCCTGCTTCACATATACACCGTATAATGGTGGACGGGGGATCATGCTGGACAATCATGATCACCTTAAAGCCTGTGAGGACTTGGGGTTTTTGGACGTCTGCGGGCTGGACGCCGTACGACAAATATGTGAACGCCGACTTGACGAGAAAGAATTGCCCGTGACTCCAAGTAGCCATTACCTAATTATCCTAAACTGGTCTTCGCGCGGTGCGACGGCGCAAGCCAGGAGTACACAAAAAAAAGC
>WNGE01007088.1_pt1 | contig 20332 bp, 16 predicted proteins | sample 5400651 | NCBI WGS metagenome assembly WNGE01 (sample SAMN13153370, study PRJNA577476) | soil metagenome | isolation source: 60 cm soil or saprolite under grassland replicate 2 | place: USA:California | collected 2016-06-15 | reverse complement strand
GAAGGCTGTGCAAATAAAAGCCCTTTGAAATCCATACATTGATTAGCGCAAGCCTGGGTACGCATCGCTTCCAGCGTGCAGTCTTCGGCGGGAGGCGCATTGATTGGAATCAAATGCGCAGGAATACGAATCGGCTCCAAGCGCTGCGGATCCTCCCAATGTACTACGATCCACGCCTGCACGCTGGAAGCGATGCGTACCCAGGCGTCTCCTGATTTATGCGCAGGATCCAAGTGGTTGATTGCATTCAACTTTAATTCGCACAGGCTTCAAATAATTTTGAAGGAGTCTGACCGATAGACAACCTGACCGACAAACGCTATTTTGAGACGCAGAACTATTTTGAGTCGCGCGTCAGACCCGGCGCCGAAGCGCGCGCGCGCATTTATGGGACGCCGGGTTATCCCGTCGGCGTCAGCGCCGGATTGACTTTCAGATTAGGCGCGAAGGATTGATGCGCCGAGATGAACATGAACAGTTCAACCTGTCAGGGTTGTAAAGAGTAGAAGCAAAAAAGGCAATAAGGGCAAAGAGGGCAAAAGAAAATTATACCCTCTTTGCCCTTATTGCCTTTTTTGCTTCCTTTTTGATCACTTCATAAAGCCCTTCGCGTGGTTGATTTTCCGCAGGAGAGGAGATGGGATTACAAAATCGATCCGTACAATCTGAATCGGCGGCGCCGCCGCAATTCGCTATGCTGCAAATGATAACCGGCTTCTGGGTTTCGCGCGCGATCTACGTCGCCGCGAAGCTGGGGCTGGCTGATCTGGTTAAAGACTCGCCGAAGACGGCTGATGAACTGGCGGGATTGACAGGGACGCACTCGCCATCGCTATACCGCGCGCTTCGCGCGTTTCGGCCAGGAGCACTTTCCCGCCTGGGGCAATCTGATGCACAGCGTCAAGACGGGCGAAATCGCGTTCGACAATCTGTTCAAGCAAACCGCCTGGGAGTATTACGCGCGAAATCCCGAAGACGCGAGCAATTTCAATGAGTCGATGAAGGGATTGACCGAGATGGTCAGCGTGGCTGTGCTGGAAGCGTATGGTTTTTCAGGGGTCGACAAACTGGTTGATGTCGCGGGCGGAACCGGCAGATTGATCAGCGCGATTCTAGCCGCTCATCCGCGGATGAGAGGCGTGTTGTTCGATCTGCCGCACGTGATCGCGGAGGCCGGGCCGCTGCTCGACGCCGCAGGCGTTCGGGACCGTTGCGAAACGTCAACCGGAGATTTCTTCAGATCGGTTCCCGAAGGCGGCGACGCCTATGTGATGAAATGGATCATCCACGATTGGGATGACGAAAAGTCAACGGCCATTTTGAAAAATATACATCGGGCGATGGACAAAAATGGGAAGCTGCTGCTGATTGAAATGGTCGTCTCCGAAGGCAATCAGCCCGACCTGAGCAAGTTCTTGGACCTGGAGATGATGGTGATGACCGGCGGACGCGAGCGAACTGAAGCCGAATTCAATTCGCTTCTCGCGGCCTCCGGGTTCGAGCTGACCCGCGTGATTCGAACGACATCCCCCGTTTGCGTTATCGAAGCCGTTCGCGCGTGAGCCGGTGCGGATTGCGGATTGCGGATTGCGGATTGCGGATCGCGGATTTATGAATTTGTTCAACCGCGAACGCGAAATCAAGATTGAAAGTTGTATCAATCCGCAATCCGCGATCCGCAATCCGCAATCCGCAATCCCTATTCCCTACTCCTCGCTCCCTATGGTAAACATTTGCCAGGTGACCATTGATAACAACATAACCGGCGGGCTCCGCCGCGTCGGAGTCTTAGGCGACATTCATTGCGAAGACGACCGTCTGGAGACTGCGTTGCGATTCTTCGAGGCCGGGCGTCTCGATCTAGTCTGCTCGGTCGGCGACGTCGTCGACGGGCCGGGCGACCCCAACCGCACGATCGATCTGCTGATCGAACATAACGTCGTATGCGTTCGTGGCAACCACGAACGCTGGCTGCTCAAGGGCGAGATGCGCGATCTCCCGGACGCCAACACTTACATTGATTTCAAGATGAGTTCGTGGGAGTTTGTGAAAAAGCTTCCGCTGTACCGCAAGTTCGAGACCGTCGCCGGCGCGATGCTGCTCTGCCACGGCCTGGGCGAATACGACATGGGCGGCGTCTGGCCATGGGACGACACCATGACGCTGCATTCGAACTACGCGCTGTGGAAGCTGGTCAACTTGCATGAATACGATTTCGTCATCAACGGCCACACACATCGTCGCCTCGTGCAAAAATTCGACGACCTGACGCTCATCAACGCCGGGGCGCTCTTCCGCGAGCACAACCCTTGCTGTCTGATCGTGGATTTCGAGTCGCGCGTAGCCGAGTATCTCAACCTGCCCGGCGAAGATAAGATCGTGGAGGCCGAAAGGATCGAATTGTAGCTCGCGGTTAGCTCATTTTCTGAATATGAAGACTGCAAACAGACCTCTTGCCTTACTGCTCGTCATTTCGCTGGCGCTCATTCCCGCGCTCGCGCAGCGACCGTCTACGGCGCCCGACAGGCCGGCGACGCTGGCTGAACTGCAATCGCGGATCGCGGCGCTGCTCGATCAACCTAAATTCGCTTCGGCCCGCTGGGGCGCGCGAATCATCACGCCTGAGGGCGTGGTCGTCTTCGAGCGTGACCCGGACAAGTCTTTCATGCCGGCGTCGAACATGAAGCTCTACACCTCGGCGGCGGCGCTGGACGCCTTCGGCCCCGATTTCAAGGTCAAAACCTCGGTCTACGCGACCCGCCCGGCGCCCAAAATCGGCGTCTTGAAGGGCGACCTGATTCTGTACGGCCGCGGCGATCCGAACCTCTCGCCGCGATTCGACACCGACGACCCGGATCGCTACAACGAACTCAAGCCCGCCGACACGATCACGGCCGTCGAGCGACTGGCCGATCAGATTAAGGCCGCCGGGATCAAAACTGTCATGGGCAATCTGATCGGCGACGACAGCTTCTTCGCTGGCGACCTGCTCGGTTCGGGCTGGGAGTGGGAGGACGCGCAGTTCTATTACGGCGCGGAGGTCAGCGCCCTGACGGTCAATGACAACAGCGTGACGTTCACAGTCACCCCGGCGCCCCGCGCGGGCAAGCCTCCCTCGATCAAAATTCAGCCCCAGACCGCTTATCTCAAAATCGTCAACAACGCTGAGACTGTCGCGGACGGCCAAACACGCATCGGCGTCCACCGGCCCCTCGACAGCAACACGGTGGAATTTTTCGGCAGCGTCCCGCGCGGCGCGCGTGATTTCAAGGTCGATATAGCCGTCCACGATCCGGCGAGGTTCGCCGCCGAGTTGTTGAAAGAGGCTCTGGCCCGTCGCGGCGTCCGCGTGCGGGGACGTGTCGAACGCTATGACGCCGTCGCCCGCGTCGCCAACCCGTTCGACGAATCGAAACTTTTCGAAGTCGCCGGCGTCGAATCGCAGCCGCTCGCCGAGATGCTCAAGGTCATCAACAAACAGAGCCAGAATCTGCACGCCGAATTGATGCTGCGGCAACTGGGGACGCGCCACGCCGACGCGCTCTCTCTCGATGATTACGGACGCCCGAAATCCACGGCCGCGTTGGGCGCCGAAATCCGCCGCCGGTTTCTGCAAAGGGCAGGGATCGACGTCGCGCCGCTCAGCCTGCGTGACGGGTCTGGGCTGGCGCGGCAGAATCTGGTCACGCCGCGTTCGACCGCGCGGCTGCTCGAATTCATGCTCGGGCGCCCTTACACCAAAAGCTGGCTCGAATCGATGACGATCGCCGGCGTCGACGGCACGCTCGAACGGCGCATGCGCGACTCCCCCGCAGCGAACAACATGCGCGGAAAAACCGGCGCGCTCACTTACGTCAACGCGCTGTCAGGGTATATCACGACCAAGCGCGGACAGCCGCTGATTTTGGGCCTGATGGGCAACAACTATACCGGCCCCGGACGCGATACGACCGGAGTGATGGACCAGATTTGCGTAATGCTGGCCGAATTCGAAGGTGAGATATCCGCCGATAAGAGTGTGGGCAGGGATGAATAGCCACCGCAGAGCACAGAGGGCACAGAGGGCCTGATCATTTCTCTGTGTTCTGCGGCGCCCTGCGGTGGCTAACAGTCTTCATACATTTTCTCAATGACAATGTACAGCGCAAAAGTTCTCGAACATTTGGAAAATCCCCGCAACGTCGGCGAAATGAGCGACGCGACGGCGCGCGGGCAAAATCGCCGAAGCGAGTTTCAAAGTTCAGGGCTGTCCGCCTAGTGTCGCCGCAGGCTCGGCGTTGACCGAGCTGATCATCGGGTTGACCGTTGACGAAGCCCGCAAACTCGCGCCACGAGACGTAACGCGCGCTCTGGAAAGTCTGCCTCGCAACAAGGAGCATTGTTCCGTCCTGGCGATTGATGCGCTGCGCGCGGCTCTGGCCGCGTGATAGCGCGGCGCTCTCTCGCCGAAACAGCGTGGGCGTGACATAATTTGAGGTTCACGCATAAATCCCGGCGCCGCATGAGTCCCCAGGCGCGGGAAGCGCAAAAATCGTTTATGGAAAATCATCAATCCGAGACCGCGCGCGCGCGCGAAGTCTCTTCAGACAAAATCATCTATCGCCTGCGCGAAATGTTCGGCGAAGATCGCGCGGAATTGGCGGCCGGCGGCCATTTCCGCGTTGGAGACGAGCGCGAACGCGCCGTCGCCCTCCCACGCAATATAGAAGAGTTGAGCGAGATGATGCGACTCGCGAGCGGCGAGGGCTGGCGCGTGATTCCGGCTGGCGCGGGGACGTGGCTCGAAATGGGCGCCAGGCCCACGAGATTTGATGTAGTTGTTTCGACCGCTATGATGAACCGCGCGCTCGAGTACGAACCCGCCGATCTGACCGCGACCTTTGAAGCCGGGGCGCCGCTCGCGGCGTTCAACCGGACGGCCGCAGAAAAGCGACAATTCATCCCGCTCGACCCTTTCGGCGACGAGCGTTCGACCGTCGGCGGCGTCATCGCTACGGCCAGCAGCGGCCCATTGCGCTGCGCTTACGGGACGCCGCGCGACTGGCTGATCGGCGTCGCCGTAGTTCATGCCGACGGGCGGATAACTCGCGCGGGCGGCAAGGTGGTCAAGAATGTGGCCGGCTACGACCTTTGCAAACTTTATGTCGGGAGCTTCGGCACGCTGGCCGTGATCGCCGAAGCGAGCTTCAAGCTTCGCGCGCTTCCACCCTGCGAGAGGACCGTAGTCTTTTATTCGAGCGACGCGGAGTCGCTTTGCTCGCTAGTCGCGCGTATTACCGATTCCGACGTTCAGCCGGCGGCGATGGAGTTGATCTCGCCTTACGACGAGGCGCCTCCGCCGCTCGACGCGGAACATTTCGCGCTCGCCCTGAGATTCTTGAACGAGGCGGAGACTATAGATTGGCAGGTAGAAGAAGCGGCGCGGCTCGGATCGGGCGTCAGACATACCACACTCTGCGAGGCCGACGCGGGCGAATTCTGGCGGGCGTATCACGAGAGCGAGACGTCGCCGCGCGCCGAATTCATTCTGAAACTGAGCGCGCTGCCGGCCGATTTGAACGCTTTGATCGCCGACATAAATCGCGGGCTGCCGCCGATACGTCTGCGCGCGCATGCGGCGAACGGCGTCGTTCGACTGCACGGCGACGCCCGAGGTCTTGACGGACTCAAGGCCGAAGAGTGGCTGAACAGGCTCGCCGAGATGAGGCGCATGGCCCAAGCGCGTGGAGGCCAGATGCTCATTCTGCGCGCGCCCGACGAGATCAAAAGTCGGTTCGACGTCTGGGGCGAGGTCGGCCCGGGCCGCGGCCTGATGCGCGCGCTGAAAGAGAAATTCGATCCGCACGGGCTGCTCAACCCGGGCAGATTCGTAGCGGGTATTTGATGTGGCGCTTTGCGCATTAACAAATGGAGATTTGGCGCATGGAAGTATTAATTCCCACACTCAGCGCTATTGCGATATCAACACCGGTCATCATCGTCTGGGTGATTGGTATTATTTTGGCGTTATCGCGATGGCGGCGGCATCCACGAGTCTCGCAATTCGCGCTAATCGCTTGCGCTGTGATGATCGTCAATCTGGTAGTCGGCAGATTCCTGACTATAGGGCTGCCGATAACAATGCGGGATCGCGGTTGGACTATGTCTCAAATCGGCCCAATTTTCGCCGCCATCGGAATCATCACCGCATTGATTAGCGCCGCCGCATGGACGCTCGTTATTTGCGCGATCTTCGGTTGGCGCGACCAGCGCAAAAAGGAAAACTTATTTCCCCCGGCGCCGCCGACTTTCGGCAATGAGCCGCGCGAACAACACGCATCGCCTGGATTTCCGCAATGACGAATAATTCGATCGCTTCGCTTCAAATCTCTCTTAGCGCCGAAACGGAGAAACTGTTGGGCTGCATTCACTGCGGACTCTGCCTGCCCGCCTGCCCGACTTATCAACAACTCGGCAATGAAAACGACAGCCCGCGCGGGCGGATTTTCCTGATGCGCGCCGTCGCCGAAGGCCGGCTCAACGCCGATTCTGCGAGCTTCGAGCGCCATATTGATCTCTGCCTGGGATGCCGCGCCTGCGAAACGGCCTGCCCGGCGGGAGTCCGCTACGGATCGCTGCTCGAATCTGCGCGCGAGACGATCCTTAACCAGGAGACTCATCGCGGCTCGACATTTCAAAAGACTCTGCTCAAGCTGGCGCTGCGCCACGTCTTCCCTTACCCGAAGCGTTTGAAGCTGATCTTCGCTCTTTCGAGGTTCCTGCGCGACAACCGGCTTACCCGATTCGCTTACAGAAAAGGCTTCGCGCGCTGGATCGCGCCGAAGGCCGATTTCGCGCTCTCGCTGTTGATGACGACGGCCCCCGATAGGGAGACAAGGAGACAAGGGGACAAGGAGACAAGGGGACACAAAAGTCCTATCAGTCCTATAAGTCCCATTTCGCGTCCGGTTTCAGTTTTCACCGGCTGCGTGATGGAAGGGTTGTTTAAGCATGTCAATGACGCCACGAAACGCGTGTTGGCGGCCAACGGGTGCGAGATGAACGACGTCGGAGCGCAAGTCTGCTGTGGCGCGCTACACGCCCACGCGGGCGATCTGGAAAACGCCCGCGAGCTGGCCCGCCGGAACATCGACGCCTTCGAGCGCTTTCTGGCGACAAACGGGTCGGCCACGATCATCATCAACGCCGCCGGCTGCGGCGCGCTGCTGAAAGAATACGGCGAGTTGTTGAAAGACGACCCGCGATACGCCGACCGCGCCGAACGCTTCAGCGCCGGCGTCCGCGACGTGACCGAGTTCTTGGCCTCGGGCGACATTCGCCGGGGGGCCGATATCAACCGCCGCGTCACTTATGACGCGCCATGCCATCTCTACCACGCGCAGCGCGTGACGACTGCGCCTCAGCAGGTCTTGGCCTCGATTCCAGGCCTCGAATACAGACAGCTAGAAGGAATGCAGGATTGTTGCGGCGGAGCGGGTGTCTACAACCTGAGCGAACCCGAGATGTCAGAGAGCCTGCTCGCCGATAAGATCAGCAAAGCGCAGGCCACGGAGGCCGAGATTCTGGTCACCGCCAACCCCGGATGCCATATGCAATTGGGCGCCGGCGCGCGAATGTTCAACGCCGATTGCCGCGTCGCGCACGTCGTCGAATTACTGGACGAGTCGTATCGTAGAGCAGGCTTTTACGGAATGAATATCAGCCACGAATAAACGCGAATAAACATAACGGCGCGCATTTCCCGCGGAAGCGTCTACCTCATCAATGCTTTTCAAAGCATCGGCGCGCGCACGCCATGATCCCGCGCCTCCTCAATCGCTTTTTCGTATCCGGCGTCGACGTGGCGGATGATGCCCATCCCCGGATCGGTCGTCAGCACGCGCTGCAACCGCCGCGACGCGTCCTGGGTTCCGTCGGCGACCACTACCATTCCTGCGTGCAGCGAATAACCGATGCCCACGCCGCCCCCGTTGTGGATCGAAACCCACGAAGCCCCCGCCGCCGTGTTAACCAGCGCGTTGAGCAGCGGCCAATCAGCTTCAGCCAGCGGTCCAACACGGGGTCGTCGGGGAAAAGCTCCTGCGCCAGGTCGTCCGTTTTGCGAATGTCCTCGGGATTGCCGGACAGCGCCACCCAGCGGAACGGCCCCCGGCCTTCGCAGAAGAGCGGCCGGATGTATTCGGGCACGAAGCCCGGAATCTCGAAGGCGTCCCGGACGCCCATCTGCTCGGCCTGCGCGCGGATGTTGTTGCCGTAATCGAAAGTCACCGCGCCCATCCGCTTCAGATCTAGCATCGCGCGGACGTGCGTGGCCATCGTCTCCATCGCCCGCCTGACGTATTCATCGGGGTTTTCGCGCCGGAGCCTTAACGCGTCGTCCAGTCCCATCCCGTTCGGCACGTAGCCGTTCAACGCGTCATGCGCGCTGGTCTGATCGGTCAACGCGTCGGGGACGACGCCGCGCCGAACAAGCTCCGGCAGGACGTCGCCGCAATTGCCCACCAGTCCGACGGAGATCGCCGCGCCGCGCTTCCTCGCTTCGTTGATTTTGCCCAGCGCGTCGTCGAGGTCGTAACTGATCTCGTCGCAGTAACCGGTTTGAAGACGCTTCTCAATGCGCGCCGGATCGACGTCGATGCCCAAAAAACACGCGCCGTTCATGGTCGCGGCCAGCGGCTGCGCGCCGCCCATCCCGCCCATCCCGCCGGAGACGACCAACTTCCCCGCCAAAGAACCGTTGAAGTGTTTTTCGCCGACGGCGGCGAAGGTTTCGAACGTGCCTTGAACGATGCCCTGACTGCCGATGTAGATCCACGAGCCGGCGGTCATTTGGCCGTACATCGTCAACCCCATCCGCTCCAGCCTGTGAAACTCCTTCCAGTTCGACCAGTGGCCCACGAGGTTCGAGTTGGCTATTAACACGCGCGGCGCGTCTTCGTGCGTACGGAAGACGCCGACGGGTTTGCCCGATTGCACCAGCAGAGTTTCGTCGTTATTCAGATCGCGCAGGCTGCGCACGATGGCGTCGAAGCACCGCCAGTCGCGCGCCGCCTTGCCCGCGCCGCCGTAAACGACCAGATCGTCGGGGCGCTCGGCGACCTCCGGGTCGAGGTTGTTCATCAACATCCGCATCGCGGCCTCCTGCGCCCAGCCCTTGCAACTGAGCTGATCGCCGCGCGGCGCTTTGACAACTCTTGAATCGCTCATATTTTCCCCATTAAATCGTTCATTGAAGATCAGCGTGTCCCGGTCGAGATTTTGCTCGAAATTCTGATCATTGACAAAATACTCCGCCTGACATTAAACACAAAGCTCAACCTATATGAATCGCAAGGGTGTGAATTATGATATTGGGACGCTAACGACGCGTAATACATTGTCCCGCGAAACATTCGACCCGGCTATAGTCCGGCGCGAAATTGAAATCATAAGAACCGATTTGCGCTGTACTGCCATTCGGATTTCCGGGAAGGATATCGAAAGACTGGCGTTTGCGGCGGAGTACGCGTTACGCCAAGGCTTAGAAGTTTGGTTTTCGCCGACTCTTATCGACGCTTGGGAGCCCAAAGAGTCATTCTTCAAACTCGCTGAATATTACGGCATGCATTGACACGCTCAATTGCGACCCGATTCATAAATGAAATGAGTAGCCCCGATTTACCGAGAAAGTATGGAAAATCCTTCAGAACTACTCTCAGATCCTAAATCAAAAGATCGTCTCACCAACTGGGTCGCCGTAAGTGTGGCTGTGCTTGCTGCGTTTATGGCTATCGCCAAAGTAAAGGATGACAATATCGTTCAAGCGATGCTGCAAGCCAAATCCGACGCGGTTGATACTTGGTCGGAGTACCAATCGAAACGGATCAAGCAACACCTCCTGGAGTTTGGGCGTGATCAAACCATCGTCCTTCGCGAATCGGCCGCAAAACAGCCCTCGACAATATTTGATAGTCAATTGAAGCGTTACGAATCTGAGATCACGCGCTATCAGGAGGAGGAAAGCGAACTGCAGCGGAAGGCCAAAGGATACGAAGCGCAATACGACGCGCTGAACTATCGGGACGACCAGTTCGACCTCTCGGACGCCGCTACGTCAGTGTCAATTGCGACGCTCGCAGTGACGGCGTTGACGAAGAAAAAATGGCTGCTCTGGATGTCGCTGGCGCTTGGAGTCCTGGGCGTTGTGATGGGCGTAGCGGGTTTAGCGGGTTTGAAAATACATCCGGATTGGCTGACAAAATTGCTGTCTTGAGGAAACACAATATGAAAACAACTGCGCGTCTGTCTGTATCTTTGTTCATCTGCGCCGCGTTGGTCTCGTCCGGCGCTTTCCAAAATCCACCCACCGGGGCGGCCAAGGCCGTCTCTCAGCCGCGTAAAATCAAAGCCCTGGCCGGAGGAACGCTGATTGATGGTTACGGCGGGCGGCCGCTTCGCAACAGCGTCATAATCATTGAAGGCGAACGCATCAAGGCCGTAGGCCAGGTCGGAGCCTTGCCGATCCCGGAAGACGCGGAGCTGATTTCGACCGAAGGAATGACCGTGCTGCCGGGTCTGTGGGACATGCACGTTCACCTTCAGATCAACGGCCACAGCGATTACGCGCATTGGGACAAAACCTATCCTCCGTTGCTCGGCCCGGTGATTATGCCGGCTTCGGCCAAACAGTTGCTGCTGGCCGGCGTGACCAGCGCGCGCGATCTGGGCGGGCCGCTGAAAGAGAGCGTCGAAGTCCGCGACGCCATCAACGCCGGTAAAATTCCCGGCCCGACGCTCTACGTCTCCGGCCCCTTCATTCAACACGAGCCTTATCCCGGAACGGAATATTTCCGCTGGGGGGTCAAAGGCGTTGACGACGCGCGGGCCAAAGTCCGCAAGCTGGCCGAGGCCGGAGTCAATGTCATAAAGCTGATCGACCAGGATCAGATGACGATGGATGAAGTCAGCGCCGTGGCCGACGAAGCGCACAAACACAGGCTCCCGGTGGTCGCGCATTCGCACCGCCCCGAAGAGATTCGCCGTGGGTTGCAGGCCGGAGTCGATTGCTTCGAGCACACCGGCTTGTCTTCGGCGCCCGAATACCCGCCTGACATCATCGCGATGATCCGCGAGCGCACGGCTAATATGGCCCTCGGCCCGCTCTTCTGGACGCCCACGATCGAAGGGCTGTTCAACTATGAATATCTGCGCGACAACCCCGAACAGCTCGACGACCCGGCCTGGCGCGAAGGTCTGACGCCGGAGATCATCGCCGACATCCGAAAATCGATCGAACACCCCGACCGCCTCTCGTATTTCCAGCTCAACCCGATTCGTCGGCCCACGCTGGCGAAGAAATTTCACCAACTGCGCGAATCCGGCGTCGTGCAGTTGATCGGAACTGACAGCGGCATCCCGATGAAGTTTCACAGCTCGTCGACGTGGCGCGAGCTTGACGCGTGGGTGAACATCCTTGGAGTCGACCCGATGCTGACGATCCGCGCGGCCACCTACTGGCCCGCCGTCGCGATGAAGGTAGAGAAGGATTACGGGACAGTCAGCGAAGGCAAATACGCCGACGTCATCGCGGTTCGCGGCGACGCGCTGCGATACATCGCGCTGTTGCAGCGCGTGGACATAGTGATCAAACACGGAACGCGGTACAGATAAGGCCGATTCCCCATCGACCAACTACATGAAATGGCGGAGCCTTTGGAGTGCGGGCGCTCGGGGACCGCTTTGGTAGTCCACTTCGATACTGCAGCAATGATGGAAAGGAAGCCCACTCGGGTCTCCCGCTCCGAAAGTCTGTGGAACCCAGAGTGGAATACCAAAGCGGTCCCGAGCGCCCGCACTCCAAAGGCTCCGCCGATCTGATTTATTCACACGCCTTATGCCCACCTAATAACCCGCCGAAACCGCTTGTTGAATAAGAGTCGCCCCGCTCACCGGCCAGATTTGACCACTCGCCCGGACCCGTCGCCAGTTCATTTTATTTCGAGTGCGGAATTTTCAATCTCCTATTTAATACACGGCGGCTTTCGAGCCGGACAAACGAAGTTTGCCGCCGGCGTTACATTCACTGCCGCGGCCCAAATCAGGCCACGCAACATTGGGACACCGGTACAGTACCGCGCGCGAAGGAGGGTTCAATGAAAATCGGGAACATCACCAATATCAAACGCCTTTATGCTTTGTCATTTTGTTTATTGTGCGCCTTGTCCGTGAGTGGCCTTGCTCAGTCGAATGGCGCGCTGCGCGGCGTGGTCACGATCGGCGACACGGAAAAGCCCGTTCACAACGTGCGGGTGACGATCATCCAACTGAAACGCTCTGTCGAGACCGACGAGAAAGGGGCATACGAATTCCAGAACGTCCTGCCGGGCAGGTATGACGTGACGGCGCATCTCGACCTGGCCCCGGACTGCGACGGTCAACCTGACGGCCTCATACACGATCGCGCAACAGCACGCGGCGCAAACAATTTCAGTCAACGCCTTCAACCTGAACGACAAGCTCTATTTCAATCACCTCTCATTCATCAAGGGATTCGCGCCGGAGATCGGGCGAGGCGTGAGACTGGTCTATACAATCAGATTCTTTTGAGGTTTTCAGATCACGCTCACAATTGGAACACGGCACAGTACCGCGCGTTGAGAGTGGGACAGACTTATTACAGTGTTAACTATGTTGTTTGGCATTTTTCCCGCATCAGCTTGCGATTGCGCGTACGTGAAAGTGAGCTCCGGTACGGTACCGGGAGCGGTAGCGACCGGGCGCCACTGACCCGGTCGCTACCGCTCCCGGTACCGTACCGAATGCCGGACCGTATATGAATCTGAAAACTGCCATAGGAAAAACGCTAAATAAATTAGTTAACGCTGTACTTATGAGAAATAAATGTGACAACACTTCTTCAGCCGCGGCAGCGGCGATTGACCCTAGCCCGGCTTTTCAAAGCCAATGAGGTTAAGTTAGGCATCTGGCGCGATTAGTGGCGCGGACTTTAGTCCGCGCGCCAGCCATCAGCGCGGACTAAAGTCCGCGCCACTGATCGCTAACTTAACCTCATTGGCTTTTCAAAGCCGGGGAAGCGGGCAGATCGGCTGCCGCGACTGAGGGCGGATGCGCACATTGTCCCGGCTTTGAAAAGCCGGGCTAAACTCACATGGTCGCTCCGCGACCGAGAAGGCGGTTGTCATATTTAGTATTCAAAGACCATTAGTCTGTCCGCCCTCAATTCACACTACGGACAGACTAAACTGTCCCACTCTACGCGCGCGATACTGCGCCAGTATGGCGTGAATTTCTCGGTGGTTGACAGAACTGGAGGGTATCCACTATAAGCGCTAAAATAAATTTGTTGGCCCATGACGGGAGAGATCGGCAATGCCGGCGCCGAAGGAGCAAGCACCCCAGAAACTCTCAGGCAAAAGGACCGTTTGGGCTTTTTATTAATTCTGGAAAGTGGTCTGGACGCGGCGAACTCGCCAAACCCTAACCCGCCGAAGGGATAACGCTCTCAGGCAAAGATACAGATGGGGCGCTCGAAAGAGCTATTTTAGAAGCCTTTGGAGTCTGCCCAATGCTGATTGCTAATTCCACTTTCGCGCGCCGTCACATCGGTCCGTCGCCACAAGATATCGAGGAGATGCTCAAGGTCGTGGGCGCCGAAACGCTCGATGAGCTGATCGCGCAAACGATCCCGGATTCGATCCGCCAGACGGTTCCGCTAGATACGGAAGTCGCGCTCTCGGAGACCGAAGCCATCGCGAGAATGCGCGAGATCGCCTCGAAAAATCAGGTCTTCACTTCGCTCATCGGACTCGGATACCACGGGACGATTTTGCCTCCCGTGATTCAGCGTAACATCCTGGAAAATCCGGCGTGGTACACAGCCTATACCCCATATCAGCCGGAAATCAGCCAGGGCCGGCTGGAAGCCCTGCTCAATTTTCAGACCATGATTTGCGACCTGACGGGATTGGACGTGGCCAACGCTTCGCTGCTCGATGAAGCCACGGCCGCCGCCGAAGCCATGGCGCTGGCCAGGCGTATGGCTCACTCGAAATCGACGCGCTTCTTCGTTGATGAGCAGGCGCATCCGCAGTCGCTCGCAGTCATCCAAACCCGCGCCGAACCGCTAGGCTGGTCTGTCATCACGGGCGATCCATCGCGCGATCTTGAGGGCGCGGACGTCTTCGGGGCCGTATTTCAATATCCCGGCGCCTTTGGCGATGTGCGCGATCTACGCAAGGCGATCGCGGCGGTCAAAGCTCAGGGCGGTATAGCCATCGTGGCCGCCGATCCGCTGGCGCTCACGCTGCTGACGCCGCCGGGGGAGATGGGCGCGGACGCCGCAATAGGATCGACTCAGCGCTTTGGCGTGCCCCCGGGATACGGCGGCCCGCATGCGGCTTATATGGCGGTGAGAGACGCACACAAGCGCGCCCTGCCGGGCCGTCTGGTCGGCGTGTCAGTTGACGCGCGTGGCCGGACGGCTTATCGCCTGGCGCTGCAAACTCGCGAACAACACATCCGGCGCGAGAAGGCGACCTCCAACATCTGTACGGCGCAGGTCCTGCTCGCCGTCATCGCCTCTATGTATGCGGTCTGGCACGGCCCCGAAGGCTTGACTGAGATCGCGCGCGAAACGCATCGGAGAACCGCCACGCTGGCCGCCGGGCTGCGCCGCCTCGGATTCAAGATTTTGAACGAGTCATTCTTCGACACGATCACCGTGCAAACCGGCGAGCGACAGGCCGAGATCATTGCGCGTGGGCTGAGTGAAAAGCTCAACTTCCGCGTGGCGGCGCCTGGCGAATGCGGCCCTCAAGCCGCGCTCGGCGTCACGCTCGACGAAACGACGACCCCGGCGGTGGTGGAAGCCGTCTGGCGCGCCTTTGGCGGCGCGCTGAATTACGACGAGATGGCGGACGCGGCCGCCGGCGGTCTGCCTGCGGGGCTGGCGCGGACATCCACCTTTCTCCAGCATCCGGTCTTTCATCGTTACCGCTCAGAAACGGAGTTGATGCGTTATATGCGCAAACTCAGCGACCGTGATCTGGCGCTCGACCGGGCCATGATTCCGCTCGGCTCATGCACGATGAAACTGAACGCCACGACCGAGCTTGTCCCGATCACGTGGCCCGAGTTCAATTCCCTTCACCCATTCGCCCCGGCGGACCAGGCCCGCGGATACCAGGAGATGTTCGAGGATCTGCAAAAGAAGATCTGCGAGATGACGGGTTATGACGCGGTTTCGCTGCAACCGAATTCCGGGGCGCAGGGTGAGTACGCCGGACTGTTGGCGATTCGCGCGTATCATCGCAGCCGCGGCGAAGAACACCGAAATGTCTGCTTGATTCCGTCTTCGGCGCACGGCACCAATCCGGCGTCCGCCCAGATGGCCGGCATGGAGGTGGTTGTGGTGAAGTGTGACGAGCAGGGCAATATAGATATTGCGGACCTGCAAGCCAAAGCGGAAAAGCACGCCGGCAAACTGGCGGCGGTGATGGTGACCTATCCCTCCACTCACGGCGTGTTTGAAGAACAGATTCGCGAAGCCTGCGACATTGTTCATCGTTGCGGCGGACAGGTCTATCTGGACGGAGCCAACCTCAACGCCCAAGTCGGTCTGGCTCGCCCAGGCGATTACGGCGCCGACGTCTCCCATCTAAATCTCCACAAAACCTTCTGCATCCCGCACGGCGGCGGTGGTCCCGGCATGGGGCCGATCGGCGTCAAAGCCCATCTCGCGCCCTTCCTGCCGGGCCATCCGGTTTTGGACGGCGGCCAGACTCCGGTGGGGGCGGTCTCGGCCGCGCCTTACGGGTCGGCGTCGATCCTGCCGATCTCCTACGTCTATATGCTGATGATGGGCGGAGAAGGACTGCGCCGGGCGTCAGAAGTGGCGATCCTGGCGGCGAATTACATAGCCACGCGCCTCGACGCGAGCTTCCCCGTGCTTTACCAAAACGCCCATGGCCGCGTCGCGCACGAATGCATCGTCGACCCGCGCCCGCTGAAGAACGCCACCGGGGTTACGGTCGATGACATCGCCAAGCGCCTCATTGATTATGGCTTTCACGCTCCCACCATGAGTTTTCCGGTGGCGGAAACGCTGATGATCGAGCCGACGGAATCGGAATCGAAGGCGGAGTTGGATCGGTTCTGCGACGCCATGATCGCCATTCGCCGTGAGATTCAAGAGGTCGAGGACGGCCGCTTCGCCATCGCCGATTCGCCGCTGCGCCACGCGCCGCATACGACTCTTGATATCGCCGACGAGGAATGGAATCGGCCATACTCCCGAATGGAGGGTGGTTTCCCCGCCGGCTCGCCTCGCTCGGACAAGTACTGGGCGCCGGTGGGACGGATTGACAACGCTTACGGCGACAGGAATCTTGTCTGCGTCTGTCCTCCAATGGAAACCTATTACTGACGCCACAAATCTTTCTTTGTCGCTCGGCGGACTTATCGTTAGAACAAACGTAAGCTTTCGGCAACTGTGCATGATTTCCTGGAACAATCATGCACAGTTGCCGAAAGCTTACAGATGTCTGGATTTTTATCATAAGCAGGTCAAGACAACTCGCCGAAAGCTCACTTTCATCGCGACTTGAATGGCCCGTGGAGATATCTCGTCTTGCGCACATAGCGCACTTTGTAAGGAGGGGCAATGAACAACGTCATAGCGACTTTGTGTGGAGCCCTTGCAACTGTCGGGACGTTTGTCGTCCTTGAACGGATAATCAGGCAAACGGTGTACGTACTGCCGTGGCCGCTCATTGCGAGCGCGCTACACCTTGCAGCCATCAGCGCCGCTGCCGGCCTCATCGCGGGCAAGATATCTGAAAAACAGCACGCCCCGTGGGTGGGTTTGGCCGGGGCAGCCATAGGGATGATTTTTGTCATCAGCATCCTCAGGCGGCAGATTGATCTCCCGTTCGATATCGACAGAAACTTTGCATTGCTTGCGACCTTGGGAATCCCCGCGATGTTCGGAGCTCTCATAGCCGTAATCGCTCGCAAGAAAGGTTAACAACCAATTAAGTTGTTGTGGTGTTTGTTGTGTCCCTTCGGCGCGCCGGCGTGACACTCCTAAAACAGTGTCAAGCCGGCGCGCCGAAGGGACACGAACAAACGACCTTGTGGAGGACATATGGCCATGGATGTCTTGTTCGCAACTACAAGCTGTATAACCGCCTTGGGATGGCTACTGTTGGCTGTAGCCATTTTCGTTCCGCCGTCAAAGGTCTGGCGCGACCGCTTGTTGCTCATCGCCGGACGGTGGTTTCCCCTGGCCTTGTGTTTCGCTTATGTGGCGGCTCTTGCCATATCCATATTCTGGGAGGGGACCTCGGAAGGCGCAAACATATTCTCGATTGGCGGAGTGATGGAGCTACTCAGATCGCCCGGTAGGGCGCTTGCAGGTTGGATTCACTTTGAGACGTTCGACCTGCTTATCGGCCGATGGATCATCGACGACGCGCACAAGCGGCGAATCAACTCATTGCTGCTGCTCGGCTGTCTCGTATTGACAGCCCGGTTCGCGCCGCTCGGTCTGTTGGTCTATCTCGGCCTGCGCGCGGTGAAACGCTAAGTACACGCCGCCATATATACGCTGAGGGCTAAAAGCAGCTAAAACTTATGGCGACAAAAGTGTTTATCTGTGATTAAATGCGTCCGCGAAAAATCGCCGGTGGTAAGTTACCATCGATAGCAGATCAATCCGGCCTCAGACTTGGCAAACAGATCAGAATTGCGGTTACTTGGATCTGGCAAATCGCAACGATGAGATGTTTCAGCGTCCAAAACGCGGACGCGCAAGCGATGCCGTTTTGATCGCCTCTGCGGAAAATGCCTGATTGGAACGCCGGAATGCCTCATCTTCGGGTGAGAAGATCAGGACGGCGACCGTTCCGGGGCAGACTTTAGAACGCGGCAAAGGCTGAAACCAAGTCGCCACGTCAATCAAAGAACAAAACTGCGATAGGCAAATCAACAAAATCTATCGCGATAAAATGGCGGCGTATTTGTCATCATTTTATGGAACGGTTGTCTATTCTCTCTTCGCCGCGCTAGCGGCGGTTGACTTTAGCCGTGGATTTTAATCCACGGAAGCGGCGGTTAATTTCGCGTCGCGTCAGCGACGCCTGAATTCAACTGTCGCTGACGCGACGCCGAGGCTTTACGCTGACTATCCCGGCGTTGAAACGCCAATGAGGTTAAGTTAGCGATTAGTGGCGCGGACTAAAGTCCGCGCGCCAGCCGTCAGCGCGGACTAAAGTCCGCGCCACTAATCGCGCCAGATGCCTAACTTAACTTCATTGGCGTTGAAACGCCGGGCTAAAGTCAGCCGCCGCGCTGCGGCGAAGAATATGTGTCCAAGCCCTCAATGCATTTCTGACGCGCTGTAAAGATGAAAATAACTGTGAGGCCGCTGAAGCCGCCTGTTCGACGCTCCTGCCGTTCTTCTTTTATGGGATCAGTCGATGACGCCGCATCAAGGCGTGAAACCGTTCGGTTTTGGGGAAGCTTTTTCCAAAAGCCTCCCCGGCGCCGATTTTAGTCTCCCGATTCAGGAAAACCATTTCTCCACTCCGTTCTTCACAAGCCCGCTCCAACCATTCATACGCCTGATCTTCCTGACCCATTCCGCTATAGACCCGCGCCAGATGTAAGGCGGCAATGAAGTGCGTCCGGCGCATTTCGAGCAACTGCTGAAGGACTTTATTGGCCTCCATGTCTCTACCCATCATCCCGTAGATGGCGCCCATGGCGGAAAGGGCGAGCGGGCTGAAGTCTATATCGAGGGATTTTTGCATGGCTTCGGCGGCCTCGACCAGCATTCCTTTCGACAGGTAGACGACGCCTCGTAGCCAATACGCGCCGATGAAATTCGGCTCGATCTCTGTCATTCTTTGAGCCTGTCTAAGCGCCTCCTCTAAATGATCCGCCAACCAATAAATCCAACCGACCTGCATGCCGGTGAAGAGCGAAAGCGGGTCGAAATCGAGCGCCCGGCGACCCATGCTAATCCCTTCTTCAAAACGCTCGCGGGTGGCCAGCAATAGGCCGTAGTAATGATGCGCATCGGCGCTGTTCGGACTTAGTTCGATGGCTCGCTTGTATTCCCGCTCCGCTTCTTCCCATTGCCACTCGTGATAGAAACAGAATTGCCCGCGGGCCAAATGAGCGTCCGCCAGGTGATCGTCAAGATCTAAGGCTTGTTGCGCCGCGTCACGCCACGCCGGCACAACTTCCTGTGGCGGCAAAATGTCGTAGAACCGGCAGAAGGTGAGCGCTAAAGCCAAGATGGCGTAGGCGGGAGCGTAGTTTGGCTCCTGCTCCAAGGTTTTCTTAAAATACTCGATGGCCGTCAGCCATCCGGTGGCGGTGAATTTATTGAAGTGGTAACGGCCCTTGAGATAAAGCTCGTACGCTTCGGTGTTATCAGTATAGCGCTTCAGCACCAGCGCCTTTTCGCCGCCGAACAGCCTCACTTTGAGCGCTTCGACGACCGCGAGCGTAATTTCATCCTGGATGTCGAAAATGTCCGCCAATTGACGGTCGTAACGTTCCGACCAGATGTGATATCCGTCGGCGGCGTTGACCAGCTGCACCATAATTCGCAGACGCTGGCCCGCTTTGCGCACGCTGCCTTCCAGCACTGCGCCGACCTTCAAGGCCCGGCCTATTTCGCTGACCTGGACGTGTTTCTCTTTGAATGCGAACGCCGACGTGCGGGCGGCTACTTTCAAACCTTCGATCTTCGCCAGCGCGTTGATCAGTTCTTCGGCCAGCCCATCGCAGAAGTAGTCATTTTCAAAATCTCCGCTCAGGTTGACGAAAGGCAGGACGGCGATTGAAGGCAATCTGGCGGCGAGCGGCGGCGCGAACGCGGCGGCGGGGCTTGTCACAGCGTTCTCCTGCCCGACGAGCGACCTGATCTCGAAGGGGAAGTTTTTACCGCTCTCGCGATCTCTCATTCCGGCCATCATCAGCGCCACCGCCTGGGCGGTGGGCCGCAATGCAGGCTCCTTCGATAGCATTTGCGTGATCAGCAATTCCAAGGTTGCCGGGATTTCTGAATTCAACTGGGAGGGCGCGGGCGGGGCGCCTGAGACAATCGCCTGTAGCGTCGCGAGGATGGTCGGCGCGTGGAACGGATGCCGCCCCGTGGCCAGTTCATAAAGCACCACTCCGAGAGAGAAGATGTCGGTGGCGGTGTTCACCGCTTCCCCCTGCGCCTGTTCCGGCGACATATAAGCGACCGTCCCCATCATCATGCCAGAGTCCGTGGTTTGCGCCGCCCTGGCGGCGGGGCCGCCTTTCTGCAGAGGGGACA
>WNGE01002951.1_pt1 | contig 20336 bp, 17 predicted proteins | sample 5400651 | NCBI WGS metagenome assembly WNGE01 (sample SAMN13153370, study PRJNA577476) | soil metagenome | isolation source: 60 cm soil or saprolite under grassland replicate 2 | place: USA:California | collected 2016-06-15 | reverse complement strand
TATGACCTGGCAAAACAGGGTCGTTATGATCACGGGCGCCTCCTCCGGCATTGGGCGCGGGCTCGCCCGTGAGCTGTCCCGTCAGGGGGCCAGGCTCGGGTTGGTTGCGCGACGAGCAGATCTACTACAGGAAATTGTGGAAGAAATTGCATTGTCGGGCGGCAAAGCTCTAGCTCTCCCGGCTGATGTCCGCGACTCAGACTCTGTTCGTTTGGCGGCTGATCGGTTGCGCACCGAGATTGGCCCAATCGACGTCCTTGTTGCGAACGCCGGAATTGGAGCGACGAATGATGCCGCCGAGTTACGAGCTGGCGAAGTCGCCAATGTAATCAATGTCAACCTGATCGGCGCGGCAAACAGTGTGGCGGCGGTAGTACCCGAGATGGTGGCCAGGGGACACGGACAACTGGTGGCGATTTCAAGTCTTGCCGCCTATCGCGGGTTGCCCAAGTCTGCGGCGTATTGCGCAAGCAAAGCTGCACTCTCAGCATTCTTTGAGAGCCTCCGCTTAGACCTGCAGCCGCGCGGCATCGATGTAACGATAATTCACCCCGGCTTTATTAAGACGCCGTTAACTGCAGGACGGAGCGCACAAATGCCGTTTCTTTTGGAAATTGATAAGGCTGTGAATAAGATTCTGGGCGCAATCGAACAGCGGCAAAAATCGTATGCCTTTCCCTGGCAGCTCGCGACCATTGTTCGCGCCGGAATGATCATGCCGGATTTCATGTACGACTGGTTTATGAGAAGGAATTCATTCAGAGAGTAGAAAGGATTTTTGATTTTAGATTTTTTGATTTTAGATTTGCGTTGTCACGTAACGAGCAATCAAACACCGTTGGAAGCCTCAAATCAAAGCACTAAGAACTAAGAACTAAGCACTAAGAACTAAGCACTAAGCACTGAGAACCAAGAACAAGGCTCAGAAATCAAAAATCTAAAATCTAAAATTCCATGACTCTCTTTCAAGCCATTCTACTCGGTATCGTTCAGGGTTTGACGGAATTCATTCCCGTAAGCTCAACTGCACATCTGGTCTTCGCGGCGCGGGCAATCGGCCTTTACGCCGGCGTTGAGAAGACCCTTCAGGCTGAACAGACGACTGCTACTATCGCGGTCATCCAACTTGGTACGCTGCTCGCGGTCCTGATTTATTTTGCGCGCGACATCCTAAACATCACGCGCGCATTCGTCCGGGACCACTTAGCTTTGTTAAGAGGGAATAGTAATCGAGCCCTTCCTGACGGTTGGGCCTCTGTGGGTGGAAGTCCTGGCACGGAGAGAGCGACGGCCAGGTTGTCACATGATGCGTGGCTTGGGTGGCTGATAATCATCGGCTCAATCCCGGTTGGTGTTATCGGTTTGTTATTCAAGAAGCAGATCGAGGGCACATTTACCAAGAACCTCTGGGTGATCGCGACGATGATGATTGTCGTGGCAGTTCTCTTAGGGATCGCTGAGTTGGTTGGAAAGCGGAATCGATCCATGGCAGAACTGGGGATCCGCGATGCGCTGGCGGTTGGCTTTGCCCAGGTGCTGGCTTTGATTCCCGGTTCGAGCCGGTCAGGTTCCACAATTATGGGCGGTTTGTTCGTTGGAGAGATCCGGGAAACGGCGGCAAGATTCTCGTTTTTGCTTTCAATCCCGGCTATAGCCGCCAGCGGTCTTTTAGAACTAAAAGAGGCGGTAACTAAACTACCCCATGAAAGTTATGGAGCGCTGGCGGTGGCTACCATCGTCTCAGGAATAGCCGGCTACGCTTCAATCTGGTTCCTGTTGCGGTTTCTGCGGAGTCATTCAACTCGAATCTTCATTGCCTACCGCTTAATAGTGGGTAGTTTTATACTCCTTGCACTTTACTGGGGATTCCTTTCAGCGCAAATATGAGCCTAACCGCGGGTGCGGCGGGGTTCTGTCAGAAAGACCTAGCAATTATTCGTTCGGATTGGGTAAACTAGACCTGCCCTCCTCCTCGACAGGCCGAAGCCTCCTGCTCGTGCAATCAATTCCTCTAAGGGCGGTGAGTTTATGAATGAGAAAGACCGGCTAGGAGACGTTAATCCCTCTCAGCGGCCGCGTAACCCTCGCGTTCCCGTAGAGTTTGCCATCGAGGTTGAAGGAAAAACATCTGATGGCAAAACCTTCCACGTGCAAGCCCAGGCGACCAAAATCAGTCGCGGCGGGGCTACGATCGTGCTCGATGCCGAAGTCGACGTGGGCACCATTGTCACCCTGACACCTCCATTCGGACGGAAGCTTGACGCCCAGGTCAACGGAGTCTGGACCGATGAGATGGACAGCCGCCGGCGGATTGGTGTTAAGCTGCTCGATACAGATGGCTGGTTTGCCGAATAGGTCTCGTATTTAGATGAGCAACCGATGAATGCTGCGGAGCCCCAACGCGGGCGGCCCGCTGGGGATACTGGTAAGCGCTGGATCTTGCTGGCGCAGCATACGAACCATGCTCCCGCGCTTGCTCGCGTTCATGACATATTCCCATTTGTAGCTGCACTGCTAATTTCTCGCGGATACGATGACAAGCCTTCCGAGCGAGCGTTCCTTCAGCATTCATTCGACCAACTACCCGAGCCGTTTCTGATGCTCGGGATGAAACTGGCAGTTTCTCGCCTGCTCCGAGCAATCGACAAGGGTGAACGTATTCTTATCTACGGTTATTACGACGTAGCTGGAAAGATCGGAACTGTGGTGGAACTGTCTTGAGGATATGCGGCAAACGCCCTAGCCTCATGCCGGCATCAGACTGGTCACTTTGTTTTTTGGCCTTTGGTCTTTGATCTTCAGTTTTAACCATGAGGTCTTGCAGTGTCGATGCTTGCCGATCAAGGATCTCCTTCAAAGACCAAAGACCAAAGACCAAAGACCAAAACCCAAAAGGCCCGGGTGACTACTGACTACTGACCACTGACAACAAACAACTGACCAAACCCATGCAAGAGGTTACCCGAAAAAGAGCGGTTGCGATTGGTCTGCGCGCACGTTTCCCACTCATAGCGCGGATTGTCGCCGTTTCTATCCTCACGCTTGGCATCGGATTTATCGCTATCTCTTACTACCGTCTACGGAACAACACACCTTTTCGCCTTAAATCAGAGAGTCCCGAGCTTTCAAAAGAGATTACTGGAATTATTGAAGGCTACGAACAGCGTGTCACTAAAGGCGAACGTCTGTACCTGCTCCTCAAAGCGTCACGCGATATCACATTCTCCGATGGTCATCACGAGCTCGAAAACGTGAGCCTTGCGGTATATCCCCCGGTTGGTGAAAAGCCAGATCAAATCGCTGCAAACCGGGCCGTCTACGATCAGCAGAACTCAATCATCACGTTTCTTGGCGATGTGAAAATTGAAACCAAAGATGCGCTCAAGGTTAATACCGAGTCGCTCGCCTATAACCAGACCAGCGAGGTGGCCCAGACTGACGCTGCAATTACTTTTAGCCGAGAAAACATTTTCGGCCGCGCAACGGGCGCGCTAGTCGAGGCTAAGAACAAAAAGCTCGAGTTCAAGAAAGATGTAGAAATTACTGTCGCTCCGGAAGTGCTCAAGGACCCGCAGGCTCGACCATCCTCGCGTTCCCGGCCAGTAACGATTCGTGCGGCGCGGGGTCTGTTTGAACAGGAGTCGATGAAACTGTCGTTCTACGGTGGAGTTACGGCGGAGCAAGAGCGCGATCTCATGAGCGGCGATAGCCTTTATGCCACCCTGAACGCGCAAAAGCGTCTGCAGAAAGTGGAAGTGCGTGGCAATTCATACCTGCGCTCGGGGGAAGAAGGTCGAGCGGCAGAAGTGCATGCCGTTGATATGGACTTCTTCCTCGACCAGGACCAGCGTTTGGAGCGTGCTCTTGCTTTGCGCGACACGAGTGCCAGAAGTCTCGACTCTGACGCGGAAATGCAATTAAGCGGAGCCAACCTGATCGAAGTTCACTTCCAGGGCCAGGCCGACCGCAGCTTGCTACAGGAAATGCGTACCGAGGGCCGTTCTGTAATCAATCTTTCCGCACCCAAATCCAAGGCAAACGATGCCCGGGCGGCCAATAAGCGGCTGACGGCTGACGCTATGAAGCTGACCTGGCGCGTAACTGGACGCGACCTGGAAAAGGCCGAGGCGGTCGGAAATGCAGAGTTGTTTGTTGAGCCGGTTATCAAGAACGCCACCGCTGATCGAAAGACGATGACCGCTCCGCGCTTTGATTGCGATTTCTATGAAGCCGGAAATCTTGCGCGTACATTTACGGCGACCGGTGGCGCCAAGGCGACAATCGATCCTGTTCAGCCTGTCAAGGATCGATTCACACGGACGCTGACATCACAGAAGATCGCCGCTGTTTTCGTAAAGGAGACGCAGGATATCGATCGCATAAATGCGCAGGGTGAAGCCAAGTTCAACGAGAACGATCGCAGCGGTGTGGCGGAAAACATCTCTTACCAGGCCGCTGATGACACGGTGCGGCTGCGTGGTGGGGAGCCGACAGTTTGGGATTCACGGGCGAGGACAAAAGCCATCGAATTGGAGTCAGATCTGCGCAATGATGTCTCCTATAGCCGGGGAAAAACAGCGACAACTTACTACAGTCAGGAGCAGACCAGCGGCGCCACGCCATTTTCAAAAGTTAAGAGCCCTGTTTACATTGTCAGTGACAGGGGCGAGTTTCATCACGACACTGGGGTTGCCATTTACGCCGGCAATGCGCGCGCATGGCAGGACGATAACTTTGTGCGTGCTGACAAATTAACGATTTACGTAAATGATAAGAAGATGGTCGCGGACGGCCGCGTGCAGAGCGCAGTTTACAATGCCAGGCGTAAGGTAGAAGGTACCAACGGCGTTGTGCCCGTCTTTGCTGCGGCGGACTCAATGACCTACAACGATGCTAACCGCACCTTGCACTACGAAAACAGTGTGGACATCCGTCAGGGCACCGATCGGATCACGAGTGGGGTTGCGGACGTCTATCTTTATAAGGAATCAAGTGACGTCGAAAAGACGGTTGCGCAGCGTACTGTGGTGCTCACACAGCCGAACAGAAAGGGCACTGGCGACTGGATTCAATATACGACCGCGGATGAGATTGTCGTCTTGAAAGGGAATCCAGCAAGGGTTGAGGATACTGAGCAAGGAAGTATTGAAGGCGGCAATTTGACGCTCAATGTACGAGAAGGTACAGTCACCGCGAATGACGCCAAAGGAGCACAATCACCAGGGCGCGTGCGTTCGACGCATAAGGTCAGAAAGCAGTAACTTGATCACAAGTAATATTTTTTAGGTTCCTCTCGATGAGCATTCAAGCTGAAAACCTGGACCTCGCGGAACGCCAAAAAGCGGAAGTCGCCGGTAAGTTCTCCTTCACACCGTTGGCGGCGGAGTCTGCATCTTCTGCCGCTCTGGCGACGTCACATTTGCAAAAGACCTATGCAAAGCGTCGCGTCGTAGATGACGTCAACCTTCACGTGGAACCGGGGGAGGTTGTTGGGCTACTGGGCGCGAATGGCGCGGGGAAAACCACGACCTTTTATATGATCGTGGGCCTCGAGCAACCGGATTCAGGCACGGTGCGTCTTGGCGAGCGTGACCTGACCAAGCTTCCGATGTACCTCCGAGCGCGTCTGGGACTGGGCTATCTCCCTCAGGAACCGTCGGTCTTTCGCAAGATGACTGCTGCGCAGAACATCCTTGCCGTGCTGGAAACAATGGGGCTGCGCAGGCGCGAGCGACTTAAGCGGCTGGAAGAGTTGTTAGAGGAGTTTGGTATCGCCCGCGTAAGAAACACGCGCGGTGACGCACTTTCAGGGGGTGAAAGAAGAAGAACCGAAATCGCGCGAGCCATCGCAACCGAACCGCAATACATGCTGCTCGATGAGCCCTTTGCCGGGATCGATCCCAAGGCAGTTGATGACATTCAGAATGTCATACTCTACTTGCGAAAGCGCGGCATTGGTATTCTGATCACGGACCACAATGTCCGCGAAACGCTGGGCGTGACAGACCGCGCCTACATCATGGCTGAAGGGCGCATTTTTCGCTCAGGCGCCCCAAGAGACTTGACTGAAAATGCCGAAGTTCGCAGGCTTTACCTGGGTGAAAAATTCCGCATGTGAATCCTTAGGCGCAAAGCGGCCGAGAATCGGTTATAATCTGCCTCGCGCACGTCAGGCGCAAAAACAAGATCACATTTGACTTTGATCGAGTAATGTCTCTTAAGCTCACTACCAGCCTTTCTCAGCGACTCGTGCTTACGCCGCAACTGCGGCAACGCATTGAGATGTTGCAGATGACCACTATTGAGCTGAGCGATCTCATTCAGCAACAGCTACTGGAAAATCCGGTGCTGGAGGAAGTTGCGACCCAGGAGGAGGCTCAGGAATTAGCAGAGAAGATCCTGGATCATCTGGCTAGCGCTGATACTGGACATGCCGCGGATCTGCCGCAAATGGAAGCCACCGAGCCGATCCTCGGCAGTCCTGCGGCAAATGGTTCCGGTGACTCTGATAGCCTCGCGGCCTACGCAGAGGCCGAGACGGATGGCGGCGAGATGGCCGCCTCCGCGGACTTGAGTGAAGATTCAGTTGGCGACGAGATTGTCGGCGAAGAAGGAGCGCGTGACGCCTTTGAGGAGATTGACTTCGGTCGCGAGTTTCAGGACTACCTGGATCCTGGTTACAAAACTCAGGAGGTGGAATACAAAGAAGACGCCCCTACTTTTGAACAGTTTCTAACCAAGGCCCCCACTCTTGCGGATCACCTTGAAACGCAGTTGCATTTGAACACGATCGACGTCGAGACCTGCGAAGCCGCAATCTGCGTTATTGGAAATCTCGATGCCGAGGGCCGGCTCAATGCCACGAATCAGGAGATCGCTGCGATGGGTGGATGGACGGAGGAGACCGTCGAACGGGCTCGCCAGGCCGTTATGCGCCTTGACCCGGCAGGGTGTGGCGCTCGTGACGTACGTGAATGCTTACTGGTGCAGCTCGAGGTTCGAGGTGAGAGTGAGCGACTGGCGGCAAAGCTCATTAGTGAGCACCTTCCCGATTTGCAACAGCACAAGCTGCCGAATCTGTCTAAGCAGATCAAAATTGACATCGATGTGCTGCTTGCAGAATTGCAGTTCATTCGCACGCTAGAGCCATATCCGGGCCGCCGCTACTCGTCTGATGAGCCCATTCTGATCACGCCGGAGATATATATTGAAAAGCTTGACGAGGATGACGACCAGTATGTTATCTATTTTGCCGATGACGGCAGCCCCAGACTTCGCATCAGCCAGCAATACCAAAAGATGCTCGGGCAGAACGGGGTCACCAACGAGACCAAGAGCTTTATCAGAGAGAAGGTCCGCTCGGCGGTCGACCTGTTACGAAATATCGAGCACAGGCGCCAGACGATCTACAAGGTTGTCGAGTCAATTGTTCATCGGCAACAGGAGTTTCTGGATAAGGGTGTTCAATATATAAAGCCGATGATGCTCAAAGACATTGCCGAAGATATCGGTATGCATCTTTCGACGGTTTCCCGGGTAGTGAATCGGAAATATGCTCATACACCTCAGGGCGTGATCGAGCTCCGCCGTTTCTTTACGGAAGGCATGATGAATGAGGACGGGGAAGAGGTATCAACGAGGATTATTAAGCTGCAGATCAAGAAGCTTATCGAAGAGGAAGATTCACATAATCCAATAACAGATGATCAGGTCGTAAAGATCCTTGCTAAGGACGGAATGAAGCTATCGCGCCGCACAGTCGCCAAATATCGCGACCAGATGCATATTCCAGGATCGCGTGAACGGCGCGCCGTTGTTTAGTACCCCCCGCGGATGATCGAATCAGTTTTTCGTTAATCGTAGGTTTTACCCGGACTGGACATTAGTAGTCTGGCACGCAGTACTATATCTGAACTCTCCAGGACGGAACTGCATTTATGAGATTCGAGTACACGGGTCGGCACGTTGAAGTTACACCAGCACTGCGTAAACGCGTTGAAGATCATTTCAAAAAACTCGCGCATGTTTTCAATGATACGACTGCGTGGACGCACGTGATTATTGAAGTAGAGAAGAACCGCCATATCGGCGAAGTGATTGTTCACTGGCGTGATCATACCCTGACGGCCAAAGACATCAATGCCGACATGTATGTTGCGCTAACGCGCGCGATTGGCAAGATTGAAAAGCAGGCACTCAAGCTGAAGCACAAAATTATCGATCGCAAGCAGGGAGCTCGGTCAACGGCCGCGGTGGCGCCTCAACCGGATGGGCAAGTCGAAGCCACGCCACAGCCGCCCCGGATCATCGCGGCTCGTCGCTATTCGGTGAAGCCGATGACCGCGGAAGAGGCGGCGCTTCGCATCTCGTCTAAAGCCGACCAGTTTGTCGTCTTTCGCGACGCGGATACGGACAGACTCGGTGTGCTCTATAAGCGCAAAGATGGAAACTTTGGGCTGATCGAACCCTGAGGACTGTCGGAAAAGAGATCCTGACCTCTCATTCACACCGCGGCTTCAGCCCGGTGTTGCAGATGGCGAACTCGATCGAAGAACCGTTTCAACGGTTTGTCCTCCATAATGTTTGAGTACCCGGGTAGAGTAGGTTGCTGCCTCTGATGAACCTCAACGGAAAAGTGTCCGCAAGAATGTGCCTCAGCAGGGAAGGAAACCGTTTAAACGGTTCGATTGTTTTTGGCGCATCCGCAGATCACCGGGCTGAAGCCACGGTGTGAATGAGAAGTAAGCCGTTTGCTTTTCCCGACAGGCCCTTTATCTCTAGCGCGCGAGAGAAAGATCCCGTTCTCTTGAAAAATTAATAAGGAGAGTTGGCAGATGCTAAGGAAGTTTCAACTGGCCGCTGTGCTGCTTGGGATTTGTTCTCTTGTGGTTGCCGCGCCCTTCCCCACAAAATATTCGGCTGATGCAAATCACTCGAACGTGGGCTTCTCGGTGCCGATCCTTGACGGCGTCTCCCAGGTGAAAGGGAAGTTTACCAGCTTCACCATCAATCTTGATTACGACGAAGCCAACATTACAAATTCGTCGGTTAACGCGGTCATCAAGACTGCAAGTATTGATACGGGTATAGACGGCCGCGATAAACATCTGCGCAGCGCTGATTTCTTTGACGCAGAGAAGTATCCGGAGATCACTTTTCAAAGTAAGCGCGTGGAAAGGAAGGGAAAAAACTTTCTCGCCATCGGCGACTTTACCATGCATGGCGTAACGAAGGAGGTAACTATCCCGTTCACAGTTACCGGTAAATTCGTTAATCCTGCGAACCAACAGATGTCTGCTGGGTTTTCAGCGAACCTGACGATCAATCGCCGCGACTACGGAATGACCTGGAAGCATTCTTCTGTCCCTAACTTTGTCGGCGACCTTGTGAATATTGAGCTTGCCATCCTCGTAAGAACGCAAACACCAAAATGACGTCAGAGCGTAATTCCAATTGCTCAGGATGCCGCTTTCAATTTCAGCCTCCGAGCTTATTTCATTCTTCCAAAAGTGGAGACCGCCACTATCCAGCAACTTGCCTTCGCTCCCGCCCGTAGCCTCATCGATGCTCCTCTGTATGAGGCAGACCAAACGTCCTTCGTAGTAAACTGCCTATGTAGCAACGCTGCAAGACTCGGCTGAAGACTCAACTCATGGCGCGAAATAAACGAAAGAAGGTTTCCGAGAAGAGCGAAGCCGCGCCCGATATCGTAATCATCACCGGATTAAGCGGCTCAGGCATGTCGTCAGCCACAAATGCATTCGAGGATTTGGGCTACTTTTCTGTCGATAACCTGCCCGTAACAATGCTGAAGACATTCGCGCGGCTGGTCGCGGTAGGCGGGGATGACAAAGGCATAACTCGAGCGGCACTGGTAATCGATATTCGGGAGGGCTCTTTTCTCGCAGGCTTCAAAAGCCAACTTTCGGCTTTGCGCAAAGCTGAGTTGCGAGTTTACGTCATCTTTCTCGAAGCTTCCGACGAGGTTTTGCAACATCGCTTTAGTGAGACGCGCCGGCCTCACCCGGCAGACAAGGGCCAGGGTTTGCTTCAAGCGATACGCGCCGAGCGGACGGCAATGTCACGAATCCGCAACCTCGCCGACCAGATCATCGATACCTCTGACCATACGGTTCATACGCTGCGCAGTTTGCTACTCGAGCGGTTTAGTCCGGATAGAAAAGGCGGACCAATGCGCGTACAGGTTTTGAGCTTCGGTCACAAGTACGGCAATCCCGGCGATTTGGAACTGCTGTTTGACGTGCGACACCTACCGAATCCTCACTTCATTCCAGAGTTAAAGCGTCTATCGGGACATGACCGCCGCGTTGTGAAGTATTTGAGGTCGCAGTTCGAGGTCGAGGAAACCTTGCGGCGCTTTAGCGATTTGCTCGATTACTTGTTGCCACTTTACAAACGCGAAGGAAAGTCTTATGTGACTGTGGGGATCGGTTGCACCGGTGGGCGGCATCGCTCAGTTATGATGGCCAACGCTCTGGCGCGCAGACTTCGGGCGGGCGGTTTCGATGCGCACGCGGTCCATCGTGACGTTAAAAAGGTGAATCAAAACCGGTAGGCGGGTTTCCCAGCTTGCGTGCCATTGTTTGCAGCACGATCCGAGGAGAGATTAATGAACAACAATCCCCAGTCAGTAGCCGCTCAGGAAGATGTTCGCAAAGTTGCGGGCGTAATTGTTACACACGGCCACCTTGCTGGTGAGCTACTGGCTGCGGCTGAAATGATTATTGGACCTATCGCTCATATAACTTCTGTTTCAATCGGCTGGCACGATGATGTGGACGCCGCCCGCGACGAAGTGCAGCGCGCAATCGCACGCGTGTCACAGGGCGCCGGCGTTTTACTTCTGACCGACATGTTTGGGGGAACACCTACCAATATTGCTTCGATGTTTCTTGAGGAAGGGAGCATTGAGGTGGTGACGGGCATAAATCTTCCCATGGTGATCAAGCTCGCAACCCAATCTGAACAGCAATCTTTGCATGAGATTGCACGCCGCGTTTGCGATCTCGGGCGCCAGGGCATTTACCTCGCCGGCGATCTTCTTACTCCAGCCCAGAAGATCGGGAAAGCTTAGATGGTTGAGCGAACTGTAATAGTAACGGGCCAGTTGGGTCTTCATGCCAGGGCAGCAGCTAAGCTCGTGCGGGTGGCCAGCCGTTTTCAAAGCAACGTGCGGCTGGCGCGGGTGGATGGCGGCACCAGCGCTAACGCGAAATCCGTGCTCAGCGTGTTAATGCTGGCGGCAAACCGAGGCACTGAGCTTCACGCTACTGCGGAAGGCACGGACGAGGAAGAAGCATTAAAAGCCGTGAGCACGTTATTTTCGGCCGGCTTCGGGGAAGCCAGGGCGCTTGAGGAACCCGTTCAAACTGGGCATTCCGAAATTCGCTGGACGGGTCTTGGCGTGTCAGAAGGGGTTGTCATCGCACGGGTGCTGCGGATGCATACCGGCACGAAATATGTTTATCGCACCCGCATTGATGGCGCAGAACTGGCGCGGGAACTCCGGCGCTTCAGGGCCGCAGTGCGTTTAGCCAGGCGACAGTTGTTGGCAATTAAGGACCGGGCAGAGCGCGAACTGGGGAATGATCACGCGTACGTATTCGATGCTCACCTTCTATTGCTTGAAGATGTAAAGGTGATTGGCGACGTTGAGAACTACATATCACAGCAGCAGGTGAATGCCGAATGGGCGGTGAAGGTTGTTGGTGATCATCTGATTTCCCTGTATTCAGAGATCAAGGACGACTATCTCCGCGCACGAGGTTCCGACATCGAGGATGTCGTGCAGCGTTTGCTGGTGGCTTTGAGCGGGGAGCCGGCACAGCCACGCAAACTGCGGGAAAACTCTGTGATCGTTTCCCAGGATTTGCTCCCGTCCGCAGTGGCAGAACTGGATCTTGAGTTCGCCCGAGCGATAGCAACTGACACCGGCGGATGGACGTCGCACACGGCAATCATCGCCAGGGGACTGGGAATCCCTGCTGTGGTCGGGCTGCGGGACTTTTACCGCCGCGCACGAACGGGTGACGAAATCATCGTTGACGCGATCCGTGGCGAAGTAATTCTTCATCCATCAGCGGCGTCCCTCGAACGATACCAGTTGGAAGCCGCGGCTCGGGCTATCGGTCGCCCGGCTGAGATCGGGGGACATGCAGGCCCGCTGCAGACCCAGGATGGCATTGAAGTCAGGCTGAGAGCTAATGTCGAAGTGCCGGCTGAGTTTGCAGGAGTCCGAAAATATGACGCCAGTGGTATCGGACTTTATCGGTCAGAGTTTTTGCTCTCGCGACGGGGCGTGATGGTTTCCGAGGACGAACAATACGCGGCTTATGCCGAGATTGCCAAACTTGCGGGCGAAGCTGGCGCAATCATTCGCCTGTTTGACCTGGGAGCTGAAAATGCGCTGGCGCCCACCGCGGAGCCTGAACGGAATCCGGCGCTAGGTCTTCGTGCGATCCGTTTTGGTTTGCACCACGAAGACGTGATGCGGACACAGGTACGAGCGATTCTTCGGGCGGCCGCCGATGGCCGCCTCGATATTGTTTTACCAATGGTTGCGGACGTTGACGACGTCAGACGTGCCAGGGCAATTATTGAAGAAGAGGAAATTAACCTGGAAAGCCTTGGTCTACGTCATGGCCGCGTTGAAATTGGCGCAATGATCGAGGTGCCCTCAGCAGTTCTTACAGCTGACAAGATTGCGCGAAGCGTAAAGTTTTTCGAACTCGGCACGAATGATCTTGTGCAGTATACCCTCGCCGTTGATCGGAGCAATGACGCCGTGGCCCATTGGTTTCGCTCCTTGCATCCGGCAGTGCTCTCCAGTATTGCCCAAAGCCTGGTTGCTGCGCAGCAGGCCGGAATTCCTGCGATCGTTTGTGGCGAGATGGCTTCAACTCCCGCCTATGCCGTACTGCTCATTGGACTCGGCGCCGTGGACTTAAGCATGACCCCTTCCTCGATCCCCCGCGTGCGCCGCGCGCTCTCGGGTATTGATTCCAGGGACGCGCGTGCAATTGCTCAAGAGTGTCTCGCTTGCGCGACCGCGGATGAGGTCGAGGATTTCGTGCGGAAACGTTTTCTAGCCCATTGGCCTGATCTTTTTCCGGCCGCTAGCTTGCCTCAAGCCAGAAAAGCGAAATGAAACTCGCGCACATCGTTAGGACTAAACGCGGTGGAAGAGACTGACGCGAAATGTCGTGTAGCGGCGCGATGTCTATAGAGTAACAGCACAACATCCAAGCCGAATGGACAAAGCAAGGCTGAAGCTGCTTTCTGCCCTCATCGCTAAGTCGCTAGCCGACACACTTTTTGTTGGTACCCTCGCGCTGGTCTTCTACTTCACGGCGTTTCCACCTCACTTCTATGGCTGGGGCGAAGCCAGGCCTGACGGGATCGCAGGCTGGGTGGTTGATGATAGTCGGCCCTGGGAGCGTGTGAGAGTACAGCTCTTCGTTGACGGGAAGTTTGTAGCTGACGGCGTTGCGAATATTTCAAGGCCCGATGTTTTAGCTGCTGGGATGGCGAGAGACGAGTGGCACGGTTACGCTTTTAAACCACCAGCAATCAACCCTGGCTATCACGAAGCGCTTGTTTACGCGCTTCATGAGAGCCACGGCGGTCTTCGGCGCACACTGCAGTTGGTTGGTAACCCAATTCTCTTCGAACTGGACGGTAAAGGAATCCTGACCGAGATTAAGCGCTAGGGAATCCTGCGTAACAAGAGGGAAATAGACTGGATTTGATACGAACGGCGGTTAAAAGCGAACTAGGCTCGTACTATACCCGTTGAACACAGGTTTGCTATAATCTCGTGGCCTTGCAAGAGAACAGGTCGGGCGGTCGCTGCTGGGGCATTTGCGTTTGAGATTTCGATCTAAAAACTAAAAGCCCGAGGAGAGGAAAGTCCGAACACTAAAGGGCAGCGAGCCCGCTAACGGCGGGGCGTCCGGGGCGAGATTTCAGGTCTGAAATTTCAGATCCGAGATTATTCCGGGACGACGACAAGTGCAACAGAGAATAGACCAGCTACCGGCCTTGCGCATATAGACCTCAAACTTGAGGTTTAGGATTGTGCGAACGTCGGGGGTGATGGGTGAAACGGTGCGGCCGAAAGGCTTAAAGTAAGAGCGCACCGGCGCGCGTGGTGACACGCGCGGCCAGGCAAACTCCTCGCAGTGCAAGACCAAATAGGGAGGCGTCAAATAGGGCTGCCCGCCCAAAGCAGATTTGCGAATCTGAGATTTCGGATTCAAAAGAACTGCTACGACCTCCGGGTAGGTCGCTCGATCCATCTGGCAACAGTTGGACTAGATGAATGATCGCCACTCCTATCTCAAATTTGAGATCTCGGATCTGAGATTTGAGATTCGGAGTACAGAATTCGGCTTATAGACCTGTTCTTTATTGCAAGGCCAGGCAAGAGTCCCGCTCGAATAGCTTTATCTATTAACCTGGAGGAGAGGCCGGAGAGACATGGCAAATCGCAAGGGAGTCTTCATAGGCGCGTATGTACCCAATCATCTGAAAGAATCTTTGCGACGTCGCGCAGCCGCCGAGCATCGCACTCTTTCACAAGAAATCACGCGAATCCTGGAGGAGGCGGTGCATGGAAAAGGACTCCCGGCTGGTAGCATCGACCGAAGAGACAAAGGAACCACGCCGCGGCGTCGCTCGACGGATCCCGCACCGCGCAGGCGCGCTGTCGACGTTTCGTATGTCCCCGGAGCACGCAAATCCGGTGATGATAACAATGAATAGTCCTGCAATTGTGTTCATGCTGCGACAAACCAGCCAGGTTAAGTGAAAAAACCCGCCATTGATCTACGACTAACTTGAAATATCTATTCATCGCGGCACTCCTGGCTCTACTACTGTTGCTCCTTTACTCGCGTCTGCGACCATACCTTGAGCTCTGGCGAAAGCTGTCCAGCATGCTGAAGGGCACGCTCGACCTACACCCGCCCCCTGCTTCAACCCAGCGCAGTGGATCGATCAGCACTGAAAACAAACTGATTCGGTGTGCGGCCTGCGGCACCTGCGTACCCGCCGAACGCGCAATCGGTTCGGGCTCTAAGCTGTCAACGTATTGCTCGCGTGAGTGCGTCGAGAAGTCAGCCGCAAAGGACAAGAAAAGAAAGCTTGGCTAAGGCCAGCTTGCTCTCCCACAGCTCAGAAACAATACCTTAGTGTACGTTTCGACCTCTAGCGAGCTGCCGAAAAACAAACACGATCCACGAAATCACACTAAACCGCACGAAATGGACGCCTTAATTCGAGTTACTTCGTGATTTCGTGGATCGTTTTGCTGCTTCTCACCAGTTCTTCAAGCAACCCGCTAGGCTGATGGACTTCCTTTCTGTCTGCGTCCAAGGTCGCGCTAGCCTATCAAGCATCCGATCATTTCACTTCGCTTGCGCAGCCTCTTCGGGGAGAAGGTTGCCTGCCTCGTGTATGGCCTTTTCGGTGTCGGTAAAGTAGAGAATTATCGTGCCGGCGACGAATAAGACTATCAACGAAAGCAGCGCCTGCCTGTAAGAGTCGGTTGCAGCAACGACTGCTCCAAACAACAGCGGTCCCAGCCAGGAGGTGCCGCGTTCTGAAACTTCGTAGAGGCCGAAGAAGGAGGCTTCGCGGCCCTCGGGAATCATGCGCGAGAAAAGCGAGCGCGAGAGCGCCTGCGACCCACCCAGAACGATAGCGATAACGGCTCCCATGAGCCAGGCATCTGTCGTTGTCCTGAGGAAACCGTACCCGTAAATCACAACGCCGGACCACAGCACAAGTGAGACGAGAATCGCATTCTTGGTGTTAATCGCGTAGGCGAGCCGCTCGAATATCAGCGCGCCGAAAATTGCCACAAACTGCACCATCAGGAAGATGCCCAGCAGAAACGACTGGTCCGTTTGCAAACCGCGGGCGATGAAGAGTTCCTGGGCCATGAAGACCGCTGCCATACTAATGACAGTCTGAATGCCGTCGTTGAAAAACAGATAGCCGATGAGATACCTCAAGGTCTGGCGCAGACGAGCCAGTTCCCTGAAGGTGCGGCCAAGCTCGGAAAACCCCAGAGTCAAGTAGGTTTTCCCTGACGGCAGCGATTTCGCCACCGCACGTGTTTTTAGTGTAGCGAATGTGATCAGCGAAAATCCGCCCCACCATACGCCGGCGGAGAGGAGCGAAATTCGCACAGCCAGGTAAGGATCTAAACCTAACCGACTGGCACTCTTTACCAGTAGGAAATTTAAGCCCAGCAAGAGCCCGCCGCCGAGATATCCGTAGGCGAATCCTCTACTCGACACCTTATCGCGCTGGTCTTCGGTAGTGATCTCATTAAGAAAGCCATTGTAAAAAACTATGGCCGCGCCAAAAGCGAGATTGGCAACTATGAATAAAAGACCGCCCAGCCAATAGAGCCTGCCGGTAACGAAGAACATCAGGCAGGTCGCCGTGACACCGACGTAGCAGAACGCCATCAACATCTTCTTCTTAAGATTGGTGTAATCGGCAACCGACCCCAAAATCGGCAACAGGAATACTTGCAGAAGGACGGCGACTGAAACGCAGGTCGGGAAGAAGGACTTTGCCGTGATCGCGCCCAACGGTCCAAGATCAACAACAACTCCGTTTTCGCCTACCACGCGCTGCGTTATTTCCGTAAGGTAAGGTCCGAAAAGTGCGCCCAGGATGGTCGTAGAAAAAGCGGAATTGGCCCAGTCATACATCTTCCAGCCAAAGATCTCTCGCGGGTTGTTCTTTGGTAGATGGCGCTCGGGGTGCGGCTCGCCTGTCGCTGCGCGTTGTGCCCCTGTCATCTAGGCGCTGTTGCTTTCTCGGTCAAGGTTTCCACGATGGCTGGCGTGATGTCTGCGAGAGTCTTGATACGGCCGGCAATGCGATCACGGTTCGCGCCCCAGACAATAGTAGGCACTTCATTCAAAGTATGGTTGCGCGAGGATAAATCTTCAATATTCCCGTGGTCGCTGGTGAGTATAACGGAAGTGCTGTTCAGATCAACGCGAGCCAGCACCTCTCTTACAAGGCAAGCAAGATCCCTTATCACAGCTCTCGCGGCATCCATGTCCTGAGCATGGCCGATCTTGTCCGTAATGAAGTATTCATAGAGTGTGAAGCGGTTTTCATCTGTAATTCTCGCAAGTATCTCCGCGGCCTGGTCCGGCGTTCGGCGCTTAACATCTTCTCCACGTTCAATCAGCATCTTGTTCGTGAAATCCTGGTAGACGGCTCGATCGTGACGCACGTCGTCGATAGTGCGGAATTGTAGCCCGGCCGCTTCGACGGCCGCCGTTGTAGCGGAAACCCAGCGGGGACGCTCGTCAAAGAAGCGTGGGGTATAAGCGTTGGCGAAAGTAATGGGGGCAATCCCGGCCTGATCGAGTTGGAGGAAAACGGAGTGTTCGCTGATGATCTCGCGCATGGCCGCATTGGGAAAGCCTTGCTTGTGATAACCGAGCTGCGCCGGTGCGTTGACACCTGTCAGGATCGTCGTTTGACCTGACGCGCTCTGCGGGCGACCTGCGACACCGAGACAAGCATCAGTTGGTCGCAGAATACCGTCGATTGTCGCCGCCTCAGCTGGAGCCTCGTCTTTGAAAACTGCCAGGGGTGCCGCGTCTGCGAGGCCGTCGAATGGATTCAATGTTCCGCGCGAACCAATACCCAGACCGTCAATAAAAAGGAGAAGAACAGACATCATCAGTCCGGGATGAATAACACCTGGCCGAGTTCGCGCGCAAGGAGAAGCGGACTAGCTCCTTAAGATAAAACAGCTCTGCGTTTTTGCAACACCCGTCAATGGACGCCGCCGAGCCCGCCGATCTTGATGCTGAGGTCGAAGGTCCGCTCGCATCCTCGTGCCCCGCTTCAACAGTTTCGCCAGCAACTGTCCGCAGTAGCGACATACCTTGCTATTGACAGAAGTCCTACGTGTGGACAATGGGCGAGCCTGCTTTAGCGCTCTTTGGCGAGCTGTCTTTATACGCTGCTGACCACTCAAGTTATGAGCGGATGGTACAGAAGACAGAAACTAGAAACGAGTACGAAGCGGCGCACCTGATGTGACAGGTGTTAGTCCGCATGCAACAGAACGTAGTGTCTTCACAGTTTCGGGCAGTTATCAAGGCACAACGGCTTGCCGAGGAAATGATTTATGCTCCACAAAAGAAATGGTGACGCAGTGTCTGCTTCAACTCGTCTTCGCTATAGCCTGTTATCTCGAACGCGTGTTTTTGCTATTGCGGCACTGCGGTTCGGGTCTGGGGCCTCGCGGATTGGGTTTCTCGCAATACATCATCGCTAGTCAACGCCCTCAGGAACTCGACGACATCATTAATTTCCTGGTCGGTTAGATTGAGGGGGCGCATGCGCTCGTCAAGATTGGAGTTGGGCTCGCCTCCTCTGCTGTAAAACTTAACAACATCGAGAAGTGTTTTCTGTGAGCCGTTATGCATGTATGGTCCCGTCAGCTCAATATCCCGGAGGGTCGGAGTCTTGAAGGCGCCCACGTCTTTTCGCTGTTGTGTCAAAAGATAGCGCCCGAGTTCTGAAACTCCTTCTGTGTGGGTCAACAGACTGAGTGCCTGATCATTCGACCCTTGGACTTCCGTTACCCGATTCATCAAGCTCTCAAAGTTCTTATCGGAGATGGCGATACCAGTATTGTGAAACTTGAAATCGCTAAAGAACGGAGAGGCGAAAGTGTAGATGTGGCATTCAATGCACCGGGCCTTGCCTTTAAATAGCAGCCATCCGCGCTGCTGAGCTTCGCCGATCGCATTATTGTTGCCGGTGATGAACCGATCAAAAGGTGAATTTCCGGAAAGCTGGGTGCGTTCATATGTAGCGATTGCTTTAGCAATCGTCTCGATCGTTATTCCTTCCTTCTTGAACGCGAGTCGAAATGCCGTCCGATATTGAGGAATGGCTACCAAACGCGCCACGACAGCGTCACAGCTGGCCATTCCCATTTCAGACTTGTTCGTCAGGGGTTGTTTTGCTTGTTCTTCAAGCGATGCGGCGCGACCGTCCCAGAAGAGTCGCTCGCTAAACATCGTATTTAAAATAGTAGGCGCATTTCGCGGCCCGGCCCTACCGGATGCGCCAAGCGCTACAGCATTGTGATCAGTGAAAGCGTTCGCCGGATCATGGCAGGTGGCGCAGCTTACGGTACCGTTAACTGAAAGTCGTTTATCAAAATAAAGCGCTCGTCCCAACGCTACTTTGCCGGTTGACAACGGATTATTTCGAGGAATTCGTTTTCGCCACAGGGACTCACTGATCCCCATAGGCACTTTGATGCCGACCGTCTTTTGAGGAAGGTTGACCGCCTGGTTGGACTTACTTTGAAAAGCATGGGTCGGAAGCGAGAACAGCGTCACACAGACGAAAAGAATCCAGCGGAGTCGTGTTACCCCTCTTGTCATTGCGCCACGGTTTCCTGTTGTATTATTCACGATCTTAGGAGGCGGCTCAGAAAGTAGGTGGTGGTGGTGGAAGCTCAACTTTAGATGCCCCCTCTTCGATTTCGAACAAAATTCCATCACGATTTCTGACCAGGGCGTTGTAGACCAGCGCCCCGTTTAAACTTGCAAGAAGACCTATTGCCGCGAACACGGTCGGCGTCACCAATATCCAAAGAAAAATGGCACGAGTATATTGAAGACCGAAACTGAGGAAAGACATAAAGCCGAATACTATGCCGAAAAGGATGCCGAAAAGAGCCGAAATGAAACTCACCCAGATGGCGAACGGTCTGGTGACTATTTGCTTGAGCCTAACAACTGGCATTGTGATGTCTTAGATCTTCCTACGGTCATCAACGCGATTCTGCCGGATCCTCATCTAAGCCTTTAGTTCTACGTCTCGGAAAGTAGCCTGTAAGTTGAGCGGTAGTACCCTCCCTCCCAATCTAACTAAGAAACAGGATGGGCTTCGTGATGGCGGGGATGTACTCTTCTAACCTATCGCTGAACCATGTTGGCTCACCTAATGGTAGCGAGCTTTAATAGGTGCTTTGGATAGGTATACCCATGAAATGGTAGGAACAAAAATAAGCAACGCTATCCATCCATATACCCTAGCCAAACCGGAGTAACCGGCAAAGAACTGCATGGCTGTCAAGTAGAGTCCCACGAGGAGCGTAAGAAGCACGAATACCAGCCACGCCTTCCTTGCCCACTCTTTACGAAAGAACAATCCGGCCCCGATGACTATCGAAGCCACGCCAAACAGCAACTCGAAGAAGGTGAGGGCCAGTTGTATTAACAGTATAAAGAAGCGATATCGCCCGGAAG
>WNGE01002950.1_pt1 | contig 20336 bp, 20 predicted proteins | sample 5400651 | NCBI WGS metagenome assembly WNGE01 (sample SAMN13153370, study PRJNA577476) | soil metagenome | isolation source: 60 cm soil or saprolite under grassland replicate 2 | place: USA:California | collected 2016-06-15 | reverse complement strand
GCACCGGAGGCCCGGACGCGATCGCCTCGAGCAGCAGGAGTTCGGTCCCATGGAGATGCCCGACCACAGGCACATCGGGGGCGACACGTGCAGCAGCTTCGTTGAGCGGAGTGAGGTGATGCAGGTGGAGGATGTCGGCTGTAGCGGCACCCGCCTGGCGCAGGACCCGAGCCCAGGAGGCGACCAGATGCTCGTAGGTAGGGTCGTCGACGGTGGCGAAGACCCGGTCGGGTGCGCCGGGGCGGTCCTCGTAGGATGGGTGCAGTGGGGAGTCAGCGCGCAACGGGTCGGCGGCCGAGAGCGCAGCGGTGTAATCGACGGGAGAGACGTCAAGCCCGCTGAAGAACTGGTGTGCATCACCCGGGCGACCGGGCAGCCGGAGGGAACCAGAGACGATGCTCACATCCCACCACTGCCTGGCCAGCATATGGGCCAACCCGCGTGCTACCTGCGCAGAGCCACCACGCGGGAAGAACATGAGACCCATCACCACGCGAGGTCGGGTCAGTGCTGCTATGGGCATGGTCACCTTCTCCTGATGAGACGAGTCTGCTGGTCACTCCCCAGACGGAGAGCAACGAGCGAGGGAAGCGCTCTGGTCTGCCCACCTCGCGCAAGACAGGCTTGCCTGGGGGACTGTGCAGCATGAACTGGGATGCGCAGAGAGTTGGCATGGGCGCGAGGTCGGATCGTTCCCTCTGACCATGTGGCTTCCCCGGAAGTATAGACCAAGCAAGCTCTCCACGCAAGAGAAATCGAGGCTGATGGGAAAGGAAGGCTACACGATCAACGCATAGTGGGGAGGATGCTGGCCACTGTCAGGGCTTAAGGACCTGAGCGGGGATGTTGGGAGGAAAAAATGTCGGGACCCCACCTGGAGAGAGCTTACCAACTGAGCCAGGAGTTTGTGATGATGCTGGCTGAGCATCGAGAAGCCGATCTGGATAGCTGGCTGACCCAGGCTAACCAGAGCGGCCTGCCCGAATTCAAAAAAATGGCGAATGGCATCCGCCAGGATTATGCGGCTGTACGAGCAGCATTCTCTTCAGAGTGGAGTAACGATCACGTTGCATAATGCACCTCGTCACTCGGATCAGTATCAATTCGATTCAGCCAATAGTTGTTTACCCTCCTGAAGAGGAGAAAAGAGGCACGATCCACGATCATTGTAGCATATCCCGGCAACGCGCCCCTGGCGATACCAGCGCCAAATGGTTTGAGCTGTGACGCCATGGTGGCGCGCCAGTTCTTCTGCTGTTACTAGGCCCTGCGCTCGCAAACGTGTATACCGATCTGCCAGCCCATGATGTCGACGAAGCTGAGAGACATGCATGCTGTGAAACAGCAACCCATCAAAGGTGCGGTAGCCTTGTTGGTTTAAGTGCTCAGCAACTTGCGCATCGGTATACTCATCCAGCAAGCGATCAATGGCTGCCAGGGTCTCGGGAGCGGTCAAGCGCGATTGGGCAAAAGGTGGAGGCAGTGGCACGATGATGGTCTGCGTTGCTCCTCCCTTGAAGCGAATATGGGCGACAATCTGCTCCGCTTTGAGGACGGTCACATCTTCAATCAGCAGACGCACCGCTCGTTTGCGTTGGCGCACGGTGGTCTTGGGATCAGTCCAGAACTGACGAAAGCGTTCTGGGACCTCCTCGATCTCCGCACGCTCTTGTGTGCTCACCTGGTGCTGATCGCTTTGGTTGTACTGCTCTTCGATGGCTCGCGCCTCTTCCAGTTCATGCAGTTTGATATTCCACTCCGCTTCTAACACGGTTGCTACCAGGCGGTTGTCGGGATCCACTTTCAAGTAGCGGCGTTGCGCCAGGTCGGCTTCATATTGGGCACGTTCGACTTGCAGATGTCGCAAGCGCTGCGCTTCTGCCGCTCGGCTCACCATTTCATCTTGCACCGCTATCGTCAGGGCCACTACTTCTGGAGTCACTCGCTCTACCAGAAGCGCTCCAATGGCCCGATCCAGACCTGAACCAGGAATGCGTTGACAGGGATTCTCTCCCCGTTGAATGCTCTTGTGCGCACACAGATAATCGGGCACGATGCGCTGCCCTCCACGCTGATGATAGCGCACCGTCATGCGTTCACCGCACTTGGCGCAGATGATGAGCCCTTGCAAGAGTGCGGGTCCCTCTCGTGGCGGAGAGAGGCGCTGGGGAGCATAGGCTTGACTATTCACTGCAAGTTGCGCCTCATTTCTCTCGTAATCCTCCCAACTAATGTACCCCACATGCGCATGCTTCACAAGAGCGAACCATTCTGAGCGAGGCACATCGGCAATATGCACCTTGCCATCGGCGGTCTTGGTGGAACGTGTTCGTCCATAGACATAGGCTCCTGCATAGGCCGGGTGGTGCAGCACCCGCAACACATCATGGTGCTCGATCTCTCCCCACACAATCTCTCCATGATGCGGCCCGCACCGGACCCGCCGTGGAAAGAGCAGGTGTTCCTGGCGAAAGTGGCGCACCGTCGCAAAAGCAGATCCGGTGTGCTCAAAGCTGTGAAAGACTTCCCGAATGGTGGCTTGCACCTGTACATTGGGGTCAAGCACAATTGTGTCGCTTTCGGTGTAACACAACCCAATGGGCAAGGCAAGTTTGAGGGCTCCACGCCGTGCTTTGTTGAGGATCCCCCCTTGCAGACGGGCACGCAGCTCAAAAAGCTCAGCCTCCGACATAGTCCCCTTCAACCCGAGCAAAAGCCGATCATTGAACGTCGAGGGATCATAGAGTCCCTCTTCATCCAAAATCAAGGTGTGGGTGAGCGCACAGATTTCCAGCAGATGATGCCAATCACTGGAGTTACGTGCCAGGCGAGAAACCTCCAGACCCAAGACCAGTCCCACATGGCCCAGTCCGACCTCAGCCACGAGTCGTTGGAACCCAAGCCGGTCAGCCGTTGAAGCACCCGAGTGACCCAGATCCTGGTCAATCACGACGATACGCTCGTCGGCCCACCCTAAGGCGCGAGCTCGCTCACGTAACGCGTATTGGCGAGAGGTACTTTCCGTATTCTCCATCACTTGTTGCAGAGTACTTTGACGCACATACAAACATGCCAGACGGGTGAGGTGATGAGCGGTCACATGCTGAAGCATATCAATGGCCCTCCTGACTGTGAGTCTGTTGCTGCCTGAGGAACTGTGCGAACTGTTGCAAGTCGTTCCAACGTAGCACAGCTTTCCCACACGCAACAACCAGAAAAGGATCAGGCAGGGCGGGATTCGTCCAGGCCAGGGGCAGCGAGCGCACCTCGTGGGTCTCTTGATCGGGAAAGAAAACACGCTCTTCTCCCCAGGCAAAACGCTGGGACAGCAAAGGAAAGGTGTGGCCATACAGAGGATGAAAGGGGTGGGTGATGGTAAAGCTTTGCTCACCATTCGTGGTATCAGGTGTAGTTGACAGTTCGTTCAAATGGCCAGGTGGAAGCGCAGGTCAACTGCTTGAAGCTTCAGAAACGGATCGTGTTCGGCAGAGCCAACTTCGACTTACTGAGACTGCGCGTCCTGTCACGGGTGTAGATGCCCCCTATGAACCTGTTCTGAACTCCTGCCTTTGGCTGTATCTGCTAGACACACCTCTGGATTTCTGCTAAGATGCCTGAGCACAGCAAAGGGCACAAGCAACCAGGAAATTCGTTTGCTCAGGTGGGAAAAACCGTCACATCTTTCATCTGCTCAGCTTCTGAGCAGGGAACCGATCGCAAAATGGGCCAAACGATCGATGCTCTCTAGCAATGGAGAACACGTCCTTGCCCAGCGGGAGCCCCTGTATGAGATGCTTTCCCCACAAACCCACGAAAGAGGCGCACCATGAGTCAAACGCTGGACCATTACCGGGCAGCCATCGGCGAAAACTTCCCTACCGTGCGCATCATAACCCTGGACTATCTGTCTGAGGGCTGGGAGAGCGTGGTCTGCCTGGTCAACAGGCACCTGGTCTTTCGCTTCCCCAAAAGGGACGTTGCCGAACACTACTTACGGACGGAAATCCACCTGCTGTCTGAACTGGCGGCGCACCTGCCCCTGCCCATTCCGCGTTTTGATTACGTAGCTGATCCCCCAGGTCAGCACGTGCCGTTCGCCTTTGTCGGCTTGGTGCCACGTAAGCTGCCATGAAGCGCAAAGTATCAAGCAGGAAATACCCACATCTAGCGAGAAATACTGCTCTAGCAAGGGATAAAGAGCTCTTTCTCCTGAGGAGCTTCGTGTTTCTGGTCAAAAATGAAGGATTTCCTGAGAGAAAGCTCTTGGAGCGTTGAAGCGGTGCGCTTTCTGCTCTTTTCTCTCGTTCTTCTTGTCTCTACTTTGCGCTTCATGGTAGCTTACGTGAGACCGGGCCATAAAACAAAAATCACGCGCCGCCTGGTCGAGGTGTTCTTGCTGCGAAGAAGATGTATATTGCGTCCGGTCTCAATCGAGCACAATAAGATGGGCTTATTGTACCACGTTTTTCGGATTCAGTGGACACAGTTGTATCTGCTCGAAGTCGTGCAGTTGGTGACAGTACGGGCATTCGCTCAAGGTTGGTTGTTGTGCCCACTCTGGTAGCGCAGTGCCTTCGCTTTCATCTCGTCGTTCCTGTTCATACCACAAGAAGTCCCATTCTGGCCTGTTGTAAATGGGAACCTCACGACCATCTACCAGGGCAGTAGCAGACCTGGCTCCCTCCTCGCCTACATTGTGGAAATTTACGGCTGACACAATGCCCTCATCTCCTGAGATGAAATGCACTCGTACAGTGTATTCTTCTGCCATGTGTCTACTCCTGGCCTTTCTGTACAATCGTCTTGATATCCCTCACTTCAGTAATGAGCGTGCTCAGTGCCTGCTCGATGACTTTCAAGCTTTCAGTATGGCTATCCAGTGCGATAGTATGGTGCTCCAGTATGTCCGTGTGTTGCTCCAGGACATTGAGCATACGTTTGATATCCTGTCCCTGACTGCCGATGGTGCCCAGCAGTATTGTGAACTGTTCATTGTTCGCTATCTGAGCACGTTCAAGTTGTGTGAGTCGTTCGTGAGTGGTCATGATGAATCCCTTCGTTATTCAATGCCGAACAGTTCTGCCAGTTTATTAGCATGCGGATTCTTTGCTCCAGTGAATACACGCGCATAGATGCCAGTCGTGGCCAGGCTGTTATGCCCTAAACGATCTTGAAGCTCTGGCAATGTTGCGCCTGCTTTTATCATGGCATGAGCAAAGCTATGCCGGGTAACGTGGGTATGGACCTCCAGGTGTTTGATGCATAATCGTTCAATCGCGCGTATGCCGAGCGGACGGCCGTACTGCTTTGTGTTTACAGTAAGACTCACCCACAACGGCGTATCACCCGGCATGCTGCCCACAGAAGCGCCATAGTAGGCATGTAACCACTCAAGCAAGGCTTTGCTGTAGCCCACTGGTAATTCATCCCTCATCGTCTTATCGCCCTTGCAGTGTTCAAATATGAGGGTAATTTTCGAGCCCTGGATGTGAACATGTTGCCACTGGAGCGAAGCGATCTCTTGCAAACGTCGCCCTGTAAACAGCAGGATAGCCAGAAGCGCATAATCTCGTTTGCCCTGGAGCGTAGAGCGATCTATCAGCTTCAAGCGCTTTGTTGCCTCTTCTGTTTCCAGCCAGGATATATGATGGTATGGCTCGACCTTTGCGCGGTCGATCACCTTGATAGGATTCAGCACATGGCCTTGATGGTCCATCGGCATGAGCAGGAAGCGTTCAATAGCGTAGTCGAAAAAGCTACAGAGGATAGCCAGGCGTACATTTTGCGTATTATCGCTCGCCCTGGCTTTCTTCGAACTTGCGGATGCGAACGCTTGCGCAACCAGCATGATGGTTTGTACATCGGTGTCGAGGTCTTTGCCGATCTTGTGTAATTCCCGTCTGAATTGATCGAGTGTCTGCGCGTAGGCTTTATGAGTGCGTACACTCTTCTCATGCGCATGAAGCCAGCCACTCACGGCTAGCTCGACATGACTGCTTTCAACGATTGTGGTAAGTGCTTGTGCCTCATTCATCTCTCTTTGCCTCTAGCCAACCATCATTCTTTGGCACAAGCGCATAGCTTCCTGCTATCTCTTCCCCGTCTACTTTGCGAAACCAGTATATTATTCCGAATCCTGTTTCTCGTACTATCCGATCTTCTAACGCTGCAACCTCGCGGTTTACATCATCCCAGGTAACATGTTCAGGATTAGATGCTTCCATAATCTCTACTATCGCTCTAGGGGTCGTAGCCTGAACAGATGGGTCTGTCACACCGACTCTCATATAGTCTGTTCTTGTAGCCTTGTTGTGCAGATCATTCAGCCGGAAAAGCTCTTGTCGTATTTCTTCAAATGTCATATGTATTTACAATCCTTTACGGTTCAGTTTTGCATGCGTCGACTAACATCTATTAGACGACGCATGTCCATTATAAAGGGCGAGAATCATCAAAGTCAATGACCTCGCCCATGTGTGTGCTAATGGCTGTAAATGTGGTAATTAAATGGGCGAGCAAGCGGCCAATACGAAACAGCCAGCAGAGCCGAAAGAGAGAACTCACGGCAACGCTCAAAAAAATTCCTACACACTCTTGCTCGTTTTGCCGCCCACATAATCGTACAGATTCCGCCCACAGAGTGGCTCTTGACCACTTTTGATACTGGTGGCGAAGTCAAAGAGAGGGGGCTGGAACTCATCCATTAGCATGGAGGAAACGAATAGTTTGTTGCTAGCAGAGAAGGAGGTCCTCCATGTCACTCAAGCCGATGCCGATTCCACCAGTCCCAGAAGAAATGGCGCGCGTGGCACGCGCCGTGTTTCCCCGTGGCAATGTCCTGATGCAAATGCGTGACACGCTGGGAACGATCTACCCCGATGAGGCGTTTGTTGATCTGTTTCCCACGCATGGTCAGCCAGCTGAGGCCCCGTGGCGCCTCGCACTGATCACGGTGTTTCAATTCATGGAGCACTTGACGGATCGGCAGGCCGCTGATGCCGTACGAAGCCGTCTGGATTGGAAGTACGCGCTCAGCCTGGAACTGACTGATCCTGGTTTTGATCATACGGTGCTCTCCGAGTTCCGCTCTCGTCTGATCGAAGGGAATGCCGAACAACGTCTGTTGGATCTGCTCTTGGAGCGGTGTCGAGAAGGTGGATGGCTCAAAGTCCGAGGGCGACAACGCACCGACTCGACCCATGTGTTAGCCAAGATCCGTGCGCTCAACCGCACGCTGTGCGTCGGCCAGACCATGGTCTACGTGTTAAATGTCCTTTCGGAAGTGGCCCCTGAGTGGGTTCGCGCTTACGTGCCGACTGAGTGGGTAGAACGGTATGGAGAGCGGCTGGAGCATGAGCGTTTACCAAAAGAGGAAGAAGAGCGCAAGCAGTACGCCAATCAGGTAGGGGGCGGATGGATGGGCCTTGCTTGAGGCGCTAGTACTACTTCGTTAGTTTGTGGTAGAATGTGGTATGAACTACAACATGGTACCCAAAGCTTCACCTGATACACTGCCGGAATTGGTTGCCTTTTTAGAACCGTTTGCGCCACTGTTCCGGAGGCACACGAGCCGAGACAGCATGGAGCGCTACCTCACGGGGTTGCTGACCGATCTGCCCCACAAGACCGCCGATACCATCGCGGCAGCAGTGGCGGGAACCTCGACCGAGCGCTTACAGCACTTGCTGACGGACGCGGCCTGGGACGCACAGGCGCTCGATGAGGCGCGCGTCAAGCGCTTGCTCGCCATCCATCCGCCCACCACAGGCGTGCTGGTCTTCGACGACACCGGACTGCCTAAGAAAGGGACGGAGTCGGTCGGCGTAGCCGCACAGTATTCCGGCACATTAGGCAAGATCGGCAACTGCCAGGTGGTGGTGAGCGCCGAATATCTCGCCGATGACCCGGCGAGCAGTACCCCATTCCACTGGCCCGTGAGCGCCCAGCTGTTTCTGCCCGAGACCTGGGTGGCTGATGAGGAGCGACGCGAGCGAACGCACGTCCCCACTGACATCGGCAAGCAAACCAAACCAGCCATCGCGCTCTCACTGCTGGATCGAGCCCGAGCCTGGGGCATTCCCATCCAGGCGGTGGTGGTCGACGCAGGCTACGGAGACAATCCGAACTTCTTGGCCGGGCTAGATGAGCGCCAGGTGCCTTACGTCTGTGCAGTACAAAGCACCTTTGGGGTGCGCTTGCCCGCAGAAGTGCAGGCTGCTGCGCAAGAGAGCCCCACCTATGGCGGGCGTGGACAGCCGCGCAAGTCGCGACCGGCTCCGTTGTACACGGTCAAAGACCTCATCGAGGCGCAGCCGGAGGAAGCCTGGCAGACCATCTGCTGGCGCGAGGGAACCAAAGGCACGATGCAGGCGCAAGTGATGGCCATCCGCGTGCATTGGGCGACCGGCTCACCCCGCCACAGCACCAGCCACAGTCGCGTTCACACTGGCCCCGAGGGTTGGCTGCTGGCCGAGCGCCCTGTAGCCGTGCCGGTACCCAAGAGTCAAGAGCCTTCCACCGAGCCGGTGCCACTAGATGACACCGCACAGCAGGAAGCGGCAGGAGAACAAGAAGCGGACGAGACGAAGTACTGGTTCAGTACGTTGCCCCCAGACACCTCATTGGAGCGACTGGTCACGCTGGCCCATGCGCGCTGGGTGATCGAGCAGTTTTATGAAGATGCCAAACAGGAATGCGGCCTGGACGACTTCCAGGGGCGACGCTGGGATGGATTACATCGGCACCTGGCCCTGGTTATGTTGGCCTACAGTTTCCTCGCACTGCAACGATTGCAGTTGCCTCTACCTGCTGGAGAGGCCTTTCCCCCCCTCTGTCACACGTAGCTCGCTGCCGCACGTCCATCGGCAGGTGCTGCTCTGGCTGTTCCAAGATCTCGTGCTCTGGCTCATTCAGTCCGACCAGATCAAGACCTTCCGACCTCGCAGAAACTAACAAAGTAGTACTAGGAGGCCCTTTTTGCTTTGTGAAGCTTTTGTGAGGCTGCTACTTTGCTTTGTGATGCCGTTGTGATGCGAGCATAGTATCTCTTGTAGTAAAGAGAGTGTATTCTTGATGAGAAGGGATTTCTTTCGATTGGATTAGGGGGGAGCGTTCATGAAGCAGGTCACCAGGAACATCGATCCCGGGTGCGCGCGGAATCTGCTCGAACGGGTTCCCCGCGCATGCATCACCTTTGCCAGTGACCACGGGCCGCAGGCTCAGCCGATTGTATTGGTGTGGCATGACGGTCGCTACCTGGCCGGTCTCCTTGAGGATGCCGATCGTCTGCCAGGCTCCGACCAGGAGGTCGTCCTCCTCATTGACGAAAGGGTCCACTTCTTCGACCTGCGTGCCATCTACATTCGTGGCCGGGTGAAGCCCGCCGAGGCTCCAGGGAGTGCGCCCAGCGGCCACACCTGGTTCGGGGTAGTCCCTCTCAAGACGGTTGCCTGGGATTACGGAACGCTCCGAGAGGTGAGAGATGAACGTTGACGATCCCGCCGTGCTCGCCGTCCTGCGGCGGTCTATGGTCGCCCGCATCGCCACCCTTTCCCGCAACGGGCGACCGAGCATCAATCCGCTCTACTTCGTCTCTCTCTCCGGCCACATCTGGCTTGGCACGGTCGATTGGACCCTGGCGGCTCGTAACGTCCTGGCAGATCCTCGAGTGAGCGTCCTCTTCGAGGTGGAGCAGGATCGATCTCCCCACCGGGTCCTGCGCATCAGAGGCCGAGCCAGCGTACGAACGGACCAGCAGGCACAGCGTTCCTATGGCCTTCGAGTGGCATGCAAGTACCTCCTGACGCCCGGTGGAATCCGCAACGCCCTGGCCCACATGCGGCAGCTCCCGGCCATGCACACCTACCACGCCCAGGCTGGGGAGAAAGGCCAGTCCTGCGTCATCGAGGTCACCCCTCTCGAAGTCGAGTTCCTCACCGACGAGCAGCTTAGCTGAGCCCGACGCGGCGTCAGTACAGCAAGCAGAGCCGAGATCGAGAGCGAAATACTGTGCTTGACCGTTGGGACCCTTAATGCGTTCATAGCCGCCAATCCCGTAGTTATCCTCAGCCGAGACGCCCCCGGAGTAGTCCAGGGACTGCTTGCCGGTCAGGACCATCGCGCCATCCGGCGACATGATGAGGATGCCGCGCGTATGCATGAGCATCGTGGCTTCGGCGTTCCAATAGGGCTGGGCGCCAACATTGATGCCGTTGACGATCACGTTGATCTCGCCGCCCTCCTGGGTGAACTCGATGATGCGCCGCAGTGTCCTGGCGACCCAGTCCATGTTCTCTGTGCCGCTCTCCATGGAGATCTTGGCACCCGCAGAAAGGGTAAACCACTCGATTGGCACTTTGAGCTGCTCAGCAAGATTGATGGCCTCGATGATACGTCGGCACTCAGGTTCTGCAACCGATCCAAGGCTGTGGCTTGGGTCCCCGAGTAAAATGATGCGGGGCATTCCTTCCGGGTACTTGGGTGTATAGTTGCGGATGATACCGACCACAATCCCTGCCTCATTCTTGCCATATGGCCGATCAACGGGTATCAGCCGGTTGTGCTCGTCCAGGTCATATTCGGTGAAGGTGCCAGGAGGTAGCTGGGTGCCTGTCCCCTCTGGCTCTGGTGTTAGCATTTCTATGACCTCATATGGATAGACAAGCCCACGCTGCCGCAACTGAACGACCTTCTGCCGGTAATCGCCCAGCGTTGCGATGGGTGTTTCAATCGGCCCACTCTCCCTGAGCACCAGTTCCCGGCCACCTGCGTTCGAGAAGTGCAACATGCGACCGCGTACCTCGCCGGTCCCCGGTTCAGCGATCTTTGCATGAACGACAATTCTTTCCAGGCCAAGCCCCTCCGTGGCAGGCCAGCGCTTCCGCATCAGTTCCAGAAACTCCTCAGGTACCAGTCTGAGCGGCGGCCAGACGTAGAGCAGCACGCGGTTCCAGGGCAGGCGCCTATGGACGGGTAGGTGAGACTGGTACAGGTGAATGCTTTCTAACCCCTCCATTAGCATGCGTTCAAGGTGGGGAATCTGCATGATCTTGCCGGATTCGTCTCGTAGAGGTGTCATGTCACGCACCTCGGCAAGTGCGAAGAGCCGTTCGTCCTCCGGATTGTCATGCGCTGTAGCGTGAAACAGGTAGACATCCTCGACCGAAGGCAGTCGCTCAAGTTGGAAGTTGGCGAGCCGCCAGATGTGGAGTCTCTCCCCCATCATGGGATGCAGCCCGCGATAGAGGCGGTCCTCCTGGTAGCCATTCTCGCCGGTGCGGTAGGTGAAATGCTGCGTACTCGCCATACCGAGGCCCATACCAGGAGCGTTTACCGCCACGACGATGCGCGAGAGACGCTTGGGAAAGCCCGTCTTGTCGAGAATCCCGTAAATCTCTTGCTGTGTCGCCTCATCTTCGCTCAGGGTTTCAGACCGCCACGTATAGAAATCGACGACGATATCGTTCTCATCAGGGAAGCGACTGACAAAGCGAGACATGGCCGTAATCGCAGTGGAGAGGCCTGCATACAGAGCGAAGGTTGTCACAACGATGACACGCCTGCCCTCGTCCTTGTAGGCGGCTTTGACGAATGGGTGCCCGTCAACCATCGTGCGTTCGAATTCCTCCAATCGGCGAATGCGATAGTAGCGCCGTGTCAGCACCTCGAGCATGAACTGGACCATTTGAGCATCCGACTCGGGGAAGCTGCGCGTGAGCAGGTTCTGTAAGGGCTGCGGGCAAGCAACCAGGGAGTTCATCAACTCGTCGCGATTCGGGGTGTCGGGGTAGGCAGCCAGGTATGCGAGGTGCGAGCGCACTCCTTCATAGACCTTGTTTCTAGCCTGCTCGAAGAGGGGTCCATCGAAGTAACGGAAGCGGACCTCGCGTGCGAGGTCGTATACACCCAGGTAACGCCCCCGCGCCGCCTGAAGTAACCGATCGAGGAGGAGATGCATTTCTCCTGTGGCCGAGAAAGCCAGCCTATCAAGATGTACGAGTCGCCTCTCGAGAATGGCGATGATCGCACCCAATTGCTGGTTCATACGCTGGTGCGACTTATATATCAGGAGGAGGCTTTCGTCGAGTGCAGGCGAAGGCTCCAGGCTTCTGATGCCATAGTGTGCGAGCGCTCGCTGCAGGTGAGCAACGAATACTCTCGGCTGGAGTTCAAATCGGGTATCGCGGGAGCGAAGATAAGCGAGCAGGTCGTGCTCCGCACTGTGAACCTGTTCTCCCTGTGCATTGGCTTCAGCCGGGCCTGGCTCGCGGCGGAACAACAAGCAGATGTCAGCAAAGATCGAGAGCAGTTCGTTCTCGACTTGCAGCAGCGCCTGGTCCGAAGCCTCAATAAGCTGGTAAACCGCGCTCTGTTCGCCCAGGAGGCGCCTGGAATCGCCGGGGTTGCTGTCATAGCCGAGCATCTGGCAGCGCAACGCTTCGAATATCTTACGACAACGCATCTGTGGAGTTTCTTCGTTGGGTTCTGCTGTATGTATGGCATCTACGAATTGGACGAGTTCGATATCAACTGACGTATCGACCCATTCCGACGGCTCAATATGTATGAGTGGCGCTCCCAGATCAACTTGAACGTTACTTCTCACGAACACGTGCACCACGGTACCTGGGAACGGAGCTATAATCCCCATCTCCATCTTCATGGTCTCGACGATGGCGAGTTGATCGCCTGCATTGATGCGATCGCCAGGAGTGACAGTCACGGAAACCACCACAGCAGGAGCAGGACTGCGAACGACGCCTCCCTCCTCGTGTATGATCGTCAGAGGGATACCCTCGACCTCCACATAGCAGGCAGGTCCATCGACGAGCGAAAGGACTCGGTATCGTCGTCCGAAGCAGGTAAGCCACCATTCAAATACCCCCAATCGCTCTACATGTACCTCGATGCTTTGTCCGCTCATGGTCACGCGATACTGCTCTTGGCCGGGGCGAGAGACCTTGAGGGTATAGACCAGCCCGCGGTATCGGAAGTGAGTTGGGAAATCTGCGCTCTGGCGCACCCTGGGTCGTCCACGGGTCGCGCTCGCGAAGAATTCGGCCAAAGCTCTGCGCTGCTCAGCGTTATAGCCCTCGACCGCGGCCTGCAACAGTGCCACAACAGCGTACTGCCGAGGTGAATATTCCTCGCCAGTAATAAGGTGTGTGGGCCAGTGAGTATCAACTTGATGGGCTGCAAGCCCGGAGCGCTGTAAGAGATCGAGCAGGAACGCCTTGTTGCTCATTCCCTTGCGGATGATGACCGCGCTCTCGGTCAGCGCCCGACTCAATCTGGCAAGTGCTTCCTGGCGGCTGCGTCCCCACGCTGTAAGCGTGGCGAGCATTGGGTCGAACTCGGCCTGAACGAGATTTTTCTCCTCATAGCCCGTGTCCAGGCGCAACCCAGGACCACTTGCGAGACGGAACAGCTCGAGTCTGCCTGCGGGAGGGGCAGCGCTTTTATCCAGGGCTTCTGCGTACAGGTGCGCAGCGACCGCGTGCCCAAAGGCGGGAGAAGGCTCGCCTTCAACGCACGCTCCGCGTGCTACCTCCAATTGCAATTTCACCAGGTCCAGCCCCGTGGTGACCTCGGTGACTACATGGGCGGCGCTAAGGCATGGATGAAACTCCATGAACCAGAACGTATCCTGGGTAGGGTCGTAGAGGAACGTAACACTTCCAACATTCCGATAGCCGACAAGCTGGCACAGCCGAATTGCCACCTCCCGTAGCTCGCGCTCCCTCTCCGGTGGCAGCGTATGAGAGCCAGATTCTTCGAGTACCCTCTGGCCATGAAGCGAAATTGTACACGTGCGCACATCGATAGCCCAGGTCGTCCCGTATTGATCGGCAATGACCTGTACCTCGAGCTGATGCGCTCCCTCGATTCCTCTCCCGTTCTCCGGCACAACCGGAATGTTAGCCTGTTGTGCAAGCTTCCTGGCGCTGATTCTGTCATCGAGAAGGCGCAGTACAGCGCCATCTGGTCCTATGAATGTGATGCCGAGCCGCTCACAAAGTTCGGCGAGCCAGGATTCACTGGCTTGGATGCCCCAGCCGGGCCAGACGGCAGAGGCTTGAGCTGTTAACAGCGCCTCTTCAATGCGTTCACGATTCAAATAGCTACTTTTGCGCTGTCCATCTCGTTGATCAACGAAAGTCGCCGAACCAATACAGACTGCATCATCGGCTTCGCGCACAAATATCGCCTGGCGGTCAGGTTCGGTGAATAATGCCACCACTGCCAGGTGCAGATGTTGCTCACGGTTCAGCTCTCGTATTGCGCGGATCAGGCGTACAGCCGCTTCGCCACGGGTGACAATAGCAATATTTTCGAAAGAGCGCAAGGTTTCGCTCTCTTTGTTGACAGAGCTCGCTAGTTTCTGGATGTCGTTTGCCTTTGCCATAGTTCGCGCGATCCTTGTACTGGTTAGATGGGATATCTGTTCCAAGAAAGGCCGTCAATGTGGAAGTCGTGATGCTGACCAGTTCGATGCCGGGCCAGCCGAGGAGCATTGCCAGGGCGGACGGGTCATCTGTATCGTCCCCGATGTCCGCATCAAGATGGATGTGTTTCATTTGATTCTACTATTCCACGCTTGAGGGCTGAATCTGCTATACGTTGTCCGCCAATCGTGTTAGGTGAAACGATACGGTTAGCTCCCGCGAGCTTGAGCTTCACCTCGGTCTCGTTATGGTTGGAACGTGCGACGTTGAAGAGGTTACTGTTGAGGTGGCGTCCAGACAGTGTGATAGAGATTTTGTGTGCATCGTTATCAGTAGCCACCAGTAAATACTACGCATGCCCGATACCTGCTTCACATAGCATCGCCTTGCAACGCCAAATACACACGAGTGATGCAATTGCGAACATTCTCCTCGCGCTCATCTATCACAACGAATGATTTACGCGCCTCCGCAAGCTCCTCAGCTATCCTCGAACCCACTCGTCCAAAGCCACAGACGATAGAATGACCGCGCAACGCCGCGATTTTGCTATCCATAGGCCTCCTCCTGATGGCCCGGCTGAAGTGGCCCTCGATCGTATTCCATGCCTGCCCCGAAGGTAGACAGGAGCGAGCCGACTCCTAAGACGATCACAGCAATGGTGAACAATCGACCCGGCTCAGAAAGCGGACGCACTACATTCCCCACGGTTGCCATCATCACAACGGCCGCATAGAGGGCATCTGCAAACGAAAGCCGCTCGATCAGCATATAGCCAGCAGTGCACAGGATAAGAACGCTGAGTACCAGCACAATAGCTATTCTAAGATGGCGAATGGATTCAAACGCTTTCATAGATGTTAGCCTTTACCAAGCGTATATTCTGTTCCTACAGAAAGTCTACCAGATGCCTTCGTCCTGCACAAGTGAAGGCAGTTAGCAGGGTTATGAGGGCATTTCGCCTGTACATAGCGAATTTTCATCCGCTTCTCTGTCCGCCACGGACATCGCGCTTCCTAACCCGAAAAACTGGGGTAAACTGACCTCCGGGACGAGGCTGGTTGCCTCGTCCCGGAGGTCAGTTTCATACGATGCATCTGCTCACATAGTATCGCCTAGCAATCAGCATGGCTCCTTTCCTGGTGGCGCTTACCTCACCACCAGTGGCCGCATCATGTCGTGCTCTTCGTGCTCGAGAATGTGACAGTGCCATACATACTCGTTTCCGCCGGTTCGTGGACTGGACGGAACAGAGAACGGTACTGTCGGCAGGTCGAATTTCATGATCACAGTCGTCACCTCGCCTGGGTTCATGCGCACAGTCTCCTTCCACCCCAGTTCCGTGCGAAGCGGATTTTGAGCCGCGCCTGTATAATGAGGCGTCCCATTGTAGTGCATTGCGTTGAACGGTTGGCGTCCCAGCAATTGGACGTTGACCAGGTGGAAGTGGATCGGGTGAGTGTCACCCGTGAGGTTGGCGATCTGCCAGACTTCGGTCGTGCCCTCCTCTGGCGTTTCAGTTGCTTTGGACATATAGGGGAGTCCAAAGCCGCCATTCACCGGTTTGTTGGTCCCAAGCAACTGGATCAGGCGACCATATCCATCAAAGGTCTCATTGAGGGTTAACTGTCGAAGCTTCACACCCGGAGGCAGATGCAGCACACCGTTTTGGACCGCCGTTCCTGGTGGCACCAGGAATGGTGTCAGATCCGGCGTCAGATCTGTGTCTTTGTTAATCTGGAGAGGTGCGTCCTTGCTGGTCGCGGGAACGACCTTGAACCGCATGATCTGGCGGGTGTTCGGACCGAAGCCTGGTTTGGGTTGTGTGGGATTGCCCGGAGCGCCAGAGAAGTAGTCGTTGACCGGGTCACCCATCGGGAATGGCGCAGGTGCGTCATTATAGAGAATGATCTTCTTCCCGCTGAACTTGCTAAAGTCCACCATGAGATCCCAGCGTTCGGCAGGAGCGGTGACGAGACTTCCTCTGAGTGATCGAGAATCGAATGGCTGGTTGGAAGGGACATTCACGGGTCTGGGCAAGAATCCGCCTTCAGTCCCGATCACCTCGAAGTCTGGACCAGGCTCATTGGTTGGCTCATCACCATCACTGTCAAGTGTAATACCATCGGGACTCCCATCAACCACATACAACTGCAGGTTCAGGAACCTGGCCTGGCACGCATTGAGAATGCGCAAGCGATAGCGTCGAGCTTCAACAGTTGCTTCGGGATACACAGTGCCATTGGCGAGCATCGTGTCGCCGAACATTTCAGGGATGACCGAGGGATTAGGCGGCAGACCTTGGGGGTGAGGTCCCAACTGCCAGCGATTCTTCTCATATTTGTGAGGATACCACAAGCTACCATCACCTGTTGGGCCTGGCCATGTGGGATCCTGGTCCTCAATATTTGGTCCAACGAAAATCTTATCCTGAATGACAATGGGGATCTCTCGCCCACCGTTTTCGATGAAGTCGGGTAAGCCCAGGTTACGCAAATTGCCTTCGAAGCTGTCGCGGATGATGTAGGCACTGGCGATCCCTGCGTAGGCATTGAGCCGGGTGAGGTCTATTGCGTGATCGTGATACCAAGCAAACCGAGCGCTTTGATCGTTTGGGTAGTAGTACTCCCCCTGGCCTGGTTTGAGTCCAGGGTTGAGGAGTTTGTAGATGTTGCCTGCCGAACTGTGAACACTCTGGCCATACTGGCCATCAGGAGTAAACCAGGTGAACGGTCCCCCATCACTGATCCAGGGTGTGAATCCACCATGAACATGGGTAGTGACCGCGTTCTGGTGCTTCTTCGCTTCAGGAAAGTTGGAACTGGTGTCGACCGGCAGAATGTGCTTCGGCGGCAGCGTGTTCGTGAACGTGACCTGGATCGGTGACCCGCGCTGCACGACGAAAATGCCGCCGAGGTGCTTCTGGGGTTGCGTTCCTCCGCCCAATGGTACGACCGGGTTGTAGCCCCACAGCGTTGTCGGACCGAGGTGAGGGTGTAACTGATCCGTGAACTGCGCGATGTTGAGAGAGTAGTGGGTAACCCCCGTGACAGGAGCCGGGAAGGCATCTGGCGCCACGACCGGGATCCCTCCTGGGCCGACGCCGCGCAAGGGCTGAGCGAACATCCGCAGTCCCTGGCTTTGAAAGAAGGCAAACGCTGACCTGGTATCGAAATACCAGGGCACGGCTAGCGCTGCTCCGGCTACTACCGTGCCTGCCATGAATTGTCGTCTCGTGATTCTGGTGTACTTTGCCATGCTGTCTCCTCGCTTTGTGCTCTGAAATGTGTTGCCTGGGAGTCCTTGTTCCGACCTGAGGAAGAGCGGGACCCCAGGCCGCTCTATTGACTCGTGTCTGTGGGAATCGGAAAGAGGCTGCGAGAAAGTGCGCTCGGGTCAGTCCGCTCGAGTGCTGCTGACTTCTCCCTTAACTAACCACACACCCTGCTCAGTGTGGTTGAAAAAGGGTAATAAATGGATGGAGATATGGTTGAGATATGGTGATAAATGCATGCAAATTGGTGAATGTTTCTCAATGAGACGGCATTTCATGAGGGCATTTCCGAACTCAGAAGCCCTCCCACGTATGAGCTAAGACCCGCTTTGGAGAGCGGATCAAATCGGGACGCCCAGCCTGTTGAGCAGCGAGGGCGACGATGATGGAAGCCGTGTAGGTCAAGGCGAACTGTCGGGCAATGGCCGACCAACCACAGAGCGGGGGCCGTTGGAGATGAAAGAAGAGAAAGACGCGACCAAAGAAGCGTTCGATGCTGCTGCGTTTGCCCAATTCCGTTTTCGTCCAAGTGGGAAGCAGGCAGGAGCGGTTCTTCTGGCGTTTGGGGCTCCAGGGTACGACGGCTACAGCGCCAAGCGTAGCATGGATCCAGCCGATGAGGCGTAGCCCCCAATAGGCAGCATCTAGGCGGATCACCCGAGGGCGAAGGTGGTAGAGATGCACCGCCCACTCCAAGAGCGGACGGGCAAACGGCGCGTCATGGACATTGGCTCGTGAGAGCAGAAAGAAGATGGGCAAGCCTGAGCCGCGACAGAGCAAGGTATGCACGCGATAGCCGCGCAAGAGCGCGCGGGGGTGCTGAGCCGTGGCATGACCGACAGCCGCATCGGGATCGCTGCGGCGCCAGGCCAGAATAGATGCACTATCGATGATCAGATCGCGCGCTCCGATGAGCCGACGACGGATGGCGGTTCGCACGGTCAAGAAGAAGAGCGCCTCTGTCACAGGCGCTCCGGCGCGGTGCCCGCGTATCCACTGCTGAGAGACGCTGGGAATGCGCGGAGAGCCATGGGCATCGAGTGGCAAGCCACAGGCGAGGGCTAAGGCGGGCCAGGCACATAACCAGTCGCGCAGATCCTGGTAGGACAGTCGCCACAGCGTCCGCAGCAGCGCAATGAGCAGCGACGATGCCTCGCTGTAGATGCGTGGCGCGCCTCCTGGCCCAGCGGGTAACGGTGGCGGACATCGACGATGTGCCACGCGCACCGCGAGGCGACACAGCGCGAGCAGATGCAGGGTTGTGACGAAGGTCAGGGCGTCAATGTGTAAGCTGGACCCCAGCCGCCCTTGCATGCGGTGATATGCTGGTGGGGGCACTGGTGCCTGCTTGGTGAGAACTGGAGGCATCATAGGCTGATCTCCTGGGCGAGGGAACGAGCCTCGTCTAGGATCAGTTTACCCTATGCATGGTGAGTTAGGAAGCGCGATGTCCGTGGCGGACAGAGAAGCGGATGAAAATTCGCTATGTACAGGCGAAATGCTCTCGGGTTATGTAAAAGGAGCCCATTCCGAGTATCATCGACCCATTCCCAACGAGCAGGAGCCAGGTGTAAAATATGGAGCCAGAACCAGACGGGGAGATGAAGAACATGCAAGGAATCCAACCATGCCCGAACAAAGCTATGACATCGCGATGATCGGCGCAGGGATCGTGGGATTGGCTACTGCGCTGGAACTGCTCACGCCCCCTCCATCCCTACGCCAGGTAGTCCTTGAAAAGGAGCAGGCCATCGGGCAGCACCAGACGGGACACAACAGCGGCGTCGTCCATTCCGGCGTCTACTACTCCCCCGGCTAGCTCAAGGCGAGAGCCTGCGTTGCCTGGCTTTCCAGGCTGATGAGGTTTTGTGACGATCATGGCATTTGTTACGAACCATGCGGTAAGGTCCTCGTGGCAACACACGAGCAGAAGCTTCCCAGGCTGGAACAGCTTTATCAGCAAGGCCTGGAACGCTTGCGAGAGATCGAGACTTACGCATTCGGGATCAAAGCCCTGCACTCTCCCACGACAGGCATCGTCGATTACGGGCAGGTTGCCAGCGCCTTTGCCCAACGCATCCTCTCTCGGGGCGGCGAGATCCTGACCGGTCATCAAGTGATCGCTATCGAGCAGCGCAGCGTTGGCTGCCGGCTTATGACCCCGTCTCATGTCATAAGCTGCGCGGGTCTCTATGCCGATCGCATGGCGTGGCTGGCTGGCTCCTCGAACTCCGCGCGGATCGTTCCTTTCCGGGGCGACTACTACCCTGCTTCGCCCGCAGCGCAGCGGCATGCTGCGGGGATTGATCTTTCCAGTACCTGACCCGCGCTTTCCTTTGCTGGGAACGCATTTCACGCTCAGGCCCAACGGCGAGGTCTGGCTAGGATCTCATGCCGTACTGGCATTCGCAAGCGAGGGATATCATCGATTGGCGATTACGGCAGGAGAGTTCTGGGAGACGCTGCGATACTGAGGATTTCATACCAACTTGCGTTCTAAGAGATACTTCTAAAATGAGGGAAATAGGTCATCGAACGGAGGCGTTCTGGATCGGCTTCCAACTGATTGAGCCCGTCACAGACCTTGTCAATCACCTCATCGAGAGAGGTAAGAGCCA
>WNGE01002948.1_pt1 | contig 20339 bp, 18 predicted proteins | sample 5400651 | NCBI WGS metagenome assembly WNGE01 (sample SAMN13153370, study PRJNA577476) | soil metagenome | isolation source: 60 cm soil or saprolite under grassland replicate 2 | place: USA:California | collected 2016-06-15 | reverse complement strand
TTCCGAGTTTCGAGTTCAAGGCTTCCAAAACTTGAAACTCGAAACTCGGAATTCGAAACTACTTTAGGTTAAGAATCGGCCAATCATGATGCAGCGCCGTTTGACGCAAGCGCATGTCAGGATTAACGACGGCCGGGTGACCAACAATTGAAAGCATCGGCAGGTCACTCATGCTATCGGTGTAAGCGTAGGAGTCGCTCAGACTGAGCCCCTCGCGCTCCGCGAATACTCTGATCCATGATGCCTTCGTTGCCGCGGCCATGACCGGCGGCAACAGCCGTCCAGTCGCGACGCCATTAACAAACTCCAGGCGGTTCGCGACGTATTCCTCGATGCCCAGGTGCTCCATCAGGGGCTTGACCGAAACGTCCAACGCCCCAGTCACCACCACCTGGCGCAATCCGAGACTGCGGGACTTCTCCAGCAGTTCGTAAGCGCCAGGGAAGACGGCAGGCTTGAGCACAGACAAGAAAAGATCATCGGCAAGAAACCGTAAGCGGTCTTCCTTCACGCCTTTGTAACGCTTGAAGTAGAGATCGTTGAAAACTTTTCTGCTGTATTGGTCAGTGACGGCGAACACTGGCAAACTCAACAGCGTCGCCGCGCTCTTCTTGAAGCTGCGAAAAAGCCCCGCTTCGTTCCTGGCATAGAAACCAAGCGTGTGCACCAGGTTCGTGCTGACCAATGTTCCTTCCAGGTCGTAGAATGCTGCCGCTGCCAAGCGTGCCTCCAAAGTTCTCCACTGCCAGACTCTCGTACCAGCTGTTCGGAGTAGTTGTTTCAGTTAGGGCTTGCAAATATAACCCAAAGTTCTCCTTTCGGCTACGACTAAAAATAATTGTACGCCATAGACATACAATTCAATGGTAAAACGCGCAAAACCCCAGTAAAGGACGGGCAGAACCGGACATGTCGAGGGGGGAGGAACACGTGTTTCGTGGGAGTCGCCGTGGCTCTAGGATGGAAAGATGGAGGTGACAAACTGGAAGGAAGGCAAGCTGTAGAGCGGCCCGACTATCAGGATACCGAGCAGCCGCCGCAGCTAGGGCTTCCTGGCCCCGGCTCTCTTTAGCTCGTCAAGCGTCCGCTTATGTTGCTCGAGTTTTTGACCGGCCTCGCCGAGTTTTCCCTGTGAGGTGAGGCGTTGATATTCGTCAAATTCCTGAACCGCTTTATTGATGAGTTGCTGCACCGTAGCCGGTGCTGCGCCTTCCGCAGGGGAAGGCGAGGCACCAGGTTTCGGCGCGCCTTCAACGGGCTTCTCCTTCGGCTGTTCAGTTGTCTCCGATGTCGGCGGTCGTCCCATTTCGCCAAAGAGACTGGTCATTGCCTCATCGAAGGTTTGACCATAAGCCAGCCGGTCCTGCGTTGCCAGTACAACCAGCCGCAGCTCAGGCATTGGGCTGCTTTCCGCTTTCAAGTAAACCGGCTCTACGTAAATAAGCGAACGGCCGATTGGTATTACAAGCAGGTGACCGCGCAGGACGTGAGATCCCTGTTGGTTCCAGAGTGTAAATTGAGAGGACAGTTGTGAGTTCTGATCGATGCGCGCCTCAATCTGTAACGGTCCATCTATGAGCCGCGACTTGGGAAAGTTGAAAATTAGAAGCTTCCCGTAATTATCGCCGTCGCAACGACCGGCCATCCACCCAATCAGGTTGTTGCGGCCGGCGGGAGTGAAAGGCAAAATCAGAACGAACTCATTTCGAACTGTCTCGCCAGGTAACTGCATCAACACAAAATAGGGATCGATTGGCTGAACGCGTTTTTGGTTCTGCTGATCCAATCCAACCTGTTGGGCGACGTTCCAGACGTCTTCACGCTGGAAAAAGACCTTGGCGCTTTGAGTGTGATAGAGGCCATAGACTTCACCCTGCACTCGAATCAAAGTTTCGGGATAGCGGACATGCGCACGGAGATCAGCCGGCATCTGGCTCGCATCCTGGAACAAGACCGGAAATGTGGCGCGATAGGTGGCGATTAAGGGGTCCTGGTTGTCGAAAACGTAAAAGTGCGTCGTCCCGTTGTAGGCATCTATCACTACTTTCACGCTATTGCGGATGTAGTTAACATTATTGCCGCCGACGACGTGATGGCGCGAGTAGGGATAAGTGGCCGACTCGGTAAAGGCGTCCATCATCCAGAAGAGCCTGCCTTCGTCACTAACTACGATGTAGGGGTCGTTATCGTAAATGAGAAAGGGTGCAATTCCATTCACGAGTTCGCGGATGTTTCGATGGATCAGCACGCGACTTTCTGAGTTTACGTCGTCCGAAAAAGGTAGCTTTGACAGGTCGCCCAAGGCCCAGGCCAATAGCATTCGCCGCGCTCGGCCACCAATGTTTATGCCACCGGCGCCCTGGTAGCTCGTGTAGGTGTTTGTTTCTCCCTGCGGATAGTCAAACTCCTTTTGACGCGTTTTCACATAGACGTCTGTATTTGTTTCCTGGCCAAAATAAATTTCCGGTCGCGTGACTTTCACGTCTTTTGAGTTTGATTGAACCGGCATGTCAGAAACTATGAAGCGCGGCATACCTTCCGGTGTAAATTCGTTCGCCGTATTCATTGTGATGCCGTAGCCATGAGTGTAGATCAGCTTTTCATTAATCCAATTTCGAGACGATTCTGGAAGGTTGTTGACGTTTATCTCGCGCGCAGCAACCATCATCTGTCGGATGTTCGCGTCAATCTTATAGCGATCAACATCCACGTCCGGGAAGTCGTAGTAGGTTCTGATTGCCTGGATCTGTTTGAGCGTGTCTTGCAGAGCGTGCCAGTCCCAGAGTCTTATGTTCTCGAGCGTTGGTTGATTGGAGTTTAGATCCAATGCCGCAACAGAGTTCTCCGCCTCAAACTCGCGCAACTCCACTTGTTCGAGTCCGAAGGCGCGTCGTGTCCAGGCAATGTTTTGTTCGATGTAGGGCGTTTCGCGTCCCAGCTCATTTGGTTTCACTATGAAGCTGGTGACGTAGGCCGGCACGATGAAAACGCCAACGACATAGACGACGAGCGGAATTGCCAGCGCCACGAGCAATAGCCGGAGGCCGCGTGCTGAAAAGGCATTGATTAAAGAGATCGCAGCGGCAATAAGCAAGGCAATGCTGACCAGGTAGAGCGCCGGTAATAAATACTTAGCCTCTGCAAAGGTGACTCCCGAAAACGTTTGGTGATCTTCCCAGAGGTATGGGAAGCGCGAGAGATAAGTGCGCCAGGCGAGCAATGTCAGGAATACGGCGAGTGATATGGAGACTGCTGAAAAAGGCGTTTTGGCTATGTTCTTTCGAGCGATAGTCAAAAGCTTCTGCGGCAACGCGAGCAAGGAGTAAATAATCGAAGCGCAAAGAACGATAAATGCGAGCACGATTAGCCAGCCACTAATCGAGTCATAAATTGGCAATGAGAAAAGATAGAACGCGAGTGGCTTTTGAAAGACTGGATCTGCCGCAGGAGCCGAAGTCTGGTTGAAATAAAGCGCAAAAGTTTGCCATTCGCTCTTCATCGCGAGGCCGTAAAAGAAACCAAACAAGACTGCGAGGATCCATGCGAGCGGTCGGACAAATCGCGCCGGCGAAAACTGAACCGGCTGGTTGTTTAGAACTATGGTTCTTTTTTCCAGCGTCTGCTCCGCAAACGCCTTTTCCAACAACCAAAAGGCGGTTCGCAAAAGCAACACAGTCAGGATTGCGAATACTAAAAACAAACCAACCTTGAGTTTGAAGATGTACCAATAGACGGCGGAAAACCCGAGTGAACTGAACCATGCGGCTGAGAGATAGATTGCGAGACCGCGAGACAAGACGATGAGGAGGAGCACCATGGCGCCGATTAGCCAGCGCCGCCAGCGGCGCCTGGGCGGCGGGCCAATATCGATAACTTCGTTGTCTCGCAACGGGAAGGATTCACTCACGCGCGGTTAGCATACGCCGAATATCCAGCGCACTCAATGGTAGGCCATGCTTCAGCGAGAGAGAATGCGTCACGGGAGCTGGGTAGTGTCTTAGTTTTGAGATCTCTTCTGTGCAACCTTTGTGTTCTCTGTGCCTCCGTGGTGAAAAAAAGCCGCACAATCACTCACAACAGAGACACAAAGGACACAGAGGTTACACAGAGAAGCGAAATTAAGACACCACCGGGAGCTACGATTTCTTGTCCTCAAGGCCGTGTGTATAATAGCCATGACCTTCGTAATCACTGGCAGTAATAGTTCATATCAGCGAATTGGTTTTCTTTGAGGTCGCATTCCGTTTCAAAACTTGCCGGCCGGAAACCTAATTGGCGAATACTCAGAAGAAGTTGTTCTAAATGTTAGCGCCGGAAACAGTCTTACAGAATCGCTATCGCATTATTCGTTTGCTTGGTCAGGGCGGAATGGGCGCCGTTTATGAAGCCATGGACCAGCGGCTGGATACCACTGTGGCTTTGAAAGAGACCCTATTCGCCGATGAGCGTTTGAGAAAACAGTTCGAGCGCGAAGCACGATTGCTCGCACGTATGCACCATCCAGCGCTGCCGCGCGTGAGCGATCATTTTGCTGAAGGCGAGGGGCAGTTTCTCGTAATGCAGTTCATTCCTGGGGACGACCTTTCACAAATGATGGCACGCAAGCAGGGACCCTTTCCGCCCGATCAGGTTTTGACCTGGGGCGATCAATTGCTGGATGCGCTTGATTATTTGCATACGCAAGATCCGCAGATCATCCATCGCGATATCAAGCCGCAGAATTTGAAACTAACCGGACGAGGTCAAATCATTCTCCTGGATTTTGGGTTGGCGAAAGGTCAAGCGGGCGGGTTGTCACTGGTCACAACCTCAGCGAGCATATTCGGGTACACACCAAACTATGCGCCTCTCGAACAGATTCAGGGATTGGGCACAGATGCGCGTAGCGACATCTACGCGCTGAGCGCCACGCTGTATCACCTGATGACTTCGGTTAAGCCGCCTGATGCCCTGACTCGAGCAGCCGCGCTTGTCAACGGCCAACCTGATCCACTGATGCCAGCAAATGAAATTAACAAGAACATTGGACCAGAAGTGGCTGGCGTGCTCGCACGCGGGATGAGCCAAAATCGCGATCAACGGTTCCCAACCGCGGCAGCGATGCGCGCTGCTCTAAACGGAACCGGTGAAGTCGCGACATTGGTAGGAAGAACCGAAGCGGCAACGGTGCTTTTCGATTCACCTGCCGCCACGCTTCGGGATGTTCCGCCTGCCGAAGCGAAGACAGCGATCATTGGTGAGACAACCGTGGTGCGTTCGCCGGTTGGAACAGCTAAACGGCGCATCACGCCATGGGTTATGGGAGCCGCTTCAATTTTATTGATTGGAGTTCTTTTTGGTGCATTCTATGCGTATCAACAAAGGAAGAAGTCGAACGCATCTACCGCGACGACTGATTCAGGCGAGCAGCGAACCGTGAATTCAGTTACTGCGCCGACTCCAAGGCCCAGCGATGCTGTTAGCGAGCCCGCCTCCAGCCCCTTAAATGAAGACAATAAAATTGTGGCTGGCAGTCATCCACCCGCTGTTAACGAGACGGCGAAGAAAAGCGAGAAAGCTACCAGGAATAGTGAGAAGGCTGTGGAGAAGCGTGCAAACTCTACCGGCGCTCCGGAACTAACGCCGGGGGTGACCGAACGATATCCGGATGTGAAGAACCTGCCGGCTATGCCGAGCACACCTGAGATACCTGTGCCGGAGGGAACACAGCCGAATAGACGCGCCCTCAGGCGGATGGGAATTCCTACGACGAGGAATTTTCCCGACGGTACGCAGGTCATGACACTGTCCGACGGCACCCGTATAGTGACGTTTCCCAATGGCACTAAACGCGTATTTGGTCCAGGGCAGAAGATTGTACGAAGGAGAGGCCTGCGTTAAGCCGCAGAGGTTGCCGGCTGGATAGTCGTCTCCCACCTGAGTTTTTACGCTTCGCAATCACGACCTGGAGAGTCCATGACTTTCAACAAAACACAGAATTCGGTGATCTGCGCACTCGCCATCTTTCTGCTAGGCGCAAGCTTGCCGGTTGTTGCTCGCGAGCATATCGGCGAAGTTCCAAAAAGCTCCGTGATAAGGTTGGCGCCGCCGGCGCCGGTCTTTGACGAAAAGACGCGATTAGCTGAGCTCGCGGGCCGGCGCGTGCGAGTAGCAGAGTTGGTTGGGACCAAGGGAATCCTGATTCTGTTCAGCACGGAACCGCGCGTTTATGCAAACGATGTCAATTACGAATATCGGCAAGAGAACAATCTCTACTATCTGACCAATCTCAAACAGAAGCGCGCCACTTTAGTAATGATGCCCGGGAATGATGTGACGCCGGAGATACTCTTTCTGCCCCGGCGCAATCCAGCGGCGGAAACCTGGACCGGCCATATGTATAGCCCGGAAGAAGCGAGTCAGACTTCCGGCGTCCGGGAGATTTGGGAGGCAAGCGAATTTGAACCATTTCTGAATGCGCTGCGCAACCGACAGGCCTATCGACCAAAGGCGGAAAAGATCTTGATGTCTTCACGCTCGGCACCGGCAGCGGATGGCGCTTCGGGTTTTGGGAAATTGTTTGAAACTGCCGGTAAGAACTACGCCTTACTCTATATGTTGCTGCCGAGAACGGCTGATAGTTTGGAATACAGGCAAGAGCAAAGGTTCGTGTCGGAATGGGCCAAGTCGCCGTCGGGCTATACCATCAAGGATGCAACACCCTTCTTTGTTGAGATGCGACTGCGAAAGTCACCCCTCGAGCTCGCAATGATGCAGCACGCCATCGATATCACGACTGAGGCACATGAGCGGGCCTGGGTAGCGGCCGGAAATGCAAAGTGGGAGTATGAGGTTGATGCGCAGGTAGCATACACGTTCAAACTTCGTAATGCAGATCATTGGGGCTATCCATCCATTGTTGGTTGTGGGCCCAACGCGACCACGCTCCACTATGAAGAATCGCAGAGCCAGGTGAAATCTGGTGAGCTGCTGTTGATGGACGTAGGCGCCGAATATGAACACTATTCAGCAGATGTGACCAGGACTTTTCCGGTTAGCGGAAAGTTTTCGCCGGCGCAGGCTGAGATCTACCAGATTGTCTATGACGCGCAGGAGGCTGGCGCAAAGGTCGCTCGGCCGGGGGCGCTAAAGTCTGACGTGCACCGGGCGGCTACTGAAGTCATTAAGGATGGGCTGCTCAGGCTTGGTCTGATCGTAGATCGTAATTCGGATCAGTATCGCCTATGGTTTATGCATGGCACATCTCACTGGTTGGGAATGAATGTTCATGACGTTGGGGACATGCCGTCCCGCGCGGAAGCAAGATTGGAACCGGGGATGGTTTTCACAAACGAGCCCGGCATCTACATTCGCCCCGACGCGCTCGATAATCTGCCGAAAACGCCCGAGAATCAGAAATTGATTGCGGCCATCAAACCTGCATTTGAAAAATACAAAGGCATTGGCGTGCGCATTGAAGACGATATGCTGATTACGCCGGGCGGAGTGAGATGGATGACGGAAGCGTTGCCGCGAAAAATATCGGAGATAGAAAACTTCATCGCGCGTGGACGGCGAGAAGCGGGACAATAAGACTCCGGCGATTTCGCTTCGGGTTGTCTCGCTGCGGCTATGCCGTCTGATGTGCGGAAGGTCTGCGACAGTCTGCGACCTTCCGGAAGCGGCTCCAATTGGATCGGGGCTATGCCCCAGCAAGGGGCGCAGCCCCCGGGCAAGAATAATGATGCTTACGGTGGGGCGGAGCCGCCGCCGCACATCAGACCGCAAAGCCGTGTAGGAATAGCTGTGAGAGAGAATCGCATCGAGCTTTTTTGATGGACTCTATTCAAGCTCAGCCCAACCCCAACCATTACAACCATCACAGTTATCACCAGCTAGCGTTTGGTCGTGGAAGGATACATTCCTCGCAGCCACCCTGAGAACCACCTCAGGGCGGTGCGAAAAAAGCCATGCTTCGGTGGCGGCTCGCCGACACCGGTTTTTGCTTCAGGTTCCAACGCCGTAAAGAATTGCGTTGCCATCATTTTTGCGGTGCCCTGAATCATCCGCTGTCCGACGCTCGCAATCGTGCCACCCAACTGAAGATCCCCAGTGTACTTAATCAACGTTCCTTCGCCTTCTCCCTCCAAATCCAGATTCCCCGAACCCTTCAAGAATCCGGGCGCGCCTTTGCCATCCACGGCGATTCGGTAATGCTCCGGCGGCCGCATGTCTTCAAGCCTCACCGTTCCCGCGAAGACGCCCTTGATGGCTCCGACTCCGGCGCGAATGGTGGCGGAATAATTGTTCTCGCCAGTCTTCTCCAGACGTTCACAGCCAGGGATGCAACGTTGTAAGACTTCGGGATCAATTAGCAATTGGTACACGCGCTCGCGTGGCGCATTGAGACGGTGTGTGCCTTCGATCTTCATAAAGCAGGGGCCGGGTATCGGGGACCTGGTGCCGGTTTTATCCGTGCTAACGAATTACGACGGCGTAAAGTTGCTTGCCAAGCGAGGCAATGGAGCACAGATTTTGACTTAGCTGATCTAGCGAGATGTAGCCTAGTCTTGCGGCAATTTCCAGTTGCGTCTCTAGTTCGGCTAAGGAACCTTGAGCCATTGATAGATGATGTAGATACTCTTTGATGTGATCCCTGGCGTGGCTTTCAGCGATATTTGATGGAATTGAAACGGCTGCTCGCTGAATCTGGCTCGCTAATCCGTAGGTTTCGTTCTTTGGAAAAGCTCGCGTGAGGCGATAGACTTCTGCCACCAAATCCATGGCCGCTTGCCACACTGTCAAGTCACGGAAACTATTTACCACAATAATCCTCTTCAGCACCCGTCACCCTATACCTGTCACCGCTCTTTGGATTGCTCGCCTCGTGTGAACTTGCGCAAGGTGACGACGGTAATCCTCGGACGCATACAGATCGGAGTTCGCATCAACCCCGTCAGTCGCGTGCGCAGCTGCCTCGGTGATCGTTTGCTCACTGAGCTGTTGGCCCTGAAGAGCTTTTTGTACTGCGTCAGCTCTATAGACTTTAGACGCCACGCCGGTGATGCCGACTGCCGCAGATTGGCAGGAACCATTTGTTCCCATCTGCAAAGCAACGGCCACGCCTACAACGGCGAAGCCGGAGGCCGGGTGTCGCACCTTTTGGTAGGCATGGCCAAAGCGGCCGGTCGGTTTAGAAATGCGGATCTCGCGGAGAATTTCTCCGGCAGCTAAAGCAGTGGTTAGTAGATCGACAAAGAAGTCCTCAGACTTGATTGTTCGCTCGCCATTTTTTCCGAGCGCAACCATCTCAGCTCCCAGTGCAACGATTGCCGCCGGCCAATCACCGGCGGGATCGGAATGTGCGATACTGCCGCCGATTGTGCCCTTGTTTCTTACTTGAACGTCCCCAATTTGGGAACCACACTGAGGCAGTAACGGACAGATCTTTTGCAGCAACGCTGAAGACTCAAGTTGATAGTGAGTAGTCATCGCCCCGATCAGAATCTGGCCGCCCTCCTCACGAATGTATGACAGGTCCTTGATACGACCGATATCGACAAGCATCGCGGGTTGCGCAAGCCGCAACTTCATAGCGGGTATCAGGCTATGACCGCCGGCGAGTATTTTCGCTTCGTCGGGATTCGCGGCAAGCAACGTCAGCGCTTCATCGATGGTGGTTGGCGCCTCATAGGCGAATTGTGCTGGTATCATAGAGCCTCCTTTCGGATGCGGGGTTGGAGGATGGGGGATTGGGGCAGGTTTTTGGCAAGAGCATTTCGTAGTGGATAGAGTTGCTTGCTCAAGGATGTAGTTCTACTCAGCAAATGACTCGCATCACCCGGAAGATAATTCAGCATGATCGCTATTTCGATTTGCGTTTGAAGCTCGGCAAGCGATGCGTGCGCCATAGAGATATGATGCAAATACTCCTTGGTCGACTCTCTAGTGTGTCCCTCTGCAATGTTGGAGGGAATAGAAACAGCAGCTCGTCTCATCTGACTAACCAAGCCGTATGTCTCGTGACTTGGAAAGGTTTTTGTTACATCATAAATGGCCGCGACCAGTTCCATTGCGGCTTGCCAAACTCTTAGATCGCGGAAGCTATTCACACTCATTTTCCCAGCCCCTATCCCCCTAGTTCCCATCTCTGGCGATTATTCGCCAAATCGCCTCCGGCTTCACCGGCATATCCAGGTGTTTCACTCCGAAAGGCGCCAAGGCATCAACGATCGCTCCGACGATGGCAGGCGTTGCGCCAATCGTGCCCGCTTCACCGATGCCCTTGACTCCCAAAGGGTTAACCGGAGAAGGCGTTTCGGTACGTTCCAACTCCAACCAGGGAACATGCGCAGCTCGCGGAAGTGCGTAATCCATCAAACTTCCAGTGACTAACTGGCCCTGCTCGTCGTAAACAACTTCCTCATAGAGTGCCTGGCCAATCGATTGAACAATCCCGCCCTGGACCTGACCATCCACGAGCATAGGATTAATTACTTTTCCACAATCGTCGACAGCCACGTAGCGGAGAAACTTTATGTCGCCCGTCTCACGATCGATTTCAACCGCGACGATGTGAGTGCCGAAGGGAAAAGTAAAATTCTTAGGCTCAAAGAAGTACGTCGCGGAGAGTCCTGGTTCAGTGTCGGGCGGAAGATCTTTCGCAACGTGCGCCGCGAGTGCGACATCCTGAATTGTTAAGGCCGAGCGGTTATCAATGTCAGGCTCGGGAAGAGCGCCGGCGGGGGCCTGGCCGACCGGCACGACCGGCTCTGATTCTCCGGTCTCCGGCGCGATCGGTGCGCACGAGTAACAGCCACTGGCAAAAGTAAGACTCGAGGCGTCAACCTTGAGAAGATGTGCCGCGATCTTGTTGGCCTTCTCTTTAAGTTTCTGAATTGCCACAAGCACGGCAGTTCCACCCACGGCCGTCGCGCGGCTGCCAAAAGTGCCGATACCATATTGAACAACTCCAGTGTCGCCGTGAATCACAGTCACGTCGTTGAGATCGACGCCAAGCTCGTCGGCCGCAATCTGCGCAAACGAGGTTTCCTGTCCCTGACCATGCGGCGACGCCCCTGTTAGTACAGTGACTTTGCCTGTCGGTTCAATTCGCACTGTCGCGCTTTCCCAACCGCCGGCGGGCATCGCCTGCGATGGGCCAAGCGCGCAGATTTCCACGTAGGTCGAAATGCCAATGCCCAGCAGTCGCCCCTGCTCGCGCGCTTTCTTCTGCTCTTCGCGCAAGGATGGGTAATTGATAATACCCAGAGCCTTATCTAACGCTGCTTCATAGTTGCCACTGTCATAGTCGAGGCCGGTGGCAGTATGAAAGGGAAACTCGTTTGGGGCAGGGAAGTTCCTACGTCGAACTTCCGCGGGGTCAATGCCCAATGCAGCGGCAACCAAATCCACTGCGCGTTCGACGACGTAGGTTGCTTCCGGCCGGCCGGCGCCGCGATAAGCGTCCGTAGACATCTTGTTTGTGAAGCAACCAGTGACGTTGATTTGAATAGCGGGAATCCGGTAAGCACCGGAAAGCATCAAGCCTGTCAACGTTGGAATTGCTGGTGTAAGTAATTGATGATAAGCGCCGAGATCCGCGAATACATTGTAACGAAGGCCGGTAATGGTCCCATCTGTTTTGCAACCAATCTCGACATATCCAACCTGTCCGCGGCCATGAATAGTAGCTTGAATGTTCTCGCGCCGCCCTTCAATCCACTTCACTGGTTTACTCAACTGCATTGAGATCCAACCAAGCAAGGCTTCTTCGGCGTAGACGTTCAACTTGGAACCGAAACCGCCGCCCACTTCGGGTGTAATGACGCGCAATTTGTTTTCAGGGATACCAATCATCAAGGCGAGTTGTGTGCGCAACAGGTGCGGGATCTGTGTCGACGACCAGAGGGTCAACTCTTCTTCGCCGGGAAAATATCGCGCCAGGACTCCACGGCCTTCCATAGCAACAGGCGCCAGGCGTTGATGGACGATGCGTTGTTTGAGCACGTGGTCGGAGGCAGCGAGGGCCGCATCGATGTCGCCCTCTCCGGCAGTGAGTTTGTAGGCAATGTTGTCGCCAAAATGTTCGTAAATAAGCGTCCCGCCTTTCGCGGCCGCTTCAACATCAGTGACTACCGGCAGTTCTTCATATTCGACCACGACAAGGTCCAGCGCATCGCGCGCGGCGTAGGCATCGCGGGCGACTACTGCAGCAATCGGCTGCCCCACAAAATAGACTTTGTCCTGAGCCAGCACACGATAATCCGGGACTTTCAAGCCCGGCAGCGCGCTCGCACACGGCACCGGTCCAATTCTTTCGGCGATGTCCTTGCCGGTATAGACGGCAACCACGCCCGGCGCTTTCAACGCTTCGCTCGTATCAACACCGTTAATGCGAGCGTGTGCATAAACAGAGCGGACAAAGGCGACATGGAGTGTGTCAGGAAGTCGGATGTCATCAACGTAATGCGAGAGACCCTTGATCAGCCGCGGATCTTCGGTTCGCTTTATTCGTTGTCCCACGTACTTCGTTTCAGTCTGGGGTCTGGAGTCTGGAGTCTGGAGTTTGTGATCTTCCGTCATAGCTGTGAACCTCGCAGGTGTTGAGCCGGGTCCGGTGTCATGCGCGAAACTTCATCGAAAAAATCATAAAGTCCGGTGAATTAGTTTTGATCTGACTAACCCAAGTCCAAAGCACGATAAGGTGGCACTACGGGTCTGAAACTGAGCCGTGTAACTTGGCGGACCTTCTGCCAAGCTTGAATATGTTCAAACCCTCTCGAAGCATTGGCATCGACTTCAGACTCCAAGCTTCTTCGCAGCATACTCAACTGCTTCGACGATGTGTTGATAGCCGGTGCAGCGACAGAGATTGCCTTCCAGCCCGTGCCGTATTTCTTCGCGCGAAGGGTTGGCATTGCGGTCAATGATTTGGGTAGCCGCCATTATCATTCCCGGTGTGCAGTAGCCACACTGCAACCCATGGCGTTCCCAGAATCCTTCCTGCATCGGATGAAGCTCGCCGTTCTTCACGAGGCCTTCGATAGTCGTGATTTCCGCGCCATCTGCCTGTACGGCAAGCATGGTGCATGACTTAACGGCCTGGCCGTCGACCAAAATGGTGCAGGCTCCGCACAGCGAAGTCTCGCAGCCGATATGTGTGCCGGTCAGACCAAGCACATCTCGCAGGTAGTGGACTAGCAACAGGCGCGGTTCCACCTCGTGCTGGTGGCCGACACCGTTGACACTTATGCTGATAGCTCTTTTCATAGCTACCTCACTTCTTGATTTGGTTTGCAGGAAGGCGAAATCGGTTTTGGTTTAGCGTCCAGGCTTTAGCTTTGGCGCCTGCCGGGATTAATAAGCTAAAGATCCTACTCTAAACTTTGATTTAACTTGATCCAGTTGTCTGAATTCAGACCGCGTTTCTATTCCAGTTCACAGCGAAAGTCAATAATCGCAAGAGTCCGTGTAGACTCAAACAGTCGCTTTGTGTATCTGTCTTTTCAGACGATGAATGGTTCTCCGCGCGACCTTCAGTTGTGTGTGGTCATGCGCGGTCAACGCTTCGTCTCTCTTCTTCTTCATCTCCCTAATGCGCGCCTTGATCGACGCTTTGTCTACGCCCACCACGTCATGGTGTTCATGCTTGATGCCGAGGGCCTTTGAAATGGCAACCAGCAGGTGCTCTTTGTTCAGTTGCGTGTAGCCTTGCAAGGCTTCGTGTTCGTTCCCTTTCGCAATATCTCGCAACTCAGCAACGGTCTTGTGTTTCAACTGTTCGAAGGTGTAGTCCATTGGAAATAGTCCTTTTCAAGTTTGCTGAAAAATGAAAATAATTTTGTTGGAAGCGGAAGGTAGCATAAAACTTCAGTGGCCTTCGTGACAAGGGAGGATCAGATCAACCCGGTCGCACGGTTGGCCGGTTCCAGGTGGCGCGATTCTTTCGGTTCGTACTTTTTGGCGGATTTCCTTGCGACCCTTGCTGTTTCCGCTGATTATTTTACGCCAAGGCTTAGAAAGAACTTGCAAAGGAACGCAAAACCAGGGCGGCGCGAACGAGACCGTTAAAGCCGCGTGAGTTGATTAATGCGCTCGCGTAACGCCTGGACATAACGATTCGTCGTGTCTTCGTAGTAGTTTGCCGCTCGAAATGCGTCGCGTAGTTGATCGTCGGTCAACTGGGACAGTAGAGATCCGATCCAACGAGCGTGCGCTACAGGAATGCCCCGCATAGTCTTTTCCTTTTTGACTTCGCCCCGGTAATACGGCGGGTAGAATATGCTGAGATGCCCCAGCTTCGTGGGCCGGGTGTCGTAATCAAACTCGACCGCTCCATCTTCGACGCCCATCACGAAGCGAGTAGAAAGAAAATCTTCCAGATCGTTCTTGGTCCGTTTTCCACCAAGGCCTCCTGCACGACCGAGTGTCGCACCGAGATCGGTGACATAATGATGCGCTTCTCGTCTGCCCGGCTGCGAAGCCACCACGTAAAAGACTTGATTATTCTCCTGCCGCGCGTCGAAGTTGTTGAGCAGAACCATTAGTACTTTCAGCCCGCTCAACTCTTGTGTTCCGTTGAAAGGATTGTCTTGCCAGTCCCAACTTGGTCCCTTCCTCAAATGTATTCGCTTTGGCTCAAATCGTGCACCTCTCACTATGCCACCCTCCGCCACGTAATCTCGACCACGGGACAGCCGGGCCATGTTTTGAATTTCTGCCTGATCGAAGTAGTAAGCCTCTTCAGCAAAATAGCCGACTGACCAAACAAGGCGAGTGGCTACAGTTTCCGCTTGTGCTTCTTCGCCGAGTTTCACCGACCAATCAATACCGCGCGCGTCTTTAACAGTAAACTTCGGCGACTCACCTTTCTTGTCCTCTTCGATAAATGTGAAAGGAGGTAGGGGCGCGAGCTCAGGCGAACCGGGACCATGGAACAGGTTGCGTGATTTGATGTCGCCCGGGTCGCGCCAGAGAACTCGAGGGAAGCGCTTGCTTGCTATGCGTGCGGTGTGCCAGACCGGAACCTTAGTGGAATAAATTATGCGTTTGACCAAAATCAAATCCGGCTTTTGGATAGCCAGAGCCAGTCGTATTGTTGACGTACAGCTTTCCGATCCTAAATGAATACATCCTCCGGGGCGTTGGGCGCTCATTGAGTTGCGCCAGGATTGTCTTTCAATTGCCTTAGCGTTTCGTCATGCGTGAACGTTGTCTGATTAATCGCTCATGAACTGATGCGTGTGCCCCACTGGTTGTTCGGCTTTTACTGGCATCGTGTTTGCGGTTTTTCGAGAGCATGAAACGAATAGCTAGAGTATGCACAGCCGGCGCGGCTGTGTTCGTAGTGTTTTCTTTGACGACACTATCGCCCTCCGCGGTCAGAGCTCAGGGGAAGGTGGTAGACAAGATTGCTGCAGCTAATCAACCCTCGCTTTCGCCAGCTGACAAGAAAGCAATCAAAAGATTCGAGGAGCGCATCAAGCAATATGTGAAGCTGCGAGAGAGCGTAAAAGGAAAGTTGCCAAAACTTTCTAAAGACAGCACACCCGAGCAGATCACAGCCTTTGAGAAGGCTTCGGTAGAGGCACTAAGGACAGCGCGAGCGAGTGCTAAGCCGAGCGATTTGTTCACGCCGGACGTTGCGAACTCCATTCGCACAACGTTGAAAACTGAATTCAAACCGACTGAGAAAAAAGAAATACGTAAGATCGTGCTGGACAAAGAAACTAGTATTCCTGTGCCGCTGAAGGTTAATTATCCGTACCCCGAGCCGAAGGAGTTTGTGGAAATGCCTCCGGCTTTGCTCTTGAAGCTTCCTGAGCTTCCCAAGCAGGTCAAGTATCGCTATGTCGGCCGTACTCTAATGCTGGTGGACACAGACAACAATCTGATTATTGATTATCTGACTGACGCGCTTCCATAGAGAATGGAAATGTACGGTTAAATAGAATAGGAGGACACACACATGCGACGGATTCTCACCTTAGTTCTAACCACTGCACTGATAGTTTTCAGCGGTTTCACCAACCAGAACTTTGCTCAGGGTCTGGCTTCGAATAGTGCCAAGGTAACTTCGCGACCGACGTCGCCATTAAAGTTAAGCCTGCCGTTGAAGGAGGGCTCAGTTCGTTTCGCCGTAATTGGGGACACCGGCTCCGGCACAGACAAGCAACAGCAAGTAGCCGACACGATGCTTCAATATCGGTCCGCATTTCCATTCGATTTTGTTTTGATGATGGGTGACAACCTTTATGGTAGCGAGAAACCGCAGGATTACCAGACGAAATTCGCAAACGTCTACCAAAAGCTAATGGACAATAAGGTTAAGTTTTATGCGACGCTGGGAAATCATGACCAGCCGAATGAGCGCTTCTACGAAAACTTCAATATGAACGGTAAGGAGTATTACCGGTTCACGAAGGGCAATGTTGCATTCTACTCGCTCAATAGCAACTACATGGACAAGAAACAGCTCAAGTGGCTGGAAGATGAATTAGCAAAGGACACCTCAGAGTGGAAAGTCGCTTTCTGCCACCATCCTCCTTACTCTTCGGCGAAGAAACACGGCTCCGACAAACAGATTCGTGACGTGCTTGAGCCGTTGTTTGTAACCTACGGTGTGAACCTTGTTTTGACCGGTCATGACCACGTCTATGAACGCATCAAACCGCAAAAAGGAATTTATTATTTTGTGTCAGGCGCAGGTGGTCAGTTGAGATCGGGAGATGTTAAGCAAGGTTCGGCACTGACTGATAAGGCTTTCGATCAAGACATGCACTTCATGCTGATCGAAGTTGCCGGTGACCAATTGTACTTTCAAGTGATTTCGCGCACCGGTCAAACTGTGGATGCGGGGGTCCTGCCTAATCAGAAAAAGAAATCATAACCAACGAGCATTTATCCCAATATCTGTCCCAGATGCTTCTTCATGTGCTCAACGTAGTCGCGCATAAACCAATCCAACGTAACCGGTTCATCCTCACTAAGACTGTCCGAGGCGATCTGATGGAGGTTGTGCTTGTAGCGTAACTTCAGGCGCGTTTCCTCAGGGATGAGGGACATCAAATGCAATATGTGCTGGTTGTATAATTTCCAAAGCTGGACCAGCTCGGGCCAGGGTTCGCCTTGATAATTTTGCACACGAACCCAGCCTTCCTGCTCGTATCCGGCAAAGATTAGATCGTCACTAAATTGCGAGCGCACAAAACGTTGATGGTTGTTGGAAGCAGAGTCGATCAAGTGGCCAATGATTTCCTTTGGCGACCATTTACCGGCGGCTCTGGGAAGTTGACTTTGCTCCGCGGAAATCTTGAGCAGTTGCTCTGAAGCTGTGTTGATCGTTTGACGAAAACCGTCGAGAAACTCCTGCATATATTTTCCTTTTCTGCTTCTGCGCCATCGACGCAAATGGTTCGCAAGCGCCGCGAGGACCTGCTTAAGTAAGATTGTCGAAATGCTGATCGCTGTGATAATAACGCATCCCTGATAATAAACTGCAAGCCGTGTGCTTATTTATGCTTAAAGTCTTCGTCATTCGAAATGCGGGCCGATTCACCGTCTGGCATCTCAATCGACTGATGTTGATCGTAAAGTTAGAGAAATCAATGTCGCACCACTTTAGCCCAAGCAATTCACTACGACGCAAACCAGTCGTCGCGTCCAGGAGCACCATCAATCGGAAAAGGGGACTCAAGTTCGTCCAAAAGATTTGAATCTCGACTGGTTCCAGAACCTCAGGCGTTTTCATTCGCTGAGCACTTTGTCGGACAAGCTTTATTGGAGTTCTTCCTTGTTCAAGCCACTCATAGCGGATCGCGTGATTGAAAAAGACGCTCAGGATATTGCGGATCTTAGCCTTGGTACCATTATCTAATGGACGTTGGCTGTTCTTGCGGCGCAACTGCCTAAGCCAGACTTCGACTGCAACGGTGCATCTTTGAGAATTCAGCGTCGATGCACGGTTGAGAGGGTTATTGCATCCATCAATCCCTAGCACGTCGACCCCAACTCCGCTACAATTGCCGCCTTACCTATGCTGGGGGTCTCGAGATACAGGGTTCTTTCCAGCAGGCAGCCAGGACATTAGGAAGGCGGCGAGCAAGCACACTGGTTTCCGTTGGCGCTAGACTAGGCCGCTACGAAATCCGCTCGAAGATTGGCGAGGGCGGAATGGGCGAGGTGTATCTGGCCCAGGACACAAAACTTGATCGCAAGGTTGCTTTGAAGATTCTGCCCGCCGACCTCGCTGCGAACCAGGACCGCATGCGCCGTTTCGTTCATGAAGCGAAAGCGGCGGCGGCGCTCAATCATCCGAACATCGCGCACATCTACGAGATTGGTGAAAGCGACGGCACGAACTTTATTGCGATGGAGTTGGCCCAACCCTGGCTGGCAAAGGAACAAATTGATAGGTAGTGGGTGAGTTTAATAAGTATGAGCGCCACACAGATCAGGCAATTGACTGAGGAAGACTTATCCGTTACAGAACCGAGCGCGGTAGCGCCGGATGCTAAAAGTCTACTGCGGTGATATTCGTTAACAAAAAGCAGGAGAGAACGAAAACCGGGCAGCCGCAATCCGGTCAGATACAGGTTGAGTTCCAGCATCCGGCGCTACCGCGTTCGGTTCTGTATTGACCTCGCTTAAATCGAAAATGACCCACTACAAACTAATAAGAAAAGAATTAGCAAAAGAAAATTTATGACTAACCTCGAATCAGTGCAAGGTCTGTACGAAGCGTTTGCAAAGGGCGACGTTCCCACAGTATTGGGCTTTTTGGACGCCAACATCGCCTGGACAGAAGCCGAAGGTTTCCCATACGGCGGCACTTACAACGGCCCTGACGCGGTGTTGGCAGAAGTTACCGGCTGGACTCTGTCCCAGCATTCGTTCGGAAGTTTCCCAGAACAGAGTCAATGATTGCTGAATCAATCGCCCACTATCGGATAATCAAAAAGCTAGGCGCAGGCGGGATGGGTGAAGTCTATCTGGCGCTGGATACTAAGCTCGATCGCAAGGTCGCAATCAAAGTCCTGCCCCCAGACTTCCTTGCCGAAGAAAACCTCAAGAAACGATTAATCAGGGAAGCTCAGGCCGCGGCCAAACTGGAGCATCCCAACATCTGCGCCATCTACGACGTCAACGAAGCAGACTCGGTCACTTTCATCGTGATGCAATACATCGAAGGTGAAACTCTAGCCGAAAAGATGAATCGTCAGCCACTGGGAGTGAGCACTGCTTTGACGATAGTCGAACAGGCTGCGGAAGGCCTCGGGGAAGCTCACGCGCACGGCATTGTTCACCGCGACATCAAACCGCAAAACATGATGTTAACTCGGCGTGGACAGCTAAAGATTCTGGACTTCGGCCTGGCCAAACAAATGCGCTCAAGCGATACGGTGGACCATGAGGCGCCCACGGCAACGCTCTTGAGTTCGCCCGGCCTTGTTGTTGGGACTATGCCTTACATGTCGCCGGAGCAGGTCCAGGGCGAAACACTTGACGCGTCTAGCGATATCTTCAGCCTCGGCGTGACCTTATATGAAATGCTGGCTGGAAAGCACCCTTTCAAGCACAAGAGCGCTGCTGTCACTATGTCTCGGATATTGCTCGGCGAGCCCATTCCGACCGAGCAATTTCAAGCTCAAGTTTCGCCAGAGTTACAAACGCTCTTGAGCAAGATGCTCCGCAAAGACAAAGCGGCGAGATATCAAAGTACCGAGGACCTCCTCACGGATCTAAGACAATTGCCAGCCCAACTCCCGGCGAACGACACCCAGGCGGACGCCCGACGGACCGAAGAGGCTTCGGCGATCAACCCGACGGAGAGCATTCTCAGCAAAGCCCAGCGCAACAAGTGGGCGCTCCTGGCTTCAGCGCTTGCACTCATTCTGCTGGCGGTCGCAATTAGCCGGTGGCTGTCGACAGAGTACCTGGACTCTTTAGCGATCTTGCCGTTCAGCTATGTTTCCAGCGATCCGCAACTCATGGCTAATCCCGACCGCGAGTATCTAAGCGACGGCTTGACTGAGAGCATCATTAACAACCTGTCTCAATTGGACAGCTTGAAAGTGATCGCGCGTAGCTCGGTCTTTAGCTACAAAGGTAAGGACCTCGGCGTTCAGACGATAGGCCGCGAACTGAATGTGCGCGCGGTGTTGAAGGGCCAGATCATACAACAGGGCGACGAATTAACGATCAAAGCTGAACTGATAGACGTGAAGGACAACCGCTCAATTTGGGGCGACACCTATCAGCGACGAAAAACCGCCGACATCCAGACTGTCCAAAAAGAAATCGCCAGAAACGTTTCCGAAAAACTGCGCCTGAAATTGACCGGAGCGGATCAGACCCAA
>WNGE01005496.1_pt1 | contig 20340 bp, 12 predicted proteins | sample 5400651 | NCBI WGS metagenome assembly WNGE01 (sample SAMN13153370, study PRJNA577476) | soil metagenome | isolation source: 60 cm soil or saprolite under grassland replicate 2 | place: USA:California | collected 2016-06-15 | reverse complement strand
ATCCGGATATTTTCAAGTTCAAGGTAGGCATAGTTGAAGGTAATGTGGTCGCCCTGAGGGATGTTGAAGCTATAGCCAGCCTGCCTTCGAAGGAAGAGTTGATCTCGAAGGTTCTGTTCCTGATTAACGCCCAGGCGCAGCGGCTAGTTACCGTGTTGTCCGCGGTCCCGCGCAACCTGGCGATCGTAGTTAAGCAGATTGGTGATCAGAAGGGCGGAGAAGCCGCCTAGGAATTTCGAGATCTCAAATCTCAAATTTGAGATTGGGATCGGAATTGAATCTGAGATCTGAGATCTGAGATTTGAGATCTCAAAATAGTAAGCACAGGCCGGACGCGGATACGAGCTCGGCGATAGTCAGGTCGTCTTACGGCTCCGACGTTCTGCTGGATTGAGATGCAAACAATCCACAGAGACGTACCGTGGGTTCTCCTGCTGCAAACAAATAGCAATCAGTGCTAAGGAATCAGCGATCAGGTTTTGACAGGACTTTCGAGTCGACAATCAAAACTGAACGGAGATAGATAATGAAGCTGAGGGCTGATGACTGATTGCGGAACCTTAATCAGCACCCAGGAACCCTTGAGGAGGATAGAAAGGCAATCATGGCAGCAACACGTGAAGATGTTATTGAATTTTTGAAAAGCATGACGCTTCTGGAAGCTTCGCAACTTGTGAAGGAACTGGAAGAGACTTTCGGCGTTTCCGCGGCCGCGGCAGCGGTGGCGGCTCCCGCTGCTGGTGGTGGCGGTGGTGAAGCCGCAGCACCAGCCGAGGAGAAAACCGAGTTTGATGTCATTTTGCAGGCCGTCGGCGGCAACAAGATCAACGTCATTAAGGTTGTGCGCGAAGTGACGGCGCTTGGCTTGAAAGAAGCCAAGGACCTCGTCGAAGCGGCTCCGAAGCCGGTGAAGGAAGGGGTCTCGAAAGAAGAAGCCGAGACAGTCCGTCAAAAGCTTGCTGACGCAGGTGCAACCGTCGAAGTGAAATAGGAGTCCCGAGTCGCCAGTCTGGAGTCGACAGTCAATGATGCCTTGACTCATGACTGCTGACTGGCGACTCCAGACTGTTTTTGGTGACTTGACACGCGCAGAGTTGGTCGTTAAGTTAAGAGAGTATTGAGGCGCTGGCGTTATTCCGAAAAATTCGACCGAGAAAGCAGCCGCTTTTTTTGTAATCAAGCGGTCGGGGCGTTCTGCGCTCTGACCGCGTCTCGGCGTCTTTGGGCAAATTTAGATTTTTGATTGCGGATTTTGGATTGGCGCCCTGCGTCCGTCAACTCAAAATCGGCAATTGACAATCCCAAATCGAAAATCTCGTAAGGAACCTCTCATGCAAGGAAATCTGCTTCAAACCGTAAACACAGGATTGGGAAGACGGACAAGCCAGGCGCCTGAGCGCGTAGACTTTTCCAAAATATCCACGGCGGTGCGAATCCCGAATCTAATTGAGATTCAGCGCGAGTCGTACAATCGTTTTCTGCAGATGGACTTCCTGCCGGAGGAACGCGAGAACACCGGATTACAGGCTGTTTTTCAGTCGGTTTTCCCTATCTCCGATTTTCGCGGCACGGCAACACTCGACTTTGTCGAATATCAGATTGGTAACTGGCAGTGTAAGTGTGGTCGCCTGGAAGGCCTCAACTATCTGAGGGCAAACTGTAAGCACTGCGGCTCGACGATCAAAGTTAACCCTCTGGCGGCTGGTGAAACGCTTTGCCACAAATGTGGGACGTTTAACTCCGTACGCCCGCAACTTTGCGAAAACTGCGGCGAACCGGTGGGGCTGAAGCACAAGCACGATCAACAGGAGTGTCAGGAACGTGGCATGAGCTATAGCGTGCCGCTCAAAGTGAAAATTCGCCTCACTGTTTACGATAAAGATCCGGAAACTGAGACGCTCTCGATTCGCGACATCAAGGAAGAGGAAGTTTTCTTTGGTGAAATCCCGCTGATGACTGACAACGGCACGTTCATCATCAACGGTACCGAGCGTGTCATCGTTTCCCAGCTTCATCGCAGTCCAGGCGTCTTCTTCAAACGAGGCGCAATCTATATTGCCAAGATCATTCCTTACCGCGGTTCGTGGGTTGAGTTTGAATACGATCAGAAGAATCTGCTTTACGTGCGGGTTGGCAAGCGGAAGTTTCTGGCATCGATCTTTCTGCGCGCGCTCGGTCTCTGGTTCGGTAAAGAGATCGACGGCAAGCTCGTGAAGAGTGATGCCGCGCTTGAAGATAGAGTCAAAAACGCCTCGTTTGCAGACGAGGACATATTGCGGGCTCTTTATGTCACCGACGAAATTCGCGTGGAAGACGGGCGCCTGATGATTCAGGTCCCCGATCAGGGTTCAACCAGCCTGGTTGGCATGAAAGTGGATTTCGATATTAAGGGACGAGGTCCCGACCCGATTGTCCGTTCCGGCAAGAAGGTTACTACCTCGGCGCTCGAAGCGTTGCGCAAGGCAAATATCGGCGAGGTGGAAATGGAGACGTCGCAGTTTGAGGGTGCCTATGCCCTTTCCGACGTTGTCAATAAAGAGAGCGGCGAAGTAATCCTCGAAGCCAACAACGAAATCACACCTGCCAAGCTGCAGGAGATCGTCGAAGGCGGCATCGATAGTTTCTCGATCTTCTTCCCTGAGCGAGACGATATCGGTTCGATTCTCTCGCAGACTCTGAAGAAGGACGTAATCACCAAGCCCGTGGATGCCCTTCTGGAAATTTACCGCAAGATGCGCCCGGGCGATCCGCCGACTGTCCAAACCGCTTACAAACTGCTGGAGGCAATGTTCTTCGATCCGCGCAAGTTTGACTTCTCGCGCGTGGGCCGTCTGAAGTTCAACATCAAAATGGGTAAGTCCGAGCGCGATCGCATAAACGATCCACTGCTCTCGGCTAAGGACTTTTATGAAGTGGTTTCTTACGTCCTGAAGATGCGCAAGAACCCCTCCGAGTTTCAGGCGGATGATATCGACCACCTCGGCAACCGGCGCGTGCGCGCGGTTGGCGAACTGCTGGAAAATCAGTTCCGCATCGGCCTCGAGCGCATGGAACGTGCGATCAAGGAGAAGATGTCCATTCATCAGGAAATGCAGACCACCATGCCGCGTGATCTGATTAACGCCAAGCCCGTAACGGCGGCGGTGCGCGAGTTTTTTGGTTCCAGCCAACTCTCGCAGTTCATGGATCAGACCAACCCGCTGTCTGAAATCACGCACAAGCGCCGTTTGTCGGCATTAGGACCGGGTGGACTTTCACGTGAGCGCGCGGGATTTGAAGTTCGTGACGTTCACCCGACTCACTATGGCCGCATTTGTCCTATTGAGACGCCTGAAGGTCCAAACATCGGATTGATTTCGAGCCTGTCGTGTTTTGCCCGCATCAACGAGTTTGGTTTCATCGAAGCACCTTACCGGAAGGTTACCGACGGCAAGGTTGTTGAGTATGTTCGCATCCTCAACGGCGGCGATACGAAGCTCAAGCACGGCGAGCATCTGCCGCTGGAAGATGTTGAGAAGGTAAACAAGAAAGTCGGCGCTGATGGCCGCAAGGCTGAGTATGAGCCATGGCCGTTTTACCTCACTGCCTGGGAGGAAGACAAACACGTCGTTGGCCAGGCCAACATCGAGTTGGACGACTCGGGTTACATCGTCAATGAGCGCAATGCCGCGCGCAAAGCCGGTGAATTTATCCTGGCGTTGCGCAAAGACATTGAATATGTCGACGTGTCGCCGAAGCAGCTCGTTTCGGTAGCTGCCTCGCTTATTCCGTTTCTCGAAAACGACGACGCTAACCGCGCGCTGATGGGTTCAAACATGCAGCGTCAATCCGTGCCGCTGCTCCGCGCCGAAGCGCCATACATTGGCACCGGTATGGAACAAACTACTGCGCGCGATTCCGGCGCGGTCGTGGTTGCAAAGCGCGACGGTGTGGTGGATTACGTCGACTCTGAACGCTTAATCATCAAAGCCGATCATAATGTTGACGGAACGATTTCGCGCGAAGTTACGGCGGACATCTATACGCTCATCAAATTCAAGCGCTCGAATCAAAACACCTGCATCAACCAGCGCCCGATCGTGCATGTTGGCGAGCGGGTGGCCAAGGGACAAGTAGTCGCCGATGGTCCCTGTACGGATCGCGGCGAACTGGCGCTTGGTCGGAATGTACTGGTGGCCTTTATGCCCTGGCGCGGTTACAACTTTGAGGACGCCATTCTCGTTTCCGAACGACTCGTAAAAGAGGACTACTACACTTCGATTCACATCGAAGAGCTGGAAATCGAGGCGCGCGACACGAAGCTGGGACCGGAAGAGATCACGCGCGACATTCCCAATGTCGGGGAAAACATGCTTCGCGATCTGGACGAGAGCGGCATCATCCGCATCGGCGCCCAGGTGAAGCCTGGTTCGATCCTGGTGGGCAAGGTCACGCCGAAGGGCGAAACCCAACTCACCGCTGAAGAGAAACTGTTGCGCGCGATATTTGGTGAAAAGGCCGGCGATGTGAAAGACGCTTCGCTGGTCTCGCCCCCGGGAATCGACGGCACAGTCGTTGATGTCCAGGTGTTTACGCGTAAAGGCCAGGAAAAGGATCAACGTTCACTCGCAATTGAACAGGACGAAGAAGATCGATTGCGACGCGACCTGGAAGATGAAACTCGCATTCTTCGCGAGCAACGCGACCAGCGCATTCACGAACTTCTTGAAGGGCGCAAGCTTTCGGTTGATCTGACCGTAAACCGGGAAGTCGTAATTCCCAAAGGCGTGCCCATTACTCGCGAGATGCTCGAAGGCATTGAGGCGAAGGTCCTGAGAAAAGTGCAGATGGCCTCGTCACGTGTGGACGTCGGCGCGGAAATCAAGGAATACGAAGATCGCACGGAGCGCCAAATTAAAATTCTCTCAGACATCTACGAAGAGAAGATTGCCAAGCTACGTCAGGGCGACGAACTCGCTCCGGGCGTGATCAAGATGGTGAAGGTCTTTATCGCCATGAAGCGCAAGCTTTCCGTGGGCGACAAGATGGCCGGCCGTCACGGAAACAAGGGTGTCATCGCGCGCATTTTGCCGGAAGAGGATATGCCTTATCTGCCGGATGGCACTCCGGTTGAGATCGTGCTTAATCCGCTCGGCGTGCCTTCACGTATGAACGTCGGTCAAATCCTGGAAACGCACTTGGGCTGGGCCGCGCGCGTTTTGGGTGTTCACTTTGCCACGCCCGTTTTCGATGGAGCAACCGAAGCGGAGATCAAGCAGAAGCTCCAACTCGCCGGCAAACGCGCTACTGAACTGGGCCTGCCGGAAATCATCAATGAGTCAGGCAAGGCAATACTCTACGACGGACTCTCCGGCGATCCATTCGAGCAGAAGGTAACTGTCGGTTACATCTACATGCTCAAACTTTCGCACCTTGTCGACGACAAGATTCACGCGCGCTCGATTGGGCCGTACAGCTTGATTACGCAGCAGCCACTTGGTGGCAAGGCGCAGTTCGGTGGGCAGCGATTTGGAGAGATGGAGGTTTGGGCGCTGGAAGCCTATGGTGCGGCCCACATTCTTCAGGAATTGTTAACGGCGAAGTCTGACGACGTAGCCGGACGTTCCAAGATTTACGAGGCTATCGTCAAGGGTGAAGCGGATTTTGATCCGGGTCTGCCTGAATCCTTCAACGTGCTCGTACGTGAGCTTCAGTCTCTGTGCCTGGACGTCGAACTAATCAACAAGAAGGCAGCGGGTAACGGAGATGAAAGCGGAGACGGCGTTGGTGAAGCGCTGATCACCAGCGCGGTAGAGGGATAACGACTTGGTCTTAGGTCTTTGGACTTCGGTCTTTGTTGCGCCGCCCGCATCCACGCGGTAATTTCTCAAAGGCCGAAGACCAAAGACCAAAGTCCATTAAGCGACTGTGCACGCTGTAAAGCGCAACGGAGAAAATCAAGTGTTTCGATTTCAACAAGAGAAGACGCAATTAGCTCCTGACTTTGAGGCAATTCGAATCTCGCTGGCTTCGCCGGACAAAATCCGGCAATGGTCGCATGGCGAGGTGACAAAGCCGGAGACGATCAACTACCGGACGTTTAAGCCGGAGCGTGACGGGCTCTTCTGCGCGCGCATCTTTGGTCCCGTGGCTGATTGGGAATGCCTCTGCGGAAAATACAAACGCATGAAGCATCGCGGCGTGATCTGCGATAAGTGTGGCGTGGAAGTGACGCAGGCAAAGGTGCGCCGCGAGCGTTTGGGACATATTGATCTGGCTAGTCCGTGTTCGCACGTTTGGTTTTTCAAAGGACTGCCTTCGCGCATTGGCCACTTGCTCGACATTCCCCTGCGCGAGCTCGAGAAAGTCCTCTACTTCGAATCCTACATCGTCATCGATGCCGGTGACGTTTCCGGAATCAAAGAGCGCGAATTGCTTTCGGATGAGCGCTATCGCGAACTCGTGCGCGATTTCCCAGCTCAGTTTGTCGCCAAGATGGGCGCCGAAGCAATCAAGGAATTGCTGGCGATGGTGAAGGTCGAGGAACTCTCGATTGAGCTTCGCAAGCGCATGCGTGAAGAGACGTCGCAGCAGAAAAAACTGAAATATTCGAAGCGGCTGAAGGTCGCGACCAGTTTTCTGAAGTCAGGAAATCGGCCCGAGTGGATGATTCTCGACGTCATCCCGGTAATTCCACCTGAGCTGCGCCCGCTGGTGCCGCTCGATGGCGGACGCTTCGCCACCTCAGATCTCAACGACCTATACCGGCGTGTTATCAATCGCAACAACCGCTTGAAGAAGCTGATGGAGCTGCGTGCTCCGGAAGTGATCGTGCGCAATGAAAAGCGCATGCTCCAGGAAGCGGTCGATGCATTGTTTGATAACGGTCGCCGCGGCCGCGTGTTGCGCGGCGTTAATAATCGTCCGCTCAAATCGTTGAGCGGAACGCTCAAGGGTAAACAGGGCCGTTTTCGTCAGAATCTGTTGGGCAAACGCGTTGACTATTCCGGACGTTCGGTGATCGTTGTTGGTCCGGAGTTGAAGCTGCACCAATGTGGGCTGCCGAAGAAGATGGCGCTCGAGCTGTTCAAGCCGTTCATCTACAACCAACTTGAGAAGCAGGGCCATGCGGCCACGATCAAGCAGGCGCGCGAAATGGTTGAGCGCCAGGAACCTGTCGTCTGGGACATTCTCGAGGAAGTGATTCGCGAGCATCCCGTGCTTTTGAACCGCGCTCCAACTCTTCACCGTCTGGGTATCCAGGCCTTTGAGCCGGTGCTGGTTGAAGGCAAGGCCATCAAAATTCACCCACTCGTCTGTACTGCATTCAACGCAGACTTCGACGGCGACCAGATGGCCGTACACATTCCGCTTTCACCCGAGGCGCAAATTGAGGCTGCCGTGTTGATGCTTTCGAGCAACAACATTCTCAGTCCCGCCAGCGGTCAGCCAATCGCCGTGCCTTCGCAGGACATCGTGCTGGGTATTTACTACTTGACGCGTGATAAAGCCGGCGCCAAAGGCGAGGGAAGAGTTTTTGCTTCGCTCGAGGAAGTGCTGCTGGCGCTGGACGCAAAAGAGGTAACTACGCAGACACCGATTAAGCTTCGCATTCAGGGAGACTTGATCGATCTTACACAGGAGCACGATCCGCAGGATATTCTTCGCGCCGCTGTGCAGGAGGATGTGCGTCGCGTTATTGATACGACGGTCGGTCGAGTCATCTTTAACGATTCGATTCCGCCGGGCCTGCCGTTCTTCAACGGCACGCTCAAGAAGAAGGGACTGCAATCGCTCGTCAACTATTCACACATTCGTCTCGGCCATGAGATGACAGTGAAGATGCTTGACGATCTGAAAAACCTCGGCTTCCTTTACGCCACTAAAGCCGGCATTTCCATCGGTATCGACGATCTGGTAACGCCTGATGCCAAGAAGCCTTTGGTTGATAAGGCTGAAAAGGATGTCATCGCGGTTGAACAGCAATATCTCGATGGTGTCATCACCAGCGGTGAGCGTTACAACAAGGTGATCGCCATCTGGTCTGAGGTGACTGACAAAGTCGCCAAGGAAATGTTCAAGGCTATGGACGAACGCGAGAAATCTTCAGGCGAACTGAATCCAATTCTCGTCATGAGCGATTCCGGAGCGCGTGGCAGTGCGCAGCAGATTCGCCAGTTGGCGGGCATGCGCGGTTTGATGGCCAAGCCCTCGGGCGAAATCATCGAGACGCCTATCAAGGCAAACTTCCGCGAAGGCCTGGACGTGTTGCAGTATTTCATCTCCACGCACGGCGCGCGTAAGGGCCTCGCTGATACCGCGCTTAAGACTGCCGATTCCGGTTATCTGACGCGTCGTCTCGTCGACGTCGCTCAGGACGTGATCATCAGCGAGCCTGACTGCGGCACACTGCGCGGCATCTCCGCCAGCGCAATCGTTGAGGGCGGCGAGGAAATCGAGTCATTGCGTGATCGCATCGTCGGTCGCATCGCGCTGGAAGACGTTATCGATCCGGTTGAAGGCCGGGTGATAGTCGACGCCAATGCCGAGATCGACGAAGATCTTTCGTCTGAAATTCAGCGTTCCGGTGTGCAGCGCGTGCGTATTCGTTCGGTACTGACTTGCGAGTCGCGCCGCGGCTGTTGCATCAAGTGTTACGGGCGCAACCTGGCTACTGGAAGGCCGGTAGAGATCGGCGAAGCCGTTGGCGTTATTGCCGCGCAGTCGATTGGAGAACCCGGCACGCAGCTTACGATGCGTACGTTCCACATCGGTGGTACAGCGCGTCTGGAAGAGTCGTCGAAACACGAAGCGCGTCAGGATGGAACGATTAAATATCTTGACTTGCAAACGGTCAAGAGCCGCAAGGGCGAGCGCATCGCCATGAACCGCAACGGTTCTCTAACGATCATTGACGATCGTGGTCGCGAGGCGGCGCGTTATCAGATCGTGTATGGCGCGCACATTCTGGTGGAAGACGGTGCGCGGGTTACGCAGGATCAGTTGTTGGCGACTTGGGATCCATTTACCTTCGCGATCCTGACGGAAGTTGCCGGCCACGTTAAATATCAGGACCTGAAAGAAGGCGTGACGTTTGACGAAGAGGTGGACGAGGTAACCGGGCAGTCGCGCATGGTGGTCAAGGACTCGCCTGATGAGAAGAAACAGCCTCGTCTGGAAGTTCGCAGTGCCGGTAATAAGGTGCTGAAGACTTACCAGATGCCGGTGCGTGCGAATCTGATGGTGGTCGACGGCGAGAACGTAGAGCCCGGCGACATTATTGCGAAGATTCCGCGTGAAACGACGAAAACCAAAGATATCACCGGCGGTTTACCGCGCGTGGTCGAGTTGTTTGAAGCGCGTCGACCGGCGGAAACGGCGGTCATGTCTGAAATTGACGGCACCGTCACTTTGGGGCCGATTGCCAAGGGTAAACGCAAGCTAATCATTACCGGAGACGATGGTGAAGAGCGCGAGTATGATATTCCTCGCGGTACGCACATCAACGTGCAGGAGGGTGATCGTGTCCGCGCCGGCGAAGCGTTGATGGACGGTCCGCTCAACCCGCACGACATCCTGCGCGTGCTTGGAATGCAACGTTTGCAGGAGTACCTGGTGAACGAAATTCAGGAGGTCTATCGCCTGCAAGGCGTGAATATCAACGACAAGCACATAGAAGTCATCGTGCGGCAAATGCTGCGCTGGGTGAAAATCAAGGAAGTTGGCGACACTGATTTCCTCCTCGAGGAGCAGGTGGATCGTTTCCGCTTCACTGACGAAAACGAACGAGTCAACGCCGAGGATGGCGAGGTGGCGCAGGCTGAGCCGCTGTTGCTTGGTATCACCAAGGCTTCGCTTTCCACTGATTCGTTTATCTCGGCTGCGTCGTTCCAGGAAACAACGCGCGTGCTAACCGAAGCAGCCATTTCTGGTCGCATCGATTATCTGCGCGGCCTCAAAGAAAACGTTATCATGGGGCGGTTGATTCCGGCCGGAACAGGCATGGAGTATTACCGCAACGTCGAGATCGCGCGCGATGAAACAATCGACCAGGCCCGCGAGCGAGAGCTGGATGATTTTCCTGACATCGTTGGCGGCCACGATATCGTCGCACCTCCGGTGCGCGAGCCACTCGTTGCGGCTGCCGGTGACGGCGACGTGGAGGAAGTAATCGAATAATACTGGAGTAGGACAGACTTTCCGGTCTGTCTTATTTCGCTTCTGCAACCAGCAGCGCTCCGAAAACACAAGGACACGCAGGACTGTCCTGTAAAAAGATCGACGTGGGTTAGTTCACGGCGGTCTTTTTGCTTATTATGAGTTCCTGAAGAAAACTTACGACTCAGCGCGAAACAGAATGGAGAATGGAACACACTGAATTACCAATTGCCTGTGAATTGACTGAGGCTGAATTTCAGCAGCGCCGCGCGGGCTTATTGAAGACGGTCAAAAACGGTGTGTTGGAGACGAAGGAGCTTACGGATGGCTATGCTTATCGCTTTCCATCGGATTCACCGTGGCTTGCAACTTTGACCCAACTAATTACAGTTGAGCGCGAGTGTTGCCCTTTTCTGCGATTCCAACTGCGTCTGGAACCGGCCGATGGTCCAATCTGGCTGGAGCTTACTGGCCCGACCGGTACAAAGGATTTCCTCACTTCCATCTTTGGCGAGTAACCTTTGGCCAGCGCCCAGGAAGAATGAATTGTTTAGATCCCAGCTTCTATCGCCGACCTCGGTTGCCGGAAGTGAAGGGAGAGTAGCCGCGGAAAATCGCTACGAAGCGCATCCGCATCGCGCCATTCGCCCAGGTGCAACAGTTCAAACCCACACGACAGTCCCGCCTGCACGTATTCCGAAGTGTTGTGGAGAAATGCGGGCACACGCCTGTGCTCGCCTGTTTGTGTGCTGGTGAACTGGGCTTGCCCTCCCAAAAGTTGACGCACCGGATGTAATTCGCAAATGAATAATTCACCGCCGGTGTTCAGTGTGCGGAAGGCCTCAGCGAAAACCAGCTCGAGGTGCTCGACATGCTCCAGCACTAACATCGCAATCACAACGTCAGCCGAACTATCTGCAAGTGGCCACGCAGTGCGGACATCATGCTGAACAAAGCATGCGCGCGGATCGTGCACCCGCACTCTTGCCCGCGCGAGCATTTCTTCAGAGAAATCCAGCGCCACAATTTCGCGAGGACCGGCGGCGAGCTGCGATAGCCACTCGGTGTTGCGACCCGTGCCGCAGCCAACTTCGATAACTCTGCGGTCAGCGAAGTTCAAATGAGCCTGCCTTAAGATCTGCGCGGCGAGGTCACGCGTTCGATTGTGATCGGTATCGTAGGTTTCCGCCCACTCATTGTAGGCAGCGGCGATTTCAGATTCTTCTGCCTCCGTGGTCACAGGTAACATCGTCCAGTTGAAATTGAATTAGCACCTCGCTTCAGCGAGGTGGATAAGGACTCTCATAACACCTAAGCGGTCTTAACGGCTTCATGAAACCGTTGAAACGGTTAACAAGGCGGATGCGTCTATCGCTGCACCTCGCTGAAGCGAGGTGTTAATGAGAAACATTGGTCACAAGAAAGAAAGCGCTAGCTTTAATCGGTGGTGTCTTAATTTCGCTTCTCTGTGTAACCTCCGTGTCCTTTGTGTCTCTGTGGTGAGTGATTGTGGGGCTTTTTTTCACCACGGAGGCACAGAGAACACAAAGGTTGCACAGAGGAGATCTCAAACTAAGACACTACCCTTTAATCTGTAGTTGGATTGGCTGAAATCCTGGAAAGAGCGTCGATTCGCTCGCGAACTGCCTGCGCCAATCGCTCGACATCCTCTGGGGCATAGTTGGCAGCCCGAAACGCGTCCTTAATTTGTTGCTCGCTCAGTCGACCCAAATAGCCGGCAATCCATTTTGCATCCTGGACAGTAAGATCGTCGAAAAGTTTCTGGTTCTTTCCGCTGTAGTTAAGATCGATGCGTTCGCCTTTAACCGACTTAATGAATTCGGTCTTGACGTAGTCGGACGGTTTGTTGCGGCTGCGAGAAATAAAGCCGCCAGTCTTACCGAAAGATCCGCCGAGATCGCTGACAATGTAACGCAATTCGCCGTGTGTTTTTTCTCCGCGAGTTGCCAGAATCTGATTGTTGTCGTCCTTCATATCCCAGTTATTGATCAGAGCCATCACGATTTTCAATCCCTGAAGTTGCCGTGAGCCTTTGAAGGGATTGTCATCCCACTTCCAGGTACCAATTCGCTTAACATCTTTCGGCCGCGCCTCAAGTCGCACGTTGTCAAACGCTCCTTTGCCGGTAATCGTCAGGCGGGGCACCAGATATGCGATCTCCGGTTCGTAGCCGACGGCCCACAGTAAACGATTTGCCGCCGTATCGGGTTGTGCTTCTTTGCCAAGTTTGGCAATCCATTCGTGACCGGCTCCGTCGCGAATACGATACTTCGTGGAATGTCCTCCCGACTTCTCCTCGATAAAAGTGACGCTGCTGAGATCGGGCTTCATCGCGTCACCACCCGCTCCCAACAAAAGATTTCGTGTCTCAATATCGGTAGGCTCGCGCCACAGAACCGGGGTCCCACTGTAAGTCTTTTTATTCTTATCATCTTTAACGGACGTGTCCTGCGCTCGGCCAGCTCCGTCGTGCGTCAAACCGGGAAGGGGCGACGCGATTATGAGGATCAAAGAAAGAACCGCGAATAAAGTCTTTTTTAGCTTCAACATATTTGCCTCCTCCGGCTATCCTTATTCGCCCGCCCTAATCGGGAAGAGAGGCACTGAGCCTCATCAATCAAGCAACTTCCTGCTTAGCGTTGCCTGTAGTTTTCCGGTACAAGAACGGCGGGGAGTGTCTGTTTCCGGAGCACACGAAAGCTGGTTGAATCGCATTCAGCCATTGTCTCAGCAAGCACGGTGCCGTGGGGTCGAAGTTGGGTATTGCTCCCCCACATTGTTCATGTCTCTGTTAAGAAACGAGGTTTAGTTTGGCACTCATAACAGCGGCCCAACTTAAAAGACTACCAGGCGCACGCAAGGCTCCAATGCCCAAGTTTATTGCGCCGCAACTCGCAACGCTGGTTAAAGAACCGCCTAACGGCGATGAGTGGTTTCATGAACTTAAGTTTGATGGCTATCGCATGATTTGCCACATAGACCATGGCAAGGCCCGGTTCTGGAGTCGCAACGGCAAAGATTGGACCGACAAGTTTCTAAATCTTGCCCAGGCCTTGAAGACATTTCCAGCAACCACGGCCATCCTCGACGGTGAAGTGGTCGTCGTCGATGCCAGCGGCCGCAGCAGCTTCCAAAGGTTGCAGCAGTCGATGGGACGTGGGGGCAAGGCGCCGGCCTTCGTGTTTGAGGTTTTTGATCTGATCTATTTGGAGGGTTACAGCCTGACGCGAACACCGCTCAGAGAACGCAAGCTGGTGCTCGAACAGTTGCTGGCTCCAGCGAAGCCCAAAGGGCCGCTGCGTTACAGCGATCACGTTGAAGGAAACGGCGTGAAGTTTTTCAAGCAAGCTTGCGAACACGGCATCGAAGGAATTGTTTCCAAGCTCGCGGATTCGCCGTATGAGTCAACACGGAATCGAAACTGGCTAAAGACAAAATGCATCAAGCGGCAGGAATTTGTAATCGCCGGGTACACGCCTTCAAAGAAAGGCTTTCCGGGTTTTGGATCGCTGGTCCTGGGAGTCTACGACAAAGGCAAGCTTGTTTATTCAGGACGCGTGGGCACCGGATTTAGCATTCAGCAACGCCTTGACCTGCAAAAGAAACTGGATCACATTTCACAGCCGGTGATGCCTTTTGCTGTGAAGCCAAAGGATCCAGGACTGCGTGATGCTCATTGGGCCAAGCTCCAGTTAGTCGCGGAAGTAGAGTTCACCGAGTGGACCGCGGATGGTTCGATCCGGCATCCATCGTTCCAGGGATTGCGTGAAGACAAGAAGCCGACTGAGATTGTTCGTGAAGAGCCGGCGTGATCTGTTTTTCGAGCGTACAGATTTTCTTTCACCTAAGATCCTAGTCCTCATTGAAGACCAGGTCGTGAATTAGTTCCTTATTGATGTCGGTGGCAATAAAGCAAAAGACCGGCGGGAGTTGATTGCTCCCCGCCGGTCTAAAATGCGATTGAAGTCACTAATTTATGGAGCCATGCGAGGACAAAGCCAAAGTTCCACTAACAGGTCGTCTCGAGATGGTCCAACCAGGGTCACAATCCGTTGCCCATTGATGCCTCTCGAATTTACCACGTAGTCGACGATTCGCCTCGTGCGTTTTTGCACGTCACCCGGACGTCCGCGTTGGCCCGGATAGACAATGACGTAAGCGATCGCGGTCGGATCGTTCTGCAATTCGATTGCGTAGTTATCCAGGCGCGCCTTTTCGTCGTTATAAGCGATGGACGGAAATTCATCAAACTTCCTGCACTTCACCGGTACCGGAAACTGGACGGTGCAAGTGGCGGAACAATCGAGATTGTATCCACCCATTGAAAGCGTTGCGGTTACGGTCTGACCAGCCAGTCCTACGGTGTCTACGTGAATCGTACCCGTTCCCTGGCCATCAATGATCCGGCCGGCGGATGTGATCCAATTGTACGTCTGCGCCACATTCGGAGAGCCGCCCTTAACGCTGGATCTGAAAGTGAGTGGCTCGCTTAGCACAACTCTGTCAGGACATTCGATGGTCACGTTTGGACAGGTCGGCGGCGGTGGTGGGCAGCGGTTCACAAGGACAGCAGTGGATGAAAATAGCTGGCAGGCTTCGTCGCCGCTACCGCAATCGACGTCGACGTAAGCTCTGTAGTAACCGGGTTGGAGGCCGGAAAGGTCCCAGGAGACGGTTGAACCATCACCTTCAATGCGGCCGGCCTTGGCAGTCCAGTGATAACGGATCGGAGAATTGGAGGTGACCTCCGCATTCAAATGCACCATCGCTGATCCGGCACCGTCGCACACGGCTATCACTTGCGGTTCCGCCGAGAGACTAAGTTTTGGCTGAGTAAAGCTGCGGGATTCTACTCTTACTTTTTGAGCGGAGGCGACAGTGGCACAGGCAAATAAACCCAAAAGGGCAATTGGCAGGAATAGTCTAATTAAGCAGCGATCGTGTCTCAACATTTCCACTCCTTTTGCGGGCATTCTCATTTCCTGGAGTCTCCGATGCCCAATGTCCAATGGCCGACGGGTCGCTTCTCCGGAAGAAGCAGTTGATAGGAAAATAGAGGGAATAGCGCGAACTTTCCAAAACTGTTGCCACGGAAACCATGCCGAAATGGGCCATATTCTTCTCGGATTCTGTTCTCGCTCGGAACTGATAACCACTTGACCTGCTTCACCCGGGAGCGGTTTGACTCATCCTGCGAATTCAAGTAGATAAGTGGTCGCCCGAACATCTAGCTGAGTCAAAACCTGGTAACCGAAATGAAGTCGCGGTTGGAATTCACAGTCGTCATTATGCTTTCGCTCATGCTTGGTCAAGCCGGTTGTTCACGGAAGAAGTCAGTGAACGCAAATGCTAATGCCTCAACCGAAGGCAATCACACGATCGAGGAAGATCGATCAGAGGCGCGAGTTCACCTCGACCAGGGTAAAGAGTTCTACCGCACCGATCAGGATGAAAAGGCGGTCGAGGCGTTTCAAAAAGCGATCAACTTGGACCCGGAACTAGCGGAGGGCCATTTTCGACTTGGTCTGGCATACGATGCGATCGGAAAGGAACAGGAAGCTGAGGGCGCCTACAAGAAGGCTGTCGAGAAGTACAAGAAGTATCTAGAGGCAAACAGCAAAGATGCGGAGGCGTATTATAATCTGGGGCAGGCTTATGCCGGCCTCCACCTTTATAGCGAAGCCGTGAGGGAATATAGGCAGGCAACCCATCTTAAGGATGACGACGCTGATATGTTCTACGATTTGGGAACGGCGCTAACAAGATTGGCGCAATACGATGAAGCAGCCGCCGCCTTTTCCAGGTCGCTGGAGCTTGATCCGGAAAATTATCGCGCGGGAGATGCACTCGAAGAAGCGCGCGAGGGCATTCAACGCATCAAGGCCGGTAAGAAACATCAGGAAGATCTATTGAAGAAAGAGAAAGAAGAAGAACTCAAAAATGCGAATGGCAATTCACCGCAATCAAATGCATCACCGGGGGCTTCAAAATTGAACTCTAATTCAAAATCAAACTCGAATTCAAAGTCGAAACCTACCCGTAAGGTGGCGGTACCAGTACAGTAGCTCGGCCTAAGGAAGGCGCGATGGTTTGGAAGAGCTTCGGCAGTAGATTGAATTAATAAGGAGCGATCAAGAGCAAATGGCAACATACACCCCACCACCATATTTTCCACAGGGCTCGTTAGCGCCGCCGGACAAGAATCGATACAAGAAATTCAAGTTAATGGTCGCCGCGATAGCGGTATTTCTCGTTCTTTTATTGGCAGGCATCGGTTGGGGAATCTGGTATTTGCTGAAGTCGGCTTTTTAGTTAATTGACCACTGGCTCCGTATTCGAATCTAATTCCTGGGGTTGCGAACCTGGAAAATAAGCGGTTCGTGGAGTGAACGTTTTCCTGTGCTACACGTGCGCTTGACACTTTAAGCCCCGATCCTTATAGTTTCTCGTTTCGGACCTACAGTCTGAAGTCAACAATGCAACGCTTGGTTGGTTCTGTCGGTGTGGAGGCGTTGCCCGACCGGTAATGAAGGGGTCGGTTTGACAATTATTGTGGCGTAAGTTGTCCTGTCACGCCGGCATTTGTTTCCGAACATTTTGCTGATACCCCGTGCAGGCACGCGTGAAAGGCTTACAGGCCTTCTCGACCTAAATGCGACGCTACAGAAAAGTCGGCTTAAGGGAAGCCACAATCCATACCCGCCTAATCGCGAAGTCAGAACATCCCTAACAGAAATTATTTCAACAGGGCAGCTCGCCTGCGCTGACTGCCGGACAAAGCGGGATTACCGCGAGGTTATCCCTGGGTGGGTTTAGCCCACAGGTTCCGGAAAGAGGCAGGTAACGCCTTTTTGCGCGCTGAAAACAGAAGTTCGGCCAGAATCGCGAGCGGTAGCGATCACAGTAAAAACAAGGAAAGAAAACGTGCCCACAATAAATCAGCTTGTTCGCAAGGGCCGCCAGGCAGTCAAGTATAAGACCGCCAGCCCGGCGCTCCAGAGTTCGCCGCAGAAGCGTGGGGTTTGCACGCGTGTCTATACGCAAACACCCAAGAAGCCAAACTCGGCGTTGCGCAAGGTGGCACGAGTTCGACTGACTAATGGAATCGAGGTCACGACCTACATTCCCGGCGTAGGTCATAACCTGCAGGAACACTCGATCGTTTTGATTCGCGGTGGTCGTGTTAAGGATTTACCCGGCGTGCGCTACCACGTTATTCGCGGCACCCTCGATTCGGTGGGAGTTGCCGATCGCAAACAGGGGCGCTCGAAGTATGGCGCCAAGCGGCCCAAGGCAGCAGGAAAATAACTTGAAGACGTGCCCGGTGCCGGCAGCCGTGGCAATCAAAGCTGACACCTGAGACCAGATACCTGGAACCTGATCGATATGCCAAGAAGAAGAGTTGCAGAGAGACGAGAAGTACTTCCCGATCCGATTTATAACAGTCCGCTGGTGACAAAGTTCATTAACGGCGTCATGTGGGGCGGCAAGAAGTCGGTGGCGGAGATCATCTTCTATAGAGCAATGCATCAGATCGGCGATAAGACCGGCGAAGAGCCGCTGAAGGTTTTCAAGCGCGCCATCGATAACGTGAAGCCGACTGTCGAAGTTAAATCGCGGCGCGTCGGCGGTTCAACTTATCAGGTGCCAATCGAGGTACATCAGGAAAGGCGCGGTGCCCTGGCAATTCGTTGGATTGTCTCTTATGCGCGCGGTCGCGGCGAAAAGACCATGATTGATCGGCTCGCCGGTGAGATTCTCGACGCAGCAAACAATCGCGGCAATTCGGTGAAGAAGAAGGAAGACACGCATCGCATGGCGGACGCTAACAAGGCGTTTGCGCATTACAAGTTTTAGGTAAAACGATTTTGGGACTTTGGGCTTTGGTCTTTGTCAAAGACCCAAGACCAAAAGCCAAAGACCAGAATTTTCAAGATGGCAAAGCAGGATTTAAATCTTACGCGGAATATCGGCATCATGGCCCACATCGATGCTGGTAAGACCACCACGACTGAACGTGTCCTTTATTACACGGGCATCACGCACAAGATTGGCGAGGTGCACGAGGGCACGGCGACGATGGACTGGATGGAGCAGGAGCAGGAACGCGGTATTACGATTACCAGCGCGGCGACGACCTGTTTCTGGGAGCGTAACGGCGTCGACCATCGCATCAATATCATCGACACTCCGGGCCACGTCGACTTCACCATGGAAGTTGAGCGGTCTTTGCGCGTGCTCGACGGCGCGGTAGCCGTATTCGATGGCGTTGCCGGTGTTGAGCCACAGTCGGAAACAGTCTGGCGGCAAGCCGATAAATATGGCGTTCCGCGCATTTGCTTCATAAACAAACTCGATCGAGCAGGCGCTTCGTTTGATCGCTCCTTTGAATCCATCGTTACTCGTTTGGGCGCAAATCCCGTCGCCATTCAAATTCCTATCGGCATTGAAGATCAGTTCAAAGGCGTCGTCGATGTGATCGCGATGAAGGGGCTAATCTGGAACGATGAGAGTAAGGGCGCGGAATACGAAACTATCGACATACCGGACGACCTGAAAGACGCGGCCGCGAGTGCTCATGAAAAGCTGATCGAAGCAGTTGCCACCGTCGACGATGGGTTGATGCACAAGTACATCGAAGGCGAGCAGATTAACGAGGCGGAGATCAGAAGGGCTCTTCGTAAGGGAACGCTGGAATTGAGAATCGTTCCGGTGGTTACCGGATCGGCGTTCAAGAATAAGGGTGTGCAGACGCTGCTGGACGCGGTTGTTGATTACCTACCATCGCCGCTCGACGTTCCGCCGGTGGAAGGCGTCAATCCGAAAACCGGACAACTTGAAAGTCGTCCAGCGGACGCCAACGCGCCATTCGCTGGTCTTGTTTTCAAGATAATGGCCGACAAGCATCTCGGCCAACTGTCTTTCGTGCGAATTTACAGCGGCACGATCAAAGCGGGTTCCTACGCTTACAACCCAATCAAAGACACGAAAGAGCGCGTCGGTCGCTTGATGCGCATGCACGCCAACAAGCGCGAAGACATCGGCGATGCGAGCGCGGGCGAGATTATTGCCATCGGCGGAATGAAGCAAGTTACAACTGGCGACACGGTCTGCGACGACAACAAGCCGATCATTCTTGAGAGAATGGAGTTTCCGGCGCCTGTTATTCGGGTCGCCGTGGAACCAAAGACGAGACAGGATCAGGACAAGCTTGGTTTGGCGTTGAACCGGCTAGCCCAGGAGGATCCCTCTTTTACGGTCTCAACCGATCATGAAACCGGGCAAACAATTATTGCCGGCATGGGTGAGCTTCATCTTGAGATCATTGTCGATCGCATGAAGCGAGAATTTGGCGTGGAAGCGAATGTAGGCAAGCCGCAGGTTGCTTACCGCGAGACGATTACTCAGGCCGCCCCCGGTAAGGAGATCTACAAAAAACAGACTGGTGGTCGCGGCCAGTTTGGCCACGTCGAGATCGAGATCGAGCCGGCGCCCGGCGAAGGTTTTGTTTTCGAAAACAAGATTACTGGCGGCGCGATACCGCGCGAGTATATCAAGCCTGTGGAGCAGGGAATCAAGGACGCGATGGAGCGTGGCTTCCTTGCGGGCTATGAAATGGTCGACGTAAGGGTGCGCCTGGTGTTTGGTTCCTATCACGAAGTGGATTCCGACGAGCGTTCGTTTCACATCGCGGGTTCGTTGGCATTCCAGGATGCGTTGCGGAAAGCCAAACCGGTGTTGCTTGAGCCGATCATGCGTGTGGAAGTTGTTACACCTAACGACTACACCGGCGCAGTCAATGGCGATTTGAATTCGCGGCGCGGGAAGATTGAGAGCATGGAGCCACGCGTCGGCGGCGCCCAGGTTATTACAGCGTTTGTGCCTCTTTCGGAGATGTTTGGTTATACGACTGACTTGCGATCGGCGACTCAGGGCCGCGCCACCTCGACTATGCATTTTGAGCGATACGAGCAGGCGCCAAAAAACATTGCCGAAGAAGTAATCGCAAAAGTTCAGGGAGTAGCAAAATAAAGTGATGAGTGATGAGTGATGAGTCGTAAACGGCATCATGAATCCTGATTCCTTAATGAAAAGAGAAAAAGATTAAGGAGCGAGCCATACATGTCAAAGGAAAAATTCGACCGCAGTAAGCCGCACGTGAACATTGGGACGATAGGGCAC
>WNGE01010791.1_pt1 | contig 20341 bp, 15 predicted proteins | sample 5400651 | NCBI WGS metagenome assembly WNGE01 (sample SAMN13153370, study PRJNA577476) | soil metagenome | isolation source: 60 cm soil or saprolite under grassland replicate 2 | place: USA:California | collected 2016-06-15 | reverse complement strand
ATGCAGGCCGCCGAAACGGCAGCGGCAGCGCCAGCTCGTCGGCGGCACCAACAGCGACCAGCACCACCGGCTCGGCGCTGGCCGCCTCCGGCGGAGCGCGACCTTCGGCCGCGCATGATCAAACGCCCGACTCTGCCGCACGCCGCCAACCGCCGTCCGGCGTCGACGGAAGTACGTTCGAGACTGTGCGTAACCGAAGGTGGGCGGTCGGTCGCAGAAGCCAGCGCGCAACTGGAGCGGATCACGACTGAGATCACCCAGCTGAGGACTGGAACTAGCGAGCAGACCTCTGGCTCGTCGGGACGACGCATGCCAGGACGCAGCCGCGTCGGCACACCTGCCCAACTCCGCTAACGACCGCACTACGCCGGTCCGTTGTACAACAGCGGCCGCCGTACCGGCCGAACAGATCACCGGCGGCAGCAGCGGCGCGAGGGTGGCCAGCATCAGCCGGTCGGTCGGCCGGTAGCGCGGCCGGGCGACGTGGCGGCGGGCACCGCGAGTTGGTGGCGCAGGACGGCGATCTGCGAGTCCTTCGTCTCCGGCGATCCACCCGATCCGACCAACCCCAGGACCCGCCGCACCAGCAGCAGCACCACCGGCCCGTCACTGACCGGCATCATGCCAGACCGGGCGTCGGGCATGCTCAACGGCGCGAACCCTCGACCTGCAACCCGCACGTCGTCGCCGCGCAGTAACCGCTTAGGCGAACCGCTTGACGAAGTCGAGCGCCGTCTGGGCGACCTCGCGCCAGCCGCGGTCGATCGTGAGGGAGTGGCCTCGGTTCGGGATCGTCACGATCTGCGTCACGGCGGGGTTACGCCTCTGCCGCTTGTAGGCGGCGTTCGCGATCGCCCACGGCACCGTGTGGTCCTTCTCGCCGTCGATGATGAGCAGGGGACCGCGGTCGGGGTTCTTCGTGTTCACCTTCGCCTCCGTCCACGGGTTGAGGTTGGCGTTGCCCATCTGGACGAGAGAGATCCCGGAGCCGGCGACGTGGAACGTGTCGTAGAGCTCCTTCGCCTCCTTCTCGTCCAGCGCGTTCGCCCAGCCGTACTTGAACTGGTCGAACGTGAGCGTGATCGCGCGGCCACGCGTGAGCGGGTTGACCAGGAACGGGCCCACCCCCCTGAGCACGGAAGCCGGCAGAGGCAGAACGCCGCGGAAGACGCCGGGGTCGATCGCCACCGTGGCCGCCGAGAGGCCGCGGCCCGCCAGCATCTGCGCCAGCAAGCCTCCGGTCGAGTGCCCCATTACCGCTGGTTTCTTGTCCAAGGCAGTGATGATCTCGGTGGTGTGATCGGCGACCTGCTTCAAGGTCTTCTTGGCGAGGACGTTCGGGTTCGCCCGGGCCTCTTCAACCGTTTCCGGATCGTCTGGCCAGTCCGGTGTCAGCGGCGCGTAGCCGGCCTGCTTGAAGAAGTCCGCCCAGCTGGCCCAACTGCTCGGCAGCAGCCAGAGGCCGTGGATGAAGACGACCGAGGTGTTGCCAGAGGCGTTGGCCGCCTCGATCTCCCGGTTCTCCCGCTCGGAAATTGACGGCATGACGAACTCCCCTCCGGTCGGATGAAAGTCAACCCTTATCCTGACTCGACGTTAGTTGGTCCACTGCATGCTGAAAGCTGGCCTTACTTAGAAGCCGGTCTCCGCCACAGCGGCTTGACCGTCGTGTCGGCGACCGCGTCGGGTGGACACGGCGACCGCGTGCGAGCCGCCGGCCACCTCGCGGGTGGCTCGCGCTCCGGCCCGTTCGGCTCCGAACCGCTGCACGACTGCCGGGATGTTGAGGTCCTGGCCGCCGATCACGAACCAGGACAGGATGTGTGCATCCAGGCCGGCGTGTCGGTGGGAAGCCCCTCGGAGAGGGCGGCTTCGGTGGCCGGACGCTGGGTCGCGGCCATGACGGCAACATGATCTTCTACCTCCTGGATCGTTCCGGATTCGGATGGAGAACCGGGGTCAGTTGGTGCCGAGCAGCTTGCGGAGGATGTGGATCGCCTGCTCGATCGCGCCGGTCGTGGCGGCTGTCTGGCGGAGCGGGTTGAGCATCATGAAGTCGTGGATGATGCCGTTGTAGCGGACGCAGGTGGTGCGCACGCCGGCCTCGGTGAGCTTGCGGGCGTACCCTTCGCCCTCGTCGCGGAGCACGTCGTTCTCGTCGACTATCACGAAGGCCCCCGGCAGCCCGGCGAGTTGATCGATGCTCGCCCGCAGTGCGACTTCGGGTCGGACATCAGCCCGAGGTGGCCGGCGTTGAAGTACGAGATGGTCGCGCCCGCACGCTCCGCCATAGCTCGTTCGGTCGTGCGGTCGGATCCCCCTGTCTCCAGCAGTCTCGCGTCCGTGTTCGGCTCCCCGGCGCGTCGTTGTCCTTGCTTGGGCGATGCCGCTGCGACAACGATCCGCTTCGGGCCGGCGCATCGCGCCCTTGGAAGTCCGTGGTGGGTCCCTAGTCCGCAGTGGAGGCGCCCCATGTAGCGCACGCTGCGGTCAGGGTCCGGGTTCGGTGGCTGGCTGTCCGGCAGGCGGAGATCTCGTCGGGCTGGCACCGGCCCCAGTTCGTTGTCCGCCCGGCCGGCCGCGGCCGCCCGGCGCGGCTGCGGCTGGCCGCCCTCCCGGTGCGGCGGCAGGACCATGCGGCGGGCGACCTCGTTCGCGACCGCCGCGCCGTGGTCGCGGCGGACCATGTGCAGGCAGAGGTCGACTCCGGCAGCGGTGCCGGCGGACGTCAGGACGTCGCCGTCGTCGACGTACAGCACGTTCGGGTCGAGTCGTACCCGTGGGAACCGGAACGCGAAGTCCAGCGCGTTCATCCAGTGCGTGGTGGCTGGACGGTCGTCCTGCAGGGCCGCGGCGGCCAGCACGTACGCGCCGGTGCAGATCGAGGCGACCCGGTTGCCCTCCTGGTGCGCCGTCCGGACCGCCTCTACGAGCGGAGCCGGCGGGTCGAGCTGCACTAGCCGGGCGAGCGCGGGCACCAGCACGGTGTCCGCGGACGCCAGGTCGGGCAGGCCGAAGCTGGTGTGCACCTGCAGCCCGCCGGTCGTGTACAGCGGGCCCGGCTCGGCGGCGCACAGCCGCAGCTCGTACCACGGCTCGACGATGTCGCTGCGGTCGACGCCGAAGACCTCGCACGCGACGGCGAACTCGAAAACCGGCACACCGTCGGTCACCGCAACCGCAACGACGTGTGCGGTCATGGCAGGAATCTAGCGCAGCATGGCAGCTCCGCGCCCGGCCGTGCCGGCCGCCGCGACGGAGGGTGGAGGCATGACAAGCGCCGCTCCGGGCACACCGGGCCGCGGGATCACCGCGCTCCAGGGCACCGCGCTGTACGTCGGCGCCGTCATCGGCACGGGCGTGATCGCGCTCCCGGCGCTCGCCGCGGAGGTCGCCGGACCGGCGTCCCGCTGGCCTGGCTCGCCCTCGTCGTCGTGTCCGCGCCGCTGGCCGCGACGTTTGCGGCGCTCGGAGCCAGGCACCCGGACGCCGGCGGCGTGTCGACCTACGTCCGGCTAGCGTTCGGCGAGCAGGCCGCTGCCGTCGTCGGCTGGTGCTTCTAGTTCGCGGTGCGCCGGGCGCGGCCGCCGCCGCGCTGTTCGGCGGTGACTACCTGGCCGCGGCGACCGGGGGCGGGTCGGCGACGGCGGCCGCGACGGCGGCCGGGCTCATGATCGCGGTGACCGCGAGCAACTGGTTCGGGGTGCAGGTGGCCGGCCGGGTGCAGTTGGCGCTGGCCGCCCTGCTGGTCGCGTTCCTGCTGCTCGGCGTCGCGCTGGCGGCGCCGCACGCGCACCTGGACAATCTACGGCCGTTCGCCCCGAACGGCTGGCTGGCCATCGGACCGGCCGCGGCGCTGCTGGACTGGGGCTTCGTCGGCTGGGAGGCGATCACCTACCTGGCGTCGGAGTTCCGCCGACCGGCTCGGGACATGCCGCGCGCGACCGCGGCGGCGGTCGTCGTGATCGGCGTGCTCTACCTCGCCGTCGCGCTCGCGGTCATCGCCGTGCTCGGCCCGGCAGCGGGGCACGCCGGCGCGCCGCTCGGGGAGCTGCTGGCGACCGCGCTCGGAGGTAACGCCCGGGCGCTGGCCGCGGCCGCCGCGCTGCTGCTGACCTTCGGTGTGATGAACACCTACTACGCCGGTGCGGCGAAGCTGGGCGCGGCGCTTGGCCGGGACGGCGCGCTGCCCCGCTGGCTGGCAACCGGCAGCGCCGCCGGCGAGGTGCCGCGGCGCAGCCTCGGCGTGAACTCCGCTCTGTCGTCCATCGCGTTGCTCGCTGTCGTCGCCGCGTCCGCCGGCGCTCGCCCGCTCGTACTGGTCACCGCTGGGTCGTTCGTGGCCGCGTACGTCCTGGGCCTGGCCGCCGCGCTCCGCCTGCCGCCGCGCTCCGCCTGCTGCCGCGCGGCAGCCGCGCCCGCGCCGCCGCCGCCGTCGCGCTCCTCGCCGTACTGGGGCTGCTCGTGATGACCGGGCCGTACCTGCTGTGGCCGGCGATCATCACAGCCGCCGCCCTGCTGTACCTGCGTGTGTCGAGGACGGCGCCTGGCGCCTCCAGGCGAAACCGCGTCCGCCCACCCGGCACCGCGGACGAGCCACGGCTAACACCGCGCTCTGCTTCGCGGGGTCCTAAGTAGACTGGGGCATGGCCCAGAGGGCGGACCGGAAGCTGATCAAGTAGCTCGCTCTGCGCGATTTGTCCGCTTCTCCCGCTCACCTCGAGCGGCGTACCGGCTGCCGTCGCGGCGTGTTGCCGATGGGGGCCGGCCCGTTCGAGACTTGCGTGGTGGAACCTCAGAGGGAGCGATCGGGGAACGAGGGGCTGCCGGGGGACATGGTCATTCGGACTCCGGACCGGCGCCTGCGGGTGTTCGTGAGTTCCACGCTGGGCGAGCTGGCGGAGGAGCGGGAGGCAGTGTCGCGCGCCATCTCGGCGTTGCGGTTGACGCCGGTGATGTTCGAGCTCGGGGCGCGGCCGTACCCGCCGCAGGAGCTGTATCGCGCGTACCTGGCGCAGAGTGATGTGTTCGTCGGCCTGTACTGGGAGCGGTACGGGTGGGTCGGGCCGGGCATGGAGATCTCGGGTCTGGAGGACGAGTTCCAGTTGTCGCAGGCGTTTCCTCGGCTGCTGTATGTCAAGGCGCCGGCGCCGGACCGCGAGCCGCGGCTCACCGAGATGCTGGCCCGCATCGAGGCGGAGGGCTCGGTCTCCTACCGTCACTTCCGCACAGCGCGCGAGCTGGGCCGGCTGGTACGCGACGACCTGGCCATGCTGCTGAGCGAGCAGTTCGCCGCCGCGCGCCCCTCGGCCGCAGCCGTGGCCCCTCCCAGCCCGCGCGAGCCGCGCCCGCTGCCGGTGGACGCGACGTCGCTGGTCGGGCGGGAGGGGGACATTGACGAGGTGGCCGGTCTGACCGGGCGCCCCGACATTCGACTGGTGACCCTCACCGGGCTGGGCGGGATCGGCAAGACCCGGCTGGCGGTGGCGGTGGGCGAGCGGCTGGTCGACCGTTTCGAGGCACGGACCGTGTTCGTTCCGCTGGCGGCGGTCGCCGAGCCCGAGCTGGTGCTGGCGGGAGTTGCCAGGGCGGTGGGCGTTGAGCTGGCAGGGTCAGGCTCGCCGCTGGATGCTCTGGTCGAGTACTTCGGCGACGACCGGTGGCTGCTCATCCTCGACAACCTCGAGCAGGTCGTCGATGCGGCCGGCGACATCGACGCGCTGCTGGCCCGCTGTCGTGGCGTGGTGATCCTGGCGACCAGCCGCACGGTGCTGGGGCTGCGGGCGGAGCGGGAATACCCGGTGCCGCCGCTGGCGCTGCCCGCTGACCTCGCTGGCGTGCCGGTGGCGGAGCTAGCGACATCGCCGGCGGTGGCGCTGTTCGTGGACCGGGCCCGCGCGGCGCGCCCGGGCTTCGCCCTCACCGAGAGCAACGCGGCGGCGGTGGCGGAGATCTGCCGGCGGCTGGACGGCCTGCCGCTGGCGATCGAGCTGGCGGCCGCTCGCACCCGGCTGCTCGATCCGGACGCCCTGCTCCGCCGGCTGGCCAGGTCGCTGGACGCACTGGGAACGGGCGCGGTGGACTTGCCCGAGCGGCAACGCACCCTGCGGGCCACGGTGGAGTGGAGCGTGGAGCTGCTGGAGGGGCCCGAGCGGTCGCTGCTGGAGATCGCGGCGGTGTTCGTGGACGGCTGGACCGTCGAGGCCGCCGCCCAGGTAGCCAGCCTGGACGAGGACGAGGCGCTGGAGCGGTTCGAGGCGCTGGCCCGCCACAGCCTGATCTACCTCGACCCCGCCGACGACGGCCCCCGGCTGCGGATGCTGGAGACCATCCGCGCGTTCGTGGCCGAGCGGCTGGCGGCCCGGCCCGACGCAGCCGAGATCCGCCGGCGGCACGCCGGGTACTACCGGGCGCTGGCCGAGCAGGCCGACCGGCCGCTGCGCGGCGCCGGCCAGCGCGAGTGGGCCGAGCGCCTGGAGGTCGAGAAAGGCAACCTGGCCGCCGCCGTGCGCTGGTACCTCGACCACGACACCGGACCGCTGCCACACATGTTCCGGATCCTCTGGCTCTTCTGGTTCCTGCGGGACCATCTGGGCGAGGCCCGCTCCTGGGTCGACCAACTGCTGCCCACCGCCGACTCCTTCGACCTCCAGGCCCAGGTCGAACTGGCGTCGACGGCGGCGGCGACCGGCCTCGAGGTAGGCGACGACCACGCGGCGCTGACGGCCGGCGAGCGCCTGGCGCCACTGCTCGACGGGATCGAGGACCCCCATCTCCGCGCAGTGTCCCGGCTGGTCACGGCGTGGACCGCGGGGATCGTCGGCGACTTCGACGGCGCCCTCCAGGGGGCGTTGGTCCACCTGGAGCAGCTCCGTGGCCAGGACGAGCCGTTCTGGACAGCGCTCGCCGCCTACACCGCCGGCCTCGTGGAGATGACCGTCGGCCGCTACGACGACGCCCGGCGCCACCTGACCGAGATGCGCGGCCTGGCGGAGCGGCTCGACAACCCCTGGCTCGCCGCCGTCTCCCGGGTGTATCTGGGCACCGTGGCCGTGGCGCAAGGCAGGCCGGAGGAGGCCCGGGCGCCGATGGATGACGGATTGGAGCTGAGCCTGGCCGCGCACAGCACCCGCGGCGTGACTCTGTGCCTGACCGCGTTCGCCCGGCTGGCGTTCGTGGAGGGTGACCCCCAGCGGGCGGCACTGCTGGCGGGGGCAGCCGACGGCCTGCGCCAGCGGGTCGGCTTGCGGGCCTGGCCGCTGCTCCGACGGGACGAAGCCGAGCTGGTCGCCCAGGTCCGCCAGGCGCTGGGCGCGGACCAGTTCGACGAACCGTACGCCGCCGGCTCCCGGCTCAGCCAGCAGGAGGCGGTGGCCGCCGTCCGGGAGCGGCGCGGCGGCGGCACCGCTGCGCCCTGATCCGTTGCCCGGGCGCATCCGGGAGGATGGCCAGCAGCGACCGCAGCGCGCCGCCGGAGGGGCCCATGACCCGGAGCAGGATCCTCGTCGTCGGAGCCGGGTTCGCCGGTTACCACGCCGCCAAGGCGCTCCGCCGCCGGCTGCCGGGCGCCGCCGAGGTCAGCCTGGTCAACCCGACCGACTACTTCCTCTACCTGCCGCTGCTGCCCGAGATGGCCGGCGCCTGCTCGACCCGCGGCGGATCACCGTGTCGATCCCGGACACCCTGCCCGACGTGCGGCTGGTGCTCGGCTCAGTCGAGCACGTCGACCTGGCCGGCCGCCGGGTGACGTACCTTGGCCCGGAGGGCGCCCGCGGCGAGCTGGCGTACGACGAGCTGCTGCTGACCACCGGCAGCGTCAACAAGCTGCTGCCGGTGCCCGGCGTGGCCGAGCACGCGCACGGCTTCCGCGACATCGCCGAGGCGCTCTACCTGCGCGACCACGTCATCCGGCAGTACGAGCTGGCCGACAACAGCAACGAGGAGGCCGAGCGGTCGGCGCGGACGACCTTCGTGGTGGTGGGCGCCGGCTACACCGGCACCGAGGTGGCCGCGCGGGGGGTGCTGCTGACCGACTCGCGCGCCCGCAGCCACCCGCGGCTGGCCGGCCACCCGGCCCGGTGGCTGCTCGTGGACATCGCGGACCGGGTGCTGCCCGGGCTCGGCGAGCGGCTGGCCGTCACAGCCGACAGGGTGCTGCGGCACCGCAGCGTCGACGTCCGGACCGGGACGTCGGTCGCCGAGGCCACCGCGGACGGCGTCCGGCTCAGCGACGGGAGCTACGTCCCGACCCGGTCGCTCATCTGGTGCGTCGGGGTCCGGCCGGAGCCGATCGTCGAGCGGCGGGCCCTGCCCACCCGGCAGGGCCGGCTGGTGGTGGACGAGTTCCTGGCGGTGCCCGGGCAACCAGCCGTCTGGGCGTGCGGCGACGCGGCCGCGGTGCCCGACCTGACGGGTGCCGGGCGAGATCACCCCGATGACCTCGCAGCACGCGCAGCGGCAGGGTGTCCGGGCGGCGCGCAACATCGCCGCGGCGCTCGGCTCCGGCCGCCGTCGGCCGTACAAGCGCCACGACCTCGGCTTCGTCGTCGACCTCGGCGGCACCGAGGCCGCTGCCAACCCGCTGCAGGTCCCGCTGTCCGGGCTGGTCGCGAAGACGGTCACCCGCGGCTACCACCTGCTGTCGCTGCCCAGCAACCGGATCCGCACCGCCGCGGACTGGCTGACCGCGGCGGTGCTGCCCCGGCAGACCGTCCAGCTCGGCTTGGTCCGCTCCGGCGACGTCCCGCTCGTCACCGACACTCCGGCCGGCGCCGAGCGGCGGTCCTGACCGAGGAACCTGCCGGGTCCGGCAGGCGTCAGCGGACGGTGTGGGCGGCGGCGACGATCAGGGCGGTGACGGCGCCGGGGCGGGAGATGAGCGAGACGTGCGAGGCGGTGATCTCGACGGTCCGCGCTCCCGCCCGCTCCGCCATGAAGCGCTGCCGGTCGGGTGGGATGACCGTGTCGCGGGTGCCGATGAGGTACCAGGACGGGATCGTCTTCCACGCTGCCGCGGTGGCCGTCTCGGCGAAGCCGGCGGCCGCCGCCGGCCGCTGGGTGGCGTAGAGCACCGCGGAGGTCCGCGTCGGCAGGTCGGAGGCAAACTCTTCCTGGTAGACGTTCTTCTTCAGGTACAGGTCGACCTCGCCGGGCCCGGTTCCGAAGGGCGCGATGTCGAAGACCGTGGCGGGGTCGCCGGCGAGGATGGAGTCCGGCCCGGCGAGCTGCAGGCGGCGGCGCCGTTGCTGATCACGGCCCCGCCGTAGGAGTGGGCGGCCAGCACGACCGGGCCGGGGATCGTCGACAGGAAGCCGGCCAGGACCGCGGAGTCGTTCGCGAGGCCGCGCAGCGGGTTGTAGACGGCGCGGACCGGGTAGCCGGCGCGCTGGAGCCGCTCGATGACGCCGGTCCAGCTCGAGCCGTCCGCCCAGGACCCGTGCACGAGCACGACGGTCGGCTTGGTTCCGTGGGACCCGCCTCCGGTCCTGACCGCGTCAGCGGCGGACGAGGGCGCGGACCGGGCGGTGGGCTGGGCCACCGCGATCGGCGCCGCGGCAACCAGGCCCAGCATCGTGGCGAGGCCGGCGAGAAGAGCGATGATCGGCGTCGCGCGCCGTCGGACAGCCGGAGCGCTCACGGCGCACCTCCTGGAGGGGGCCGACCCTTGCTCCGGGGCCGGCGGGGCGGGGGGTCGCGCTGGTCCTGCCCGACCGTAGACCCGCCGTCTGGAGGGTGTCACGTAACCGCGGCGGTCTTGATCGTTGATCACGCCGAGTCGTGCAGGTGATCGCAGCGTCGGAGCGGGCGGTTGGCGACGCGACCGCGACGGGCGTTCGGCCGCCGATTGCCTGAGCTGCCGGCCCAGCGTGGCGTTACGGATTGTTCCGTAATCCGGTACGGATCCTGGCGGCCGGCGGCTCGTCCCGAGCGTTCACCCGTTCCACCTACCACCGAAGGGGTTATCCGATGTCTGAGTCACACCGTCCCCGCGTCCGGCGTGCGGGCGTCCTCGCCGCGGTCGCGGTCGGCGCCGCAGTCACCGCCGCCGGCGGAGCCACCGCCTTCGCTGGCGTGTGTCGTTGTCGATGTATGGGGGACGCGGTGGCGTCGAACCGCTGGTGGGACTGGCGGTGTGGTTGGGGGCGTTCGGGGCGTAGGTGCGGTGTGCGGGGCCGCCCGGGGCGGAGCGGCCGGCCGACTCGTCGGAGGGAAGGCAACGAGAGATGGGGACGTGCCCAACAAGAGGTTCGACAGAGCGTGAGGCGCCGGTGATTCGATCGGCCGGTGCAGTGCGACGGAGCACGGCTGCCTCGGAGGTGTCGCAATGATCGAGCAGTACGTGTTGGATCTTCACGAGGTTGACGAGATGCAGGTCGCGGTCGTTGGCGGCAAGGGCGCGCACCTGGGGGAGTTATCGCGGATCGAAGGCACCCGGGTGCCGGCTGGCTTCTGCGTGACCACGGACGCCTTCCGGCGGATCATGGCGGAAGCGCCGTCGATCGACGATCGGCTCGATCAGCTGTCGCGCCTGAACCCGGATGACCGGGAGGCGATCCGCACGCTCAGCGGGGAGATCCGCCGGACCATCGAAGGGATAGCCATCCCGGGCGATCTGTCGGCGGTGATCACCGGTGCGCTCGCCCAACTCGGCGCGCAAGCCGCCTACGCCGTCCGATCCAGCGCGACGGCAGAGGACCTGCCGACGGCCTCCTTCGCCGGCCAACAGGACACGTACCTGAACGTCGTGGGTCCGGTGGCGATCCTCCAGCACGTCGGCCGGTGTTGGGCGTCGCTGTTCACCGAGCGGGCCGTGACCTACCGCCTGCGGAACGGCTTCGACCACCGGAAGGTCCACATGGCCGTGGTCGTGCAGCAGATGGTCTTCCCGGATGCGGCCGGTATCCTGTTCACGGCCGACTCCGTCACGGGCAACCGGAAGGTCGCCGCCGTGGACGCCAGCTTCGGCCTCGGCGAGGCCCTGGTCTCCGGCCTGGTGAACCCGGACGTCTTCAAGGTGCGAGACGGCGAGGTCGTCACCAAGGCGGTCGCCACCAAGCAGCTCGGCATCTACGCCCTGCCGGCCGGCGGGACGCAGGAGGTGACGATCGACCCGCAGCGGCAGGAGCAGCCTGCGCTGACGGATGCGCAGGTCGTGCGGCTCGTGCAGCTCGGCCGGCGGATCGAAGCGCACTTCGGCCGCCCGCAGGACATCGAATGGTGCCTGGTCGATGATGGCTTCCAGATCGTTCAGAGCCGGCCGATCACCACGCTGTTTCCCATCCCCGAGACCGGCGACGCAGAGAATCACGTCTACCTCTCGGTCGGTCACGGGCAGATGATGACCGACCCCATGAAGCCGCTGGGCGTTTCTGTGTGGCAGCTGACGGCCCTGGCGCCGATGCACGAGGCCGGCGGGCGGCTGTTCGTCGACGTCACCCGGCGCCTGGCCTCGCCCGCGAGCCGCGCCGGCCTCCTGGAGGTCGCGGGGAGATCCGATCCGCTGATCAGGGACGCGCTGGAGGCCGTCCTCGACCGCGGCGACTTCGTCCCGGCGCTCCCGGACGGGGGTCCCGGCGGGCCGCCGGTCGGCGGCGCGTCCGCCCCGATCGAGACCGATCCGGCGATCGTCACCGGGCTGATCGAGCGCAGCCAGGCGTCCATCGCCGCCCTGCGGAGCGACATCCGGACGAAGACCGGACCGGCGCTGTTCGACTTCCTGCTGGAGGCTTTCCAGAAGCACAAGCGGGTCCTCAGTGATCCGCTGAGCATGCAGGCGATCATGGCGGGGATGGAGGCCACGTGGTGGCTCAACGACCAGCTGCGGGAGTGGCTGGGCGAGAAGAACGCGGCCGACACGCTCACGCTGTCCGCCCCCGACAACGTCACGTCGGAGATGGGGCTGGCGCTGCTCGACGTGGCGGACGTGATCCGTCCGCATCCGCAGGTGGTGGCGTTTCTGCAGGGCGTCGAGGACGAGGGCTTCCTGGACGAGCTGCCGAAGCTCGCGGGCGGGACCGAAGCGCGCGACGCCATCGAGGCCTACCTCGACCGGTACGGCATGCGCTGCGTCGGCGAGATCGACATCACGAGGCCGCGTTGGCGCGAGCGGCCCACCACGCTCGTGCCCGTGATCCTCGACAACATCAAGCTCTTCGAGCCGGGCGCCGCCGAGCGGCGCTTCGAGCAAGGGCGGCAGGAGGCGCAGAGGAAGGAACAGGACGTGCTGTCACGCTTGCGGGCCCTGCCGGACGGGGAGCAGAAAGCCGACGAGACCAAGCGGATGATCGACCGGGTCCGGACCTTCATCGGGTACCGGGAGTACCCGAAGTACGGCATCGTCAGCCGCTACTTCGTCTACAAGCAGGCCTTGCTGGAGGAGGCCGAGCGGCTCGTGCAGGCCAACGTGCTTCCTGAGAAGGAGGACATCTTCTACCTTACGTTCCAGGAGCTCCACGACGTCGTGCGCACCAACCAGGTGGATGACCAGCTCATCCAGCAGCGCAAGGACGCGTTCCGGTCCTACCAGGCGCTCACGCCACCGCGGGTGCTCACGTCGGATGGCGAGGCCATCGCCGGGGCGTACCGGCGCGACGACGTGCCGGCCGGTGCCCTGATCGGCTTGCCGGTCTCCGCCGGGACCATCGAGGGCAGGGCCCGCGTCATCCTTGACATGGCGGAGGCAGATCTTGAGGCGGGCGACATCCTGGTCACGGCCTACACTGACCCCAGCTGGTCACCCCTGTTCGTCGCGATCACGGGCCTGGTGACGGAGGTGGGCGGCCTGATGACCCACGGCGCAGTGATCGCCCGGGAATACGGCTTGCCGGCCGTCGTCGGCGTGGAGCAGGCCACCCGGCTGATCCGGGACGGGCAGCGGATCCGCGTGCACGGAACCGACGGGTACGTCGAGATCCTGCCTTGACCGCCACACCGAGAAGGCCCATCCGAAGCTTTCGGCCAAATATCCGGGTGGAGTCCAGCGAGGCGTGGCCGAGCAGCTCGGCGACAGTGACGATGTCGGTGCCGGTGTGCGGATGAGGTCGGTGGCGAACGAGTGGCATGGACGTGGGCGTGACGACGTCGGCCAGCCGGCCGCGATGACGATAGTTCTGATGATCTCGTCGGCAGTGCGCAGCGGCGGCCGTGCCGCCGGTGGCCACTGCCGACGCCTCACATCCGGATTGGATCTACGGCTCAGTCCTCGACGTCTTCGGCATCTTCGCCGGCCACCGTGACGCTGCCGTACGGATCTGCGAGGCGTTGGTCGACAGCCCTGATCAGCTGTGCGCATGGGTGCTGGCCAACTCCGCCACAGGTTGACCGAGATCAGCCCAGCACTCCACCCTTCCCGCGAAGACACAACCTGACGCATACGGTCGAATGGCGCTGTTCACGCCTCCTGCGCATCGTGATCTTGGCATCCGGATCTGCCGCGATCAGCGCGGGGGGACGCGATCCCGATGTGCTCGGCTCGCAAGCTGACTCCACCGACCTGCGGCGCATCGCCGGTCGAGTTGGCGTGCGCAAACACCAGGTGCAACACCCCGCGAACACCGGCCCACCACGGCAAATCCGCAGGTCAGCAGGTTACACGCGCCGCAGAACATCTATCGAAGGGCATGTCAAAATCTGGACATTATTATGCGAATGCCCGAAAGTGGAGCTGAGGGGACTCGAACCCCTGACCCCCACACTGCCAGGCCGAGGACAGCCCGTCCGCGGACATCCGCCGACGTCCGTTTCGCAGGCGTTCCGGTCGTGCGGGTTGTCCGGCTCGTCCGCGACGACCGCCCTGATCTCCACTCGAACGCGCTCCGTCGTCCGGCCGCCCACAGCCCGCCAGAGAGCATCTTGATAGTTGCTCTCGCCGACGATCTCCAGGTCGTGCCGTCCGCCGTACAGGGCGGGTTCGCCGAAGCGCGCGGACATATCGGACCACACACGCCCTGCAGTGCCCTGCGAGTCGGTTGGTGACTCTGTGTCAGGCTGCCGAGCGAAGAGTCGGCGCAGTACTCCCACGCCGCTCATGATGCCGCCCCGGCCGGTGGCTGTCTCAGCTTTCGAGAGAATCGCGACAGACGTGCATCCTCGGCGACGGTTCGCCGTCCCCGGGAGAAGGCTAGACGCTCGGCGCTTCTTTGGCCGGTCTGTTTCCTCCTGCGGTCATGCTATTTGCTGCCTTCGCGCCGCTCAATAGTTGGGATACCCGTTGCGGCGTGAGCCGGAGCGCAGATCCTATATCTCGCACGGTAAGACCGATTGCGGCAAGATCTCTGGCCGCCTTCCGTGTTGCTTTAGAGGCCGCCTCCGCTGCCCGATCAGCCTCCGTCCGAAGCTCGGCGGCCTGGCGAACCTCTTCGCGGACCGGCTCAGGTAGAGTCGGCCGAATAGCTACGTTGAAAGAGTCAGCAGGAATGTCGGCGATGAGAGAGACCAAGCTGCGGACGGTGTCCTCGACCTGGTCAAGTCGCCTGGCCTGTGTCATGCGTCCGTCCAGCTCTGGCACGGTAATCTCCCACCAGCCACCGACCCGCTCGCACACCGCCGTATAGGTCTTCATTGCAGCCACCTCTCCGGAAGACACGCCAGGTCTTTCTGGATCTGACGCACGACGCCTTGGCCCGTTCTGTCGGAGTGCCCGGACAACCAGACGCTTCGCCATCGGTCGCATGAGTGTAGTCTAGTGCTCTTGACTAGAGCAAGACAAGACCCCTTGACTTGCTCGATTGTGGCAGCGGACTGTGCATCGCGCGATCGTGAGCCTACCCACCGGCCAGCAGGTCCCTCCTTGGCCCCATCCGCTGCCTGACCGACGAAGAGCCGCTGGGGCTGGCCTCCGCCGCGGAGTCGGCCCAACGGTCAGTGGGATTCGATCTTGGTGTGACGCCGGCGTGGTCTGCTGAGCGGCGAGACATCAGAGAGGCGACCATCCTGCCAGTGGCGACACGACAGAGGGCTGCGCACGACGGGTGAGCGACCCGTTCGCGCGCGCACGAAGAGTGTGGGGGAACGACACGGCCACCGGCGTCGCTACGTCGATGCAGGTCAGAAGGGTGGAGCTGAGGGGACTCGAACCCCTGACCCCCACACTGCCAGGCCGAGGGCAGGGTGTCAGCCGACGTCCGCCGACGTCCGTTTCCGCAGGTCAGTGGGCCGCCCGGTCACTGGCGGACGACTCCGGACGTCCACGGACTCAGTGCCGCTGGCCACCGAAGTGGCACCGTCGCAGTCCACAAGGGACGATCGCCAGCATGCCGGGACCCGCGCCGCGCTCACGATCCCCACGTACGGCCCGTCGATGACCTGGAGAAGCGGTTGCGGCTGCTCGGCGAAGCATGACTCAAGGGCGAGCGGCGAGCGGACAGACGTACTGGACCGGGAGTTGGCCAACACGGTGTCGAGACACTAGCGCGGGAAGCCTGTCGGTCCGCCGCGACACAGTCGAGGGCTTGCGCAGGTCACGACGGGGCTGAGTCGGTGACGCGGCCGCGTCCGTAGGCTGATGCGAACCGGCCTCCAGCCGCAGCCTATCGGGTTACCCTGACGTGTATCTGCGCTGTAGGAGGACAGACGTGTGGCGAAGATCGACAAGCTGACTGAGCAAGCGAAGGCACACCTCGAGCCCGGGGAAGAGATCTGCGCCGCCGTTCAAGGCACCTACGAGACGAAGATCATGGGTGGTGACAGCCTCCGCACTGGATCGCTGATCGCGACCGACCGCCGCGTCGTCTTCTACGCCAAGAAGCTTGGTGGCTACGAGCTGGAGTCTTTTCCCTACCGCAACATTTCATCATTCGAGCAGGGCAAGAACATGATGGGCCACAACGTCACGTTCTTTGCCTCCGGCAACAAGGTCCACATGAAATGGATCAAGACCGATAAGGAACTCGCTCGATTTACGGAGATCGTGAAGGCAGCGATGCGTAGCCCAGGACCGGCAGCCTCAGCACCGTCCGCCCCAGCACCAGCCCAGCCGGACCTGATGGACCAACTGCGGAAGCTTGGTGAGCTGCGGGCCGCCGGTGTACTAACCGAGGAGGAGTTCGCGGCCAAGAAGGCGGATCTGCTCAGCCGCCTATGAGGCGGCCGCACGGCCTCCAAGCGGAACCCACAGTCGATGACGACGCCCTATCGCGTTCATCACGCTGGTGAGCAGTGGTGCGGACGCCGGTGACCAGGAGTACGGGAGTACCATGCGGACTTGCGAGGTAGGAGGTGACGTACGCAGGTGCGCAAGAGGGCCACCGATTGGAATCGAATCGTCGATCCCGGACGTGCACTCGCCAACAGTCATACCGAAATGATTGGCGACTGGTACCGTGACCCATGGGGCTGGCCGGAGATTGATTGGGCTGCAACCCGAGACCAGACCCTGTTACTGGAGCGATTGAACGGCTCTGGCGCGCATGGCGTGGCCACGATCGATGTGCCCAAGGAGAATTATTCGATTCGCCCGGCTGTCGTCCTCGATCCGTTGGACCGGCTGGTCTACCAATGCCTCGTCGATGTCCATAGTAGTAAGCTTATCGGGGACCTTGACCCACACGTCTTTGGCTGGCGCCTGCGTACAAAGGACCCTGAGCCTGGCATATACTCTCCAAACAACAAGCAATGGGAGTTCTATCGCGGGCACTTGGGTCTCCTGGCCGCATGGTTTGAATGCGGACTGAAGACCGACGTGGTCGCGTGCTTCGCAAGTTTGAACGTAGAAGCAGTCATAGAAGGCGTGTATGAGAGAGCTGGAAGCGGCGTCGTAAGTCGACGACTTGAGGGAATGCTTAAATCCTGGAGTCGCGTCGCTGATAGATCCGGCCTACCTCAGCGATCACTACCTTCCGCAGTACTAGCGAACATGCTCTTACGCGGCATCGACGATCGGCTACTTTTCCACTCTGTGGGCGTCGAAATCTTTGGGCACAGAATGAGGAGTTTCGCCAGGTGGATGGATGATATCTGGATCTTTGGCCACGATCCAGGCGAACTACGAAAGGCTCAGATCGAGATACAATCCGGCCTTCGGACCATGGGACTCCACATCAACACCGGAAAGACAAAGTTGCTTGAGGGTGACGACCTAGTGTCGGAAGCCTTGAACATAGAGCATAGTGCCGTGGACTCGGCGTTGGACCAGGAACCAAAGGACGTCGAGCCCTTGGCACAGTTGATCGAGCGCGTAATGACGGAGAAGGAAGAAGCAAGTCGGACGAGCGTACGATTCGCGACTGACCGCATGCGCGCTCATGCACAGTTCCAGTATGTGGCGCCCTTCATGGAGCAAGCACACCGGTTTCCGCATGCGGCCGACGCTCTTGCAAGGCTCTTTCGCGATGCCGGGCGTGCCGCCCAGATGGAAGATTGGTATGTCGACTACCTCGCCGGTCCCTGGGGCACGATCGACTGGGCCGCCGCCCAATTCGCCACTATGTTTTCGTCCGCCCACTCGGCCGGGCGGGACGTCCGAGCGGCATTGACCGAGCGGCTGAGTCGTGGCAACGCGCCGCTTCCTATGGTGGCGGTCGCGGCTCAGCGGTTGGCCGCGTGGAGTCCGGCAGATGCGCGAGTCGTAATAGGCGACGCCGCGAATCGATCGACGGATGCGCTCCGTCGGAGGGTGCTCGCGCTGGCGGGACTGCATGCCGGCTGCCGGCGTACAGAGGTTCGCAGGTGGCTCCGAGAACACGAGGAGAATGCTGCAACACTGGCCCTACTTGAAAACGCCAGTTTTACGGCTCTGCCACTAAAGTCCGACTTTGAGGGTTGAGACCATAGACCGACCTTACATATGGCATACTCGTCTATTCCTTCATAGATCTTTGGGGCGTCGCGTGGCGGCGTGGGTCGTGGTTCGAGCCGTGCATGCTTGAGTCTCTCGGCCTTTGAGGAGAGAGTGTTAAAACTGCCGTTTCATCAAGAAGGCGCCGGAGTTGGCGGCGTCGTCCCAAGAGTTACCGCAGATGGCATTCCAGTCGGACATACGTCCGTGCCACTGGTCGAGAGACAAGGGGCATGCGTGTGAGGCCGAGGACTAGGCTGTTCCAAGCTCGCCTTGGGCGGATTCGAGGTAGGCATCGCGAGCAGCAAGGGCCTGGTCGCATGACTCACTCCAGGAATGCACCTCCTCCGTGGTCGCCTGCACCCGGGCGACATGAGCGGCGGCGGCAGACGCTCGTCTTAGAGCGCTCACGGCCTGCGTCGCAGTTGCTCGGACCGGTCGCGTAGCGAGTAACTCAAGCTGTGCGAGCGCGTCGTGAACAGCGTTGAGCTGCCGCAGCATTGCACCGAAAACGACGTCTACCCCCTCTGCCTCCGACGAGTGGGGATCGTCCGGTCCTGCTGCTTGACACCATCGGAGCGCATCGAGTGTGGCCTGCGCGAAAGCGGTGTGCGCGTCTAGACGCTTGTCGGCCCATCGTCGCTCACGGTCCAGCGCACTCTGGCGGTCGCGTTCTTGTGTCGCCTTGCGATCGTCTCGGCGGCCGGTGAGATAGACGCCAGCGAGGGCAGCAAACGCGGTCATGGCTGGCGCAATAACTGTCGTCTCCTGGACGGTGAGGAACGGCATGCAGCGGAGACTATCCGTCCTTGACGCGGAAGTCGGCTGCAACGCCGAGGGCTGACGGGCACCATACCGCGACCGACGCCGGCCGAGCAGAGACTCCAGGACGCACGGGACGCGACAGGGACGAGCCGCCACATTGGCGGGCGTCCTGGTGCTGGTCCTCTCGCGCGGTGTTCCCGCCCCTCGTCCGGCGCTTGGCTTGACAGGCGACCGAGGGCGAGGGGGTGGCGACGACGTGACAGGCTGGGCGGCTGAGTGGATCGACGCCGACCATGATCCGACCGCACAGCGCGGGCCGACTCGTTGCGCGCCGACAGGTCCGGAGTGCGGTGGACGACTCGACTGGCAGACCGGCTCGATCTTGGTCTGCCCTGCCTGTGGCTACATCAGCGAGCCGGAGCGATGAGCCGCGTCCTCGCCGTGGCGGCCTGGAGGGTCAACGAGGGTGACGTGTCTCCGGCCGGCGCCCGGGTCGTGAGCGTGCAGCGTGACCCGACCCGCGGTCACGTCCGCATCGGCCTTTCCACCGGGGGCACGCTCGACGTTCCGGGCGAGAGCCGGTTCCTGATCGCCGAGCGCGCCTACGACGAGGCCGCACGTCACAGCCGGGTAATCGGTCTGTTCACCGCAGCGAGTCGAATCGGACGCCGACGCGAGCCATCGGACGAACAGCGCGTCGGCCCACAGTGACGACCGCGATGCCTTCGGAACCCCGCATCGGCGCCGTACCGGCCTGGATCACGGGTCCCGCTCGCCGTCAATCGACAGTGGGCCGAGGAGGAAACATGGGAAACCGCTGGCGGCTGACCGCTGGGCCACGACCCTTTGCGTTGACTGAGACGCTGGACAGGCTGGAGGTGCCGGCTGGCTCTCCAGTCACCTTCCGGCAGCTTGTCGAACTCGGGACCGGCCGTACCTGCTACGAGTTGATCGCTATCGACCGACTGCCGGCTGGCGTAGACCTATCGTCGGGCGAGACGTTCTCGAACATGCTCGATCACGTGGGCGTGTCCGCCCCGGATGAGCAAGTAGCCGACGCCATGCACGATATTCGACTAATCCGAGTCAGCCGCGACGATGCCGCGCGACCGTTGCCGGTCGCCGTCGTGATGTATGACGAGTAGACGCCACCGACCGGCCGCTGCCCGGCGCCGAGTGAGGTGGGACTGCACCGAGCAGGGCCTCTCGTCGCTGTTCGAGAACTGCGAGATCTCCGGCGGCGTGGACGTTCACATTCATGCGGCGGGAAGCAGTGTCGGCGGGTACTCAGGCGGGTACTCTCTGGATCTCCGCCGGGTGCTGGCGACGCACGTGCGGTCGGCCTCGTGATAGTCCCGAGCGGGGACGGTCAGCCGCGCGCATTTGTGCTCGCTGCGAGCCCTGCAGTCCGCGAATGGGTGGAGCAGGGATTCCAGTCGAAGCCCCCACCGTGGTCCGTCGGGGACCGTAGGTGATCGCGTCGTCCAGTCGAACGTGGGTTGATTGGCAGGGCTTCCTACTCCGGGCTGTCTAGTCGCGTGGCACCGGCCCACACACGATCGAAGCTCTGCACGTACGTGGTGACCAGGTCGCCCGGTGCGGCTTGGCGAAGATGAAGGACTGGTGCGTGTGCTGCCGCGCTACCGTACACGTGTGGATTGACAAGGAAGTTTTTCGGGAACGGGTAGCGGTCATTCTCTGAATCAGCGCCGAGGAACCCTCCCGTATACGACCGGGATCCGTGCGCACGCCGACTCCAAAGATACCATCTTCCCCTGCCCCCATGCCCCGGAATCCAGCGTT
>WNGE01003806.1_pt1 | contig 20344 bp, 32 predicted proteins | sample 5400651 | NCBI WGS metagenome assembly WNGE01 (sample SAMN13153370, study PRJNA577476) | soil metagenome | isolation source: 60 cm soil or saprolite under grassland replicate 2 | place: USA:California | collected 2016-06-15 | reverse complement strand
CAACCGACAAGTGGCCGTTCGAGCTCAGCGGGAATTGCAGCACCGCGTTCTCGATCAGCCCGTGGCTATCGGTCCACGACGGCTCCAGGCCAGCGGCCTTGGATGCGTGCAGAACTTCGCCGCACGCATAGATCGCGGCCAACAGCGCGTATTCGTGCTCACTGAGCGCCTCGACCCAGGCAGGATTTGAATCCGCCACGGCACCGCGGGGAGAAGCCGCTCCAGGCTCACAAGGTCTTTCGGGTCCGAACGGTCGTCGGACAACAATTGCGCCAGCTTGCGCAACACGGCCAGCGTCACGGGCGACGGGTTATCGGCGTAGCGCGACAAGAGATCGTCGAGAATGCCGTCAGCCATTGGCTCGCTGTCTTGCCATGAGCTCGGCGACGGAAGGCAACTCGATCGCGGACTCCGTCTCGACCGTGGCCGCTGTCGTGAGCCCGAGCGCGTCGGCCTCTGCACGGCTCGCGGCGGCGTCTAGCCTCCAAGCTGATTCCGCGCTGCCTTCCCCGTTCATAAATTGCCGCCTCGCCCGTTCGGCCGCGACGGCGAGCCCCACAGCGCGCGCGACGGCAATTCGGACCGCCCGCGATGGCGGCCCACGTTTGACGTGCATCCTTTTGCGCAGGGCGCGCGCGCGGCTTTCGGCGTCATCGACTAGCGTGTGATTGGTCATGATCTACCTATAAACTCGCGCGTATCTGCACGTCAGAGCCTTCCGTTCTGGCGGAATTAACGTGCCATTAGCGCGGCGCCGCCGCCAGAACCTTCCGTTCTAGCGAACCCCGCATTGGCCCCGCATTGGCAGCGCATAGGCGAGGCGTAGGAGGGGGTTCGGAGGGGCTTCGGAGGGGCTTCGGCAGGGGTTCAACGCCGCGCCATGGGGGCGTTATCGCCGCGCCACTGGAGGGCCAAAGGGCCGCGCGCATGGGAAGCCGCGGAGCCGCGAAAGTGGCCGTTTCGGCGGCATGCGCTATGGGATCCTTAGCGCATAGCTCGCGGGAAACGCCTGCGCCGCAAGGGTTTCCTCGTTATTTCCCGGAAATGATTCCTGCGTGGGAAGCAATGGGGGAAGCGCGGGAGCGCCCCTAGTAGGCGCGGACTTGGCCGGTTCCAACCGGTCAAGTTCCCCGCAGGCGGAGACGGCATCCGCCACTATCGATGCAGGAAAGCTTAGCGCCGCAGCGATTACTATCAATTCCGCACGAGGGGATTTGGTGCCTACCCACGTCTTCACCCACGCGGGGCGTCGTATCGATCGCGATACCTCTCGGGAAATCTTGAGAGGTTCCCCCGATCACCACCACCCGCGCCAGGGGCCCTATGGGAGGGTAGGCCAGGGGCGGCGGCCTTATGAGGGATTATCGATGACGTAGCCAACAGCCCTTACCTGCCGAGGTCTGCGAGAGGACGAGACGAGATCACTGGTGACCCGAATGGCCCGGTCGAGGCCTATCCGCTAATGAGACCGCACGCGCGCTGATATCCATGATGGCCAGGAGCACAAAGCGCTCCAATCAAAGGCCGGATACATTGATGCAAGACCGCTCACAGCCAGATCATGAAGACCTCTTGCAACGCACGGCCGGACCATACAATCGGGTCAGCATAAGTCGGGTCGATCAGGAGGTTGTGGGAGACCAGGAAGCGGCTATGGGTGCGCCAGGGATTCACGCCAAACCCCCGCTCTCGGCGCGTTCTCGTCAAGTAGGCGCGGTCGAGGATCTCGAACACGAGCCCAAAGCGCTCCTCGAGCTCGCCCTTCCACTGCTCAAGGACAGAGGGCGGCGCCGCGACAACTATGGTCTTCACCTTCTTGCGCAGGAGCAGCTCGCGCGCGATGAGGCCCGCCTCAATGGTTTTGCCGAGGCCCGTGTCGTCGGCGATGAAAAGGTTGACGCGAGGCAGCCGGAGCGCCTTGCGCAACGGCTCCATCTGGTAAGCGTCGATCTTGATCCCGGCCCGAAACGGCGCCTGAAAGAGGTTCGGATCGGTGGCCGTGATGCAGTTCCACCGCAAAGTATGGAGGAAAGCCGCAAACTGGCGGGGCGCATCAAAACCCTTGGCAGCGAGGTCCTGCCAACCCTCTTCCTCGAGGATCTGACGGTCGAGTTCGTAGTTCCAGAACACCTCCACGGACTGGCCCTGCGCATCATCGTCCGCACAAGCCAAACGCACGATAGGTGACTGATTAGGAGTCTCCGGTCGGACGAACTCTTCAACCAGCCACCTTCTGGACCGGACTTGGACCAAGTCCCCCACTTCGGGCGGGTGCTCGGATGGCCATCGCTTCTCACTTAAAGTATCCAAACTGAACGACCTTTTCTGAGCGAGGCGTCTTGCCGTTTGAGGCGATCACTTTTAGGGCTAGCCTTTTCCTGGTTGCGAAAGGTTGCGGGCCTTTGCTCGATTCTTTTCAGCCGCTCGAAACTCCTGCACCGCCATTACGACGACGGGGCGCCACGACAACCGGCTCAGCGCGCTGCGGCCCGCCGTTTTGTCAAACGGATCAGCCCTCAACCGTCGCCTGCCGCAGGTCCTTCAGGACACGTCGGGTTTTGCCGATCAAGTCCGTCGAAGATGATTGCGCCGTCGCGTGGCAGGAAGGCTCTAGGACGTCCAAGAGTACCAGGGGCCCCCAAAGGGTACCCGAAAACACCCGATCGCCGCCAGCGGGCTTTGTAGGGTCCTGGCGCGGCAATCCTACATGGGTACGTACAGCTCGCCGTTGACCGAGACGATCAGATCGCCGGGCTTGAAGCCGACGTTGGCGGCGACCGACCCGTCGGCGATCTCGACGATGGCGACGCCTTCGTTGGGCGAATTGATCCGCAGCTCGTCGGCGAGCGCCGGCGACAGGTTCGCGACCTTGGCGCCGAGGAACGGCGAGCGCGAGCGGATCACGACCTCGTCGCGATGGGTATCGGGCGCGGTCTCGAGCGCGACCGGGACCTTCGCCTCCCGGCCGCCCCGCACCACGCCGAGCTGCGCCGCACCGCCGAGCGGCTTGGTGGCGAAGCGATAATCGAACGCGTTCGGATCCTCGACGCTCTGTCCGTCGACCGCCAGGATCAGATCTCCGCTCTTCAATCCCGCGCGCGCGGCCGGGCTGTTCGGCGCCACGCTTCCGACCAAAGCACCGATCGGCCGCTTGAGCCCGAGCCCCTCGGCAATTTCCGGGGTCACCGCCTGAAGCTTGGCGCCCAACCACGGCCGCTTCACCGCGCTGCCCCCGCCCATGGCCGAGGCGACCACGACCCGCACCATGTTGGCCGGAATGGCAAAGCCGATGCCCTGCGAGCCGCCGGAGCGCGAAAAGATCGCCGTGTTGATCCCGATCAGCCGGCCGCGGATATCGACCAGCGCGCCCCCCGAATTGCCGGGGTTGATGGCGGCGTCGGTCTGGATGAAGAACTGATAATCGGTGATGCCGATCTGGGTGCGGGCGAGCGCGGAGACGATGCCGTGGGTCACGGTCTGCCCGACCCCGAACGGATCGCCGATCGCGAGCACCACGTCGCCGACCTGCAGCTCGTCGGAATTGCCGAACTCAAGCGCGGAGAATTTCTCGCGCGCTCCCTTGAGCCGCATCACCGCAAGATCCGAGCGTGTGTCCTTGAGCACCAGCTCGGCCTCGTACTCGCGCTTGTCGGCAAGCGCGACCTTGACCTCGCTCGCACCCTCGACGACGTGATTATTGGTGACCACGAGACCGCTCGGATCGACGATGACGCCGGAGCCGAGCGAGCGCTGCACCTGCTCGCGCGGCAGGCTCGAGTTCGGCCCGCCGAAGAACCGGCGGAAGAAAGGATCGTCGAAGAACGGATTGCGGTTCTCGACCACCTTGGCGGCGTAGACGTTGACCACGGCCGGGGCGACTCGCTGCACCACCGGGGCGTAGGAGAGGGTGAGCTCGGCGGTCGAATTGGGCACCCGGCGCTCCTGGGCGGCGGCGAAATCGGCGGAGCCGAGCAGGCCGAGCGCGAGAAACGAGGCTGCGAGCAGGCGCGAAGAGAAGGTCATGATCCCCCAAGGCAATAGCCGCAGATGTGGCGCAGATATAAAGCCCCGAAGGCGGTAATAGAAGGGCACGCGTGACCTGCCCCGTTGGCAGGGAGCGGGCCGCAAATGCGCTTTCCCCTCTCCCCTTGCGGGAGAGGGGAACGCGTTGCCGGCTCAGCCCAGCCTCCATGCTCCTTCGCATCCGAACCGGCCCGGCGATATGCTGCGCACGGGAGCGGCCCGGGTTCGGCCGCCAAGCGGGGCAAGCCATGCACGAACCAAAAGAAATCCAAGTCCGCCAGGCCGTCGGGGCGGTCATCTACAGCCTGCGCGAGACCGCCCGCGAAGCGCTGCGGTAGTTTGCGCCGTGCAGGTCGAGTTCCCCAACCGACGGGTCATCGTCGCCGGCGCCGCGCGCGGCATCGGCCGCGCCATCACGCAAGCCTTTGCCGAACGCGGGGCGCAGGTCTGGGCCTGCGATCTGCTGGTCGAGGAAATCGAGCCGCTCGCCGGCGCGCGTTCCGGCGGCGGAGAGGTGCACGCCGCCCATGTCGACGTCACCGAGGCCGGCTCGATCGAGCGGCTGGTGGCGGCGGCGGCACGCGAGGGCGCGATCGACGTTCTCGTCTATGTCGCCGGCGGCGTCCGCGGCCAGTCGGCGCAGCCGGTCGAGCGCGTCTCGGCCGAGGATTGGCGAGCAATCCTCGACGCCAACCTCACCGGCGCGTTCCTGTTCGCCAAGGCGGTCGCGCCGGGGATGAAACGCGCGGGCTCGGGCCGCATCGTCACGATCTCGAGCCGGGCGGCGCTGGCGACGAGCCTCACCGGGATCCAGAGCTATGCCGCCGCCAAGCACGGCCAGCTCGGCCTGGTGAAGCAGCTCGCCCAGGAGCTCGGGCCATTCGGGGTGACGGTCAATTCCGTCGCGCCGGGGTTCATGCCCACGAGCCCGGATTACGAACGCCAATGGGCAGGCTACGATGCGGCGTTCCAGGCGCAGTTGCTCGACCGCACCGCGATGCGGCGGATGGGAACGCCCGAGGACATCGCCTATGCGGTGCTGTTCCTGGCTTCGGACTACGCTTCCTGGATCACCGGCCAGGTGCTACCGGTCACCGGCTCTCCCATCGCTTGAAATAGGAGCGAGAAATGACGGAGCAGATATCCAAGCTCGAACCGTGGCAATGGCCGGAGGAACATTGGCGCAAATTGGTCGGCCACGTGCGCGCCGGCCGCGCCTATCGGCCGAAATCCTGGAAGGACGGCGCGCGCTGCGCGGTGGCGCTTTCGTTCGATTCCGATCACGAGACCAACGAGCTGCGCGACGGCGGCAAATCGATCGGGCGGCTGTGCTGGGGCGAGTACGGGGCCCGCGTCTGCGTGCCGCGCATCCTCGCGCTGCTCAAACGCTACGGCGTGCGCGCCACCTTCTACGTTCCGGCCGTCGTCGCCTTGCTGCATCCCGAGGAGCAGCGCCGGGTCATCGCCGAGGGCCACGAGATCGGCATCCACGGCTGGATCCACGAGCTCAATTCCACCCTGCCCTACGAGGCCGAGCGCGACCTGATGCTGCGCTCCGCCGATACGCTGGAGAAGATCAGCGGCGTGCGCCCCGTCGGGGTGCGCACCGCTTCCTGGGACTTCAGCCCTTCGACCTTGGCGATCGAGAAGGAGATGGGGCTCGCCTACGATTCCTCGCTGATGGCGGACGAGGACTGCTACGAGCTCCTGCTCGACGGCTCACCCACCGGCATCGTCGAGCTGCCGGTCGAATGGGTGCGCGACGACGCGGTCTATTTCATGATGCACCGCTTCCAGTCGCTCCGCCCCTATACGCCGCCCAAGGACGTGCTCGATATCTTCCTGCGCGAGTTCGATGCGGCCTACGAGCAGGGCGGCATTTTCCAGCTCACCATGCATCCGCACATCATCGGTTATCGCTCGCGCATCTTCATCGTCGAGGAGGTGATCCGCCACGCCCAGGCGCGCGCCGGGGTGTGGTTCGCGACCCACCGCGAAGTCGCCGAATGGGCCAAGGCCCACGCGGCTTAGTCTGAAAGACAGGGACCAAATGCAAAAAGGGCGGCAGCGCCACCCTCTTTAAGCAATCTCGTGTAGCGAACTTCAGGCTGCGGCTTCGGCCGCCTCGGACCGCCCGCCGACCGGGCCGGAATCCTGGCCCTTGGCGGCCTCATCGCGGTCGACGAACTCGATCACCGCGCGCGGGGCGGAATCGCCGTAGCGGAACCCGGCTTTGAGCACCCGGGTGTAGCCGCCGTCGCGCTCCTTGTAGCGAGGCCCCAGCACCTCGAACAGCTTCTTGACCATGGCGACGTCGCGCAATTCCGCGATCGCCTGCCGGCGCGCATGCAGGCCGCCGCGCTTGCCGAGCGTAATCAGCTTTTCCACGATCGGCCGCAGATCCTTGGCCTTCGGCAACGTGGTGATGATCTGCTCGTGCTTGATCAGCGCGGCCGCCATGTTGGCGAACATGGCGCGGCGATGCTCGGCCGTGCGGTTGAGCTTGCGGTAGACCTTGCCGTGACGCATCAGTAATGATCCTCGAAGCGCTTGGCGAGCTCGTCGATGTTCTCCGGCGGCCAGCCCGGGACTTCCATTCCGAGATGCAGGCCCATCTGCGCCAGCACTTCCTTGATCTCGTTGAGCGACTTGCGGCCGAAGTTCGGCGTGCGCAGCATCTCGGCCTCGGTCTTCTGCACCAGGTCGCCGATGTAGACGATGTTGTCGTTCTTGAGACAATTGGCCGAGCGCACCGAGAGCTCGAGCTCGTCGACCTTCTTGAGGAACGCCGGGTTGAAGGCGAGGTCCGGAATGGCTTCCGCCGCGGCTTCGCGCTTGGGCTCCTCGAAATTGACGAACACGTTGAGCTGGTCCTGCAGGATGCGCGCCGCATAGGCGAGCGAATCCTCCGGAGTGATCGAGCCGTTGGTCTCGATCGAGAGCGTCAGCTTGTCATAATCGAGGATCTGGCCCTCGCGGGTGTTCTCGACCTTGTAGGAGACCTTGCGGACCGGCGAGTAGAGGCTGTCGATCGGGATGAGACCGATCGGCGCATCCTCGGGCCGGTTGCGTTCGGAGGCCACATAGCCCTTCCCGGTATTGATCGTGAACTCCATGCGGATCTCGGCGCCGTCGTCGAGCGTGCACAGCACCAGATCCGGGTTGAGGATGCCGATGTCGCCGACCGTCTGGATGTCCCCGGCCGTGACCTGGCCCGGCCCCTGTTTCTTCACCACCATGCGCTTGGGGCCGTCGCCCTGCATCTTGATGGCGATGTCCTTGATGTTGAGCACGATGTCGGTCACGTCCTCGCGCACGCCGGGGATCGACGAGAATTCGTGCAGCACGCCGTCGATATGCACCGACTGCACCGCGGCCCCCTGCAGCGAGGACAACAGAATGCGCCGCAGCGCATTGCCCAGCGTGAGCCCGAAGCCGCGCTCGAGCGGCTCGGCCACCACGGTGGCGGATCGTTTCGGATCGGCGCCGAGGCTGATATGGAGCTTTTCGGGCCTGATCAGTTCCTGCCAGTTCTTCTGAATCACGTTTTCACCATCGCGTTGAGCGGCGCGGCTCGGAGACCGGCGCATCCCACTCCGCCCCGTGGGTATCATGCGGCGGCAGCGGATCGCTCGAGGCGTCCGCCGGACAAAAAATCACACGCGCCGGCGCTTGCGCGGCCGGCAGCCGTTGTGCGGGATCGGGGTAACGTCGCGAATGGAAGTAATGGTGAACCCCGCAGCCTGCAATGCCCGCAGGGCCGATTCGCGGCCCGATCCGGGCCCCGCGACCTCGACCTCGAGGGTGCGCATGCCATGTTCCATCGCCTTCTGGGCGGCGTCCTCGGCCGCAACCTGAGCCGCGAACGGCGTCGATTTGCGCGAGCCCTTGAACCCTTTCGTTCCCGCCGAGGACCAGGCGATCGTATTGCCCTGAGCATCGGTGATCGTGATCATCGTGTTGTTGAACGACGCATTCACGTGCGCGACGCCCGAGGCGATGTTCTTGCGTTCGCGCCGACGGACGCGGGCAGTGGCTTCCTTACCCATGATGCTCGATCCTTTCGCGGCTCGGCTGCATGAGCCCGCGCCGCTGCAACTCTTCAGCCCCGACTTGTCTCGCTGCTACTTCTTCTTGCCCGCGATCGGCTTGGCCGGGCCCTTGCGGGTGCGGGCATTGGTGTGGGTGCGCTGGCCGCGCACGGGCAAGCCGCGGCGGTGCCTGAGCCCCCGATAGCAGCCGAGATCCATCAGCCGCTTGATGTTCATCGCCACTTCGCGCCGCAGATCGCCCTCGACCATGTAGTCCCGGTCGATCACTTCGCGGATCTGCAGCACTTCCTGGTCCGTCATTTGCGACACGCGCCGGGGCGCCGGAATCCCGACCTTGTCCATGATTTCCTGGGCCTTGCGCGCGCCGATGCCATGGATGTATTGCAGCGCGACCACCACGCGCTTGTTGGTCGGGATGTTCACGCCGGCGATTCGGGCCACGATTTTCGCTCCTGTCGCCGGGCGTTTGCCGGCTGTGTTCGAGGCGGAAACGACATAACGCCGTACCGACGCTGCCCCCTCCTTGCGGGGAGGCGGCGTCGTCGGTTGAGCTCTTGCCAAACGGATGCGGCTAAATACTGGATTTCCCGTGCTTTCGTCAACCTCCACCCGCCGCGATTTTCACCCCCAACGCCCGATCGATCGCCGCCGTGACGGCGTCGATCGAATCCATGCCGTCGACGCGCCGGAGCAGGCCTTTTTTCCCGTAATAGTCGAGTAAAGGCGCCGTCTGCACGCGGTAGGCGTGAAGACGCGTCTTGAGCGCCTCCGGATTGTCGTCCGGGCGCACCTTCTCGCCCCGTGCCTCCATCTGCGCGATTCGCGTCACGATGCGGTCGAGCAGCGCCTTTTCGTCCACCCGGATCTCGATCACGGCATCGAGCTTCAATTTTTTGCCCGCCAGCATGCGCTCGAGCGCCTCGGCCTGCGGAACCGTGCGCGGGAACCCGTCGAGGATGAAGCCGTTCCTGGCGTCCGGCTGGTCGATCCGGTCGGAAACGATGCCGACCACCACCTCGTCCGGCACCAGATCGCCGCGCGCCATGATGTCCTTGGCCTTGCGCCCGACCGGCGTGCCGGCACGCACGGCGGCGCGCAACATGTCGCCGGTCGAGAGCTGCACGATGCCGTGCTTCTCCACCAGGCGCTGTGCCTGGGTACCCTTCCCGGCGCCGGGGGGCCCGAGCAGGATCAGCCTCATCGGCGGCGGCCCCGCAGCTTGGAGCGCTTGATCAAGCCTTCGTATTGATGCGCCAGCAGATAGCCCTGGATCTGCGCGACCGTATCCATCGTGACGCTGACCACGATCAGCAACGAGGTGCCGCCGAAATAGAACGGAACGGCCAGGTAGGTGATCAGCATCTCCGGGATCCAACACACCAGCGCCAGATACGCGGCGCCCACGACGGTGATGCGGGTGAGCACGTAATCGATGTACTCGGCGGTCCGCTCGCCGGGCCGGATGCCGGGAATGAAGCCGCCGTGCTTCTTGAGGTTCTCGGCAGTGTCGGTCGGATTGAACACCACCGCCGTATAGAAGAACGCGAAGAACACGATCAGCGCGATATAGAGCGCCATGAACGCCGGCCGGCCGTGACCGAGCTCGGTGGTGATGATGTTCAGCCATTCCGGCCCCTTGCCGGTATTGAAATTGGCGACCGTCGTCGGCAACAGCAGCAGCGAGGACGCGAAGATCGGCGGAATCACCCCCGAGGTGTTGAGCTTGAGCGGCAGGTGCGAGGACTGCCCCTCGAACATCTGGTTCCCGACTTGCCGCTTCGGGTATTGAATCAGCAGCCGGCGCTGCGCGCGCTCCATGAACACGATGAACGCGATGACCGCCACCGCCATCACGATCACGCCGAGGATCACGCCGGTCGACAGCGCGCCCTGGCGTCCGAGCTCGAGCGTGCCGGCGATGGCCGAAGGCAGCTGCGCCACGATTCCGGACAGGATGATCAGCGAAATGCCGTTGCCGATGCCGCGCGCGGTGATCTGCTCGCCGAGCCACATCAGGAAGATGGTCCCGCCGGTCAGCGTGATCACCGTCGAGATGCGGAAGAACCAGCCGGGATCGGCGACGACGCTGCCCGCGCCCTCGAGCCCGAGCGCGATGCCGTAGGCCTGGAACGCGGCGAGCACGACGGTGAGATACCGCGTGTATTGATTGATGACTTTGCGGCCCTGCTCGCCCTCCTTCTTGAGCTGCTCAAGGGTCGATGACACCGTCGTCATCAGCTGGAGGATGATGGATGCCGAGATGTACGGCATGATGTTCAGGGCGAAGATCGCCATCCGGTGGATGCCGCCGCCCGAGAACATGTTGAACATGCCGAGAATGCCGCCGGCCTGGCTGCGGAAGATCTGGTCCCAGGCGGAGGGATCGATGCCCGGCAGCGGAATGTAGGTTCCCAGGCGATAGACGAGCAGCGCGCCGAGCGTGAACCAGATGCGTTTCTTGAGTTCCTCGGCCTTGGCGAGCGCCGAAAAATTCAGGTTGGCCGCCAATTGTTCCGCTGCAGAGACCATGCGTCAGCTTTCCTTCTCCGCCGCGCCCTTCGCACAGGGTCGCGCGCCGCGAGGCCTATATAGGGCTCAGGCGGCGGTTTCGCCCGTCTGCGGTTTTGGCGCCAGCACCGTGACCGAGCCGCCGGCCTTTTCGACGGCCGCGACCGCGGATTTCGAAGCTCCGGCGACCGCGAAGGCAAGCTTGGCGCTGAGCTCGCCCCCGCCGAGAAGCCGCACCCCGTCCCTTGCCCGGCGCAGCACGCCCGCCTTCACCAGCGCCTCGACGTCGACCCGAGCCGCGGGATCGAGCCGGCCCGCGTCGATCGCCTGCTGGACCCGACCGAGGCTCACCTCGTTGAAGCGCTTGCGGAAAATGTTGTTGAACCCGCGCTTGGGCAGCCGCCGATGCAGCGGCATTTGCCCGCCTTCGAAGCCCTTGATGGCAACGCCGGAACGCGCCTTCTGGCCCTTGACGCCGCGCCCACCGGTCTTGCCCTTGCCGGAGCCGATGCCGCGGCCGATGCGGCGCCCGGCCTTGCGCGCGCCGGGATTGTCGCGCAGCTCGCTCAGCTTCATCGCTCCTCTCCTTCCACCCGCACCAGATGCTGGACCTTGGCGATCATGCCGCGGGTCTCCGCCGTGTCGGGCAGCTCCGATACCCGATCCATCCGGTTGAGCCCGAGCCCGATCAGGGTCTGGCGTTGGTCGTACTTGCGGCGGGAGGGGCTTCCGACCTGCCGCACCTTGATCTTCGTTCCACTGGCCATGCCGTGCTCCCGGCGCCTGCCGCGCTCGCCCTAGTCCGCCGCCGCGTCGGCACCGCCGTCCCGGCGACGCGCCTGCAGGGCCGAGACCTTCAGATTGCGCCGTGCCGCAACCGAGCGCGGGCTGTCCTGCCTCTTGAGCGCGTCGAAGGTCGCGCGCACCATGTTGTACGGATTGGAAGATCCGATCGATTTCGCCACCACGTCCTGCATCCCGAGCGTCTCGAACACCGCGCGCATCGGGCCGCCGGCGATGATGCCGGTGCCGGGCGGGGCGGCGCGCAGCAAGACCTTGCCCGCGCCGTGACGCCCGAGCACGTCGTGATGTAGGGTGCGGCCCTCGCGCAGCGGCACGCGGGTGAGGCGGCGCTTGGCCGCATCGGTCGCCTTGCGGATCGCCTCCGGCACCTCGCGCGCCTTGCCGTGGCCGTAGCCGACGCGGCCCTTCTGGTCGCCGACGACCACGAGCGCCGCAAATCCGAAGCGCCGGCCGCCCTTGACCACCTTGGCCACGCGGTTGATGTGCACGAGCTTGTCGACGAACTCGCTGTCGCGGTCTTCCCGCTCGCGTTCACGTGCCATGCTGTTTCATCCTGGTTCGGGTCCTTCGCCCGCAATCTAGATTCTAGAAGCTCAATCCGCCCTCGCGGGCGGCGTCGGCCAGCGCCTTGACGCGTCCGTGAAACAAGTACCGGCCGCGATCGAACACGACTTCCTTGATGCCCTTGGCGAGCGCGCGCTCGGCAACGAGCTTGCCCACCGCCTTGGCGGCAGCGATATCGGCTCCGGTCTTCAGCCCGTCCCGCATCGGCTTTTCCAGCGAAGATGCGGCCGCGAGCGTCTCGCCTTTGCCGTCGTCGATGACCTGCGCATAGATGTGCTTCGACGAGCGGTGGACGCAAAGCCGCACCCTCGAACCCGCCGCAAACTTGACGGCCCGTCGCACGCGCGCCTCGCGCCGGCCGACCGCCTTGCGATCCTGCGCCATCAACAGCTCCCGATCACTTCTTCTTGCCTTCCTTGCGGAAGATGTACTCGCCCGCGTATTTGACGCCCTTGCCCTTGTACGGCTCGGGCGGCCGGAACGCGCGGATCTCGGCCGCGACCTGTCCGACCTTCTGCCGGTCGATGCCGCTGACCACGATCTCGGTCGGCCGCGGCGTCACGATCGCGATGCCGTCGGGGATCGGATAGGCGACGTCGTGGCTGTAACCGAGCGAAAGCTGCAGGTTCTTGCCCTGCACCGCCGCACGATAGCCGACGCCGGTGATCTCCAATCGCTGCTCGAAGCCCTTGGTCACGCCGGCGACCAGATTGTTGACCAGGGAGCGCGACAGGCCCCACATGGCCCGTGCACGATTGGTCTCGAACCGCGGCGCCACCACGACGCCGCCGGCCTCCATTTTCGGCACGATATCGTCGTGCAGCACGACCTCGAGCGCGCCCTTCGGCCCCTTCACCTTGACCGTCTGGCCCTCGACGCTGGCGGTCACGCCTTGCGGCACCGCGACCGCCTTCTTACCGATGCGAGACATGGCTTCTCTTCGCTTTCCCGGTCAGAACACCGTGCACAGGATTTCCCCTCCGACGTTCTGATCGCGCGCCTCGTGGTCGGCCATGACGCCCTTGGGCGTCGACAGGATCGACACGCCGAGCCCGTTGTTGATGCGCGGCAGGGTCTTGACCGAGGCATAGACCCGTCGCCCCGGCTTCGACACCCGGGCGATCTCGCGGATCACCGGCTCGCCGTCGAAATATTTCAGCTCGATGTCGAACTCGGTGCGACCGTTGTCGTATTCCACCGTGGAATAGCCGCGGATGTAGCCTTCGCTCTTGAGCACGTCGAGCACGCGTGCGCGCAGCGTCGATCCGGGGGTCGACACTTTGGACTTGTTGCGCATCTGCGCGTTGCGGATGCGGGCGATCAGATCGCCGAGCGGATCGTTCAGAGCCATCGTGCGCTCCTCCTCACCAGCTCGATTTGACCAGGCCGGGGATGACGCCCTTGGCGCCGAGCTCCCGCAAGGCGATGCGGCTCATCCTGAGCTTGCGATAAAAACCGCGCGGGCGCCCGGTGATCTCGCAGCGATTGCGGATCCGCGTGCTCGAGGAATTGCGCGGCAATTGCGCCAGCTTGAGCGCGGCTGCGAAGCGCTCCTCGGTCGGCAGCGCCTTGTCGCGCGCGACCGCCTTGAGCCGGGATCGCCGGCCGGAGAATTTCTTCGCCAGCTTGCGCCGCCGCTTGTTCTTCTCGATCGAACTCTTCTTCGCCATCTAGATCTCCTGGCTTTCCGCGTTTGAGGAAAGCTTCCTCACTGCCGGAACGGGAAATTGAATGCGGCGAGCAGCGCGCGCGCCTCATCGTCGGTCGCGGCGGTGGTGCAGACGACCACGTCCATGCCCCAGATTTCCGCCGTCTTGTCGTAGTCGATCTCCGGAAAGATGATGTGCTCCTTGATGCCGATGGTGTAATTACCGCGGCCGTCGAAGCTCTTCGCATTGAGCCCGCGGAAATCGCGGACCCGCGGCAGCGCGATGTTCACCAGCCGGTCGACGAAGTCGTACATCCGGGCCTTGCGCAGCGTGACCTTGCAGCCGATCGCCTGGCCCTCGCGCACCTTGAAGGTCGCGATCGACTTGCGCGCCTTGGTGATCACCGCCTTCTGCCCGGCGATCAGCGTGAGATCGGCGGCGGCGGATTCGACCTTCTTGCGGTCGGCGACGCCCTCGCCGATGCCCATGTTGATCACCACCTTGTCGAGCCTGGGCACCTGCAAGGCATTTTCGTAGCCGAACTGCTCGACGAGCTTGCCCTTCACGACTTCGTCGTAGAGCGCCCGCATGCGCGGCCTGTAAGCAACCTCAGCCATCGATCTCTACTCCCGAACGCCTGGCGACGCGCACCTTCTTGCCGTCGGGCAGCATCTTGAATCCGACCCGGGTCGGCTTGCCGTCCTTGGGATCGGCCAGCGCCAGATTCGACAGGTGCACCGACGCCTCCTTGGAGATGATGCCGCCGTCCTGGGTGGGCGTCTGGCGCTGGTGCCGCTTGACGATGTGCACGCCGCGCACCAGCGCCCGATCCTGCTCGCGCAGAACCCGGATCACCTCGCCGCTGCGTCCCTTGTCGCGGCCGGTGAGCACGACCACCTTGTCTCCCTTGCGGATCTTTGCCGCCATCACAGCACCTCCGGGGCGAGCGAGATGATCTTCATGTGGTTCTTGGCGCGCAATTCGCGCGGCACCGGGCCGAAGATGCGGGTGCCGACCGGCTCGGCCTGGGCGTTGATCAGCACCGCGGCGTTGCGGTCGAAGCGGATCACGGAGCCGTCCGGGCGGCGGATATCCTTCGAGACCCGGACCACGACCGCCTTCATCACTTCGCCCTTCTTGACGCGCCCGCGCGGGATCGCCTCCTTGACCGAGACGACGATGACGTCGCCCACGGTGGCGTATTTGCGCTTCGAGCCGCCCAGCACCTTGATGCACATGACGCGTCGCGCGCCGGAATTGTCGGCGACGTCGAGGTTGGTCTGCATCTGAATCATGACGCGTCTCGTTCTTTCTTGCTGCGCGCGCGGCGGTTCATTTCGCCCGTTTCTCGCCCCGGGCCACCGCCCAGCGCTTGAGCCTGGATATCGGCCGGTGCTCCTCGATCCACACGATGTCGCCTACCGAGAACTCGTTCTTCTCGTCATGGGCGTGATATTTCTTGGTGCGCCGCACCGTCTTCTTGAGCAGCGGATGCGTGAAGCGGCGCTCGACGCGGACGATCACCGTCTTGTCCTGCTTGTCGCCCACCACCGTGCCCTGCAGCATGCGTTTCGGCATTCCGATCTCCTCACTTCGCCCTGGGTTCGGCGACGCGCTTCTGGCGCGCGATGGTCTGGATCCGGGCGATGTCGCGCCGCACCTGCCGCACTCGCGCCGTATTCTCGAGCTGACCGGTCGCGCGCTGGAATCGCAGGTTGAACCGCTCCTTCTTGAGCTTGACGAGCTCGTCGTTGAGCTGGTCGAGCGTCATCAATCTTGCGTCCATAGCCTTCATCCTGAGCTTTCCCTATTCGGCGATGCGCTCGACGAACCGCGTTTTGACCGAGAGCTTCGCGGCCGCGAGCGCCAAGGCCTCGCGCGCGACGTCCACCGACACGCCGTCGATCTCGAACATGATGCGCCCGGGCTTGACGCGGCACACCCACAGCTCCGGCGTGCCCTTGCCCTTGCCCATTCGCACCTCGATCGGCTTCTTCGAGACCGGCACGTCCGGGAACACCCGGATCCACACCCGGCCGGCGCGCTTCATGTGCCGCGTCATCGCGCGCCGCGCCGCCTCGATCTGCCGCGCGGTGACGCGATCCGGCTCCACGGCTTTGAGCCCGTATTGGCCGAAATTGAGCTCGGTCGCCGAGGACGCCTTGCCGTGAATGCGTCCCTTGTGCGCCTTGCGGAACTTGGTCCGGACCGGTTGCAGCATGATGTGCGTTCCGTTCGTTCAAATCTTGCGGCGGCTCACGCCGCGTCGCGCCGGGGCCGGCCCACTTCGCTCTCCGCGAGCCGCTTATCCTGCGCCATCGGATCGTGCTCCATGATCTCGCCTTTGAAGATCCACACCTTGACCCCGCAGGTGCCGTAGGTGGTGAACGCGGTGGCGATGCCGTAGTCGACGTCGGCGCGCAGCGTGTGCAGCGGCACCCGGCCCTCGCGGTACCATTCCATTCGCGCGATCTCCGCGCCGCCGAGCCGGCCCGCGCAGTTGATGCGGATGCCCTCGGCGCCCAGCCGCATGGCCGATTGCACGGCGCGTTTCATCGCCCGCCGGAACGCGACCCTGCGCTCCAGTTGCTGGGCGATGGATTCCGCGACCAGCTGCGCATCGAGCTCGGGCTTGCGGATCTCCACGATATTGATGACCACGTCGGAATCGGTCAGCTCCGCCACGCGCCGGCGCAGCTTTTCGATGTCGGCGCCCTTCTTGCCGATCACCACGCCCGGACGCGCCGAATGAATCGTCACCCGGGCCTTCTTGTGCGGACGCTCGATCACGATCTTCGACACTGCGGCCTGCTTGAGCTGCTTCATGAGATCTTCGCGGATCTTCATGTCCTCGTGCAGCAGCACGCTGTAGCCGCCCTTGCCGGCGTACCAGCGCGAATCCCACGTCCGGTTGATGCCAAGACGCAGCCCGATCGGATTTACCTTCTGACCCATTGGTCTTCTCCAGCTATGCCTCGGCTTCGACCTCACGGACCACGATGGTCAGGTTGGCGAACGGCTTGAAAATTCTGCCCATGCGGCCGCGGCCGCGCGGCGTGAAACGCTTCAGGACCAGCGCCTTGCCGACATGCGCCTCGGCGACGACGAGATCGTCGACGTCGAGATCGTGGTTGTTCTCCGCATTGGCAATCGCCGATTCCAGACACTTGCGTACGTCGCGTGCGATGCGCTTGCGCGAGAACTCGAGATCCGCGAGCGCCGCGGCCACCTTCTTGCCGCGGATCAGCGTGGCAACCAGGTTTAGCTTCTGCGGCGAGATCCGCAGCATGCGGGACACCGCCTTGGCCTCGTTCTCGCCGAGGCTGCGTGCGCGCGCGCGCTTGCTCATGATCGCATCCCCTCGCCTCAGACGCGCTTTGCCTTGCGGTCGGCCGAGTGGCCGTAGAACGTCCGCGTCGGCGCGAACTCGCCGAACTTGTGGCCGACCATCTCCTCGGTGACCAGCACCGGGATGTGCTTCTGTCCGTTGTAGACCCCGAACGTCAGGCCGACGAATTGCGGCAGAATGGTCGAGCGCCGGCTCCAGATCTTGATGATCTCGTGACGGCCCGACGAGCGCGCCGCCTCCGCCTTCTTGAGCAGGTACCCGTCCACGAAGGGACCTTTCCATACCGAACGCGCCATGACTCGTCCTCTATTTCTTCTTCTTCCGCGCGTGGCGGCTCGAAATGATGAACTTGGTGGTGGACTTGTTCCGGCGGGTCTTCTTGCCCTTGGTCGGGAACCCCCACGGCGTGACCGGATGCCGACCGCCCGAGGTGCGGCCCTCGCCGCCGCCATGGGGATGATCGATCGGGTTCATGGAGACGCCGCGGTTGTGCGGTCGCCGGCCGAGCCAGCGCGTCCGCCCCGCCTTGCCGATGCTGATGTTCATGTGGTCGGGGTTGGAGACCGCGCCGACGCTGGCCATGCAGCGGCCGTGCACGAGCCGTTGCTCGCCCGAATTGAGCCGCAGGATCATGTAGTCCTGGTCGCGCCCGACGATCTGCGCATAGGCGCCCGCGGAGCGCGCCAGCTGCCCGCCCTTGCCGATCTTGAACTCGATGTTGTGGACGATGGTGCCCATCGGCATGTTGCTCATCGGCATGGCATTGCCCGGCTTGACGTCGACATGCTCGCCGGCCACGACGGTATCGCCCTGGGCGAGCCGTTGCGGCGCCAGGATGTAGGCGAATTCGCCGTCCTGGTAGCGCACCAGCGCGATGAATGCAGTGCGGTTGGGATCGTACTCGATGCGCTCGACGCGGCCGGTCACGTCGAATTTGCGCCGCTTGAAATCGATGCGGCGGTAGGACTGCTTGTGACCGCCGCCGCGAAAGCGCACGGTGGTCCGGCCGTTGTTGTTGCGCCCGCCCGACGCGCTCTTGCCCTCGGTCAAGGCCTTGACCGGCTTGCCTCGATAGAGGCTCGAGCGGTCGACCAGGACCAGCTGGCGGTGGCTCGGGGTGACCGGCTTGTAGGTCTTGAGTGCCATGGTGCCGCGCTCCCTCAAAGCCCGGTCGTGACGTCGATCCGGTGACCCTCGGCGAGAGTCACAATCGCGTTCTTGACGTCGGACTGAACTCCCGCGTGGCCGCGCGAGCTCTTGAACTTGCCCTTCCGCACCAAGGTATTGACGCTGGTCACCTTGACGTCGAACAGCTTCTCGACCGCCTCCTTGATCTGCGGCTTGGTCGCGTTCTTCGCCACCCGGAAGATCACCTGGTTGCGCTCGGAGGCAAGCGTCGCCTTCTCGGTGATCACCGGAGCGAGGATGACGTCGTAATGACGGGGATCCACCGGGCTCATGGGAAGCGCGCCTCCAATGCCTCGAGTGCGGCTTTGGTCAGCACCAGCTTGGTGCGCCGCAGGATATCGTAGACGTTGATGCCCTGAACGGGCAGCACGTCGATGTTGGGAATGTTGCGCGCGGCGCGGCAAAAATTGTCGTCGAGCTCGGCGCCGTCGATGATGAGCGCGCTCGAGAACCCGAGCTTGCCGAAACGGGTCTGCAGCGCCTTGGTCTTTCCCGCTTCGAGGCTCGCATGCTCGATCACGACGATGTCGCCGTCCTTGGCTTTCGCCGAGAGCGCGTGCTTGAGCGCCAGCGCCCGGACTTTCTTCGGCAGATCGATGGCATGGCTGCGCACGACCGGGCCGAACGCGCGCCCGCCGCCGCGGAAGACATTGGCGCGCGCCGAACCGTGGCGCGCACTGCCGGTTCCCTTCTGGCGATAGAGCTTCTTGCCGGTCCGATTGATCTCGGACCGATTCTTCACTTTGTGCGTGCCGGCCTGGCGCTTGGCGAGCTGCCATTTGACGCAACGCTGCAGGATGTCCTGGCGCGGCTCCAGCCCGAAGATCGCGTCCTTGAGCTCGACCGAGCCCGCCGCCTTGCCGTCGAGGGTGGTTACCTTGAGCTCCATGTCACGCCCCCTCGCCGCTCGCTTCGGCCGCCGAAGCCGGCGCCGCGGCCGCGGCTTCCGCCGCAGCGAGACGGAACGCGCCGGGCTTCGGCGCTTCCTTCGGCAGGCTCTTCTTCACCGCGTCGCGCACCGTGATCCAGCCGCCCTTGGCGCCCGGAACCGCGCCCTCGACCAGGATCAGGCCGCGCTCGACGTCGGTCTGCACCACCTTGAGATTGAGCGTGGTGACCCGCTCGACGCCGAGATGGCCCGCCATCTTCTTGTTCTTGAAGGTCTTGCCAGGATCCTGACGGCCGCCGGTCGAGCCGTGCGAGCGATGCGAGATCGAGACGCCGTGCGAGGCGCGCAAGCCGGCGAAATTCCAGCGCTTCATCGCGCCGGCAAATCCCTTGCCGATCGAGGTGCCGGTCACATCGACATATTGGCCGATCACGAAATGATCGGCGGTGATCTCGGCGCCGACCGGGATCAGGCCCTCCTCGCTGACGCGGAATTCGGCGAGCTTGCGCTTGGGCTCGACCTTGGCGACCGCGAAATGCCCGCGCTCGGCCTTGCTCACGTTCTTGACCTTGCGGCCGCCGGATCCGAGCTGGAGCGCGACGTATCCGCCCTTCTCCTTGGTACGGTGCGCGACGACCTGGCAGTTCGCAAGCCTGAGCACCGTGACCGGCACGTGCTCGCCGGTCTCGGTGAACACCCGGGTCATTCCCATCTTCTGTGCGATCACTCCGGAACGCATCGGCTTCTTCCTCGGCTCGCGAATCCCGAACGGCTCAGAGCTTGATCTCGACGTCGACGCCAGCCGCGAGATCGAGCTTCATCAGCGCGTCCACGGTCTGCGGGGTCGGATCGACGATATCGAGCAGTCTCTTGTGCGTGCGCATCTCGAATTGTTCCCGGCTCTTCTTGTCGATATGCGGCGAACGATTGACCGTGAATTTCTCGATCCTGGTCGGCAGCGGAATCGGCCCCCGCACCTGCGCGCCGGTGCGTTTGGCCGTGTTGACGATCTCGCGCGTCGAGGCATCGAGAATACGATGGTCGAACGCCTTGAGCCGGATCCGGATGTTCTGGCCGTTCATGTGTTTCTAGACGATAAACGGCGGTAGACGGACGACGGATCTAACGTCGGCTCGCCTCTTCCCGTGTCTCTCGCCTCTCCTGCGTCCTGGGTTCCTGTCTGCCTCACTCGATGATCTGCGCGACGACGCCGGCGCCGACCGTGCGGCCGCCCTCGCGAATGGCAAACCGCAGCTTCTCCTCCATCGCGATCGGCACGATCAGCTCCACCGTCATCGTCACATTGTCGCCCGGCATC
>WNGE01004467.1_pt1 | contig 20347 bp, 18 predicted proteins | sample 5400651 | NCBI WGS metagenome assembly WNGE01 (sample SAMN13153370, study PRJNA577476) | soil metagenome | isolation source: 60 cm soil or saprolite under grassland replicate 2 | place: USA:California | collected 2016-06-15 | reverse complement strand
GCCGGCGTTGTTCGGGTTGCAGCTAATTACTTTTTGGCAGGCTATCGGACTGCTGGCTCTCTGCCGGATTCTGTTCGGAGGGTTTGGCCTTGGTGGCGGCGGTCATCGCAATTCGCGTCGGCGAATGGAGGGTCGAATACGCGAGAGAATTCGCGAGAGAATGGATGAGCGCTGGGAACAGATGACGCCGGAGGAACAAGAAAAATTCCGCCAAGGTATGCGCTCAGGTTGCGGCGGGCGCACCACGCCGCTGGATTCGCAGCCGAGTTCGTGATCGCAGGCAGGCTGGCCCTGGTCGAGACTCTGATTGAATCGTTCAATCAATGAACCGATGAGTCACTGAACCAATGATTGAATTCTTTTTAAGCCTACACTCGTGGTCAAAGGATACAGAACCGCGAGCGGTAGCGAGCGGGATAAAGAGTCAACTCTCACAGGAATGTCTCGCGGCTATGCCGCAGCACAGTGCGGAAAGGCTCTGCCTTTCCGGCGAGGGCTTATTAACCAAATTCGAGGCTTCGCCTCGAGCATCGGCGGCGTAGCCGCAAATCAATAAGATAAGCGCGAACGGTAAGCCAGAGGCTTACCGCACTGTGCTCCGGCAAAGCCGCACAGAGTCTGAGCTATCAGTCGACCATCCGCTTTCTGAGGCAAAGCCCTGCGAGACACTTCTAACATAATATGTATTATCAGACGCACGACATGTGGGCTCGGGCGGTTAGGTGGGACGGCCCTTCCCGGGTGCCAAGGCGGTGAAATCAACTTGAAAATACAGAGAGACGTTCCGGCGCAGCATTTTGTACCTTCTACGACGAGCCAGATCAGGTGCCAACGTAGCGCAATGCAACGCTTCGGGTGATGCTGTTAGCCAGGGGCACGTGCGAGCGAAGCGAAGGACGAGGCCCCTGGATCGATGCGTCAAAGGCCGCGAGCACTGAAAGTGCGAAATAGAAATCCTCTGAACACGCGCGCTATGTCGCTCCTTCAGAGCTCCGTTCAATTTGGTGCGGCTTCCAGGGGCGGCGTGCTTCGCTATCGCTCAGCACTTCCACCCAGCGCGGCTGCCGCGCCGGGGACCCCGGCTTGCCCCCGGGCTACCTTATTCCGCGCCGTTGGCGCTAAATCCAAAGCCCGCTGCATTAATACGCGTTGCACTTCCAAATTGAATTCGCAAATCATTAGCCTAAAGCCTGAACTTTGAAGGCAGCCACCATCTTCTCTCGTCGTAGGTTGACTCAGAGGCTCGCGTCTCCTAGAGTGCTCTGCTCTGTCTTGCGGCGAAACCGATGGCTATCAAGATCGAGAATCAGTACAACGGCAAGCTTCCCCGGAATACGTTAGCTAACGTGGAGAGCGCTTTAGCGAGTGTTCCGCGCGAGCACTTACGTGGAATCGAGCGCCTGCGTTTGGTCGATGCGATTACTGAGCCGCGCGCGCGCGTGGCGGCGAAAGGTACGGACCTGCCCGGCCTCTATCACCCGCGCCAGGGAACGCAGGGCGCGTGGTTCGAAGTTGCAATAACCCCTCTGACTTCGGCGAATAAGCCGTTCCACAAACGAATAATTCCCCGGCTCTCATTCAAGGGAAACCTCGCGGCCGTAATCTTCTCTTTAGTTGGTCAGCATTACTATCTGACGTTGCGGCATTCTGTGAAGCGCGGGGCGGTAGAACCAGCTGTGCGCGCATACGTCGAAAAACAGTTGAAAGCCTGGAACGAGCAGCAGCACAAGATTCGAGCGAAGCTCTTTAAGCCGCTGCAGCCTACTCTGGAGCGATGGAGTAAATCCCTGGCGAAACGAGCTGCGGAGGAAAAGAAGAAGAAGGGATGATTTGAAATCGCTATCGAGACCGAATCGTTACAAGGATTTGAGTTACATGGCATCGTCGATATTCTGCGCCGCGGCATTCAAAGCTTCAAATAGTTCTTCTGCACTCACGTTGGCTCTTTTGAACTTCACCTCGACTTTGAATTCCCTTTCCGGCCCTTCATAACGAAAAACGTAAGGCTCTGATGCGCCCGTGGGATCGATAAACGCTCTCCGTGCCTTACGCGCGCCGTCGCGCGTTAGACCTTGCACTGCAATCTGTTCGGCCATAGTCCGCATCGAGTCATCATCAGGCTGGCGGACGATTTGCAGGAGAAGAGATTTCGACGTGATCTCTGAAGTGCGACAAATTTCGCGTATTGATTCCGGAATGGAGGCGATCGAGAGCGCTTCGGTAACCGTGCTCCTGCTCTTCCCTACTTTTCTTGCCACATCTTCGTGCGTATAACCGAAGCGTTCGCACAACGCGCGCAACCCATCGGCCTCTTCCCATGGGGTTAAATCCTTGCGCTGCATGTTTTCGATTAGCGCAATCTCCGCGACGGCACTATCGTCAACATCCATCTCGATACACGGGACTTCTTTGAGTCCAGCTGTCCTGGCCGCGCGCCAGCGACGTTCGCCGGCAATAATCATCCAGCGTCCCAGGGTTGGCTTGACCAGCAAAGGCTCGAGCACGCCCTTCTCGCGGATCGAAGCGGTGAGTTCCGTAAGATCGCCAATGTCCGTGCGTGGCTGATCGGGATTCGGGTCCAGCTTGTCGACGGGAATTAATCGACCAACGTGACTGAGACGATCCTGCGTCAGTTCTTCGACGTAGTGCGCGTCGTGGCGCATGCTTAAACCTGTGGGCAAGCCTCTTCTAGACACGGCTTATTACCTCTTTGCAAAGTTTTTCGTACTCGACTGCGCCCGACGATTGCGGCGCGAAGGTAAAAATAGATTCTTTGTACGCGGGAGATTCTTCCAATCTTACGCTCTTAGTAATCACAGTGTCGAAAAGTTTAGGGCCAAAGACCCGGCGAATCTGCTCGTAGACTTCTCTGCCCAGGGTTGTTCGCTTGTCATGGAGCGTAACGAGCACTCCCAGTACCTCGAGATTTGGATTTGGGCGGGCTTTAACTTTTTCGATGGTTTCAAGCAGATCGTCCGTTCCTTCGAGAGCGAAATACGATGACTGAATCGGGATCAATACATGACTCGACGCAACCAAAGCATTCACCGTAATCAAACCGAGCGTTGGCGGAGTATCGATCACAATGACTTCATAGGTTTTCCTGAGCGGCTCAATACGGTCTTTCAAACGAAAGGGCGCATCAAAGTCGCCAACCAATTTCGACTCAAGCTTTGCCAGGCTAATTCTCGCGGGAACCAAATCCAGGTTTTCGATGGTCGTTTTATAGATTGGTAAGTCGCCGGGTGCCTGGCCGTCCATCATCAGCTCGTACGCTGAGCGATCGATTCCCAGAGGATCGAGAAAAGAGATAGAACTATTAGCCTGCGGATCCAAATCGAGGAGGAGGGTTTTGGTTCCACGCCTGGCAAAGGCGGCAGCGAGGTTAATCGCGGTAGTGGTTTTCCCGACACCACCTTTCTGATTAGTGATCGCGATTATCACCCTGTCGATTTGCTTGGTCAAAAAAGTCCTTCCATCAAGGTCACGTGATCACATTGGCAAATCACTGGCGTCACCGATGACATCCGGCCATTCTTCTTCGGCTCCCTCGCCTTCCGTTTCGCCTTCATCGTCGGTAGCGATCGTATTGCGTGAAGCCTGAATCACTTCAACATCGACGAAGATTGGGCAATCAGCCCGCAAAGCCAGCGCAATCGCATCAGAGGGTCGGGAGTCGAGTCGCATCGGTTCGCCGTTTTCTCCAGTCAATTCGATTACCGCATAAAAGGTATTATCGCGTAGTGACGTGACGACGACGCGATCCACTTTTAGTCCTAACTCGACGATAAGATTACGCAAGAGGTCATGCGTCATCGGTCGCGGAGGCGCTATTTTTTCGATCTCCAGCGCGATTGCATTTGCCTCGTACGCTCCCACCCAAATCGGGAGCATGGTTTCGCTGTTGACATCCTTCAGAATGATTATGGGGGTGCCACTGTTGGGGTCCATCATCAAAGCGCGAATTTTGACTTCAATTTCCATGTTCCCTGCCCCGCCTGTCCTTGATTCGTGGCCGGCTCAAGCCGCCGATAATGCCTCGCCGTAGAGGCTGTTAACCTTAGCCTCCGTCACCCGCACCCTGGCGACTTGTCCCGCGGTTACGGACCCACGCGGAAAGTTGACAACCTTATGACATGTGGAATGCCCTGTCATGTCATCATCCGACTTGGTGCTGTTTCTTTCTGCAAGCACTCTAATCTCGCGACCGACATACGCTTTGTAAATATTGCGCTGAATCCCCTGCTGCAAATTCTCCAACTCCAGAAAACGTTCGGCCTTTTGACTCCTGCTTACATTGTCATTCATTTTCGCTGCCGGCGTGCCCGGACGTTCGGAGTATTTGAAGATGTAAAGCGCGTGATAGGTCACTTGTTCGACCAGCCTCATCGTTTCGCGAAAATCAGCATCGGTCTCTCCGGGAAAGCCCACAATGATATCACTAGTGACAGCAATCCGGCGTCTGGCTTTTTTGATCGTTTCAATTCTGCGCAGATAATCGCTCGCCGTATGTCCGCGCCGCATAGCGCGCAGCACACGATCGCTGCCCGATTGCGCCGGCAGATGAACCCATTCGCAAAGGTTCTCATGATCTTCGATCGCAACAACGATATCGGGATGAAAATCTCGCGGAAACGATGTCGTAAACTTGACTCTCTCGATGCCCGTTGCTGCCGCAGCCCTCAACAAACGACAAAATGGCGTCGCGCCTTCGAAACCCTCGAGACCGGTCTCCGTTTTCGGTCGATAGCTATTCACGTTCTGTCCGATTAGGTGAATTTCGCGATATCCGTGATCATTTAACTCTCTTATCTCGGCAACGATTTCAGAAGCCGGACGACTTTTTTCGCGTCCGCGAGAATACGGCACGATGCAATAGGTGCAAAACTTATTGCAGCCTTCAATGATCGGTACGAAGGCTACATACTTCGATGTTCGAGCAGTCGCGGGCACATCCCACTTTTCACCTTCGCCACGTTCATCGAGATCGATTACGCGCTCTTCACCTGCAAGCGCGCGCCCGATAAGAACCGGGAGACGATCTGTGGCTCGGGTTCCGACAATCAGATTTACCAAGGGACTGTTGTTGAAGAGGTCGCTGCCTTCCAGTTGCGCGACGCATCCCATAACGCCAACGACGGGTTCCGACTTGAGTCTTTGACGTCGCACTTCGCCGATGCGTGTGAAGACTTTGTGCGCCGCCCGCTCACGCACTGAGCATGTATTAAAAATGACAACGTCAGCATTTTCAGACGAATTCGTAATATCAAATCCGGCAGCTCGCAAACGAACCGCCGCGCGTTCACTATCAGCAACGTTCATTTGACAGCCAAAGGTTTCGACGTAAACGGTGGTGCTCATCAGTTTCCTTGAATCTGCCGAAAGTCTAGCAGATTTCGACGTGCTGTTTCTATCGAAGAGATGTCTGATTTCTTCGTTGTCTGCTTGACGCGTTTGCAGCGCTCCGAGTAGTATCGGGCTCTCGCTCTGTAACTCCTAACTCCCGTTAAGTAACGAACGAATATTGGAGTACTCAAATGTCTTTCAACAAAATCATTCTCGTCGGTAACCTCGGCCGAGATCCCGAGTTGCGTTATACCCCGCAGGGCACGCCAGTCTGTAGCTTCAGTTTGGCGACCAATGAGCGACGTCGAGATCGGAACACAGGCGAAAACAATGACATCACTACCTGGTTCCGCGTAACCCTCTGGGGTCGCCAGGCAGAAACTGCGTCTCAATACCTAACGCGCGGCCGGCCGGTTTACATCGAAGGCCGACTTCGCATCGAGGAATGGACCGATCGCGACGGAAAGCAACGGCATACGCTCGAGGTCCACGCTACCGATATGCAATTTATCGGCGGTGGTAGAGGCGACGAAGCCGGTGCGCCTCCGGCGAAAGCCGCAGCAGCCGCAAGTGATTCCGCGCCTCCGCCCGCAGATTTGAGCGACGACGATGTTCCGTTCTAATGCGCAGGGGCGGAGCTCGTAGCCTGAGATCGAGCCGGCTTATGCCTCGCTCGTTCCCCACTTACCCATTTGGCGAAGTTTCCGATAGCGCCGCTCGAGTCGCTCTTCGACATTACTACTAGCGGATTCAGCAAGGCGAGCGCAGAGGGCCGAATCAAGTAACCGGGCGCTCTCGTCGTGCGAGGCTTGGGCTCCGCCTTCAGGTTCGGCTATCACCTGATCGACAATTCCGTTGCGATGAAGGTCTTCAGCAGTCAGCCGCAGTTCTTCGGCGGCCCGGGCAGCCTGGCTGGAATCCTTCCATAGAATCGCAGCACAACCTTCAGGCGAGATCACAGAATAGATCGCATTTTCAAGCATCAGCACTTGATCGCCGACGCCAATCGCCAGCGCGCCGCCGGATCCACCTTCACCGATTACGCTTACTATTATCGGGACAGCCAACTTAGCCATCTCGCGAAGGTTGTAAGCAATGGCTTCAGCCTGGCCACGCTCTTCTGCATCAATTCCGGGATAAGCGCCGGGAGTATCGACGAAACAAAAAATCGGTCGTTCAAACTTTTCCGCTAACTTCATCAGACGAATAGCCTTTCGATAACCTTCAGGTTTTGGCATTCCGAAATTGCGAAATTGCCGCTGCTTTGTATCACGACCTTTCTGATGGCCGACAATTGCGGCCGGCATTCCATGAAAACGCGCGAACCCGGAGACAATCGCTTTATCATCTGCGTAACGCCGATCTCCGTGGATCTCCGTGAAGTCCTCAAACAACCGCTCGACAAAGTCGAGCGTATAGGGGCGATCCGGGTGTCGAGCCAATTGAACTCGCTCGAAAGCCTTCGTCGAGCGGCTTTTGGCATTTTTGTGTTTCGCTGTCATAGGTCAAGCTACGCCCGCTATCGCGGCACGCATGCCAGTTGAAAAACCTCCCCAGGTGACTTCACAACCGAGCTCCCGCAAAGCTGTTTCGATCTCTTCGCTTCCCTGGACGTTCAACGATGGATGGACGCGCACGCGCACGAGCATACCTTCCGAAACCAGCTCAACGAAAACATCACAATCCCCTTTGCAGGTTTCGACCACGTTGCGCACCCCATCGCATATCGTTTGGAAGTTTGTCATGGATGGCAGTCGAATAATGAGTTCCCTGGCTTTTTGTTGAATCGCTTGCCCGAGTTCTCCGATCTTTTCCACGATAACAGTAATCGCACCATCTTCGGTAATTTCCGCTCGCCCGGTTATCAGGAGTGTGGCTTCTTCCTTTACCTGGTTACTATGTTTTCTAAAAGCTTCCGGCCAGACCACACACTTAACCGCTCCATCCTGGTCTTCAAGGCGAAAGATCGCGAATCGATCGCCCTTCTTAGTGGTCCGCAATTGAAGGCTGGTAACTAGGCCGGCAATAGTCGCACGCGCCCCACTTTCCTGCAGGGCCAACTCAGCAGACGACATTGCCCCGAGTTTAGTAATGACCTCAGAATGTGAGTCTAACGGGTGAGCAGTAATGTAAAACCCGAGCGCCTTTTTTTCCGCCGCCAACATTTCAGAAAGGGTCCAGGCGGAGGCGGCGGATAATTCTGCCAGAACCTCATAGTCCGACACCTCGCCACCGCGAAACAGGTCATTTTGGCCTATCGCTTTCGCGCGTCTTGCTCTCGCCGAAGAAGCGAGGGCGTTATCAATCGAGGCAAATAGTTTCGCGCGCCAACTGCTAATGGATTCGAGGTTCGCTTTCAGCGAGTCGAAGGCTCCGCTGCAAATCAAACCTTCCAGCACGCGCTTGTTAATCGAGCCATCCTCGAGCCGCTCAACAAATTCCGATAGCGACCGAAAGCGTCCTGCTTCACGAGCCTTGATTATCGCGTTAACACTTCCAAAACCAATCCCTTTGATCGCAGCCAATCCGTAACGGATGGCCGCCTGCAAAGGCGTGAAGCCCAAGTTGCTCTCGTTGACATCAGGTGGAAGGAGCGCAATTCCCTGCCCCTGCATCTCTTTCGTATAACGAAAGACTTTTCCCGTGTCTTCAATTTCATTGGAGAGAACCGCAGCGTAAAAGTGCTCGGGATAATGAGCTTTAAGGTACGCCGTTTGAAAGGCAAGATAAGCATAAGCAACGCTGTGTGCCTTTGGGAAACCGTAATCGGCGAACTGGCTCATCAGAGAAAAAATCTGCTGTGCCTTTTCGCGCTTGATGCCGCGCGCGACGGCGCCAAGAATAAATTTCTGTTCCTGCTGAGCCATCTCTTCACGGTTCTTCTTGCCCATGGCCTTTCGCAGGCTGTCTGCTTCGGCCATCGTGTATCCGGCAAGTTTCTGCGCAAGATGCATCGCTTGCTCCTGGTAGACAATCACTCCCTGTGTGCTGTCCAGAATCTCCTTCATCTCCGGCACGATGTAGCGGATGCTTTTCTTTCCGTGATGCCTTTGGATAAAGTCATCAACCATGCCGCCGTCAATTGGACCCGGCCGGTAAAGCGCGTTCAGCGCGGCCAGGTCCTCGATGTTCTTCGGCTTAAGCTTGCGACATATCTCCTGCATTCCAGAGGATTCGAACTGGAATATGGCGTCTGTCCGGCCCTCGGCAAACAGCTGCATAGTCTTTTCGTCGTTAAGCGATATCTTTTCCCAAGCCACCGCCTCATTAAGCGACCGCTTTATGCTGCTTAAACAGTCGCTTATGATCGTAAGCGTGTTAAGGGCAAGGAAGTCCATCTTCAGGACGCCCACCTTCTCGAGGTCAGACATCTCGTATTGAGTGGTAACTTCATCCTTGCCGGATACCGCGATTGGGATTAGTTCTTCCAAAGGCTCCGGGGTAATCACGACGCCGGCGGCATGCACCGATACGTGGCGCGCGCACCCTTCAAGCCTTCGGGCCAGGTCGATCAGGTCGCGCACCTGATCGCTCGTATCCATAGCCTTTCGAAGCTCAGGAGTCTGTTGAATTGCCTGTTCTATGCTTACGTTGCGTCCACGAACGGGTGGCGGAATCATTTTCGAGATGCGATCAACTTCGGCATAAGGCATATCCAGGGCACGGCCCACATCTTTTATGGCGGCGCGGGATGCAAGCGTTCCAAAAGTGACGATCTGGCAGACAGAGTCACGACCATAAAGGTCGGCGACGTGATTGATTACTTGCGACCGGCCGCGAACGCAAAAGTCGATGTCGATATCCGGCATGGAGACTCGATCAGGATTGAGGAAACGCTCGAAGAGCAGATCATATTTCAACGGATCAATGTCGGTAATTCCAAGACAGTACGCAACCAGTGACCCGGCTGAAGACCCCCGCCCGGGACCGACCGGGATACCGTTGTCTTTCGCGTAGCGTACGAAATCCCAAACCACGAGAAAGTACCCTGCGTAACCCATCCGCTTGATCACTTCCATCTCATGCCAAAGGCGCTTCTGGTACTCAGCAAGAGTATGTTTGAGTTCACCTCTCGCTTCTTCGAGGTCCCAGACTCTTTCCTTGCGGGTCTGATAACCATCTCTAACTGTCTTCTCAAAGAATTCGTTGACCGATAAGCCTATATCGGATTCAGGAATCGGGTAGTTAGGCAAGTGGTTGATGCCTTGCGGTAAACTCAAATCGCATATTTCCGCGATGTCTACTGTCCGCCGCAAGGCCTCAGGCAATTCGCTGCCGAAGATGTCCCACATCTCATCAGCCGAGCGAACGTAAAAGTTTGGCGTCCCGTAACGCAACCGATTCTGGTCGCTCACAGTTTTCCCCGACCCGATGCACAACAAGAGATCGTGAGCGCGCGCGTCATCGGGCATCAGATAGTGCGCATCATTTGTGGCGACTAGTGGGATTTCGGTCTTCCTTGATAACTCGACTAAAGGCTTACGGATGCGCGCCTGAGGCTCCAGCCCGTGTTCCTGAATTTCAAGGAAGTAATTTCCCTTGCCCAAAATATCCTGAAATTCAAGAGCCGCAGCGGCTGCGTCGTCAAAACAATCGCGCGCGAGCATCGCCGACGGAACGCCGGACATACATGCCGACAACGCGATCAAGCCCTTACTGTGCTGAGCAAGCAACTCTTTGTCGATGCGCGGCTTGTAATAGAAGCCTTCCGTGAAAGCCTTCGACGTCAGCCGCGATAGATTGCGATAGCCCTCGAAATCCTTTGCCAAAAGGATCAGGTGAAAATTAGTTTTTTCCCCCGGTCCTGCGCGCCCGGCCCGATCTTTCCTACTTCCAGCCGCAACGTAGGTTTCGCAACCAATGATCGGCTTAATACCACGAGCCTTCATCGTGTTGTAAAAGGAGATTGCACCATACATGTTGCCGTGGTCAGTCATTGCGCATGCGGTCATGCCCAATCTTTCGACCCGTTCTGCAAGTGGCTTGATTTGGATGGCGCCGTCAAGAAGACTGTAGTCGGTGTGAAGATGGAGATGTGCGAAGTTCTTGCTTTGCATGCCGTATGAAGAAATTTCTAAACCGATTGAATCAGACCTGATTCGATGTCACACTATATCACGTGGCGTTTGGGAATCAACCAAACAAGATATTGAAGTGTGCATTATTGATACCGGACTTGAGGACTTACGCCAGAAATTATTTTCACTCCCATTGCGGTAATTTCTTAATTTGCGTTTTTGTTTGCGGCTTCAGTAGTCGCTTTGCGGCTTTGCGAGAAATATTGCGCAGCGAAAAGCATTTCATGCAAAGGCGCGAACGGGGCCGAAAGGCCGTAAAGGAGAAATCAAGACACTACTCCCATTCAATAGTGCTGGGGGGTTTCGAGCTGACATCATAAACTACGCGATTTACTCCCTTCACCTCTGAAACGATACGCGTAGAGACTCGAGCCAGAAGATCGTGTGGTAAGCGTGCCCAATCTGCCGTCATCCCATCCACGCTTGTAACTGCTCGAATTGCAATTACTTGTTCATAAGTTCGTTCATCCCCCATCACACCAACCGTGGAGATAGGTAAAAGAACCGCAAACGCCTGCCAGACCGAGTTATACAACTCGGCCTGGCGCAGTTCTTCATCGAGGATTCGATCGGACGCCCTCAATAGGCGAAGTCTTTCTTCATTCACTTCGCCAAGAATCCTGACCGCGAGACCTGGGCCCGGAAATGGATGCCGATTGAGGATTTCTTCGGGCACCCCAATTTCTCTACCGATCATTCTAACTTCATCTTTGAATAGTTCCCGCAGCGGTTCGATTAATTGCAAATTCATTCGATCGGGTAATCCACCAACATTGTGGTGACTCTTGATAGTCGCTGAAGGGCCCCGCACCGACACTGATTCGATCACGTCCGGATAAAGTGTTCCCTGTACCAAAAAATCAACGCCACCAATATACTTCGCCTGTTCCTCAAAAACTTCTATAAACATAGCACCAATCCGCTTGCGCTTATCCTCTGGATCGGTCACACGGTGCAATGCCTTAAGAAACCGGTCGGTGGCATTGACGCCTCGAATATTCAATTTCATTTTCTGCTCGAGCAGTCTTTGCGTAGATTCGAATTCGCCTTCTCTTAGCACGCCGTTATTGATGAAAACACAGGTTTGTCGTTCTCCTACTGCTCTATGTACAAGCGCTGCAGCCACCGAGGAATCAACGCCTCCCGACAAACCACAAATCGCACGACCTCGTTCGCCGAGGCGAGATCGAATGCGCTCAACCTGCTCTTCCACCGCGGTCGCAGGTGTCCAGTCGCCCTTACATCCGCAAATATCAAACAGAAAATTTCGCAGTATCTGGGCGCCGAGCGGCGTGTGTGCCACTTCAGGATGAAACTGCACGCCATAAATATTGCGAGCTGCATTCTCGAACGCGTTAATAGCGTCGGCAGTCTGCGCCGTGACGCGAAACCCGTCGGGAACCGTCGTAACATGGTCGCCGTGACTCATCCAGACATCCAATTCCCTGGGCAAGCCGGCGAAGAGAACACTTGCTGAGTCAACGACTGTTAGTCGCGCGTAGCCGTACTCTCTGCTCTTCGAAGGCTGGACGTCGCCGCCAAGATTATGAGCAATCAGTTGCAGCCCGTAGCAAATGCCCAGCACCGGACACTCAACGGCGGGCAGCAATTCAGGACGTGGTCGAGGAGCGTTATTGTCATAAACGGAGGAAGGGCCGCCTGAAAGAATCAGTCCCCGAGGCTTGCGCGAATGAAGTGTCTCTGGGTCTATATTGAAAGGAAGTATTTCGCAATAAACACCGGCTTCGCGTACCCGTCGAGCAATGAGTTGGGTATACTGCGAGCCAAAGTCGAGTATGATTATCGTTTCGTGACTTGGACTCCCCAAAAAAAGAAAACCTCCATGTCAAGCTGCATGTCAAAAATTGCGGCCTGTTCTGAGACTTCGAATTATAGGTTGGCGACCAATGAACGAGCAAAGCGAGCGTGGCAGATAGAAAGCTAATTCATGAAAAGGGACCCTCTGCTCTTGCAGAGCAGGAAAATCACTCGCACGTTGAGTTGCAGCGCCTTCCTGGTGCTCCTTAGCTTGGCCGCCGTGCCAGAGCTGGAATGCCGCCAGGATGAGCACATCGCCCTCGCCCTCTCCCAGCCACTGATTGCTAAATGGCGATATGAATCGGACCGCATGTCGAATCTTACGCCCGCATCGGACGATCGAACGATATACCTTCCACTAACTTCGGGAATCCTCGTAGCGCTCGCCGCCGCCGACGGGCAATTACGCTGGAAGGCGGATGCGGGAGGAGAGTTCTCTTCAGCTCCGGTGGCCGATGAGCGAAACGTTTATGTCGCGACTGAGTATCACCAGCCCGTTGGCAATCAATCTCCGATTCATGGAACTCTGCGCGCAATCAGCAAAGAAACGGGTGTGACTCACTGGATGAGGACTCTGCCATCGCCGCTTCGCGGAGGCCTCGTCGCGACTACTACGAGATTATTCGGGGCAGCGTCTGATGGGCGCGTTTATGCATTCGACAAAGGCTCGGGTTTGACTGTCTGGATTAATCAATATGCGCAGGCCTTCTCGGGGCAGCCTGCGGTCTTTGGAGACCGACTATATATCGGAGGTGACACGGGGACTCTTTTCGCCCTGGATCAGAATACCGGAAGAACCGTTTGGCGTTATCGGACGCGAGCTGCCATTCAGGGTCCGATCGCGGTCGCAAACGGAGTGATTTACTTTGGTTCGGGCGATGGTTACGTGTACGCGTTCAACGAGTCACGGGCAAACTTGCTGTGGCGTCACCGGACCGGAGCGGCCGTGCAGGCGGTTGTAGTCGTTGACAATGGTCTACTGGCGGCCTCGCTCGACAACTTTGCTTACCTGTTGTCATTAAGAAAAGGCTCGCTAATCTGGCGTCAATTACTTCCAGGTCGAATAGCCGCGCGACCTATAACCGCCCCGGACGGTGCCCTGTTCACACCGCTTTCAACTGACAGTGCGATCGTTTTGGGCTTAAAAGACGGCAAGCCCGTGAACACTCTGCCGCTCGGCGAGGACAATAGCAGCAGCGCGGCGCCGATAGCTTTAGCTGGCCTGGTGCTCGTGCCTGTTCCTCACGGGTTGCTCGCTTTCTCGGCTCCCCAATCAAAACACTGAAACTTTCGGCGGAAATACTTGGAGTTATGGACACCGATCTAAGGTAGTTCAGTTTGTCGTTCGTGGCGTTGCTCGACAAACTAAAGGAAGCTCTGATCAAGTTCAGGTTCTGGCGAGCAATTACCGCGAAGCGGTTACTAAGCATAGCCCAGGGTTGCCGCGCTTCGCGGCTACCCTGGGAAGAAAAGTTCAAGAAGAAACGCAACCCCAACGGGGTTGTGTCGATTCGCAATAAGGGATGGTGAGCAAGATTGTCGCAACCCCGTTGGGGTTACATAGTTCATTCACACGGTTCCCAGGGTAGCCGCGAAGCGCGGCAACCCTGGGCTGTTTGCGGTAACCGCTTCGCGGTGAAAACATTATCGTAAAGACATCAAACTTAATCAGTGGTTCCTAGACTTCGTTGATCTCTGGTGATTTGTCTGACGAACGTCGAGTAAGTGAGGTCCAGCCGCGCGAAAGTAGGCCGTGAATGACATAGGCTACGACGAGGAAAAGAAGGATCCACCGGGAATACAAGTAGATCAAGCCGGCCACGGCAATCATTCCGATTGCCAGTCTTGCGCTCAATCTTCTACCGGCGCCGACCGATTTAAAGCTCGTGAATCGGAGAGTGCTAACCATCAACAAACTTAGAAGTGCCACCAGGATCATCAGGAGAATCGCCAGCATCTGAGGAGGATGCGGCGCATACTTGATGGGCGTCGGCGCAAAGTGAACGATGGCTGCGATCAAACATCCCGCAACCGGGATTGGCAAACCAACAAAGCTCTTCTTATCTACCTTTGGAGTTCCTTCCGCCAATGGACGCGGGCGCGATGCCTGGACATTGAATCTTGCCAGCCGAAAGCCACCGCAGATGACATACATGAACGACAAAAACCACGCCAACTGACGAGCATTCATCCACTCCTGCAAAGCCGTGCCGTAACCCCAGGCATACGCGAGCACAGCCGGCGCCAGACCAAACGAAACAATATCGGCTAACGAATCCAGCTGAATTCCGATCTCTGTCGTGCTCTTGGTCATACGGGCGATGCGACCGTCGAGCATATCGCAGACAAAAGCCCAGCCGATTGCCATGGCCGCGTAGTCAAAGCGCTCTGCTGCTTGCGGTACTTGCGCTCCGCCTATTCCCAACAGACGAAAGCCGCTCATCGTAGCCATGAGAGAATAGAAACCGGCGAGGATGTTCAGAGCTGTGAAGAGAGACGGTATGACGTACACGCCCTTCTTCAAGCCTTTGTGGCCGGACGGAGCAGGCGGAGCGCCAAACCGTCTACCTGGTTGCAAACGAGGTACGCTCATTTTCTAACTTTGCCGACCACAGTCACTCCCCCACGAACATGCATGCCCTCTTCCACGATCACCTCGACAGCAGGAGGCATCACCAGGTCCGTGCGCGATCCAAACCTTATCATGCCAAATCTTTCGCCGCATTCTAACCTGTCTCCCTGCTTCTTCCAACAAACGATTCGACGCGCCAGAATGCCGGCGATTTGAGTGCACTTCACGGTCAACTCATCGCCTTGAATTGTTAAGGTATTCTGCTCGTTCAACGAGCTGGCCCGCTCGCTGGTAGCCATTAAGAATTTGCCTGGTTTATAAGTGATTTCCGTTATCTCTCCGGCGATTGGCGCTCGATTCACGTGCACGTCCAGCGGCGACAAGAAAATGCTAACGAGCGATTCCGGCGAGGTAGGGCCGCTCCGTCTAACCACCGTAACACGGCCGTCGGCCGGCGCCACAACAATGCCAGGTTCAGAGGGCACGGTTCGAGAGGGATTGCGAAAGAAGAATGCCATGAATACTCCGATGATCAAGAGGCCGACAGCTACCGGCCAGTAACCGAGCAGCACAGCTACAATGGCCAGCACGATCGGTACTATTACGAATGGAATTCCGTCGCGAACCATAATCGCCTCGGTCGAAAAACAAACGGGGCCGAACAGCGAATCTGTCGTCCCCGTCTGGATTCAGAACCAACAGAGGCAAGCGGGTTCCTGCGGCCCGCTGCGCCTCTCAGTTCATCACAAGATTAATGCTCCGTGCTCGCGCTCTTTTCATGCTGGAGCATCAATGAATACATCTGATCCTTGAGTGCCAACTTTTTCTTCTTCAATGTAACTTCTTCCAACTGCTCTTCGTCGCTCGGGTATGAAAGTGCGGACAATTCGCTCAAACGCGCTTCGTAACGGCCATGCTCGCGAGCTAACTCGCGAAACTCAGGGTTGCTCGTCATCAATTCCTCTTTAAGGCTGTCCGCCTTTGACATTTCCATGTCGACTAGTCTCCTCTCGAATTGTTTGCCTGGAGTGAAAATAGATCCGGTGAGAAGTGCTCCGCGAAGCGGCTACTGGAGACGCAAAGAAACGCCGCAAAGTAAGACATTACTATTTCAAAGAAACGGACATTATCAGTGCGTCTTCCAGCGGGGCGCGATAATAACCCCGGCGACGGCCGGTCAATTCAAATCCGCAGCGACGATAAAGCGCCTGCGCCGAGTTATTTCCCGCGCGGACTTCCAGGAGCGCCAGCTTCGACTCCTTTTCCCGGCCCCAGGCCAAAGCTGACTCAAGCAAGCCGGCACCTATTCCAATTCGACGCCAGTCAGGACGAACTGCGATATTGTTAATATGAAGTTCGTCCACGATTAATCGCGCGACAATGAAGCCTGTCACCAGCTTTTCGCTTCCGTCAGATGAAATAAAGCGCTTTCGAGCCACAAGCATGATCACGTCTTCGGGTGATTGCAACTCCCTGTGATATGCGTCCCAGCCCCAGGGACTGAGGCCGCAAACTTCTTCAATCTCGACTACCTCGAGCAAATCGTGCTCGGTCATGCGGTCGATCGTTGGCCTTAAGTCAGCGCCGGTGACTGTTACTTTTGCTGCTGCCATGGTTTCGGAATCTCAGCGTCAGACGGCCTGACATAAGCCGCCCGCAGCTCGTTTGGGTCCACCAGATTTCCCTTTCGGTACTCATTTAACCCCAGCATTGCGACCGCTATGGCTAATTGTTCTGATGCCCGTACGACTGTCCAGGTGTGTTCTCGATCCGACAGGCCGTTAGCATCGTGCCCCACAAATTCCAGATCGTGCATCTTTGCCCAGGCTCGCAATTTTTCATAATGCAACTGCGCGCCCTCACCAGCCCAGATCAAGCCGGAAAGCCCGCCGTATCTCTGTAGAACCTCTTCTGGCGTTATATGCGACGCAGAGTCCAGACTTTCGATTCTGTCTTCGTGCACGGAAAACATTTGCGCGAACACTTCACCGCGTCCGGCCGGCAAAAGCGCCACCGTGTTTCTGTTCGATGCACCGGCGGCGTAAGCAATCGCGGCCAGGGTTGAGACTCCCGCACATCTTCTACCAGTGCACACCGCAAACGACTTAATAGTGGCCAGGCCGATGCGCAAGCCAGTAAAACTTCCGGGGCCCTTGGCCGCCGCAAAAAAATCGATGTCGTCCAACTTTACTCCGCCGCTCCTGAGGACTTTTTCGACATTTTCCAGCAAGTCCGTTGAATGCGAAGACGAGGCATCTCCATTCACGGTCGATAAGATTTCTTCGCCGCGCGCCAGGCTCACGCTGCCTGCCCGAGTAGCAGTCTCAATCGCCAGGATCAGTGGTGCTTCTTTTTCCGACATGCCTTCCATCCGGCTTTGGCGGTAGAGGCTCTGAGTTCTAACTTCTCTTCTTCGCGCCTTAAGTCTTTTTTGCGACTTTGCGCGAAATGGTGCCCAGCTAAAAACCTTTCACGCAAAGACGCGAAGAAGGTCGGAAGGCGCTGACAGTAGCGTTTTCCCTCATCGTGGTGATGTCCTTATGTCAGCTTTCTCTGCGTAGTCTGCGCGTTCTCTGCGTCTCGGCGGTGAGTAGATGCTGAAATACGCTCACCGCACAGACGATGAGGGCGCAGAGGAGACACAGAGAATTTCAAATTGCGCCACTACCGTCATCGTTTGACAGCTGCCACTACGGACGCGATGATGATAAACCACACATTCGTGCTCGGCGCAATCCGAGGCAGAGCTGGTTATTTCCTAAATTCAGTTTTTCTCTGCGCAGTCTCTACGAGCTCTGCGTCTCAGCCGTGAATAGATGCTGAAATACACTCCACGGGGAGACGTTGGGAGCAGAAAGAATTTCAAATTAGGCGATACCAGGCACTTATTTGAGTTCCTATGAAGATTGGAATATTAACCGGAGGCGGAGACTGTCCGGGGCTCAACGCGGCAATACGCGCAATCGTTAGATGCGCTTCGGCGGACCACGTTGAGACGCTGGGAATCAGAAACGGCTGGCTCGGATTAGTTGAAGATGACCTTGTCGAACTGACTCGCACCTCAGTTATCGGAATTCTGCCTCGTGGCGGGACGATTCTCGGCACTTCACGCTTCAATCCGACTAAGGATGCACAATGCATCGAGACTCTGAAGGACAATTGTGCGAAGCGTGAGCTGGCGGGCCTGATTGCCGTCGGCGGCGAGGGCACGCTATCGGCGGCCCGCGATCTTTGGCGCGACCATCAGATTCGAGTTGTCGGGATTCCGAAGACGATCGACAACGACATCAACGGAACTGATTTCACTTTTGGTTTCGATACAGCCGTCTCGATCGTCACGGACGCGATCGATCGTCTGCATTCAACTGCCGAGTCGCACCACCGCGTGATGGTGGTTGAAGTAATGGGCCGCCACACTGGATGGATTGCGGCCTATGGTGGCATCGCCGGCGGCGCCGACGTCGTCCTGGTGCCCGAACATCCATTCAGAATTTCTCGTGTCTGTGAGTTGTTGTCTCACCGCAAGAAGGAGGGTCGCGCGTTTTCGATTGTGGTGGTGGCGGAAGATGCCCATCCGCATGAAGACGAACCGTTTCTGACGAACGAGCAATGCGAAGTGATTTATCGCCATAATCGCCTGGGAGGAATTGGGGAAGCACTAGCGTTTGAGATCGAACACTGCACGGACATTCAGACGCGTGTAACTAAGCTCGGTTACGTGCAGCGGGGTGGCTCGCCTACGGCTTTTGATCGGATTCTGGCCACGAGATTTGGAATCAGGGCTTACGAGCTGGTTCGAGCGGAACAGTGGGGCGAGATGGTTGGCGTGCGCGGAAACAAGATCATCAGCGTGCCTCTTTCAGACGCAGTAGGCGAGCTGAAGCGCCTCGACGAAGACATTTATAAAGTGGCGGAAGTATTCTTCGGTTAGTCTCTTGCGTCCTGCCAACTGTCCACTGCCCACTGTCCACTGCCACTGCCCACTCCCTGGATGACGATCAGTTTCGATAAGAGGCGTCAGTCTGTGACGAGTCCGCAAAGCGGACGCTTGAAAAAAGCCAGCGATTCATCGCTGGGATCAAGTTGCATATCAAACTACAAAGTCCGCAAAGCGGACGACTGAAAGAGTCCTGTCAGTACCACCTGCGTAAGCGGGTGGGTCATTGAGGCAGCGGGGCAGTAGCCCGACCCTCAGGGAAGGCGTGCGTAGCGAGTTGGGGCAATAGCCCGACCGTCAGGGAGGGCGCTCGTAGCGAGACGGGGCAGTAGCCCGACCCTCAGGAAGGGCGTTGCTTGAAACCTGAAACCCACTCTCACTTTTTCAGCAACTCATTCTTATCCAGAAAGGCCAACACCGCTTCATTAAATTCTTTCGGCTTCTCCATCATTATGAAGTGGCCAACGCCATCCCACATATGAAATTCCATGTTGGGTGCAATGTCGCGATCAAGCTGCTCAATGTTGGGCGGGTAGAACGGATTCTTAGCCAGGATCGCCAGCACCGGCACATTAATTTTGTCCTGTCCCCAAATCGACGCGTCAGCCATCCCTTCCATCGCGCTCACTAAGACGTGCTGCGGCGTATTCAGAAGCGAGGCTTTGATTAGCTCCCGGGCTTCGGCCGACAGGTTCGGACTCATCATTGGGGCGAACATCTTCGTCACAGACTCTTGGTAGTTGGGGCTGCGAAAACCCGCGATCAGGCGGTCCATTATTGCCTTGTCGCCAAACGGCCGTAGCGGGCCGTCAACAATGACAATTGCCAGCGTCTTCTCCGGATACTTGCGATAGAACTGCCTGGCTATCGGCGTTCCCATGCTGTGGCCCACCAACACCGCGCGCTTTACTTTGGCATTGCGCAAGACGGCATCAACTGCTCGCGCGAAAAGATCCATGCTATACACAAGTTGTGGCTTATCGCTCTGGCCGTGCCCGGGAAGATCGATCGCGATCACGCGATTGCGCTTTGCGAAGTCAGGCACCTGGTCGCGCCAGTTATCCAGGTTGCAGGTCCAACCGTGAATCAAGACCAGCGCTTCGCTGCCTCTGCCGTAGTTCACATAATGTATGCGCGCGCCGTCGAGCGTCGTGAACCGCGACTCTCCCGTTGCGCTCTTCTCGGCCTTAATTGAATTCTTCTCAATGTTGGGTGAATTTGTAGGGGCAGGGCTTGTCCCTGCCCGTGTGTGATCTTCAAAACGGCCTGATGGTGCGACCGCCAGCGTGAAAACGAGCGCAACTGCGAAGCAGAGCAAGTGATGCAGGTGAAGTGCCCGCTTAGCTTTCAGAGCCTGTTTGACTTTCTTAGTCATAAGAATCTTCCTCTCCTCGAAGCGCAATATTTTTTTTGGAGTTCTAGCTGGCACGATCAACCAAGTCGTCGAAGACGACGATTATATCAGTAGCCCACAGCGCAAGCTGTGGGTTATGGGTTTTCTTCATCTTAAATACGGGCGCTGAACTGTCTTCAAGATTCTCTAACTCGGCCTCGGTAGCACTGATGAGTTTCATTTGCATTTCGATCTTAGTTTCT
>WNGE01007282.1_pt1 | contig 20353 bp, 19 predicted proteins | sample 5400651 | NCBI WGS metagenome assembly WNGE01 (sample SAMN13153370, study PRJNA577476) | soil metagenome | isolation source: 60 cm soil or saprolite under grassland replicate 2 | place: USA:California | collected 2016-06-15 | reverse complement strand
GCGTTTTCATAGGACCCAACATAACGGAAAGCAATTTTTAATGCATAGCCAAGATACCTCTCATACAATATCCTTTGACTTTTTGCTTCGTTGTTTGAACATCCTTTTATTATGGATAGTAATTCTTTCAAATAAAAAAAATATTGATACGGATGCTATATAGTAAAACTCTTATTGTTAGAAAAAGGTTGCTTGGGAAAAATAATTTTTTGAAAAGCAATCAGAAAATAAAATTAACCTAATTAAAAATGTTATTGCAGGCAACCTTTTAACAAAAAACTCAGTTTTATTAATAAATTTTTCCTGTTGCTTTTTGAGGGAAAAATTTATATCCCCCTGCATGAATGTATTGAAAAATTTAATTCATCAATAAAAGCAAACCTTATGAAAAAGATCATGAATCAGAAACTCCACTTTACAGAATCCTTTATTATTCTGTTTGCCCTTATGGTCGTGACTGCGGGTTGCAAAAAAAACGATATGACACCTCTTTCTATGAACGCACAAAATCAAGAGGATGCTTCTGTGTCATTAAATGGATTCCAGCAAGTTAATCTTGTTGCTAATACATCTGGCTTTGGAGCACAACACGTCAACCCCCGTCTCTTAAACGCATGGGGCATGTCTGCGGATGATGAAGGCGAAATATGGGTTTCTGCTGCAGATGCGGGGTTTAGTTTTGTTTACGATAAAACTGGGGCACATGAAATGCCGCCTGTTACTATTCCATCACATCAATCCAATGTGCGGGGTGCACCCACAGGAAATATTTATAACGAAACAAAAAATTTCGTGATCCCGGGCACTGGCGAACCTGCCGAATTCATTTTTGCAAGTGAGGATGGAACCATCTCTGCTTGGAACAGCGGCAGTTCAGCTGTAGTAGTCGCCGACAGATCCGGTCACGATGCAAGTTATAAAGGCATTGCTATAGCGAACGATGGGGGTGCCAATTTTCTTTATGCAACAAATTTTACAAAGGCTAAGATTGATGTGTTTGACAAGAAGTTCAATTATGTAACGGGCAAACATTTTAATGATCCGAATCTCCCGGCAGGCTACGCTCCCTTCAACATAAGAAACATGCATGGTATGTTATTCGTTACGTATGCGCTTCAAACTGCTGATGGAGAAGAAGACTCCACCGGTCCGGGACTCGGGTTTGTTAATATATTTAAACCGGATGGTTCACTGGTAAAACGTTTTGCTTCTCATGGCACTTTAAACGCTCCATGGGGAATTGCTGAAACACGACCCGGCTTTTTGGGTGACCACAAAGTCATTCTTATAGGCAATTTTGGAGATGGTCGCATCAATGTTTTTGATCTCAACGGAAACTTTATGGGTCAATTAAGGAATAATGCGAATCCTGTGGTTATTGACGGATTGTGGGCAATCGATAATAACATTCCGGGCACCAACGCTAAACATCTCTATTTCACTGCTGGTCCAAATGATGAGGAAGATGGTCTCTTCGGCTTCCTTCTAAAGAAATAATACAAGAACATATTTTTTCGACAGAATTTTTATTTTTTAAAATGACTCCGGCCTAAGAAGAACTTTTCATCTGAATTACTGAACGATATTTTGTATATCCTGGTTTTCAGGTTTTTAAGTTCATGGTAACTGATTCTTTAACAATTAAATAATAAAAAAATGAAAACGCTAACACTGATGCTCGTAGCAGTATTGCTTATTGCTTCATGCAGTAAAACATCTTTAAAACCATCTCGATCAAGCTTGTCGGGTAGTACAGTTTCAAATGCCGGGAGCCCGAATGGTATTGCCAGCGCAAGAGATGTTTATTACGATGGAGAGTTGGTTACTGTAAACATGGTGGAATTATCAGATGATGCAGCAGAACAACTTATTGAAAGCAACGCCAGCGTCAATAATATATATGCTTCAAATGATCTGGATGAACCACAAGATTTCAAATCTGTAATTGATGCTGTACCAACCGATGGTTTCAATCCTCTTTGGCTACAGTTTCTGATTGTATTCAATCCGGGTTTTACACCGCACCAGTTTTTTTCTGATGAAGAGGTATTGGATGCTGCATCAAGTGGCGAAATTACATTGGTGAATACCGGCGAAATTTATCGTTGCTCAGTAATTAAGTAATTGGTCCGCATTAATCATTAAGGTAAATGATACTGAGAATAATTGATGGTTTTGCTATTCGTACCTCTGCACAAAGCAATATGTAAAGGGCAGGATTCTGGCAATCGGTCTGAAGATGAGAGATCCTTTAAAAACAAAAGAGGAACTGAATATGTTTCAGTTCCTCTGTTAAACTCCGGTAAATCAAAATTTTATTGCTGTTTATAATGCGACATGTTAAGACTCGCTCAAATAACAATAAAAAGTATTACATGCACCATCTCAATAAATATTCATCACTTTCATCTTAAGAGATTTTATGTGTGCCGAAGCACAAATAAAAAAGGCCCCGGAAAAATCCGGAACCTCTAATGCACAAAACGGGAAACCTTTCGTGAAATTCTTTACCAGTTACTAAACCTGACGCCCACTGCGTAAGGATATTGTTTCAAACCACGTTCATGCAAAGTGTTGAAACTATAACTGCCATATACACGCACCGGCCCGAGACCAACTTCGCCTATATAAGCAAACCGCCACGGTTCAAGATCAAAATCACCTCTTATTTTTTGCTTCCCTCTTTCATCGCTTACCTGTTTGTTGCGGCTGCTGTAAAAATAACCTGCACTAACACCAAAACTAAAACTCAAACCCTGCCGCTTATGTGTAAAGGGACTAATGTTTATCATAAAAGGAATTGTGATGTAATCAGCTGCTAATTTATTTTTTGAGAAGTTGATGGTATCCCTGAAAATATAAGCAGAGTTCTTGTGATAAGTAATATTGGTTTGGTAACGGTAATTATACATCTCAAGCCCAAGGCCATATTTAAGATTAAGCACATGATTTGTAATGTTGAGCTTTTGCATGAACAGCCAGATATTCACGTTGGATGATTTTGCATTTTTTAAATCAAGATCACTACTCGTGAAGTGTGAACCTGCTGATGCATGTAAATAAGCATCTGCTTCCGGTGAACCATATATTGTTTTATCTCTCCAGTTAGCAAAACCAAGATCAAATATTAACCAGTTTGTGCTAACGATTGACTTATGCCTGTGATGATAAGATCCTTCCCCGCCCGAGCCAATATCAACCAAAACATGCGTGTTTGATTGATTTGAAGTATCATGAGTATTGGAAGATTTATTCTTTTTTATTATTACAAAATTCCCAACTTTTATGGTATCGGGCTCATTGGGTTTTGTTGTATCCTGTTGGGCAAATCCTGATACTACCAGCATTAATGCTGCTATCGTATAAATAACGCTCTTCATATTCTTTGATTAAAAAATTGTGTGTATTAATTCGTATTTAATTCAAAACCGGCAACCTGCAGCTTGCCTTTTTCATCAGATGAGTTTTTTGATTTTCCTGCAAACAAACCGCCTACCTTCTTCATGAGGCCGCGCACTTTATTTTTATTTACTCCCAAATTGCCAACATATAAAGTGCTTTGGTAATTATCATCATCATTTGTATTGAGTTCTTTATAAACAGCGGGTTGAATAAGATTTTTTACATCAGGATTATTTATAGCATTTACAGATTTTCTTTGTTCCAGAGGATCTTCCACTGAATTATCTTTCCCTGTATTTATATCGGCAATAACAGGCTCAACTTTTACCACTGCATTATCTTTTTTCTCAGTCGTTGTCTCATCAGGCAAAGAGATCTTTACCTCATTAGCTTTTTGTTTGATCATTAGTATTGTTTGATGGCGTTGTAACTGGTTGCACAGTTTGTTCCTGTTTTTTATTTTGTGCAGGCTTTACAGTCTGTTTCTGTGGCTGCACTGCCACTACCGTTCTGTTATTGTTATTATTGTTACTGCCATTGGGAGCAATCCACCACACCAAAGCTGCTATTCCAACCAATGCTGCTGCCGCTGCGATTTTCGTCCAGTAAGGGATAATTCTTCTTTCTTCTTTTTTGTATAAAGTTTTCTTATGCGGAAATGCTATTTTCTCCGGTGGTAATACTGTTTGCTTTAGTAAAGTAAATTCCTCCTGCAACTGCGGCTGTTGCAAAACAAATTTTTCCACTGCATCTTTTCCACTTTCATTTAGTTCATTATCCAGGTACAGTAAAAAGAATTCTTCATAGTTGTCAATCCCAATACTCTCTTTTATTTTAAGCAAATCAGTTTTATGCGCAAACATAATTTCTTCATCTGCTGTAAGCTTTGTGTGCTGCAGCATTTCAAACTCCTTCTTCAAATCGGGATTCTGTTGAACAAACAACTCTACTGCTGCACATTGCTGAGCGGTTAACTCATTATCAATGTACATCAGAAAGAATTCTTCGTAATTATGTCTGTTAATCATGATCACCTCATTTTCAGTTTCCAATTTTCAGTTTGTCCGCAAGACTCTGCGAGCAGTTTTCAATTCGTAGTGTTACTGCCAACTGCATACTGCCTACTATATTACATAACGTTTTCAGGGCTTACCAAATAATTTCTCAATGCAAGCCTTGCACGGTGCAGGTACACTTTCACCTGCGTCTCATTCAAACCTGTTATATGTCCAATTTCTTCATAGCTGTATCCTTCATAATCTTTAAGCATTACTAAACTTTTTTGTACTTCATTCAGCCGGTTCAATGCCTCCTGCAAAGCTTTTTTTATATTATGAGCGGGCTGATGATGCACTTTTGTCTCAGCATGAAATTCATCTTTCAGTTGAATGCGTTTAACCTTTCTCAAATGATCAATCATCTGGTTATATGCCACCGTAAACAAATATGATTTGCTCTTACTGTTTTCCACCATATCCTTATTCCGCCATAATTTTTCAAATGCGCTCTGTACAACGTCTTTCGCATCCTCTTCATGCCGCAAATTTTTTACGATGAAGCGAAAAACATTATCCGCATATTGAGTTACACATTCATTGTATTCCCGTTCTGTCATAAACAGTGTTTCTTTATCCGTGCATTAAAAGTACACCTGTTATACGTAATAACGTTTTGAATGTTACAGTGCAGTATAAAATTTTTTTTTGTGACAGGCTTTAGAATGCTGTGGCGTCGCTTCTTGTGCCTGCCCCGACACTTCGTAGGTCACTCTCTTCTTTAAGTCTGTCCCCTATGAAGCAATGCAATTTTCAAAGGTTTCAGTGAATAGCAGATAAAGTTTTGTGTAGAGAAATGCTTGTTTATAAAATAAAAAAAATATATTTATTGCCTAATCATTCTCTATTAAACTCTAAGCCATGAAACTTCGCATTAAAGACAACCAAACCACTCTTTTAATCATTGGGATTTACCAAATAGTTGGAGGTATTTTAGGACTTGGCTTAGTCGCCACAATATTAATGAGGATGGGAAATGTTAATGGACCGGTTTTATTAATTTTTCTTATAGCTATTGGATTATATTATTTATCTCTTAAATCAGGTATATTGATTATACAAAATCAATCACAAAAAAAGGGAATAATATTTTCGATGGTTAATCAGATTGTTCAGTTTATTTCATTTGCTGTCGGTGGAAATAAATACGATTATGTTTCAGGGATAAAGGGACGCATTGGATTTGATTTTACAAGTGGTTTTGATTTTAAATTCGATCTCGGCCTTACCTCTACTTTCAATTTTTCTATTAATGCAGATGATGCAGAATATTTTCTGTACGTGAATGTTTTTGCCATTCTTGTATTCATTGTATTAATTGACATTCTTAAAGAAAAAAGGAATGAAAAAATATAAACAAAATAATTTCAGATAGCGGAATTTTAGAAACAGAACCAATTACCTCCGCAACACATGATTTAGAATCAACTTAATCCAAAAAATAAATATTTCTTTTCTTCATTAATTCTGTAGTACAAGATCCCCATACGCTCGGGAACAAAACTCGTATTCTATGGGTTCAAAAAAACTTCCAGTGAATCCTACTTACCACAGGACAAGACACTTGTAACTGGAACTACAAACTGTAAACTACAAACTCTCTTATATCTTTGTCCCCATAAATTGCCTCCTATGAATGAAAAATTTGTTGACCGCATTCAGCAGGAATTACAGGAAATTGAAACTGCCGGATTATTCAAAAAAGAAAGAATCATTACAAGTGAACAGGCTGCTGAAATAATTGTAAACGGCAAAATAGTTTTGAATTTTTGTGCGAATAATTATCTTGGATTGTCCTCCCATCCAAAAGTTATCGAGGCTGCACACAAAGCTATTGAAACACATGGTTATGGTATGAGCAGTGTTCGTTTTATTTGCGGCACACAAGATATTCATAAAGAGCTTGAGCAAAAGATTGCAACATTTTTAGGGACAGAAGATACCATTTTATATTGCGCCGCTTTTGATGCAAATGGTGGTGTATTTGAGCCATTATTTAGTGAGCAGGATGCAATTATTTCGGATGCATTGAATCATGCATCTATCATTGATGGCGTTCGTTTATGCAAGGCACAACGCTTCAGGTATGAACATAATAATATGGATGATCTTGAAGCAAAGCTGAAAGACAGTCAGCATTTAAGAAGCCGTATTATTGTTACAGATGGTTCATTTAGTATGGATGGAACAATTGCGCAATTAGATAAAATATGTGGGCTTGCAGACCAATATGATGCGACTGTGATGGTTGATGATAGCCATTCATCAGGCTTTCTTGGAAAAACAGGTCGTGGCACACATGAGTATCGTGGTGTAATGGGGAGAATTGATATTATTACCGGCACGCTGGGCAAAGCATTGGGTGGCGCAAACGGTGGCTTCACAAGCGGCAGAAAAGAGATAGTTGAAATGTTGCGCCAGCGTTCAAGGCCATATTTATTTTCCAATACACTTGCTCCGGCAATTGTAGGTGCTTCCATTGCTGTGTTTGATATGCTTACCGAAACAACAGAGCTGCGTGATAAACTGGAATACAACACAAAATATTTCCGTACCAAAATGACTGAAGCAGGCTTTGATATAAAGCCCGGCGATCATCCTATTGTTCCCATTATGTTATATGATGCAGTGACAGCACAAAACTTTGCAGCAAAATTACTGGATGAAGGCATTTACGTGATTGGTTTCTTTTATCCTGTTGTACCGAAGGGTTTGGCAAGAGTACGCGTACAATTAAGTGCTGCACATGAGCAACATCATTTGGATAAAGCTATTGAAGCATTTACAAAAGTGGGTAAAGAACTCAAAGTATTAGAAAGTACGAGCTGAAACTCTTTGAAATTTCCAAAATTTATTCGCCGCATTATTTTGTCGTCTCAAGCGACAGAATTATAAGTTTCTCAAAGCCCGATAAGGAAGTTATGTAAAATAAAAAGGTTGATAATTGGTATCAACCCTTTTTATAAATAAATAGTTTTTGGTTTGGCCTTATTAGTTTCTTTTAACTTTAAAAGAACCTTCTGTGAGTGCAACTGTTTGACTACCGATAGATGTTGCTTTTCCCGAAAATATTCCTGCTACGTAAGTATCAGTAATTTCAGTAAGCGTAATTTTTACATCTGGTGATATAGCAAAGCCTGAAGAAAACTGGTTATTATTGTTATCATAATAACTTACTATTCCCTGTTCAGTACCGCCTACTATGTCATCAGAATACTCTTTATTTATAGCTATGGGAGAATCATCAGTAATTACAGCTGATAAAATATTCACAGGCGAATTAAGAGCCTGCTGCCCCTGAATAACGCATAGGTTAAAGGAAGTACCCGGCAATGTTGTAAAAGTTGCATTTGTAAAACCAGAAAATTGAACTTCAGCGCCATCTACTTTTGCTTTTATAAAGAAGCTGGCATCATCACCACCGCCTGAATCTTTTTGACAAGATGTAAATAATTGTGCAGTAACTGTAACAGCAACAAGAAATCGTAAAGGATTGAAAAAACTTTTTTGTCATAAAGGATTTATTTGGTTGAGACCGCGAGATAATATTTTGGTATTACAAACATTCAGAGCACACCTTAGCTTTGCATTAAATTTTTTTTATTGAAAATTTAAAGTGCTTCTCAAATGGCAAATTATTAATTCAATATGTTTTGCAACATTTTATTTTTTAAGACTGCAATAGCTTTGCGCAAATTTTTGTATTAAAATCAAATAAGACACAATGCACAAAATCCTGTCAACAAAAACTTTTACATTCTACATTCTATATTTTATATTTTATATTTTATTTATAGCCTGTTCTCAAAATAATGTTACCAGATTCACTATTTATAATTTGTCGCGTTATAAAGACTCCGCTTACCTTCCAGCCTCTACATTTAAAATTGTGAATTCACTGATTGGCATTCAAACCGGTGTTATTACAAATGAAAAAATGGTAATTCCATGGGATGGTGTTATCAGAAAATTTCCTAATGGTGATACAGCAAAAGCGTGGAATAAAGACCTTTCAATGGAAGAGGCTTTCAAAGTTTCTGCAGTTCCCTATTATCAGGAAATGGCAAGACGAATTGGAAAAGACACGATGCAGCATTGGCTGGATACATTGGGTTATGGTTCAAAATATGGAAAAGCTGTGATAAAAAAGATTGATACATTTTGGCTTGATAATTCAATAAAAATTACACCTGATGAACAACTGGGATTAGTAAAGAAACTTTATTTTAAACAATTGCCATTTCAAGGTCGTCCACAGGACATTGTAAAGAAAGTAATGCTTCAGGAGAGCAATGCCAATTATAAACTCAGCTACAAAACTGGCTGGGGCTTTAAAGAAAATGGCAATGCACTTGGCTGGATTACTGGCTGGATTGAAGAAAATCAACATCCTTATTTTTTTGTATTGAATGTGGAAGGCCCGCATGATACTGATATGCTGACCGTTCGTATGAATATTTTAAAAGGCATTTTAAAACAAATGGGATTTTTTGAAGGAAAGAAATAACCAGGAAGCCACAAGAAACAAGGCACAAGCGCTGCAAATTCTTGAACCTTATACCTTAATTATTTGCTTTTCATTTTGGCTTGATGCTTGTAGCTTGCAAAATAAATAACTAATTATTTTTTTGGATCCAACTGTAATGCATATGGCATCTTTGTTGTGTCGCACACTTTTACATTCTGTTCTTTATTGAACAATATATTGAGTATAATCATGCTTTCATTTGAACATAAAGAATTTCTGTTGGGCCTTCTTGCTTTATTACCATTGATAATAATTTTTATTCTTGTATTAAAATGGAAGCAGAAAGTAAAGAAAGCTTTGGGAGATGAATACCTTATCAATCAGCTTACAAAAAATTATTCAGCACGTTTATATACGATTAAGTTTATTATAGTTGCAGTCGCACTTATCTTATGTATTCTTGCAACTGCCAATTTGCGTAAACCGCTTTCCGGCGGTAAAGAACCGACAGCAGGAATTGATGTGATGATTGCACTGGATGTAAGCAAAAGCATGCTCAGCAGTGATATTAAACCCTCACGACTTGAAAGAGCAAAACAATTGGTGAGTATACTGATAGACAAGTTAGAAAACAATCGTTTGGGATTAATAATTTTTGCAGGGAGGGCTTATCTTCAAATGCCGTTAACACCCGATTTAACGGAAGCAAAAATGTTTCTCTCAAACGCTTCAACAGATGCCGTGCCGATGCAGGGAACCAATATAAGTGAAGCCCTGCAATTATGTGATAACTCACTCAACACAAAAGAAAAAAAACATAAGGCAGTTGTATTAATAACTGATGGTGAAGATCATGACCCTGACGCAGATAAAACAGCACGGGAATTATCTGACAATGGCGTGGTAGTTTATACCATTGGTATTGGAACCGCAGAAGGCTCTCCGATTATAGAACCCGGTGCCGGTAGTTTTAAAACGGATATGAATGGAAGAACAGTTATTAGTAAATTAAATGAAGCTGAACTAAAAATTATCGCATCAAGAACAGATGGCAGCTATTATCATATGGAGAATGCATTATCTACCGCAAATACAGTGGCAGATGCATTAAACAATATGGAGAAGAAATTTATTGCAGGAGGCGGTGAAAAAGAATATCTCTCTTTGTCACCATTTTTTATAGGTCTTGCTGTACTGTTTTTAATCATTGAAATTTTTACACCGGAGATAGTGAAACCGAAGAGAAAAAAGATATTGAAAGCAGAAGAAAGCTTGAACACTTGAGGGTTCGAAAACGTTTTTATGTTTGAGGGTTTGAAGGTTTGAGAGTTCAGGCGTTAAAAAATGAAATTGATATTATTTTTCTTTTCAACTTTCAAACAATCAAACTTTGAAACATTCGAACTTGCTAACCAAAGTTTAAAACCTGACCAAAAAATAATAATTGATAATCAAAAAAAAAAAATTGAAATTCTTTTTAACGATATTATCCCTTTTTCTTTTTTATACATTGCAGGCGCAAAATATAAACAGGATAATAAGCGATGGTAATGACGCTTATAAAAAAGGGGCGTATAAAGATGCCGCAAAGTTGTATAAAAAAGCATTGGGAAAAGATGAAAAAAATATCGTGGCAAAATTTAATCTCGGCAACGCTTTGCAAAAACAAAATGATGCAGTGAATGCAGAGAAATATTATAATGAAGTAGTTTCCTCTGCAAATGATGCATCTTTGAAAGCAAAAGCATTTTATAATAAAGGAGTGGCAGAGGTGCAGCAACAAAAGCTACCTGATGCCATAGAATCATTTGAGCAGGCATTGAAATTGACACCGGATGATAATGATACAAGAGAAAATTTGCAGAAAGCAATTAATGACTTAAAAAAACAGCAGCAAAGTTTATCGCAGCAACATCCAAAAAATCAAAAGAAGCAACGCCAGGAAAAGCAGAAAAATAAATTAACCAACCAGGAAATGATGGAGCAAAAGTTTAGTGAACTCCGCGATAAAGAAAAACAATTACAAAAGGCACTGCAAAGAAAACCCAATGCTGCACAACCTGAAAAAGATTGGTAAATCATTAAAATATTCTACCTCATTTAATTGCTAATTTTGCACCGCTGACTTGCAATTGCCAGTTGCACATTAGCAGATTCTCGAATTAGCACATAACATTATGCAGTTATATTGTAATTCACTTACTCGATACAGCCGTTTAAAAACACGTGAGGTAAAGATTGGAGACTTGCTGCTGGGCAATTTTCATCCTATCCGTTTGCAAACAATGACAACGCCGGATACTATGGATACCATTGCTACAGTGGAGCAAACGATACGTTGTATTGAAGCGGGTGCAGAACTGGTACGCATTACAGCACCGAGTAAAAAAGAAGCGGAGAATCTACGCAATATAAAAAATGAATTACGCAAAAGAGGTTATACCACACCGCTTGTTGCTGATATTCATTTTACACCTAACGCAGCGGAGATTGCAGCACGCATTGTAGAAAAAGTGAGAGTGAATCCCGGCAATTATGTTGATAAGAAAAAATTTGAACTGATAGAATATACCGATGCAGATTATGCAGAAGAGATTGAAAGAATCCGTGAACGGTTTACGCCATTGATAAAAATTTGTAAAGAGTATGGAACAGCAATGCGCATTGGAACGAATCATGGCAGTTTAAGTGACCGCATCATGAGCCGTTATGGTGATACGCCAACGGGCATGGTAGAAAGTGCAATGGAATTTTTGCGCATTGCAAGAGATGAAAATTATCACGAGATAGTACTAAGCATGAAAGCGAGTAATCCACAGGTAATGGTGCAGGCTTACCGTTTACTCATTCAGCAGATGGATGCTGAGTTTGGTGAATGTTATCCTTTACATCTTGGTGTTACAGAAGCAGGTGATGGTGAAGATGGCAGAGTGAAAAGTGCAGCAGGAACTGGCACTTTGCTGGAAGATGGTATTGGTGATACTGTTCGTGTTAGTTTAACAGAAGATCCCGAATTTGAAATTCCTGTTTGCAGAGACCTTGTTAAACGTTATGAAAATGCAAATCAAAAAATTGAAAATAATATTCCCCCTTTAGGCGGTCAGGGGGCTAAAATTCCTTATTCACCATTCAGTTACTCACGGAGAGAAACTTTTTCAGTTGATAATATTGGTGGTCATCATGTACCTGTTGCAATTGCTGATTTAAGTAAGATAGAAAATATCACACTACAACATTTAGAGAGTGTTGGCTATAAATATGACAAGGCAAGAGATAAATGGAATATCAGTGATGCGGCGGCAGATTATATTTTCACTGGTCATCAAATAATAGACTTTTCATTACCCGGAACCTTAAAAGTAATTATGTACCCGGCAGCATGGCAAGAGGTAATTGCCTCTTCTCTTGAAGACAATCTGCAGGAGGCTAAGTATTTCCCAATCTTTGATGCAGGTGGTTATGTAAACAGTGAATTAAAAAGTGATGCAATAAATTTTGTAATGATAGATTGTTTTAATGATGAAACTTCTATCAATGATTTTACCTATCTCGACGAATTGGCAAATGATAAAACTGTTGTTCTTTGTTTAAGCAGTATGAATAAACATGCGATGCCTGCTGTAAGAAGAATGTTTATTGAATTAATGAACAGAAATATTTACAACCCTGCAATTATTATTTGCGACAGTTACTGGCAAACAGCAGATGAACATTTAATACATTATGCAACCGAATGTGGTGCGCTTTTGCTTGACGGCTTTGGCGATGGCATTTGTCTTGGAGTGATAAGTAAAAGTTATAAGCAATCAGCAATGAGCAATGAGCAAAATATAAATTCTGCCGGCAGAAATTATCTTAGCAATTCAACAATTGAGCAATTTATCAATTCGACAGCATTTTCTATTTTGCAGGCAACACGTACAAGAATTTCTAAAACAGAATATATCTCCTGTCCGTCCTGTGGAAGAACTTTATTTGATCTGCAGGAGACCACTGCAAAGATTCGCAGTGTAACCAATCATCTTAAAGGTGTTAAGATAGCTATTATGGGTTGCATTGTAAATGGACCGGGTGAAATGGCAGATGCAGATTTTGGTTATGTGGGCAGTGGTGTTGGCAAGATTACTTTGTACAAAGGCAAAGATGTTGTAAAACGAAATGTTGATAGTGCAATAGCCGTTGATGAATTAATTAATCTGTTGAAGGAAAATGATGCATGGGTAGAACCGGAGGAACAAGTACGAAGTTTGAAGTACGAAGTTTGAAGTGCCTTCTTGTTCTGAAGTGCTGAGTAATATTGTATATAATTAAAAAACCAGGTTGTAGTTAAGGCAAACCAGGTTTTCTTTTAGAAATTATTGTGGCATTAAATTATGCTCATCTCTTATCGTTGCAATTTTATAAAACTGTGCTGATATAGTGATGAATGTTCACTTGCTAGTAACTTACTTATAAACTTTAGCATTTTCCAGCGGAAATATATTAATCCCGATAGCTTCCCAATAATGGCACCTAAAAGGGTAGATACGGCAAGCCAAATCAATTCATCAGTACCGAAAGAAGAAAATGTTCCTCCTGTAAAGAAATAATAAGCCATATAGAAGGTAAAAGCCATACTCATCATCAAATTTCCTGTGCTGCAGCCACATTTTCTGCTGTACTTATTTATGATACTGCTGAGGCGATTATTTTCATCAGCACCGAGTTCCGGTATTTGCAGCCTGTACTTTTCGCCTTTGTGGTAAACATCAAATTTGCGGAGATGGTGGTGAAGCTCGTTTAACTCAGTATAAGTTTTAATTACTTTCATAAAGCAAGATTAAGGTGTTAGGGTATTAATAAATTATATTTTGATTTTTTATTCATTTTACTTTCTTTAATACAGATACAGACATCATGCCAGATACATCACGGTAATCCACAATTTGTACATCACCCGGATAATTGAAACGATAATTTTTTCTGGTGATATTTCCTGTAACAGTTAAAGCTGTTTTACCTGTATATTCAAAATTTGTATTACCGGCATCAGATGCAGGCATATGCGAACCAATATTTGAAACCGATGCATTAGGTCGTTGTAAATTTTCATTTCTTTTTTTACCACAGTTGCACATAGTTTTAATATTTAATAGTTGAAGTTAAAGTGTATGATTAACACGTTGTGTCTTTCATTTTACTTTTAAATGCCTTTTAATTCATTTTTCACCGGTTACTAATTTTAGGTTCGCTCCCGATGGCTATAGGGATTCCAGTTAGCAGTCTTCTACTTGCTAATTGCCATTCAACCAATTTCCAATTCCATTTTGCTACTGCACTTGTTAAAGTACAACGAGTGCGACGCAACGGAAGCTTAATATTTATTCTTCAGCTGGGTTCATAAAAAAAATTATAAAACTAATCTTCATGATACTCGGGTTTATTCTGTACATCATTTTTTGCAGTAGCTTGTTCCAATAAACATGTTGCTCCTGATAATGCAAGCCACACCAATATTTTTTCTTTCCAATCTTGTCCCAACCAAATTCCAAAAGGCAATGCAATCCAGATGCTGAGACAATAAAAGCAGTCAAGCAGGCTTCCGAAGAAACCTGCCCCTGCCTTTTGCCGCATGAGAAAAATAATATTGAAAGGGCCGTCTTCTTTACCAAGCAAATGAGTGATGCGCCAAACGGCTAACGCAGTTATTACAAAATAGAAGACGGTCATTTTTAGTTTGTTTGAACTATGGTTCCAAAGCAAATGCCGCAACTTTTGGATATGGAGGAGCATCTTTCCCGGCAAGCCTGTAAGTACCATCGGTCGCCATTGCAGCAACATACAGCGTTTCAGCAAATGCTGCTTTACCGGTTCCATCATTATAACATGTACCCAACAATTGTGCTGGTGTAAAATGTTTATGATAAATACCACTGCTTAATGTATAACCAAATGCACTATCAATCACCATTCCGTTTGCATCGGTAAGTGCAGACATCACAGGATCATTACAAGTGCCGCGTTGAACAGCAAACGAAAATACTGCAAAATTGTTTGGATGTGTTGCAAGGAATGTAAGTTCAAGATCTGCCTCTGCACCACCTGGTTTATAATTTACAAATCCGCAGCAATCTGTTGATGCAGGAACACCATTTACATTTACAGTAAAAATGTCCTCACTGCACTGCGCATTATCAATACGCATCAGCATATTGAAAGCGTTTGCTGTAGTTAGCGTTGGGTTTTCTAACAATTCGTCTGGTGCATTAACACTAAAGTTCGCATTGTTATAATCCGGAGCTTTGAAAGTAGCCTTTGGGATGTTGGTTAAAAGATTTCCTGCCTGGTCGAATACCTCAAGCTTAAACTCATACAAACCATCGCCACCGTTCATATTGCCTCTCTTGAGATCGGCAGAATTGAAACTTATGGTATTCATGTTGTAGGTTTGTTCGTGCCACAACGGATCAGTTTCAGGAACACTGAATGGCGCCATGTTTGGTTGTACCGGCGGAATGATATATAAGTTATCATTTGTGCCAACGGTAAATGGCCCAAGCTTTACACTATTTGCTCCGAATTGTTCATCACCATTAGAATCAATGTAGGTGTATTCGTATCCTTTATTTACAACACCACCTATCGGCTCCAATGCTTTGTAACTATCTGCAACGGGATTTAACTGAGCATCGCGAACCTGTTTATAACTCCAGCGGTAATAATAAATACCTGCATTGGGAAGATCACTGCCAAAGCCCATGTACAAGGAAGGACTTCCGCCAAATGGGCGTTTATAATCTCCAATTGCGGTAGGTAAAAACCAGGGATCATAAATGGCTGCAGCATCTGTAAGACCTATACGGTTATAAGGCACAGTTTGCAGCGGAGGTGCTTGCAAAATATTTTGTTGATTGATGTGTGAAACACTGGTGTTGCCAACACTTCTTATCCAAACCAATTCACCGGGTATAGGACAATTGCAGCAGCAATCACCGGGCACACGCGGATCAGTTACATGTATGTTGATGTCTGTGCCGCATCCATAATCCCACCATACATTACAAGGGATAGGAGGATTATAAACGGTTGTCCATGCGCCATTGATAAAATATTCAACCCAGATGTAGATATCGGGTCTGTCGCCAAAACACCAGTAAGAAACATTGGTATCATAGCGACCGTTTGCATCTGTATAAACAACTGCTAATTCCCTGCAACGATAGAAATAAGGCCACCACCATGGCCACAAACAAAACCACGGATGAAATATTTCATAGTTCTTTGCAATGGTATCGCGTATAAGATTCAAATTGCCTGATTGAAGATTTTGTTTTACTTCAAGACTCAGCTCAGGAAATTTAGAAGTGACTTCTAATTGTTTTTCTTCAACAGAAGTAGTCTTGAAAATATTTGTTTGTTGCCTTGTTGCTACCTGCACATTCTCTTCAAAAAAGGGAGTTGGGTCGGGAATAGGTATAGGGTGTTTAATTACCTCTTCCGGTTTTAAAATAGCATCCGGAATTTTTGCGATAATAAAATCGGGTATCTTATATATCCAGTACCAGATAGAATCAATTTCGCAAATATGTACTCTTGCATTACAAACAGGGCGGTCTTCCCAGCCAAATCCCACATGAAACCATTTGGATACTTTACCCGTTACACGGCAATTGCAAAAGGGCCAGAACTGCGAAATATAAGAAGGCACAGGAAGTATTTCAAAATTGCCTTCACGTGTTGCGGACTGCAGAATGGGCTCGTAGGGTTTATAACTTTCCAGTGCCTCAATACTGGTAACTTTTTCAATGCTTTTATCCATAGCAGGCGCAATGAATAAACGCAGTTCACGGGTTTCAATTCCCGGGTTTTTAAATGTCAGTACACTTTCGCGCACATACTGCCATTCCAGCAATAGACCGTAACAGTTAAAGAGGAAACCGGCAAGTGTTATTTCCTCTTTGGGTGGCTGTTCGTAACGCACGGAAAAAACAAGTTGATCAGAATACTCAGAATTCTTTTTCATTAGATAGCTTTTAAAATGTTAGTGGTTTGCCTACTCTTTGTTTCCCTTTTCGGCTTGCGGGATGCTTACTCTGTTCAGGATTTTCAGCTTGTTCCTTTTGGTGCTGTTGATCTATGCAACGTGGTGTTTTAAAAAACGGGATAACATACTTACGGGTATGCTATCCCTGAGTTCCAGGCCCCAGGGTGAGCTTTTGTTTCTCATATATCAGCTTTTAATAAGGTTTCAAGGTTAGCAACGCTCCGTTTTTGAATCGAGCTGCAAGATAGAACGGTTGTTAGTTTAAAGTCAAGGTGATATGTCACGGAAGCGATGGTGATTTTCCACTGCAATAAAAAGTTTTTTCACTTCGGTAAAAAAATATTTTGCAGCTTGATATTTAATTACGCAGCATTATGAGTGGTAAGCATAAATGTCCTGAGTTCTGTGTTCTATGTTCTGAATTTTTGCATGCTTAAAATATTTTATGCCTAGATTAACTTGAAAATCGAATGTTGAATATTGATTATTGAATACCGATTATTTGATATGATTGACCATTCGCTATTCAACACGTACCTTCGCACTCCTTTAGAATCAGAAAATATGCAAATAGATTTTTTAGTAATCGGGTCAGGTATTGCAGGCCTTACCTATGCATTGAAAATAGCAAATCAGTTTCCTGAAAAAAAAGTTATCGTCATTACCAAAACACAGGCCGATGAAACAAATACCAAATATGCGCAAGGTGGTGTTGCCGGCGTTTTGGATGAAGAGAAAGATAGTTTTGAAAAACATATTGAAGACACACTGATTGCAGGAGATGGCTTGTGCAATGAACATATTGTAGAGATTGTTGTAAAAGAAGGACCTGAACGTATAAAAGAAATTATTGAATACGGAGCCCGTTTTGATAAGGACGAATCAGGTGAATATGCACTCGGAAGAGAAGGTGGCCACAGTGAACACCGCATACTGCACCATAAAGATATTACCGGTAAAGAAATGGAAAGAGCCTTGCTTGAGCAGGTAAGGCAACATAGGAATATTGAACTGATCAATTATTATTTTGTTGTTGATATCATTACGCAACATCATCTCGGTAATCTTGTAACCAAAGCAACTCCTGACATCACTTGTTATGGTGTATATGTATTAAATCTTCACAATAATAAAATTGAAAAAATTATTTCGACAATAACCATGCTTGCAACAGGCGGTTGCGGACAAGCTTATCGAACAACCACTAATCCAAAGATTGCAACAGGCGATGGTGTTGCGATGGTATATCGTGCAAAAGGAAGAATTGAAAACATGGAGTTCATACAGTTTCATCCGACGGCATTATATGAGCCGGGTGTATCACCATCATTTTTAATTACGGAAGCTGTGCGTGGCGATGGTGGAATTCTTCGTAATAAAGATGGCGAAGCTTTTATGGAAAGATATGATGCAAGAAAAGATCTTGCCCCGCGTGATATAGTTGCCAGAGCTATAGATAATGAAATGAAACGTGCGGGTACAGAACATGTATGGCTTGATTGCAGGCATATGGACAAGGAAAAATTTATTCATCACTTTCCCAACATTTATCGAAAATGTAAAAGCATCGGCATTGATGTAATGCAGCAAATGATACCGGTTGCACCTGCAGCACATTATAGTTGTGGCGGTATTAAAACAGATGAATGGGGCAAACCATCTGTCATGAATTTATATGCATGTGGTGAATGCGCAAGCACAGGCTTACATGGTGCGAACCGCCTTGCAAGCAACAGCTTACTCGAAGCAATGGTTTTTGGGCACAGAGCATATGTGGATAGTGTGAAGCTAATTGCTGAACATGACAAAGTATATTCTCTTCATGGACAGGATGGACGTGAAGTTCCGGACTGGAATGCAAGAGGAACAACTGAACCTAAAGAAATGATATTAATCACACAAAGCTTAAAAGAGCTGCAGCAGATCATGAGTGATTATGTTGGTATCGTGCGTAATGATGTTCGTTTAGTAAGAGCAATGAAAAGGCTCGACCTGCTTTTTGAGGAAACTGAAGCATTGTATAGATCAACACGTGTATCACCGCAATTGTGCGAATTGAGAAATCTTATTACAGTTGGTTATTTAATTGTAAAAGGTGCACAATTCCGCAAAGAAAGCAGGGGCTTGCATTATAACACAGATCATCCAACGAAAAGCAATCTTGTACAGAATATTATTTTATAGTTGCGGGTAACATGCAACTGCAACTTGTAACATGGAACCTGAAACTTAAAACATGTATTACATTGTTTACGGATTATTATATCTTGTCTCACTCCTCCCCTGGCGTATTTTATATATTATAAGTGATGGATTTTATTTGTTGTTCTATTATGTTATCCGCTATAGAAAAGATGTGGTGAAGAATAATCTTGCCATTGCTTTTCCTGAAAAATCAGAAGAAGAAAGATTATGCATCATGAAAGAATTTTACAAAGGCTTCATTGATACTTTTATTGAAACCATAAAATTATTTTCTATATCCGGAGAAGAATTAAACAAGAGATTCGTGTGTAATTATGAAGTAATGAACGATCTGTATGTTACAGGTAAAAAGGTACAAATACATTCAGGCCATTTTTTTAACTGGGAGTTTGCCAATGCAGGTTACGCACATAATTTCATTTATCCGCTGATCACAGTATATATGCCCATTACTAATAAAATATTTGACAGGATATTCATACGCATGCGCCAGAGGTTTGGTGCCATACTGCTGCCGGCAACTGAATTCAATAAAAAATTTGCGGGATACAGTAAGAAACAATATTGTCTTGCATTGGTAGGAGACCAAAACCCGGGAGAACCACGAAACGCTTACTGGACTAAGTTCTTCGGGAAAATGACGCCTATTGTAAAAGGTCCGGAAAGAGGTGCAAAAGTTGCTGATGCGGCAATAGTAATGGGCAATTTCTATAAAGTTAAAAGAGGTTATTACAGATCAGATCTTGTTCTGCTTACTACAGAACCGCGCACATTGACGCCGGGTGAAATAACAAAACAAATGGTTGCGTTTGTGGAAGATTCTGTTCATAAACATCCTTCCAATTATCTCTGGACACACAGAAGATGGAAATGGGAATTTGATGAAAAGAAATATGGGAAGTATGTGATATGATTTTGTGAAAAGCTGCGAGCTGTGAACTGTTAGCTGGGAGAAAAAGGATGGGAACTTATAACTAATGATTTAAGTTTATTTTTTTACTACTACAATTTTTGTCCCCTCATTTTTTGTTGATTTTATAGATGCAGCGTAATGAATTTGCTTTGCCCTTTCCAGTATATTCTTTAAACCATGACCGGGTACAATTTCTTTTTCATTAAAACCGCAGCCATCATCTTGTGTGATCAACGTTATTTTTCTATCAGTTACTGTAAGGCTAACATAAATATTTTTGCAGCCGG
>WNGE01004499.1_pt1 | contig 20366 bp, 19 predicted proteins | sample 5400651 | NCBI WGS metagenome assembly WNGE01 (sample SAMN13153370, study PRJNA577476) | soil metagenome | isolation source: 60 cm soil or saprolite under grassland replicate 2 | place: USA:California | collected 2016-06-15 | reverse complement strand
AGCGAGGCGAGATTGCCGATCAGCGCGAGCGCCGAGTAGAAGGGGTTGGTGAACGTCACGACCGCGATGCCCGAGGCGAGGCAGCTGAAGGCCGCGACGATCCAGACTGCCCAGACGACCACGTTCGCCATTAGGAGTACGTCCTGTAGTAGGGGATCGGGGTGTCGTAGAGGTCGGCGTCCGCGACCGGCACCCGCTTGATCGGCTCGGCGAGCAGCATGTCCTTCGTGTAGATCTGGTCGTCGCGGTCGTACTCGGCCAGCTCGTAGTCGTTGCCGAGCGTGATCGCATCGAAGGGACAGGCGAGCTCGCAGTAGCCGCAGAAGATGCAGCGGCTCATATTGATCTCGTAGATGCGCGCGTAGCGCTCGCCCGGCGAGACGCGGTTCTCGGGCGTGTTCTCGGCGGCGACCACCCGGATGCAGTCCGCCGGGCAGGCGGCGGCGCAGAGCGAGCAGCCGACGCACTTCTCGAGTCCGTTCTGGTGCCGCCAGAGCCGGTGCCGGCCGCGGAAGCGCGGGTAGACGGGGCGCTTGTACTCCGGGTACTGCTGCGTCAGCGGCTTCTTGAAGATCTGCTTGAAGGTGACTCCAAACCCTTTGAGGGTGTCGACGGGCTGAGGACTCACAAGCAGCCCTCCCGGCTCCCGAGCGCAGCGACGGGACAAACCAGCCCCGCGGAAAATGCGCAGCATTTTTCGCGGTAACTCAATTGACCCACACCACCACTAGCGCCGTCACGAGCGCGTTGATCGTTGCCACCGGGAGCAGGATCTTCCAGCCGAAGCTCATCAGCTGGTCGTAACGCAGCCGCGGCAGCGTCGCCCGCAGCCAGATGAAGACGAAGAGCAGAAGGAGCAGCTTGAGGAAGAACCAGATCGGCCCGAGGAAGTCGACTCCGTGGGCGAAGGGGAAGTGCCAGCCGCCGAGGAAGAGCGTGATCGCGAGGCCCGAGAGCGTGATCATGTTCACGTACTCGGCCATCTGGAACAAGCCCCAGCGCATCCCCGAGTACTCGGTGTGGTAGCCCGCGACGAGCTCCTGCTCTGCCTCGGGCAGGTCAAAGGGGGCACGGCTCGTCTCGGCGACGCCGCTGATCAGGAAGACCAGGAAGCCGACCGCCTGCGGGACGACGTACCAGAGCGAGTGCGCCTGGTTGTGGACGATGTCGACGAGCGAGAGCGAGCCGGCCGTGATCACGACGCCGAGCACCGAGAGCGCGAGCGAGACCTCGTAGGAGACGAGCTGCGCGCAGGTGCGCATCGAGCCCAGCAGCGAGTACTTCGACTCACTCGCCCAGCCGCCGACGATGAAGCCGTAGATCCCGATCGAGCCGAGCGCGAAGAGCAGGATCAGGCTGATCGAGACGTTCGCGACGACGCCGTTGACGTGGTAGTGCCAGATGTTCCACCCGTTCCCGTAGGGGATGACCGCGAATGCCGCCAGCGCCGTAAAAGCCGAGACGACAGGCGCGAGGATGTAGGGGATGTCGATCGCCGCGGTCGGGAAGAAGCTCTCCTTGCGGACGAGCTTGACCAGGTCGGCGATCGGCTGGAGCAGCCCGTACGGGCCCGCGCGGTTGGGGCCGTAGCGGAGCTGCATGCGCCCCAGAGCCTTGCGCTCGAGCAGCGTCGTGTAGGCGAAGGTCAACAGGACGAGGTTGATGATCACGAAGCCCTTGATCGCGCTAATCCACCACGGCTCGCTCACGTGCTCACCTCCACCGTGGGATGCAGGTCGCGTGCGTGGTCCTCGGCGATGCGCGCGACCCCGGTTTTCAGACGCTTGTTGATCGCTGCGCGGAGCTCGACCGAGGTTCCGTTCGAGCGGACGTTGACCGGCTCGCCGCGCTTCACGCCCAGGCGCTTGGCATCCCTCGCGGAGAGCTCGATCTCCGGCGCGGGCCGCTGGAACTGGAGCTCCGGGACGCGCTCCACCGCGGCGCCCGAGAACAGCGGCCGGTAGCGAAGCAGCTGCAGCGTGCCGGCGGTCGCCTTCGGCGGGACCGGCTCGTCGGGGGTCTCGGCCGGCGCGGTCTCGAGGGGGACGCGTTCGGGTAATCGGGCCTCCTCGCCGAGGTCCTCGTAGGTGACGCCGCCGAAGACGCGTTCCGACAGCTCCGCGAAGACGAGCGACGGGTAGGGCGAGAGCTCGAGCCCGAAGCGCGGGGCGAGTTGGGCGATCCAGGCGAGCTCGTCGGGCGCCGGCGGGATCGCCGCTCGGCGGAGTCGCTGAATCCGACCCTCGAGATTGACGTAGGTGCCGTCGCGCTCGAGGTAGCTCGTCCCCGGGAGGACGAGATCTGCCCAGCCGGCGGCGAGCGAGTGGAACATCGTGATCGCCAGCACGCGCTCCGCGCGCTCGGCCAGCGCGCGCACGTTCGGATTCGCGGCCGCCTCGTCGCCCGAGACGATCAGCAGCCCAAGCGGCTCGGGTTCTGGGCCTTCCTCGTCCGACGCCGCGGCCCACGCCTCGGCGACGCCGCGGCCGTTCGCCGTCTCCGGCAGGAAGAAGGCACCGCAGCCGGGCTTGTCCGCGAAGCCGAGGTGGGCCGCGAGCGCGGCGAGATGGGAGCCGCCGCCCGCACCGCCGCCCGACCAGATCACGATCGCGCGCTCGCTGGCGCGAAGGCGTTTGCCGAGCTCGCCCCGCTTCAGGTTGCGGCACGCCCGGGCGGTTGTCCCGGGAGCGACCTGGACGTCTCCGGCGGGGCCGATCTCGACGATCTCGGCCCCGGCGCGCCGGGCCTTGCGCAGCCAGAGATCGACGATCGGCGCTCGCTCGACGACCGGTTCGTCCCCGAGGACGACGATCACCTCGGCGTCGCGGATTGCCGAAAGCGGGACGCGGAACGCGTCGAGCTCGTCGCCGATCTCCTCGGGCAGCATCGCCGTGTGGGCGCCGAGACCGACGCGGGCGAGCTTCGCGAGCGCGTACGCCTCCTCCGTCGTCTCCGAGCCGGAGAGAGCGACCGCGACCCGGCCGTCCGCCTCGCGAAGCAGGCGCTCGGCGTCGTCGAGCGCGTCCTCCCAGGTGATCTCCTCGAGCCCGCGAAGGCGGACGCGCCGCAGCGGCTCGGTGATCCGGTCCTCGGCGTAGAGGTGCGAGAAGCCGAAGCGACCCTTGTCGCAGAGCCAGCCCTCGTCGACCTCGGGATGGTTGCGCGAGAGGATCCGTTTGACCTTGCCCTCGCGCTGGTCGACGTCGATGTTGCAGCCGACCGGACAGAGGCCGCAAACGCTCGGCACGGCCTGGAACTCCCACGGGCGGATCTCGAATCGCGGTTGCGTCGGCAGCAGAGCTCCGACCGGGCACAGCTCGGTGACGTTGCCGGTGAACGCGCCGGTGTAAGGCTCGTCCTCGAAGGTCGCGATCATCGTCTGGGCGCCGCGGTTGACGGCGACGAGCCGGTTGTCCTCGGAGACCGACTCGCTGAAGCGTGTGCAGCGGTAGCAGAGGATGCAGCGCTCGCGGTCGATCGAGATCGCGGGCGAGATCGGGATCGGCTTCTCGAAGGTGCGCTTCTCGAACGTCATCCGCGTGTTGCCGGGGCCGTAGCGAAAGGTCAGGTCCTGCAGCGGGCACTCGCCGCCCTTGTCGCAGACCGGACAGTCGAGCGGGTGGTTGACGAGGATGAACTCGAGCGTGGCGTTCTGGGCGACGCGCGCCATCTCGGAGGTGCGTGCCGTCTTGACGACCATCCCGTCCTGCGCCGTCAGCGTGCAGCCGGCCTGCGGCTTCGGGGGCATCCCCTCGACCTCGACCAGGCACATCCGGCAGGCCCCGATCGCCTCACCGAGCCGCGGCTCGTAGCAGAAGACGGGGATCTCGATCCCGGCCGCAGCGGCGGTCTCGACGAGCCCGGTGCCCTTCGGTATCTGCACCGAGCGCTCGTCGATCTTGACCGTGACGAGCTCGGGCGCGCTCATGTCTCACCTCGAAGCCTCTTCAGGGACAGGCACCTCCGGTGCCTGTCCCTACAACCGGTCCGCGTCACGCCGGCACCCCTTCCTCGAGCACGGGGTGGTGCGCGTGCTGATCCACGGGCGCGAACAGCCCCTCGAGCGACGACTCGCCGCCGAAGGGGCAGCCGCCTTGGTCGACGTGGGCGCGGAACTCGTCGCGGAACTTGACCACGTACGAGGCCACCGGCAGGGCCGCGGCGTCGCCGAGAGGACAGAGGCACTTGCCGAGGATCCGGTCGCAGACGTCGAGCAGCAGGTCGAGCTGGGAGTGCGTCGCGTCACCGGCCTCGATCGCCTCGAGCAGCTGCACCATCCAGCGCGTCCCCTCGCGGCACGGCGTGCACTTGCCGCACGACTCGTGCATGTAGAACTGCGCGCATCGACGAGCCGCCGGGAATCACGGCCTTCAGCTCCCGCCCGTCCGGGATCCCGCCGGCGAGGTCGTAGATGACCTCGCGTATTGAGATCCCCATCGGCAGCTCGTAGTTGCCGCCCTTGACGACGTTGCCGGAGACGCAGAAGAGCCGCGTGCCGGTCGAGTCGGGCGGAGCGCCGATCTTCGCGTACTCGGCGCCGCCCAGCTCGAGGATCTTCGGGATGGTCGCGATCGTCTCGACGTTGTTGATCAGCGTCGGCGATGCGTAAAGGCCGGAGACGGCCGGGAACGGCGGCCGCGAGCGGGCCTGGCCTCGCTTGCCCTCGAGCGACTCGAGCATGCCGGATTCTTCGCCGCAGATGTAGGCGCCGGCGCCCCGGTGGAGAACGACCGTGACACCGCCCAGCAAATCCGCCCCGCGCGCCTCCTCGAGCGCCGCGCGCAGCGCCTCGAATGGGTCGAGATATTCGCCGCGGATGTAGATGAAGACATGCTGGGAGTCGATCGCGTGCGCGGCAATCAGCGAGCCTTCGATCAGCCGGTGCGGGACGCGGTTCATGATCTCGCGGTCCTTGAAGGTGCCGGGCTCGGACTCGTCGGCGTTGACGCACACATAGTGCGGTTTAGGGATCTGCTCCTTCGACGGGATGAACTGCATCTTCCGCCCGGCCGGGAAGAAGGCGCCGCCGCGGCCGCGCAGGTTGGCCGTGTTCAGCTCCTCGATGATCGCCGCCGGCGCGAGGCCGCGTGCGCGCTCGAGCTGCGCGTAACCGCCAACTGCGCGGTACTCGGCGAGCTGGGTCAGGTCGCGCTCGTCGGCGCCCGCGAGGACAATCACGTCACTCATCGCGCAGCTCCTGGAGGATCTGCGGGACGTCGGCCGCCGAGACGTTCAGCCGGTGGCGATCGTCGATCGCGACGACGGTCGGCGAGCCGCAGCCGCCGATGCACTCGACCGCGCGCAGCGTGAACGCCCCATCCGGCGTGGTCTCGCCGGGCGCGACCCCGAGCTCGGACTCGAACGCGGCCAGCACATCCTGCGCCCCGCGAAGTCCGCAGCAAATGTTCGTGCAGACCTCGACGAGCCGCCGCCCGACCGGCTCCAGATGGAACATGTCGTAGAAGGTCGCGACGCCCTTGCAGTACCCGGGCGTCAGATCCAAAGCCTCCGCGACCTCCTCGAACGCCTCCGGCGGCAGCCAGCCGCCGTGCCGCTCCTGGGCGATCCGCAGCGCCGGCATTACGGCCGAGCGCGACTCCGGATACTGCTCCGCGATCACGCGTACCTCGTCCGCGAATGACCGCGCCATCAGCGGTCAACCTCCCCCATCAGCGTGTCCAGCGAGCCGACAATCGCGATCAGGTCGGCGATGTACGCGCCCTGCACGGTCGTCGCCGTCGCTGCGAGGGCCGCGAACGACGGGGCGCGGAACTTCACCCGCCACGGCCGGGGGCCTCCGTCGGAGACGATGTAGCAGCCGAGCTCGCCGCGTGCCGACTCAACGGCGACGTAGACCTCGCCCTCGGGCACGCGATAGCCCTCCGTGACGATCTTGAAGTGGTGGATCAGCGACTCCATCGAGGTGTGCAGCTCCTCGCGCGGCGGCAGCACGACCTTGCGGTCGTCCGCGATCCAGGGCTCGCCTTCCAAACGCTCGAGCCGGTCGAGGCACTGCTCGACGATCTCGACCGACGCCCGCATCTCCTCGATCCGGACGCGGTAGCGGTCGTACGTGTCTCCGTGCGGCAGAACGGGCACGCGAAAGTTGACCCGGTCGTAGAAAAGGTACGGGTCATCGCGACGGAGATCCCAGTCGACGCCGGAGGCCCGCAGCACAGGCCCCGACTGCCCGAGCGCGATCGCGTCCGCGCGATTCAGTAGTCCGAGTCCGCGAGTGCGGTCCTCCCAGATCTCGTTCTTCTTGAGCAGGGCGTCGTAGTCGTCGATCGCCTTTGGCATCCACTCGACGAACTTGCGGCACTCGGGATAGAAGCCCGGCGGGATGTCCTCCGCGAGCCCGCCGGTCTGGAAGTACCGCGTGTGCATGCGGTAGCCGGCGACGAGCTCCGAGAGATCGAGGATCATCTCGCGTTCGCGGAACGCGTACCAGAACATCGAGATCGCCCCGAGCTCGAGCGCCCCAGTTGCGAGCCAGACGAGGTGCGAGTGGATCCGGTTCAGTTCCGAGAGGAGCATCCGCATCCAGGTCGCCTTCGCCGGGACTTCCAGGCCGAGCAGCTTCTCGATCGCAAGCACGAAGACGAGCTCGTTGTTCTGGTAGGCGAGGTAGTCGATCCGAGGCGCGTACGTGATCGCCTTCCACCAGGACTTCTGCTCCATGTTCTTCTCGAACCCGGTGTGGACATAGCCGACCTTCGCGTGGAGCCCGACCACGACCTCGCCGTCGAGGTCGACGATCAGGCGCAGCACGCCATGCGTCGAGGGGTGATTCGGGCCGAAGTTGACGGTCAGGATGTCGTCCGTGTCCCGGATCGCGGGGTCGACCTCGAGCACGGTTGGGATCGGCGACGGGATCCTGGTGCCGTCGTAGATCGGATCGTTCGTCGCGGGTGGTCGTGCGACCGCCATCACTCTTCTCCCGAGAAGCGCACCGGCTCGCCGCCGAGCGGGTAGTCCTTCCGCAGCGGGTGGCCTTCCCAGTCCTCGTCCATCAGCAGCCGCTCGGGATGCGGGTGGCCTTCGACCGGGATGCCCATCATGTCCCAGGCCTCGCGCTCGAACCAGTCCGCCCCCGGCCAGACGGAGACCACGCTCGGCACCGCTTCTCCGTCGTCGAGCCAGACCTTGACACGGAGTCGCCGCGCGCCCTGCCGGATCCCAAGCAGGTGGTAGTTGAGCGAGAACCGCTTGGGCTTCGGAGCAGGGAGCGCCTGCAGTCCCTGGGTCATCGGCCGGTTCAGATTCCGCCCGGCGGCCGTGCCGATGTAGCCGGAGACGCCCGGAGCGCCCCAGCCGAGGTAGTCGGTTGCGGCGATGTCGATGAGCATGTCGAAGCCGTGCTCGTCGCGGAGGGACGTGCAGGCCTCGACGAGCCGCGCCGGGTCGACGACGAGCGTCGTCTCCCCGAACGCCTCCTGCGTCTCGACCAGACCGGGCAACCCCTCGAAAGCCACTACTTGGCGACCCCGCCGACCTCGTAGGCGGCCGGCACGCCCGCCTGGACGCGCTCGTGCAGCCGGATGATCCCCTCCATCAGGCCTTCCGGCCTGGGCGGGCAGCCGGGGACGTAGATGTCGACGGGGATGATCTTGTCGACGCTCTGGACGACCGCGTAGTTGTTGAACATGCCGCCGGAGCTCGCGCAGGCGCCCATCGCGATCACCCACTTCGGCTCGAGCATCTGGTCGTAGATCTGCTTGATCGGCGCCGCCATCTTCTGGGCGACCCGGCCCGAGATGATCAGCAGGTCGGCCTGGCGCGGCGAAGAGCGGAACGCCTCCATCCCGAAGCGCGCGATGTCGTAGCGCGACGAGACGATCGACATCATCTCGATCGCGCAGCAGGCGAGCCCGAACGTGTCGGGCCACATCGACCTCGTCTGCGACCAGGCGATCGCCTTCTCCAGCGTCGTCAGCCCGAGCTGCGACTCGATGTCGCCGAGTTCCTGCTCGAACTCGCTCGGCCCCTTGCCCGGCCAGAGCAGGCGCTCCGACTGCAGGCCGTGCTCGGCCAGGCGGTGCGACTTCGGCCGGTCTACTGCCACTCGAGCGCGCCCTTGCGCCAAACGTAGACGTACGCAACCAGCAGGATCAGCAGGAAGAAGGCGAGCTCCGCGAAGCCGAACCACGCGAGCTGGTGCAGGACGACGCCGAGCGGATACAGGAAGACGATCTCGATGTCGAAGACGATGAAGAGCATCGCCGTCAGGTAGAAGCTGATCGTGAAGCGCTGCCGGCGCAGAGGACCGGTCGAGACGCCGGACTCGAACGGGATCCCGCGTGCGCGTGTGCGGCGCTTCGGACGGGTCGCGAAGACGAAGGACATCACGAGCATCGAGATCGGAATCAGTGCTGCGAACAGCGCGTAGATGAGAAACGGCAGCCAGTTGTCGAGCACGTCTTCTCCTCCCGCCAACCCCCTGGCGGCCGGAACGTATCAAGTCTCGGCCGAGTGGCACGAGGTCACCGGAAACCGTGGAGCCGTAAGGGAGACAGGTGTTACAAAGTCCCGCGCTCGAAGCGCTCTATTGGGGCATGAGCGACCTCGGAGGACGCTGCTACGATGGGCCCGTGGCAACCGTCGAACAGCCGACTCTCGTCACTTTGACCGAGAGCGCAGCGTCGAAGATCCGCGACCTGATGGCCGAGGAGCCCGAGGGCGAGGCCGCGGTCCTGCGGATCGCTGTCCAGGGCGGCGGGTGCTCGGGCTTCCAGTACGCGCTCGGCTTCGACCGCGGCGCCCAGGAGGGCGACAACGAGCTACACGTGGAAGGTGTCGACGTCGTCGTCGATCCGTTCAGCGCGCCGTACCTCGCGGGCACGGAGATCGACTGGGTCGAGGGCCTGCAGGCAGGCTTCGCGATCAACAACCCGAACGTCTCGGCGTCGTGCGGATGTGGCCACTCCTTCCAGGTCGAGGAAGGCGAAGAAGCGCCGGAAGGCGCCGCCGGATGCGGCTCCGGCTGCAGCCACTAGCCTTTCTTTTCTTCGCGAGCCTCCTTTTCTCGGGCTGCGGCTCCGGCAGCACCGGGACGACGACGCGTCCAACGGCGGCGGTGAAGCGCTCGCCGACGGAGCTAGCGCTAGCTCACGTCCACGCCGAGCAAACGCAGTCGGCACGCGTATCGACGTCCGCAGTGTCCTCGCCTGAAGGTGGTGGCCCGACGACGGTGACGATCCTGCAGGAAGGCCTTGCCGACGACTCGGTCGCGGCGGTCAGGACCGTACTTCGCTACGAGCCGGACGGCGACGGCTGGCGCCTGGTCTCCTCGGAGCGGATGCAACGGTGCCGCTCCGGACGGGGCCATCAGGACTTCTCGCCCGCCGACTGCGTCTGAGCAAAACCTGGCGCTAGCATCAGGCGCGTGAGCGACGTCGTCGACATCACGATTCTCGGTGCCGGGCCGTCCGGCCTAGCGGCCGCGTACTACGCAGGCCACCGCGACGCCTCCGTTCGGATCATCGAGAGCCTCGAGCAGATCGGCGGCCAGGTCGCTGCGGTGTATCCGGAGAAGCACGTCTACGACGTCGCCGGCTACCCGAAGATCCAGGGTCAGGCGCTGGTCGATCTCTGCGCCGAGCAGGGGCTCCAGTACGGCCCCGAGGTTCGACTGGGCGAGGAAGTTCAGACGCTCGAGCGCCTGAGCGAGAACGGCGAGGAGCTCCTCTCGGTCATGACGGACAAGGGCGGCCCCTTCCTCAGCCGGGCGCTGATCATCACCGCCGGCCACGGAGCCTTCGAACCGCGCAAGCTCGGCATCGACGACATCGATGTCTGGGAGGGCAAGGGTCTCCACTACTTCGTGCGCGAAAAGGACGTTTTCCGCAACCGAACGTGTGTGATCGTCGGCGGCGGCGATAGCGCGCTCGACTGGACGCTCGGCCTCCAGGACACGGCCAAGCATCCGATTGCGCTCGTCCACCGCAGGGACAACTTCCGGGCGCTCGAGACGTCGGTGAACGAGGCCAAGCAGCTCGAGACCGAGGGCCGGGTCAAGATCCTCACCCCCTTCGAGGTGCGCGAGGTGCACGGCGACGGCCACATCAGCGCTGTCACGGTCGAGAACACGCAGAGCGGCGAGACCGAGCAGGTCGAGTGCGATGCGCTGATCACGCTGCTCGGCTTTCACTCGCATCTTGGCGCGATCGCCGACTGGGGTCTCGAGCTCGAGGGCAAGCGTCAGATCAAGATCGACCCGACCAGCTGCCAGACGAACCTGCCGCGCGTCTACGCCGCGGGCGACGTCGCCGGCTATCCCGGCAAGATCACGCTGATCACGATCGGCATGGGCGAAGCTGCAATCGCGGCCAACAACGCCGTCGCGGCTATCCGCGGCGAAAAGGTTCAGCCCAAGTATTCAACTGATTAGTCCCTCATTCCAGGGACTTGCGAGGGCGTGAATCCGCCGATTCTGAGAGGCGATGGACACCCTGATGATCGAGTGCCTCCGCTGCGGCGACGTCCGTCAGGTTCCCACGCCCGACGGGGCGAAGGTAGACGCGGGCGAGTGCCACCGCTGCGATTACGTCGGCTGGGCCCTCGTCGCCGATCTGACCGAGAAGATCCGGCGGGTTCTGCGAGACCGGCCGCCCGAGCGGCGCCGTCTCTACGCTGCCTTGTGACCTAGACTCAAAGGCGTGTCCACCGAGACTCGGCAAGAGCTCTGGGGCGCCGAGACGCGCAAGGCAGTGGAGAACTTCCCGGTATCCGGTCAGCCGATCCCGCCTCCGGTTGCGCGTTGGCTGGGACGGATCAAGGCCGCCGCCGCGCGCGTCAACGCAGAGCTCGGGCTCCTCGACCCTGACAAAGCTGAGCGGATCGCTGCCGCAGGAGACCGTGTCGCGGCCGGCGAGCTCGACGACCAGTTCCCGATCGACGTCTTCCAGACCGGATCCGGGACCTCCTCGAACATGAACGCGAACGAGGTGATTGCCGCTCTGGCCGGCGAGGACGTCCATGCGAACGACGACGTCAACATGGGCCAGTCTTCGAACGACGTCTTCCCCTCCGCAGTGCATCTCGCGGCGCTGGACGAGTTGGCGAATGACCTGCTGCCCGCGCTTGGCGGGCTGGCCGAGGCACTCGAGGCCAAGGCGCGCGAGTTCGACGACGTCGTCAAGTCGGGGCGGACGCATCTGATGGACGCGGTCCCGGTCACGCTCGGCCAGGAGTTCGGCGGCTACGCGGCGCAGGTCCGGGAGGGAATCTCGCGCCTCGAGGTCACGATGCACCGGCTCGGGCAGATCCCGCTCGGTGGCACCGCGGTCGGCACGGGCCTGAACACGCATCCCGAGTTCGCCGAGCGAGTGCGCGCGAGGCTCACCGAAGAGTCGGGCCTCGAGGTGCTGCCGCCGCCCGACTCGTTCGAGGCTCAGGCCGCGCGCGACGGCATCGTCGAGGCCTCCGGGGCGCTCAAGGTCGTCGCCGTCTCGCTGACGAAAATCGCCAACGACCTGCGCTGGATGGGCTCCGGCCCGAGGGCCGGCCTCGCGGAGATCCGCCTGCCGGAACTGCAGAAAGGGAGCTCGATCATGCCCGGCAAGGTCAACCCGGTCATCCCGGAGGTCGTCACCCAGGTCTCCGCCCAGGTGATCGGCAACGACACGGCGATCACGGTCGGTGGCCTGCAGGGCCACTTCGAGCTGAACGTCTTCGTGCCGCTGCTTGCCCGCAACCTGTTGGAGTCGATCAAGTTGCTCGCCTCGGGCTCGCGACTCCTCAACGTGAAGTGCGTCCAGGGAATCGAGGCGAACCGCGAGCGGGCCGAGCACTATGCCGAGCTGACGCTGTCTGCGGCCACCGCGCTCAACCCGTACATCGGCTACGACAAGGCGACCGAGATCGTCCAAGAAGCCGCGAGCTCAGGCCGTCCGCTACGCGACGTCGCCCGCGACGCCGGTGTCGACGAGGAGACGCTCGACAAGGCGCTCGATTACCGCGCGATGGCGAAGCCGCACGACAAGCGCTAGCGGATAGCGCTTCGGCTAACGTCGCGCCGTGCGAGTTGCCGCGGCGTCCGGACTCGCTGCCTCCGCCGTCGTGCTCGCCGCCGTCACAGCAGCAGGTGGAGGCGGGGCCGAAGACCTGACTCCATGGCTCGACACGCCCTGCCCGCTTGCGATGCAAGACAAGACGAAGAAATAAGCCGCTGCTTCAAGCGAGCTGCGAAGGGCCGCCTCCGGGCGGCCCTTTCTCTTTCTAACCGGGGATAAAGGGTCGCCCAGCCACTGCCGATGGAGTGTCTGCGGTGAAGCGGCTCTTTTTCCTGTCCCTTTGCGTTGCGGCATTCCTTGCCGTCGCTCCCACCGCGCAATCGAAACCGAATCCATTCGGGATCACGATCGTGCGCTTCGAGAGCGGCACGACGCCCGCGCAGATGCAGGCGGCGATCGCGAGCGCCGGCGGCGACGTCGTCACCGATCTGAGTCCGGTCGGGGCGATGGCGGTCGTGCCGGTTACAGGTGACTTCGGCGCCCGGATTGGCGCCAACTCCCATGTCGCCGGCTTCTTTGCCGAGTCGATGTTCGACAGCCCGCTCACCCTCGACGGCGGCGATCGGGGCGGCCCCGTCAGCTCGCCCGTCTTCGGCAAGTCTCCCGCCTTCCCGGATCCGTGGCACGACGCGTCCTCGTTCCTCGGCGTCACCAACCCGGAGGGGATCCTCCAGTGGGACGACGCCCGGATGAACGTGCCCGCCGCATGGGCGACGACTCTCGGCGACAGGACCATCAAGGTCGCCGTCCTCGACACAGGCGTCCAGAAATCGCACCGCGAGCTGAGGGACAACATCGCCGGCAAGGCAGAGACCTTCGTCCCCTGCGAAGCACTCAGACACGAGCTCGGGGAGAAGGCGCTCAAGGACGCCGGCCTCACGGACTGTGGCAAGGAGGACAAGGAAGGCCACGGCACCTGGGTCGCGAGCCGGCTCGCCGGCTCGCTCAACGGCTTTGCCTCGAACGGCGTTGCGCCGCGGGTGCAGATCTCGAGCTACAAGGTCCTCGCCTCGGGCTTCGGCGGGATGCCGGACTGGATCCTCTCCGGCCTTCTCACCGCCTGTTCGGACGGGGTCGACCTGGTCAACATGTCGATCACGGGCTATCTCGACCCGAGCGACCCCACTGACGCGCAGACCTACCTCCTCTTCAACGACGTCGTCCAGTACTGCCGCGCCCGTGGTATCACGATCTTCGGCGCGGCCGGCAACGAGCACGTGCGTATCGACCGCGTGACCACGATGGTCGGCGGACGGACGCTGAGCGGTGTCGGTGAGGTCTCGAACGGGACGGACGGGATCGCGACCACGCCCCCGGGCAGGGATTCCGCGGACTTCGACCTGCGCGGGTTGCTCGAGACGCCCGCTGGGGTCCCGGGCGTCGTCATGGTGTCGGCCACGAACAACGCCAACGGCGCCGCGCCGGCCGACGATCCCTTCGGGCTCGGCATGCATGTGGGCGCCCGCGACCAGCTTGCGTACTACTCGAGCTACGGCTCGCGTGTCGACCTCGCCGCTCCCGGCGGCGCCCGGCGCTTCAACCTCCCCGGCTGGGACGGCGGCGACGGCAACATCCTCTACGGGGGCTGGGGCTCCCTCGGAGCGCTGGCCGAGAACGGCGTCATCTGCCGCGACCCGCTCCAGTCGTCGCTCTTCAACTTCGCCTGCTTCAAGGTCGACGGGGCCGGGTTCGGCTGGCTCCAGGGGACGTCGATGTCTGCGCCGAACGCACTCGGTGTCGCAGCGCTGGTGCTCTCGGCCAAGCCGGCGCTCCGGCGCGATCCGGCCGATCTCGTCAATCGTCTCCAGTCGACTGCGCGGCACACGATGACGAACTACACGGGTCCCGACGACCCGAACAACACGAGCCCGACCTACGACGGTCGGCCTTGCAACACCGGTTACTGCCACCTGGACACGTCGGTTCAGATCCCCTTTGCGGACGCGTACGGGGCGGGGCTCGTCGACGCCGGCGCTGCCGTCGCGCCCTAGACGCCGTCCCGGCAGACAAAGAGCGATATCACACTTGATATCGCGACCAAGACCGTCTATAGTCGCGCGGCTTTGCCAGGGGAGACGTATCGCTTCCTCCTGCGGATGCCGGAGGAGCTGCGGAGGGCGCTTGCGGCCGCTGCTGCCCGTTCGGGTCGCAGCCTCAACGCTGAGGTGGTTCACCGTCTCGAGCAAAGTCTCCGTATGTCGCCCCTGCGAGTCGCTGCCAACACGGCGGCGGCCGTGACGAAGCAACTCATCGAGTTAAGGAGGGGGAGAATGCTTCGAAAGCGATACAGGATCGCCATGGTTGCCGTCGTGATCGCGGCGGCAATTCTGGCGGCCGTGCTGCTCGCGTTCGCGGGCGGTTCAGGAGGCGCCCAGGCCGGGAGGGCTGCGGTGCTCGCCAAGGCCGAGGGGGGCGATCCCGACTCGTCGGGCGACAGCCCGGGCCTCGGTCCGGTCAGCTTCGACGCCTACATGTCGGCGGAGCGCACATATCCGGCCAACGTGATCCCGCCCGCGATCGCCCAGCGGGCGGAGGACACGTTCAACGCGATCGCCGCGGCGGACGCGAAGAAGGGCGACCCGAAGGGCGCCGCGCACACGTGGCACCTCTACGGCCCCAAGCAGAACGCTACGGAGCCGGGTGTCATCTCGTTCTCGGGCGCGACCAACGACACCGCGAGCCGCGTGACGGCGCTCGTGGCAGATCCGGACTGCACAGCGAAACAGTGCAGGCTCTGGACCGGCGTCTCGGGCGGCGGCGTCTGGCGAACCGACGACGCTCTGGCTCCGAAACCGAATTGGCAGCAGGTGAGCCCGGAGGAGCTCGACCAGAACTCGGTCGGGACACTGACGCTCGACCCGAGCGATCCCACTCACAACACGCTGTACCTCGGAACGGGCGAGGCGAACCGCTGCTCGTCCGGCTGCGAGGCGGGCGTCGGCATCTACAAGTCGACCGACGGCGGCGATCACTGGACGAAGCTCAACGACGCGTGCGTCAGCAATGCGACGTACACGTGTGCGAGCCCCGGAGTGGATGCCTTCCTCGGCCGCGGGATCAACTCGGTCGTGATCGACCCGCGGGACTCGAGCCACATCCTGGTCGGCTCGGCGCTGGGCGTTCGCGGCCTGAACCACGTGATCGGCGCGGCCGGCGAGACGCAGCGGTTCGAGCCGGGCGCCAACGAGCCGGGCGTCTACGAGTCGCACAACGGCGGAGTGACGTTCACGGAGGTCTGGAACGGCGCGAAGCCCGATAACGGGATCTCGTTCGGGATCACCGATCTCGGGCTCGACCCGCTGAACCTCGATGTCGTCTACGCGGCGGGCTTCGACGCCGGCGCGTGGCGGCGCGACGCCGGAGCGGCGGCGACGAACTTCCAGCAGGTGTTCGCACCGCAGTTCGACCAGAACCTGGTGAACGGCGCGCAGAACCTCAACGCCGGCATCGACCGCACGATGTTCGCGCTCACAGTCAAGAACGGCCACACACGGATCTACCTGACCGACGGCACCGCTGCCGGCGGCGGGCCGACCGACCCGTTCGCGGCAAACTTCTGGCGGACCGACAACGGCCAGCTTCCGGCGGCGACACTGCTGGCTTCGCAGGGGTCGGTGACCCCCGTGGGGTCGGCCTGCGTCTCGCCGAATCCCGCGACGCACACCTTCCCGGCGTCGTACACGACCGGGTGGCAGTGCCTCACCTCACGTGATACGGCGAACCCGTACTTCCCCACGCAGGACTTCTGCTGGGCGCAGTGCTGGTACGACGAAGAGCTCTACACGCCGGCCGGCATGCCCGACACGGTTTACGTGATCGGCGCGATGCAGTACGACGAGCAGCCGTGCGACACGAAGGGCGTCGGCTGCGGCTTCGGGCACGATCAAAATGGCCAGGGCGCCGGCATGTCGAACGGCCGCACAGTGCTCTACTCGAACACCGCGGGCGACCCGGATGCCGCGAACGGCAACCGTACGTTCACGGATCTGACGACGGACGATCAGGACACCGTGGCACACTGGTGTGCCTACGAGCCGTACAGTTCCGCTTTCGGGTTCAACCCGGCGTGCCGTAGGGCCTCGAACAGCATCCACCCGGACCAGCACGCGATCGTCATCAATCCCGGGAATCCGACCCAGATCTTCGAGGGCTCGGACGGCGGGATCATCCGCACGAGCGGCACCTTCGCGGACATCTCTTCCCAGTGCGACGAGGTCGGCCGTGACGGCGTTACAGGCGGGCCGGTGACCGGCTCGGACAACGTCGGGTGCAAGCGGTTGCTCTCGCGTGTGCCGGTCGAGCTGGGCCACATCGACAGGAATCTGAGCAGCACGATCCAGTTCATCAACGTCGCAATCGATCCGTTCAACCCGTGCCGCGTCCTCGGCGGAACGCAGGACAACGGCACGTGGGCGAACATGAACGGATGCAGCCTGAACACGTTCACGCAGGTCATCTACGGCGACGGTGGCAACGCGGTCTTCGACGCTGCGCACCCGAACTGGATGGCAAACGAGTTCACGAGCGGATCGGCTGACGTCAGCTTCGAGAACGGCGACCCGCAGAATTGGGTCGTTGGTGATGCTCCGGTCCGCCGCAGTGGCGAAGGTCCGTCGTTCTACTGGCCGCAGGTCGGAGACCCGAACCCGGTTCCCGGCACGCACCCGATCTACGAGGGCGCGAAGCACGTCTGGCGGAGCTGGGCGTTCAACGGCGGCCATCCGACGCAGACCGGGCCACAGGACAAAAGCCCGGACATCCCCTACATGGAGGCGAATTGTCAGGAGTTCGTGACCGCCTCGACGAACATCAATTGCGGTGACGGCCGGCCGCTCGGCGGGCCCTACTGCGACGGCCTCGCGAGCACCACGACGATTCCACCGTGCACTACCACCACCATCCGGCCCCCGGTGCCGGGCGTGCCCGGCGATCTGACCGGCACGTTCTACGGAAGCGACCGCACCGGCGGAACGGTCTCCTGGATCGCGCGCGACAGCGCCGATCACGGCACGATGTGGGTGGCGACTTCGGCCGGCAGGATCTTCGTGACGCACAACGTGGACGCGGTAGATCCGTCGACGGTCACGTTCCTTCGGATCGACAACTCGGCATCAGGTGGCTCTCCGACCCGATTCCCGAGCTCGATCTACGTCGACCCGGCGAACGCGAACCACGCCTGGATCTCGTACTCCGGCTACAACGCGGTGACACCGACGACGCCGGGCCACGTGTTCAGCGTGGTGAACACCGGCACCACCGGCGCAGGCACGTTCACGAACCTGCACGTAGAGAACGGCTCGTCGGCCTATCCGACCCCGACGAACGACGGCGATCTACCGATTGCCGACGTCGTCCGCGACGATGCCACGCACACGCTGTATGCGGCGACCGACTTCGGCGTCCTTCGGGGCGACAACGACGGCGCTTCGTGGCACGTGACGGACGGAATGCCGCGCTACGAGGTTATGCACCTCGCGATCCAGCCGTCCTCGCGTGAGCCCACGTGCAAGGGCGGCGGCAAGTGCAAGCGCGTGCTCTACGCGGCGACGCACTCGCAGGGCATCTGGCAGATGGACCTGGGCAAGTAGCTGCGACAAGCCCACGATGGAAGAGGGCCGCCCACCGGCGGCCCTCTTCTCACTTACGATGCATACTTCCGAACCGATGAAACGTCTGCTTTTGCTCACGGCCGTCCTCGCAGCCGTTGTTGCCGCGCCCAGCGGCCTGGCCCGCACGCACCCGATGATCAACGTGACCAGGGTCATCCCGATCACGGTGCAGGGCTCGGGTTTTAGAGCGGCAGAACGCGTGAAGGTCGTCGTCCGCAGTCCGGCCGTCTACCGAAAGACGGTCACTGCCACCCGCCGTGGTCGCTTCACCGCGCTCTTCCGGCACGGCAGCAAGTGCGCGTCGATCCGCGTGCTCGCGACCGGCAACAAGGGCTCGCGCGCGACCGCGTACGTGCCGCCGAGCTGCCAGATCTGATCTAGGGCTTAGTAGGCAACCGCGCCGCGCCCTGCGGCGGCCGCATGCCGTTGCTCGTCCGCGCGGTAGCTTGAGCGAACCAACGGCCCGCTGAAGACGGAGCCGAACCCGAGGCCCTCTCCCTGCTCGCGGAACCAGCGGAACTCGTCGGGGTGGACCCAGCGATCGATCTTCGCGTGCTTCGCGCTCGGCTGCAGGTACTGGCCGATCGTGACCACGTCGACGCCATTGCGGCGGAGGTCGCGCATCGTCTCGACGACCTCGTCGTTCGTCTCCCCCAGGCCGACGATGATTCCGGACTTCGTCAGGACCGGGTAGTCCGCGAGCTCCTTCGCCCGGGCGAGCAGCCAGAGCGCCTTGTCGTAGCTCGCCTTCGCCCCGCGCATGCGCGCGTGCAAGCGGCGGACCGTCTCGATGTTGTGGTTGAAGACCTCCGGCCTGGCGGCCAGGACGGTGCGGAGCGCCTCCTCCTCGACGCCGAGGAAATCGGGTGTCAATACCTCGACCGACGCCTCGGGCAGCTTGGCTTTCAGCGCGCGGATCGTCGCCGCGTAGTGGCCGGCGCCCCGGTCGGGGACGTCGTCCCGGTCGACCGAAGTGACGACGACGTGCTTGAGGTTCATCTCCGCGGCGGCCTTGGCCAGCCGTAGGGGCTCGAGCGGGTCCGGCGGATGCTCGGGCTTGCCGGAGTGGACGTAGCAGTAGCGGCAGGCGCGCGTGCATGTGTCGCCGAGGATCTGGAAGGTCGCCGTCCCGCGTCCCCAGCATTCGGCGATGTTCGGGCAACGCGCCTCCTCGCAGATCGTGTGCAACGACTGCCCGTGGATCAGCTTCTTGACGTCGAAGTAGCGCGAATTCGCGCTCGGCGCGCGCACCTTCATCCATTCGGGCCGCCGCGGCCGCTCGGCTACGGGAAGCGACTCCTCCACGGGCCCGAGTCTAGTTGCGGCTCCGAACGTGGCGGCAGCTCGGTAGCCAAGTAACAGTCTGTTACAAGGAGTCGGAACTGAGACTTCGGCTTGCGACGACGCTTCCCAAGGATCGGAATGTTGGTTCGGGCGTGTCGAACTAAGTAACAGTCTGTTACTCGGAAACGGCGGCGGGCTGCGGCTCGGCTAGGGAGGCGGCGAACGCGTTCTCTAGAAGCTCCTCGAAGGCGAGGTCGAAGACCTCGGCGAGTCCGGCGAGTGCGTGCGGCCGGACCTCGTGCACCGTGACCGGCCGACCGACCTCGCGGGCGATCGTCGTGAACTGCGCGTCCTCGATCCCGCAGGCGGTGATCCACTCCGTCAACGGCGCCGGGTCGAGGTCGACGTTGAGTGCGTAGCCGTGCGTCGTCACCCACTTGGAGATGTGGATCCCAATCGACGCGATCTTCCGCGGCGGGCGTTCCATCCAGATGCCGGTCAGCCCCTCGACCCGCGTCGCTTCGAGACCGAACGGCGCCAGAGTGCGGATCAGCGCCTCCTCGAGATCGCGGCAGTACTTCTTGACGTCCTGCCCGTGCCGCGCCAGGTCGAAGATCGGATAGCACACGAGCTGGCCCGGTCCGTGGTAGGTCGACTTGCCGCCGCGATCGGTCTCGACGATCTCAACCTCAGCGTCCGGCGGGATGTGCAGCTCTCCGGTTTCCGTCCGGCGGCCGAGCGTCACCACCGGCGGATGCTCGAGCAGCAGGACCGTATCGGGCAGCGCGCCCGTTGCGACCCCCGCCGCCACGGTGCGCTGGAGCTCCCACGCCTCGCGGTAGGGCACGAGGCCGAGATTGAGGACATCGGCGCGCATGAGCCGCCTAGTACGCCGACTCGTCCCAGGTCTGCAGCTTCTCGCGCAGGTCGCGCAGGAAGCGGCCGGCCAGGGCGCCGTCCACCAGGCGGTGGTCGTATGTGAGCGTCAGATTCATGATCGGGCGGATCGCGATCACGTCCTCGCCGCGGTCGTCCTGGATCACCCACGGGCGCTTGACAACGGCGTACGTGCCGAGGATCGCGGCCTGGGGCTGGCTGATCACCGGCGTGCCGTGGAAGGTGCCATAGCCGCCGGGATTGGTGATCGTGAAAGTCCCGCCCTGGACCTCGTCTGGTGTTAGCTTCTTGTCTCGTGCGCGCTGCGCGATGTCGGTGACGCCGCGCGCGATCCCGAGCAGGTTCAGGCCCTCGGCGTGCTTGAGCACCGGGACGATCAACCCCTTGCCGCCGGCGAGCTCGACCGCGAAGCCGAGGTTGACGTAGTTCCGCGTCACGATCTGCTCGCCGCGGATCTCGCCGTTGACCCACGGGTAGTCGCGGAGCGTCTCGACGGTGGCTCGGGCGACGAAGGAGAGGTAGGTCGGGTTGACGCCGTAATCCTTTTCGTACTCCTGCTTCA
>WNGE01003557.1_pt2 | contig 20372 bp, 19 predicted proteins | sample 5400651 | NCBI WGS metagenome assembly WNGE01 (sample SAMN13153370, study PRJNA577476) | soil metagenome | isolation source: 60 cm soil or saprolite under grassland replicate 2 | place: USA:California | collected 2016-06-15 | reverse complement strand
GTTCGGTCCCGGGCGGTTGTCCCCTTCTGAATACGGCGATCGACGCGGATGATGGTAACCCGGTTCTACGCGACCGCGCTCTGAAGAGTTTGCGGCAGTGGCAGGAGTTCCTGAGTTCGATCATCAGCGCCGGTATTAGGAAGAAGGAGATCAAGCAGAGTGTCAATCCGAAGGAATCGGCCACTCTCATCATCACACTCCTGGAGGGGGCGTTGATGGTCAGCCGGCTGGAACGAAATCGCGACGCCCTCCTGTCGGCTCAATCCCATCTTGAGCAGTACTTGGAAGCAGAGGTGCGACTCAGCAGGTGACTGGGCGTAGTCACTGCTAATCAGCACTTCCAGCAGTTGGGCCCAATTCTCCAGCACCTCGCACCTGAAGTTGCGTTCGGTAGCCATACCGCGAACCAGTAGTTTACGGAGATCATCGACCAAACAAAATAAAAATTGCATCGCGAAGATTACGAGCGTAATCTCTATCTACGTCATGCGCTACGAACCTGATCACAAGGCGAGGACTCACCACCGGATCCTGAAGAACGCTGCCCGTCGATTTCGGGCGGAGGGGCTGAACGGTCCCGGTGTTGCCACCGTAATGAAAGCGTCAGGGCTGACGGTTGGCGGCTTTTACAAGCATTTCCGCAGCAAAGACGACCTTCTCGCTGCAGCCATCGAGGAGGGATTCTCCGAGTTTGGCGAAAAAGTTTTTACCGCTCTGAAGGACATACCTGCTGCCGAGCGCTGGAAAGAAATCGTTCGCTGGTACCTATCTCCTGAACATTGTGAGCACGCCGGTACGGGCTGCCCGATTGCTGCTTTGGCCCCCGAGATTGCACGCGCGGCTCCGGCGGTAAGGAAGCGAATCGCGGGCACTCTGACAGCGTGGCGGGAACGGATGCTGCAGTTCATGCCTGGCCGTACGGCTGCCGAGCGAGAGACGAACTTCACGATTATTTTTACGGCGATGGCGGGTGCAGTTTCGATTGCGCGAATCTTGCCCGACCCCATGGAAAAGCAGAATATCCTGAGCTCGGTTCGGGAGCACTTGTTGCAGAGCTTCTGAATATTTTTTTGCATCCATAGGATCATGCTCATAATCTGATGGAATAAAGGTTGATGTCTCGGGTCGATTATCCCGTGCTCACCTGTGAATGAAACAAAGTAGAGGAACAAGGAGGAAGTATGAAACTAACGTTTGGAGTGCCCGCAGGGCTGTTGTTCGTATCCACGATTGCCATGGGTCAGTACGGGGGATCCCCATTTCCCCAGGCTGCAAACCCCGAGCTGAGGAACGGCGGGTTCGTCACAGTTGCCTCGGCCCACAATGAGTTCTACAACCGGGTGCTCGAGTCCCAGGTAGATCAATACAGAGCGGACAACAGGGCCATCGGGCAAGCACCCACTGCGCTGGCAGGCAACAACATGCGCACCGACGGACAGCAGTTGGCGAAAGATACCTTCAGCCAGTCGTCCGGCAACGACTTCTACAACGGAGTGCTGGCGGCACAGGTGGATGAGTACATTGCCGGCAAGAACGGCATTGCGCCGCAGTCCAATGCGCTGGCAGGCAACAACATGATCACCGACAGGCAGCAGTTAGCCAAAGATTCCTTCAGCCAGTCGTCCGGCAACGACTTCTACAACGGAGTGCTGGCGGCACAGGTGGATGAGTACATCGCCGGCAAGAACGGCATTGCGCCGCAGTCCACTCTGCTGGCAGGCAAGAACATGATCACCGGCGAACAGCCCCAGCTAGCCCCGGTGCCGGAAGACTTCTACAATCGCGTGCTGGCGGCGAAGGTGGATGAGTACATCGTCGACAATAACGCCGTTGCGCCCTCGGCCATTAGATTTGCCGAGTTGCAGCCCATGAGCGAAGTGCCCGGCAGCATAGCGGCGAGCATGGCTTCGGACGCCGGAGCGCAGGGCGAGAGAGACTGGTACGACAGAGTGGTGGCGACGCAGGCGGAGCTGAACCGGCGTATTAAGAAGTCGGAGGTTCCGAGTACGTTCTGAGCTGACTTTTTTGCACCCGTAGGATTATATTCGTAATCCTGTAACCATGCTTGATGTCGCGTCGACCCGCCGGGATGCTGTTCCGGGCGCATGCGAATGAGACAAGACCAAGGAACAAAGGAGGAAGTTCTATGAAGCTTACACTTGGAGTTCTTGCAGGGCTGTTGTTCGTATCCACGGTTGCCGTGGGTCAGTACGGGGGAGGGTCGCCATTTCCCCAGGCTGCAAACCCGGCGCTGAGGAACGGCGAGGCTGCGCTGCCGCTGATCTCGCCGTCTTCCATGGCCGCCAATTCGCCTTCGGTTTTGGCATGGCACCCTAGGGTCGAGACCGGATCGCCTTTCCCAACGGCAGCCAATCCGTCACTGGGATCTGGTACGAGTGGGGAGACTTCACCCTCTGGGAACGTCGACACTGGTTCGCCATTTCCGCAGGCAGCTAACCCTTCTCGCGGCAGCGAGTGATCGTAAATCAGGAGAGTGCCGCGTGGCGCGGCCGCAACTGCCCCGGACGAGAAAGGTCTAACTGGGTTTGTGCCGTGCCACGCGCTATCTTTTCGACGCCCCTGGATGGCGTCACCATTGTTTTGGAAATTCGGAGGAATCGATGAAGGACTTGCAAGGAACTTGGGCATTGGTGACTGGAGCATCGAGCGGATTCGGTATCGAATTCGCAAAGCCCGCATATGCGAGCTATGCTGCCAGCAAGGCTTACGTCCTTCTCCTGGGGGAAGCGCTGCATCAGGAGTTGGCCCCTCGAGGCGTTACGGTGACGACCTTATGCCCGGGACTCTCGGCAACAGGATTTAGCGATGTCGCAGGTCAAAAATCTTCGGCAGTCCTCAAACTAATGACCATGGAGCCTGGGCCTGTCGCTAGAATCGGTCTGCAGGCGATGTTCGAAAGCAAAACCAGCGTAGTGCCCGGCTTCTTGAATAAGGCTGCGGTTTTCTCGGATCGATTGATGACGCGCAATATGCAGCGCATCGTCCTGGGAAGGGTGATGGCAGGTGAAAGAAACGGCTAACCTCCCCGCAGAATTCACGCGCTTGCTTCAGGCGGCGAACTGCCTCAGGTGATAGTCGACGTGAATCTGAAGGAGCTTGCCTCACTCGCAAACGCTCATCTTTCCGATTTTGGTTGTTATGCTTTTCGGGCCTGTGCCGCGCTTTCTTGCTGCAAGCGATCCGGCAGGTTCAGCAGGTCGGCGGCGATGCGGTCGGCGGCGTGGCGGGCGAACTGGCTGGCGTCGAGGTAGTCGCCCAGTATGGGAGTGACGCCGAGCGCGCGGATGGCGTCCAGGTCGTTGACCAGCGGCTCGGAGTTGTCCTCGGCGTAGCGGGCGCGCAGCGCTTGCGGCACCGGCGCGGAGTTGAGCAGGGCGTAGTCGAAGAGCTTTCCGCCGGCATGGTCGAAGATGGCCGCGATGTGCTGCGAGGCGGTGAGGCCGGTGCTCTCGTTGGGCTGGGTCATCAGATTGCCAATGTAGACCCGCAGCGCGCGTGAGGAGCGGATAGCGTCGGGCACTCCGTTCACCAGAACATTGGGGATGCAACTGGTGAACAGCGAGCCGGGTCCGATGGTGATGATGTCGGCGTCGGCGATGGCGTCGATGGACTGCGGCAACGGGCACACGTCGGGCGGCACCAGGCTGAGGCGGCTGATGCCTCCGGCTGTGGCGGAGATCTTCGTCTCCCCGCGCACGCGCTTGCCGTCACGCATCAGGGCCTCCAACTGAACATCGCTGCAGGCCGAAGATGGGAAGATGTCTCCGCGCGTCTTCAGAATGGCGGAGCTGAGCTGGACCGCTTGGGCAAAGTCTCCGCGCACCCCGGCCAGGGCCGTGAGGAACAGGTTGCCGAAGCTGTGGCCATCGAGGCCGCCGCCGCTGAAGCGGTAGCAAAAGAGTTGGGAGAGCAGCTCTTCATCATCGGAGAGCGCCGTCATGCAGTTGCGGATATCGCCGGGCGCGGGCACTCCCTGCTCTTCGCGCAGCTTTCCGCTGGAGCCGCCGTCGTCGGTGACCGTCACAATCGCGGTCAACCGTGTTACCAGTGGAGCAACCGGGGGCGGCCCCGGCGATGAGAGCGCGACCACATGTTTCTTCAGGCCGCGCAGCAGGGTGGAAAGGCCGGTCCCGCCGCCGATGGCCACAACGTGGACTCCGCGGGCGGGGTTCGGATTGGACTGCGTGGTCCTCATGGGTTGGGTTCGATGCAAAAAGCTGGTCGAGCGGGCGCGGCCTTGCTGTTAAACTCCTACGGCGCCTTCAGGGTAGAGCAGCTCAGTAAAGCGCGGATCGTCGGCCATATTGCGGAAATCCGAGTCGTTGCGCGCTTGGAAGCGGTTGCCGGGGTTAAGACGGATCGCCTCGGCCAGATGCTGCAGGCTCTCCGAGGTGCGGCCGGTGAGGCACTCGAGCACGGCGCGGCCGTACCAGACGTAGTCCAGCGTAGGGCGCTGGTTCGAGAGGTTCTCCAGATGCTCGCGCGCGGTGACGAAGTCTCCCAGGTTCATGAGCGAAACGGCAAAATCGTAGTGCTCCTCGGGGGTGGCGAAGGTATTCTGGTTCTGGTCCAATTGCTGATTGCAGATATTCACGTGGACCTTGGCGCGGTCGCCTAGTTCGCTGCAGCCGGATTCGATCACCTTCTGAAGCAGCGTCTTAGCCTTGTCAAACTTCTGGGACTGCAGCAGGCGCAGGGCCTGCTCGTAACTCTGCAGCGACTCTTTGAAACGCTGCTTATACTCCTCGGCGGCGCTGCCGAGCGCTTCGGATTTTGACTTGCCAGAGGGGCCTTTCAGTTTGACTTCGACTTTTTTCGTCATGTGCCCTTCCAGAGACTGCATAGGACCGCTTCGCCGCTCTTGTCGCCGAGCTGTAGCAGATCAGGGGCCGTTTCCAGCCCTGAAGCGGATAACTTCCGAGAATACAGCTTTATACCTTGCGCCGGAGATACCGTCAACCGGGTGAACGCCTCACCCCAGCACGCCAACAGCGGGCAGCCCGCCCGGAGGCGGGAGCGCTCCGGCGGCGCCGTGAAACTGCTTACGAGGAAGCTGTGCCGACGGTCTAAAATACAGACATATGCCCCAACGACCCAAACCGCGGGCTTGTTAGGGACCCCGTTGAAAGGTGACCCGCAGTGATGGACGAGATGGACGATGGAATGCAACTGCTCAACCGGCAGATGACGAAACTACCTGCCCGGCAGCCTTCCTGGAGGCGATGGCTAAGCGAGGCGGTGATCTCGCTGGGCGTCTCCATTTTCATCATCGTCTTCCTCTACCAGCCGGTAAAGGTGGAGGGGACCAGCATGATGCCAGGCCTGGCCGACCAGGAGCGCATCTTCATCAACAAATATGCATACCGCCTGGGGCCCATCGAGCGGGGCGATGTGGTGGTCTTCCGCTATCCGGGCGACGGCAGCAAGAATTACATCAAGCGCATCGTAGGCGTGCCGGGCGACCGCATCGAGATCGTGCGCGGGGCGGTGATGGTGAACGGCGAGCAACTGGCGGAGCCCTACGTTCCGCCTGAGTTTCGAGACCAGCGCTCGACGAGCGAAATCACTGTCCCGGACAACAGCTATTTCGTTCTGGGCGACCACCGCAATCTCTCCAGCGACAGCCGTGACTTCGGCATGGTGGAGCAGGAGGCGATCTTCGGCAAGGCGGTCTTCGTCTACTGGCCAACCGCGGTGATGGGCAAGCTGCATTAACGATCAGGTTTCAAAGTTTCAAGGTAAAACCTTGCGCAGCGGGCTGCCGTCGAGTCGTGTTCGTGTTTAAGTGTGGATTGCCGCTCCGAGCTGATCTGCGTTAACTTTGAAACCTTGAAACTCTGAAACGTTGGAACCTTAAGAACTATGAGACTGGCAATCTTTGGGGCGACGGGCGGCACCGGGTTGGCGCTGACACAACTGGCGCTGGAGCACGGCCATAGTGTGCGCGTGCTGGTGCGCAATCCCAGCCGCATGCCGCTGGTGAACGCAAACATGAGGCTGGTGCTGGGCAACGTGCTGGACCAGGAGTCCGTTATGAAGACGGTGCTGGGCAGCGACGCGGTGCTGAGCTGCCTGGGATCGCGGAACCTGCTGAAGAACGTGCGCGTGGTCTCTGAGGGAACGCGCCGCATCATTTCCGTCATGAAGCAGCAGGGCGTCCGGCGGCTGGTGGTCGAGTCTGCCTTTGGGGCCGGCGAAAGCCTGGCGCAGACGAGGCTGATTGAGCGGCTGGTCTTCGCCACGCTTCTCTGGGCGCCTTATCAGGACAAGGAGTTGATGGAGCCCGAGGTGAAGTCCAGCGACCTGGAGTGGACGATCCTTCGACCGGTGCGACTGACCAACGGGCCTCCAACCAATCGCTACGTGGTGAGCACGTCGCGTCCGCCGCGGACGAGCGTGAGCCGCGCCGATGTGGGGGCGGCCATGCTGCAGGCGGTCGAAGAGCGGCTTTGGATTGCGGAGGCGCCGTCGGTCTGCTCTGGGTAACGACCATCTCCGCGAATGCGGTAGATGCAGGGCTCCCAACTGCATAATATTCGCGCTAATGTATTAATATTCATCGCGAAAAATCATTTCCTCTGCTCGTCCGCACCGCGGCTGAATTAGCTGATATCATCGAACAAATCCACTCATTGAGGAAGCGATGCAGGCTATCCTTGCGCTCGAAGACGGCAGGGTCTTCCGCGGCAAAGGCTACGGAGCGCGGCTGGAACGTACCGGCGAAGTCGTTTTCAATACCTCCATCACCGGCTACCAGGAGATCTTCACCGACCCCTCCTATGCCGGCCAGATCGTCTGTCTCACGAATCCCGAGATCGGCAACTACGGCACCAATCCCGACGATGAGGAGAGCGGCAAGCCCTACATTGAGGGCCTCATCGTGCGCGAGTTCTCTCCCTATGCCTCGAACTACCGCTCGGAGCAGGTCACGGACGAGTACCTGGAGCGCCACCGCGTTCCTGTGCTTTCGGACATCGACACGCGCGCGCTGGTGCGGCATCTCCGCGACAAGGGCGTGATGCGCGGAACGGTCTCTACCCGGGAGATGGACGTCGACAAGCTGATCGCAATGTCCAAATTGCAGCCGACCATCGACGGCATGGACCTGGCGAAAGAGGTTTGCACAAAAGAGAGCTACGTCTGGACCAAGGGCGACGTGGAGCAGCGGATCTTCGCCGTCCCGCACACGACGGCGGGGAAGCTGTCGACCTTTACCGCGGAGCCGGGCGAGGGCGAGGCTTTGGAAGGCGAGCTCGAGCTCCCACCGGAGCGCGAGCGCAAGCAGGTGATCGCCTACGATTACGGCATCAAGACAAACATTTTGCGGCTGCTGGTGAGCTCGGGCTGCGATGTGACGGTGGTCCCGGCGCAGACTCCGGCCGAGGACGTGCTGGCGCTGAAGCCCAACGGGGTCTTCCTCTCCAACGGACCAGGTGATCCGGATGCGGTCGTGTATGCGCAGAAGGCGATCCGCAGGATGGCGGGCCGCGTGCCGATCTTCGGCATCTGCCTCGGCCATCAGCTCATTGGTCTGGCGCTGGAAGGCAAGACTTACAAGCTCAAGTTCGGCCATCACGGCGGCAATCATCCGGTCAAGCAGCTTGCCACGGGCAAAGTGGAGATTACGGCGCACAACCACAATTATGCGGTCGATCCCGATACGCTGAAGCAGAGCGAGGTGGAGCTGACGCACGTGGACCTGAACGACAACACGCTGGAGGGCCTGCGCCACCGCAACTATCCGCTCTTCAGCGTGCAGTATCATCCCGAGGCCTCGCCCGGGCCGCACGACTCGCATTATCTGTTCGACGATTTCATGAAGATGATGAACGAGTGGAGGAGATAGTGCGCGCAAATTGGAGGAGACCGATTGCGGTGGTCCTGTTGATCACAGCGAGTTGCGCGGCGCAGAGGCCGCTGCCGGGCGAGGGGGATTTTCAGGGAATGCACTCCGCAACCGCGGTCAGCCGCAGCGAATTCGGCGGGGAGTGCGGGATTCAGGACACATCGGATTCAGCCGCGGTGAAATTTTCGGGCAGTCCCGACGGCGAGTGGTCGCCCGGAGGATCGAGCAGGGGAATCGCTGAAGCGGCGCGCCTCTGGCATGAGACGAACTACATGGTGGACATGCACGGAGCACCGGGACCGGGAATGTCGTCGATGCACAGTGGGATGATGTGCTTCGATGCACAGGGCCGTGTCACCCGCATTTTCGACCGTTACATGGACGTCCTGCGATGTGGCTGCCAGCGGCTCACGACGTTCGCCTTCGCCGAGGACGGCAAGCTGACCGGCTGGGATCAGACTTTCGTTGACTTGAAAACTGAGGCCGCGATCAAACCGCCACAGGACGCACAGGATTATCCGAAGGTATGGGAGTTTCATCGCCTGGATGAGCTGCCCTTCTATTCGTTAATGAAGGAATCAACTCGCCATACAGGGCGGACAGAATGAGCATGCATGGCTGGATGCAAGATCGCAGAAAATGCGCTAAGCCAGCTCCGGGGTCCCCGGCACGCCCGTTGTTGGCGGGCTGGGGCAGAATGGCAGCTGCAGCGGTTTTAATATCCTCGCTGGTCTTGGTCCCCAAAAGCTCGGCGCAGCAGAGCTCGCAGGAGGGGCCATCCGGCGTCGTTCCTTCCAGCCGGACGAGCTTCGGCAGCCTGTGCGGCATTCGCGACACGAACGTGCAGAGCGCGCTGCATCTGGCGCGCTCCAAGGGCGGTAAGTGGGCTGCGATCGCCTCGGACAAACGGCCTGCTGCCGGCAATGACATGGCGGCGCGGGTCTGGCACGAGAAAAATTGGATGGTGGACCTGCATGACACGCCCGCGCCGACGGTCCCAGTGATTCACACCGGGCAGATGTGCTTCGACCCTCAGGGCCGGCTGACGCGCATGGTTGACCGCTATATGGACCTGGCCGAGTGCCGCTGCATGCGCTTCACCTCGCTCACCTTCGCCCCCGATGGCACAGTGAAGGAGCAGGAACAGAAGTTCGTCGACCAGATGTCAGGCGCGGAGATGGCCAAGCCCGATGCGGCCAAGGGGTTTCCCAGCATCTGGGAGTACCGCCGCCTGGAGCAGCTTCCGTTTAATTCGTTGCTCCGCCCCAGCACTCCGACAGCAGGTGCGCCGGGGACACCTAAGAAGAAGTGAGTGCCAATTTCTGCACATGAGAAAGCAATTTTAGATGCCGCGTCGCACAGACATTTCGAAGATCCTGATTCTCGGCTCGGGACCGATCGTCATCGGTCAGTCGGCGGAGTTTGACTACTCCGGCACGCAGGCCTGCAAGGCGCTCAAGGCCGAAGGCTACGAGGTGGTGCTGGTCAACTCGAACCCGGCGACCATCATGACCGATCCGGAGACGGCCGACCGCACCTACGTCGAGCCGCTCACGCTGCGCTACGTGGAGGAGATCATCCGTGAAGAGGTGCAGCGCGGCGTGGGCAAGGGAATGGCTGTGCTGCCTACCGTCGGCGGACAGACCGCGCTGAACCTCGCGGTCGAACTGGCCGATCGCGGCGTGCTTGAGAAATACGGGGTCATTCTCATCGGCGCGCAACTGGAGGCGATCAAGAAGGCCGAAGACCGCCTGCTCTTCAAGGACGCGATGACGCGCATCGGCCTCGATGTGCCGCGCTCGGTGCTGGTCAATAATCTCAAGGACGGCCTGGAGTTCTCCACGAAGCTGGGCTTCCCTGTGGTGCTGCGGCCGTCGTTCACGTTGGGCGGCTCGGGCGGCGGCATTGCATTCAATCGGGAAGAGCTGTTGGACTTGCTGGCGCGTGGCCTGGACCTCTCTCCCGTGCACGAGGTGCTGATCGAAGAGAGCGTGCTGGGCTGGAAGGAATACGAGCTCGAGGTCATGCGCGACCTGGCGGACAACGTCATCGTGGTCTGCTCGATCGAGAACTTCGATCCCATGGGCGTGCACACCGGCGACTCGATCACCGTGGCCCCGGCGCAGACGCTCACCGACCGCGAATATCAGCGTATGCGCGACGGCGCGATTAAAGTGATGCGCGAGATCGGCGTCGAGACCGGCGGCTCGAATGTGCAGTTCGCGGTGCACCCCACAAATGGCCGAATGATCGTCATCGAGATGAACCCGCGAGTCTCGCGCTCCTCGGCGCTGGCGTCCAAGGCCACAGGTTTTCCGATCGCGAAAATCGCCGCGCGGCTGGCCGTGGGCTACACGCTGGACGAGATCACCAACGACATCACGCAGAAGACCCCGGCCTGCTTCGAGCCCACGCTCGACTATGTGGTGACGAAGATTCCCAAGTGGCAGTTTGAGAAATTTCCCGGAGCCGACGAGAGCCTGGGCCCGCAGATGAAGTCCGTCGGCGAGGTGATGGCCATTGGCCGCACTTTCAAGGAGTCCCTGATGAAGGCCGTGCGCTCGCTGGAGACCGGCAAGCGCACGGAGGTCGAGGCCATCGAGCCGCAGATCCTCACCAAGCGTCTGGTCTCTCCGCATCCGGAGCGGCTGCAGTATGTGCGTCACGCGCTCTCCATCGGCTGGAGCGTGCCGCGGGTGGCGCACCTGACCGCGATTGACCCATGGTTTCTTTACCATATGAAAGAGATCGGCGAAGAGCTGAAAGCGCTGGAGAACACCTCGCTGGAGTCGATCGGCTACGACCAGATGCGCCAGGCAAAGCGCAAGGGAGTCAGCGACGCGCGATTGAGCGAGCTGTGGAAGATGCCCGGACGCGACGCCGCGATCAAGGTTTACGAAAAACGCCGCGAGATGGGCCTCACGCCGGTCTACAAGCGCGTGGACACCTGCGCGGCCGAATTCGAGAGCTTCACGCCCTACCTGTATTCGACCTTCGAGGACGAGGATGAGGCGCAGCCGACGGCGAAGAAGAAGGCGATCATTCTCGGCTCGGGGCCGAACCGCATCGGGCAGGGAATCGAGTTCGATTACTGCTGCTGCCACGCTTCATTCGCGCTGCGCGACGACGGCTACGAGACGATCATGGTGAACTGCAATCCGGAGACGGTTTCCACCGACTACGACACCAGCGACCGCCTCTACTTCGAGCCGCTTACCTTCGAAGATGTGATGGCGATCTATGAGCACGAGGCCAAAGGCTGCGAGGAGATCGGCGTAATTGTGCAGTTCGGCGGACAGACGCCGCTGAACCTCGCCCTGCCGCTCAAGCGCGCTGGAGTGCGCGTCATCGGCACATCGCCCGAGTCGATTGACCTCGCCGAGGACCGCAAACGCTTCGAGGCCCTGCTGCGCGAACTGGACATTCCGCAATCGCCGGGAGGCATGGCCACCTCTGTCGAGGAGGCGCTTGAGGCCGCCGAGAAGGTCGGCTATCCCGTGCTGGTGCGCCCGTCCTACGTGCTGGGCGGCCGCGCCATGGTGATCGCCTACGACGCCAAAGCGGTGAAGGAGTACATGGCGCAGGCGGTGGAGTACTCGCAGGACCGCCCGATTCTCATCGACCACTTCCTCGAGGCCGCAACCGAAGTGGACGTCGACGCGTTGAGCGACGGCGAGGACGTGGTGATCGCCGGCATCATGGAGCACATCGAGGAGGCGGGGATCCACTCCGGCGACTCGTCCTGTGTATTGCCAAGTGTCGATCTATCGCCGGCAGTGCTCGAGCAGATCCGCGAGTACACCTTCAAGCTGGCCCGGAAGCTGAACGTCGTTGGGCTGATGAACATTCAATACGCGGTGCAGCGCGGCAAGGTCTACGTGATCGAGGTGAATCCGCGCGCCTCGCGCACCGTGCCTTATGTCTCCAAGGCCACCGGCGTGTCCTGCGCAAAGATTGCGGCGCGCCTGATGACGGGGCGCAAGCTGCGCGAGTTTCTGCCCGAGAATGTGGAGAGCGGCAAGGGCCTCGATACCGGCGAGCATTTTTATGTCAAGTCGCCGGTGTTTCCCTGGAATAAGTTTCCCGGCGTGGACACCGTTCTGGGGCCGGAGATGCGATCCACCGGTGAGGTGATGGGCGTGGCGGACAACTTCGGCGAGGCCTTCGCCAAGGCGCAACTCGCTGCCGGACAGGCATTGCCCGCCAAGGGCACGGTTTTCATCAGCGTCAATCAGCGCGACAAACCGCAGGTGGCCGAGGTGGCCCGCAAGTTCGTCGATATGGGCTTCAAGATCGTGGCCACGCACGGCACCGCCGAGACTTTGGAAGCGGCCGGTATGCGCGTCGAGCGCGTCTACAAAGTCAAAGAGGGAAGGCCGAATGTCGTCGATCTGATCAAGGGCGACCGCATCCAGCTCATCGTCAACACGCCGCAGTCGGGCGAGGAGCCCTGGTTTGACGAGAAGGCGATTCGCCGCGCGGCAATCTCGTCGCGCATTCCGACCATCACCACATTATCGGCGGCGCGGGCCGTTGTGGAAGCGATCCCCGTGCTCCAGGAGCGCGTGGTCAGCGTCTTCAATCTCCAGCAGTTGCACGCGGCACACGACGCGGTGAAGCGCGACGCCGGGGTCCCCAGCACGCCTTCAGTTGGCGTGGCGGGGGTGGACGCGGTGGCCCGGGAATAGCCTCGAAACAGCTGGGCGGAATCACAACGAACGAAAGGAGTTTTCATGCGCGTACTTTGCATTTTGGGGGTTCTGCTTATGATGGCCATTGGTGGGCAGGCACAGGGGCCGGAGCGTCCGACGCCGGTCGAAGGCCCCGGAGTTACCACAAACAGCGGACTGAAGTACTGGGACATGAAGGCAGGCACGGGCAAAGAGGCAAAGAAGGGACGCACTGTGTCGGTCCACTACACGGGATGGCTGCTGGACAACGGCAAAAAGTTCGATAGCTCGCTGGACCGCGGAAAGCCCTTCGAATTCACCATTGGCGCCGGACAGGTGATCAAAGGCTGGGACGAAGGCGTGGCCGGCATGAAGGTGGGCGGCAAGCGTCAGCTCAGGATACCGCCGGAGCTGGGCTACGGCGCTCGTGGCGCCGGTGGTGTGATTCCGCCCAATGCGTACCTGATCTTTGATGTGGAGCTGCTGGATGTGAAGTAGTCTTACGCGAGAGCGGAATGGTGAAGCGCACCCCAATTGCGGGTGCGCTTTTTGTTTACACCGCGGATCGCCAGCTTCCGGGCCGCGCCTGTTCCGGCGCCAGCCTGGAAACATCGAGAGCTACATTTTCGGCAGCGTCGGGGTGAACAGGAATCCGTTGGAGCTCCACGGCAAAAAGTAGGCCGACGACGTGGTGACCACGATCAGCGAATGGCTCGGATCGAAGGCCAGTCCCACCAGGTTAATCCCGCCGACGACGAGAGATGGCTGGCGGTCCGGCGTGATGCGCAGGATGCCGCGGCGTCCGCGCCAGGAGGCTGCGACGTACAAATTGCCTTCGCGGTCGAAGGCCAGCCCCTGCGGCCGGCCGAGATGGCTGAAGAACGGCATCACCGCGCCGGCCTGGTCGATCTCGTAGACGCAGTCGTTGGAAGAGGCCGTGGGGCCGGTGACGTAGAGATTGCCGTTCGGCCCAAATGCCAGATGATAGGCCGCGACGCTCGGCTCGAGGGTCGCAAAGACGAAGATCTGGCGGTCGGGCGCGATCTTGAAGATGGTGCCGCTGCGGTCGCCGACATAGAGGTTGCCTTGCGCGTCGAAGGCAATGCCTGTGGCCACTCCCATGCCCTCGGCGTAGGTGGTCAGCTCGCTCGTGGTGGAAAGGCGATAAACGGCGCCGTCGTGACGGGAGGAGACATAGAGGTTGCCATCCTTGTCCAGCGCGAGGCCTGTCGGGTTCATGATCTCGACCGAGATGGGATGGAGGTCGGAGCCGTCGTCGATGCGGAACAGCGAAGTGGGCACGCTCTGGCCGCGGCTGCCGGAGAAGGTGACGTACACGTTGCTTTCTTCATCCACAGCGGGATTGGCGACCGGGTGAAGGTTCTCCGAGAGCAGAGTGGCAAGCGTGAAGCTCGCCTTCGCATTTCCCTGCGGCGTGCTCACGCTGATGGACTTGCCCGAGGCGGTCTCCGGCACCAGCACCGTGAGCTGCGTAGGCGAGCCGAAGACCACGGTTGCGACGGCATCGCCGAAGGAGACCTGTGCCGGGCGGGAGAGTCCGTTCATGAAGCCGCGCCCGTGCAGGCGGACCTCGCCTCCGGGCAACGCGCAGGACGGCTCGACGGAGAGGATGACCGGAGCTTCGGGCGATGGGCTCATAGGCCTGCTATTTTACGATGCCGAAGTGCAGCAAGAGCTGCAGAACAAGAAAGCCATAAATTCCCGCGCCAAGATCGTCAACCATGATACCGACGCCCTCCGGACGCAAACGCTCCAGCCGCCGGATGGGCGGAGGCTTGAGGATATCGAAGGCGCGGAAGAGCACGAAGCCGGCGATCTGCGCCGGCCAGGTCAGTGGAGCGGCAACCAGCGTGAGCATCTGTCCGGCGACTTCATCAATGACCACGTGCGACGGATCACCGCGGTTGCAGGCGCGTGCAGTGAGCGTGGCGGCGGGGATCCCGATGGCGGTGGCCAGCGCGCAATAAGCGAGGGCCCCGGGGATGAGGAGCTGCGGAGGCAGAGAGCGCCCGATGAGCATCCAGCTGAGCAGCGCCGCCGCCGAGCCCCAGGTGCCTGGGCCGGGCCTCAGCGTGCCCGCGCCGAAGAACGTCGCGACCGTCCAGGCCCAATATGGACGCGTGGGGCGGACCGAACCTTTCTTGGTGTGCAGATGGATGTGCTGGGCTAATCGCGGAGGCGGCGTCTTAGTTGGGCTTGCGGCGTCCATGGTCCTCGCTTTCGGGGTCCCCAGTGCGCGCGTCTTTGGCGTGCTGGGGCGTGTCGCTGGAACGGCCTTCAGTGGCAGGCTCCGGTCCCTTCCTCACCCCTCCGATGCGCCGCTCGCGTGGCTCGTTGTACTCGGCTTCGCCGCCCGACTCCGGATCGTTTACCGCCGTGGAGATCACGTAGCCTCCGCTGACCCATTTGCCGAGGTCAATGATCCGGCAGCGGTCAGAGCAGAACGGAAAATCGGGCTCGCCGGCCAGCACGACCTTGCGGCAGGTGGGACAACGGAGCGATGGAGATCTTTTCCTGGCCATGTTTCGACCGAGGTAGTTTACAACAGAGGCGACAGGCAATCAGCGCACTATTCCGTTTTTAGCAGAAGTGGGATGAAGCGGGAGCTACAGCAACCGCGCGACCAAATCGTAGTCGTGGGTCTCTTCGACGATGGCGCGATAGAAGCTGCCGGGCTCGGGATCGGTGTGCTCGCCGAAGTCGTTGATGAAGACCTTGCCGTCGATCTCAGGCGCGTGCGCCGCGGTGCGCGCCTCCCAGAGCAGCTCGGTTTCCTCGCTCGGGCCTTCCAGCATCACCTCGATCTCGCGCCCGATCCACTGCTTCCGGCGACGGCGGCTGATGCGCTTCTGCAACTGCATCAGCTTGCGGCGCCGCCGCTCGATCTCGCGCGGCGGAACCTTGCCGTCGAGCAGAAAGGCCGCCGAGCCCTCCTCGTCCGAGTAGGCAAAGACGCCCATCCAGTCGAACTGCGCCTCGGCGACGAAGTCGCAGAGCTGCTGGAAGTCCTCTTCCGTCTCGCCCGGGAAGCCGACGATAAACGAGGTGCGCAGCGCGATGCCGGGCACCGCCTGCCGCAGCTTGGCAATGAGCTTGAGGAAGATGGCCGCCGAACCGCCGCGCTTCATGCGCTTGAGCATCGCAGTCGACGCGTGCTGCAGAGGAACATCGATGTAGCGGCACAGCTTGGGATGGCTCGCCAGCACCTCCAGCAGCCGCGGCGTGATCTTGTTGGGGTAGGCGTAGAGAAAGCGGACCCAGCGCAGCGGCTCAATCTGTGCGAGCGCTTCGAGCAGCGCGGCGAGGCCGTCCTGCAGACCGAGGTCCTCGCCGAAGCAGGTGGTGTCCTGCCCGATCAGGTTGATCTCGCGCACGCCCTGTAATGCCAGCCGCTCGGCCTCGGCCACAACCGAGCTGATGCTGCGCGAGCGGAACTTGCCGCGCAACTGCGGGATGATGCAGAACGAACAGGGATGGTCGCAGCCCTCGGCGATCTTGATGTAGGCGGAGTGGCGCGCGGTGGCCAGCAGCCGCGGCGTGTGCTCGTTGTAGAGATAATTGGGCAGCTCGGAGCGCGCGCCGTCCCATCCGTCGCGCGCAAAGCGTCCGGCGCGCTCGCGGGCGTCACCCTCCGGGCGAGAAGACTTGGGTGCCCCACGTTCCGCGTCCTGTTGTTGGACGCTAACGTGGGACGGCACTCCGCTCTTGAGCTGCTGCGAGGCGCTGAAATGAGAGGGTGCCCCATTTCTGCCTTCTTTTGGCAGAAGTGGGGTAGTTGCTTTTTCCGCGTTCGGCAAATGAGGTGAAGCTGCCGCCGCATTCAGAATCGCGAACGGCGAGCTCGCACTCTCAGCAGGAGCGATCCCCGCAGCCGCCAGAATTCCTTCCAGCTCGCCGGTGCCGAGCACGGCGTCAATCTCGGGAATATTCTTCTGGATCTCATCGCGATAGCGCTCCACGAGGCAGCCGGTGACGATGAGCTTGCGTGCGCGTCCGTGGGTCTTGTGCCCGGCCATCTCGAGGATGGTGTCCACCGACTCCTGTTTGGCGGTGTCGATGAATGAGCAGGTGTTGACCACGATGATGTCGGCGTCCTCGGCACGCGAAGTGATCTGGGCACCGTTCACCGAAAGCAATCCCATCATCACCTCGGAGTCCACCAGGTTCTTGGGACAGCCCAGGCTGACAAAGCCGATGCGCGGCATGGCCGAAGAAGATGGCGAAGAAGATTCTGAAGGGGAAGCGCCGCTGGCGGGCGCGGTACTGAGATCGGTGGACATCGCTCTAATAATTCTAGTTACAAACAGGAGCCACGGCAAACGCCAGCACGTGGTGCCCCACTTCTGCCGCCGTTGGCAGAAGTGGGTGACAGCCGATCCGCCAGTTTGCCAACCGGCCTTGCTTCCAACTACGATTCTTCACGTCTTTTGCCGTCAGGGTCGTGACGTCCCATGTCTCTGGAAACCGAATCCGCAACGCGACCATACACGCCGATCAAAGCAGCGCGGGGGCTGGAGCTCACCTGTAAGGGCTGGGCTCAGGAGGCGGCGTTGCGCATGCTGATGAACAACCTCGACGAGGAGGTGGCCGAGCGTCCGCGAGACCTTGTGGTCTACGGCGGCACGGGCAAGGCCGCGCGCAACTGGGCGTGCTATGACGCCATCGTGCGCTCATTGCGCGCGCTCGAGAACGACGAAACGCTGCTGGTACAATCCGGCAAGCCGGTCGGCATCTTCCGCACGCATGACTACGCGCCTCGCGTGCTGCTCTGCAACTCCAACCTGGTCGGCCACTGGAACAACTGGGAGAAGTTCAACGAGCTCGAACGCGCCGGCCTGATGGCCTACGGACAGATGACCGCGGGCTCGTGGATCTACATCGGCTCGCAGGGCATTGTGCAGGGGACGTATGAGACCTTTGCCGCCGCAGGCGAAAAGCACTTCCATAATGGAGACCCAGGCGGAGAGCTCGCCGGCAAACTCATCGTCTCCGGCGGCATGGGCGGCATGGGCGGCGCACAGCCGCTGGCCGCGACAATGGCGGGCGCCGCGTTCCTCGGCGTCGAGGTCGATCCCGAGCGCATCAAGCGCCGCCTCAAGACCGGCTACTGCGACTTCATGGTCAACTCGCTGGATGAGGCGCTGCGCATCCTGAAGAACGCTCTGCGCAAGAAGGAGAACGTCTCCGTCGGCTTGGTGGGCAACTGCGCCGATATTATTCCGGAGCTCGCCGAGCGCGGCGTGGTGCCCGACATCCTCACCGACCAGACCTCGGCGCACGATCCGCTCAATGGCTACGTGCCGAATAGAATGACGCTGGCGGAAGCGCTGGAGCTGCGCGCGCGCGATCCCATTGCCTATGAGCAGCGCTCGCTTGAGGCCATGGCGCACCACGTCGAAGGCATGCTGCGCCTGCAGAAGATGGGCTCGGTCACGTTCGATTACGGCAACAATATCCGCACCTTTGCCTTCCGCCAGGGAGTGAAGAACGCCTACGACTTTCCCGGTTTTGTGCAGGCTTATATTCGTCCGCTCTTCTGCGAGGGGCGCGGTCCCTTCCGCTGGGTCGCCCTGTCGGGCGCAGCGCGCGACATTGCCGTGAGCGACGAGCTGGTGCTGGAGATGTTTCCCGAGAATCTCCGCCTGCGCCGCTGGATCGAACTGGCGAAACGCGACCACCTCGACTGCGGCTCGGTGGCATCGCCCTTTCGCGAGACCGAAGGCATGCGGGACGGCAGCGACGCCGTCGCCGATTGGCCCTTGCTCAATGCGCTGCTCAATACCGCCTCGGGCGCATCGTGGGTCTCCATCCACAACGGCGGCGGCGTGGGCATCGGCTACTCGCAGCATGCGGGGCAGGTCACGGTTGCCGATGGCACCGATGAGATGGCGCGGCGCATCGAGCGCGTGATGACCAATGACCCCGGCATAGGGGTGGCCCGCCACGCGGACGCGGGCTACGACGAGGCTAAGAAGTTTGCCATCCGCGCGGGCGTCAAGATTCCGATGGAAGGCAAGTAGGCAAGAGATGGCGAAGAGCGCAGAAGAAGTACCGCACGGGCCGCCGCTGCTTCTGCTGCGCCGCATCTCGCAGCTTGTGACTATGGGTTCGGAGCCCAGGGTTTCGGAGCCCAGGGCTTCGGAGCAGGGAAGCGCGAAAGCAAAGAGTACTGGTCCGCGGCGCGGCAGCCGTATGCGCGAGATCGGCCTGCTCAAAAACGCAGCGGTGCTGATCGCCGGAGAGCGCATCGCAGCCGTGGGTAAGGGCCGCGAGGTGGAGCGCGATCCGCTGCTGCGCGAGCGTCGCGCCTGGGTACATTCCGACGTCATGGAGCTGGATTGCCGCGGCCTCCTGGTGCTGCCCGGCTTTGTCGACTCGCACACCCATCCGGCGTTTCTCTCGCCACGCCTCGGCGATTTTGCGCAGCGCATCGCGGGCGCAAGTTACGAGCAGATCGCCGCCGCGGCCGGGGGGATCCGTTCGAGTGTGGCGGAGGTCCGCAAGGCCGGCGAAGCGAAGCTCGCCGAGCACGTCTATGCTGCGTTACGCCAGGCGGAGTCGCAGGGCACTACCACGCTGGAGGCCAAGTCACAAGGCGATTCGGCGCGCGGCGGAACAGTGGGACGGGACCGTGGTGCCGACCTTCCTGGGTGCGCATGTCGTCCCGCCGGAGTTCGAAAAGAAGCCGGAGCGCTACGTAGACCTGCTGTGTCGCGAGCTTCTGCCCGCAGTTGCCCGGCGGAGACTGGCGCAGTTCGTGGACGTCCACTGCGAGCGCGGGGCCTTCACTCTGGCGCAGACCGAACGCATTCTGCGCGAGGCGGAGCGCTGCAAGTTGCGCACTCGGCTGCACGCAGGGCAGTGGACGCGCACGCCCCTCGCATCGCTCATCGAGTTTCATCCGGCTTCTATCGATCACCTGGACCACACCGAGCGCGACGACATTCGAGCGCTGGCCTCAAGCGAGACGATTGCGACGCTGCTGCCCGGGGCCAACTATTTTCTTGGAACGAAAACTTTTCCTTCCGCGCGCAGGCTGATCGACGCGGGCGCGGCGGTGGCGCTGGCCACCGACTACAATCCAGGGAGCTCTCCCACGCTTAGCATGCCTACGGTGCTCTCGCTCGCCTGCACGCAGATGCGCATGACCGCGGAGGAGGCGTTGACGGCGGCCACGATCAACGGCGCCTGGGCACTGGGATTGGGAGGCGGGAAGGGAAGCATCGAGGCGGGAAAGGACGCCGACCTGGCCTTTTTTGCCTTGGACGATTATCGCGAGCTGCCATACTGGTTCGGGGCCAATCACTGCGCCGCGGTCATGATGCGGGGACGATTGACGGAGGTGTTCTGAACCTGGAGGCCCCAGAGACCCAAGTTTTTTGCCAACCTTTGTCGGACTGCTATAATCGGATGCGTTCCAGCAAGCGATTGCGCTTCCCTTCCGCAGGCACTCCGGTGCATTCAGTTGGGGCCCCCATCGGCCCGCGTTTGGCAGATGGGGATCAGGATCGGCCAGGTAGCTCAGCTGGTAGAGCAGCGGACTGAAAATCCGCGTGTCGGCGGTTCGATCCCGTCCCTGGCCACCATAAAAAACCCCGCGTAATCGCGGGATTTTTTCTGTCCGGGATTGCTCACCAAAGCAGAGCGCTCGCTAAGCCGCCTTCGGCATCGTGGTCACATTGCCCAGCGGCAGGAAGACCGAGAAGCAGGTCCCGGACCTGCCGGGCCGCACCGAGCTGTGCATGCGCAGTGTTCCATGGTGCTTCTCGACGATGTTGTGCGAGATCCACAGTCCGATTCCGGTGCCCTGCTCG
>WNGE01010520.1_pt1 | contig 20376 bp, 23 predicted proteins | sample 5400651 | NCBI WGS metagenome assembly WNGE01 (sample SAMN13153370, study PRJNA577476) | soil metagenome | isolation source: 60 cm soil or saprolite under grassland replicate 2 | place: USA:California | collected 2016-06-15 | reverse complement strand
CGGGCCGGTTGAAGTACAATCCAGCTGCTGTTGCCACTACTAGGATTACGGCTAGGACCGCGGCGATGAGATATCTTCTTTGCATTCCTTACTTCTCCATGAGCTGTGAGCCTAACAGCGGGGAAAGAGGCTATTAAGTATTCGTCAGACATTATTAACTTCCGCAAGTAACGTCACATATCAAATACTGAACTGAGCTATCTGATCATCATAACTCCCCTAATCCGTGATGAGTTTGTGCGCGGGAGGATCGACTTAAGAGCTGAATTAATAACGATTGTTGGAAGCTTTATAACAATTGTTAATCATCTCAACGGTGTCGAAAATGGCCATTGTCAGCTTATCCTTTCCCGACCAGATGATAAGGGAGATGGACCAGATCCAGAGATCAGGAGGATTCGCCGGTCGCTCAGAACTCGTGAGATCAGCAATTAGGTTGTTGCTGGAAGACTCCAGGGAAAAGAACGCACTCTCGGGACACATGAACGCCATCATAGTTGTAACTCACGACGAGTCCAACGAAGCGCCGATAACGAAGCTCAAGCACGAATTCGATGACATTGTGAAGACACACATCCATAACAAGATCAGCCAAACCAACTGCGTCGAGCTCTTCCTCCTAGAAGGCGACGCAAAGAAGGTGGGGTCAATGACGCACGAATTCCAAAAGGAGGACAAGTTGAAGAGTGTCAGGCTCGTCGTGATCGAGTAAATGTTGACCGTTGGATCCGTCTACGGTTGGGAAGCTTTAGGATCCTGCCTAGGCGTCGCCAGGCTGTTCAACTCGTCAAAGGCGATCGCACCGTCAACTAGGTTCTGATAGGTTCCTTTCTCCAACACCTCCTTGGAGGCACGCTTCAAGAGACCCATGGCCGCATACGAAGCACTTGGGCCAAAGCTCACGCGAGCAACGCCGAGTCTCTCCAGTTCACTGATAGGAGGCAACCCTTTCCTAACCATGACATTGATGGGAAAGTCAAGTTCCTTAACAAACCGTCTGATCGAAGCCGGTTCGGTCAGACCCATGGGATAGACGCAATCGGCCCCTGCGTCTCTGTACGCAAGGGCACGATGAACTGCTTCCTCGAACTTCGCCTCCTCGTCGCCTGTTCCAAATCGTAGCGCTTCGGTTCGAGCATTGATTACGAGAGGAACCCCAACAGCATCACCAAGTCTTCGGATCGCTTTGACGTTCTCGACCTGTCTCTCGACAGGAAAGAGCTTCTTCGTTGCATGAGAGAAATCTTCGATGTTTATTCCGATTCCTCCCGCTCTCAAAATTGCCTTGGCTGTGGCCACCACCTCTTCAGTGGTCTTACCAAATCCAGCGACTATGTCCACCGAGAGTGGGACCGACAGGACCCTAGCGATTCTTTCGACAGCCGACACGAATTCGGGACGACCAATCACCTCGCCATCAGGGTAGCCGAGAGATACCATCAGTCCGGCGCTAGATGTTGCAACCGCTGGGAACCCTTCATTCTCAAAGACGCGTGCACTTGGGATGTCCCATGCGTTCGGAAGAATCAGGATCCGTTTTCCACGGTGAAGTTCGCGAAAATCTTGGGCCTTATCCTTCTGGGATCGCGTCTTGAATTCCCACAGGTTGCTCGTCACGTTTCGAGGCACCTATCTTCCTTTGCATCCAGAATGCGTTGAGATCTCGAAGAGCCTGGTTGTCAAACTTCCTCTCACGTGAATCATCAGGGGGGCCGAGAGGCTTGCCAACCTTCCCGGACTTCAAGTCGTCTACTAGGTGAGCAAACTCATGTCCCAGAGTAAGAAGTGGGTCCCGAGCTATTTTGAAGACTGTTATGAGAAACTCAACATGACCCTCTTTCTGCCGGGACGAGAGCAACCCGTCGTAATAACCAGGTCGACCTCCCGTTATGGGAGGAGAAGGCTTTGAACTATATTCGATGAATACTCGATTCCTATGCACACCATGCTTCTCACAAAGGAAATCTAGGAAATCGGTGAAGCCTTCCGGGTACTGAGTGTCGGTCACAAAGCATCACTAAGCTACTGGTTCAGTAATCATCAGCTTATGGCCCCGGATGGAAGAGTCTTATGAAAGAGACGTTCAGCTCGACTAGCTCTAATAATCTGGAGGCGTAGACTTTGATTTCTTGGGAGGACGCGTACAGGACCACACCTCCTTGGGATATCGGCCGCCCACAACCGGCATTCGTAGGCCTCGTCCAGGCTGGCGAGATCACCGGGAACACGGTGCTCGATGTCGGTTGCGGAACCGGCGAGAACTCCCTCTACCTTGCGCAGAACGGATTCTCAGTCGTGGGGGTCGACCTGTCAACTCGCGCGATTGTGGCAGCGAAGGCAAAAGCTGAAGAGAGGAAGTTAAAAATTGATTTTCGACTCGCGAATGCGCTCTCGCTAGAATTCCAGAGTGGCCGTTTCGACAACGCTATTGATTCCGGATTGTTCCACACCTTTACGGACAATGACAGAATCTCCTTCGCGCACGAGATCGCTAGGGTCTTAACGAGAAATGGAGGATACTTCATGCTCTGCTTCAGCGACAAAGAGCCCACCAACTGGGGCGGACCACGGAGAATTACCAAGGGAGAAATCGAAACAACATTCTCCCCATTGTTCAATATCAACTACATCAAGGATGCATACTTCGCCACGCGAATCCACAACAACGGTGGGAGAGCTTATCTGACATCGGCAACGAAAAAGTCCGATTGAATCCCCGACGCTCCACAACTCGTCTCCAGAACGCAAAGTGATTTCAACGATTTTTCCAGACAAATATCGCGGCATAAATTCTACTTTTTATGGTATGGCTTGGTAAAAAGTCCTTAACTAGTAACCCGAAAGGAACCTATTCTTACCATGCAGCGAGTCGAAGCCACGCCCGTTCGTCGCAGGCCTCCGGGAGTGACGATACTCGGGGGGCTAGCGATTCTTGGAGGATTAGCCGGTTTGGTGGCAGGTGGCGCACTACTAGCCGCGTCTTTGGCGGTTGGAACGATCACATCGTCACTCAAGGACTATCTGAGCACCCAAGGCTACCCTCAACTCGTCTCGTATGTAACAACAAGCAACGTGGCTACCGTTCTTGCTTCACTAGGCATCTTCTCTGTACTTATCGGCATTTTTTGGTTAGCTGAAGGCTGGGGCGCGCTTTCCGGAAAGGGCTGGGCATGGACGGTGGGAATCGTGATTTTCGCCTTGTCTATCATCAACTCAATAATTCAGGTAGCTTTCGGGAACTTCTTCAGCGCTATCGGTATTCTGATTGACTTGGGAATCATCTACTATCTCACGAGACCCCATGTTAGGGCTTTCTTCGGCAAGACCCTCGCACCAAACTGGAAGCCCTAGAAGACCAAGCAACCATTCCCAGCTTCACTCCAAAGAGAGTCGGCACCACCCTTGATAGCTAGGGATTGACCATTCCATCTGTGGACTCGCGAGTGGATTAGCTGCCTTCGTGGAGCGACGTGTTGTACAGCTTTCAAAACTCTTGATTTATATTTCATCAGACCGTACTAGCTTCCGGAAAGCATATGAGAGCAAAAATCGTCGCTCTGCTAGCGGTCGCGCTGATTGCTGCAGTGTCGCCTGCAGTCATATCCTTGGCAGCAGGCGCAAGCCAAGCAGCATCACATGCCAATCATCCAACGGGTCCGCCAGGAACCGTACCCCCATGCGACTTTGACCATCCGGCTTCACTTCCCCCCCAAGCCTCACCTAACGCTACCGCAGCACTCAATGCACGAGCAAGCCACTGCCCAACGACTGCAGCATAAGGATCAAGAAGAACGGCAACCACTACCCAATCCCCCTCTCCTTTTTGGAACCTTGAGTCAGATCAATCGGGTTCCCTCACCGCCGCGTCTCCTATGGACCCTCTGACGAAGAAGGCTGACGGATAAGGAAGAGAACTTCTGAGCCATCTCACACCCCTCGGAGAGGCATCCTAGCCCAATGGACTCTTACTGATTTGGTACTATTATGATAGTAACATTTTTATCTCGTGCGGTACAGACGTCAGCCGCCTAAAAGGTAGGACAATGGCAACAAAGAAGATACTCTTCTTGGCCGTGGCAGTTCTCTCTTTGGCAGCGCTACCATTCCTCGCAAGACCAGTCGCAGCCGACACAAACACGGGAACATCGGGACAGCCCAACCAGAGTTGTCAAGCCGTGTTCCCAACAGGACCACTAACCCCTGCGGGCTTCAACACTGAAGGATTCGCCGTAGCAGATAACAACTACGCGGGTAACGGACAGACTACCCAGACCCCGGCAAACTCGGCAGCCGTCTCGCAGTACGACATCGCGTGCTTCCAAGCTGGCCAGCATTAGAGAACTGCCAAAACTCCCTTTTTTTCGGCATGAGATTGTCGTACCAGGCAAGTTTTCGGGATCATCAAATCTTAGGATAGGTATCCACATTCGGACGTCCGTGTGAGCATTATCAACAACGATACGACGTGGCAGCAAGAAACTAATAGAACTTCAAGGCTACCAAGAATACCCGAGGCCCAACCAGGAATGACAGAAGAATTCATGCGAGTAGCCGCGACCTCAGAGATTCAGGCAGACAAGATGAAGATGGTGCAGTACAAAGGCCAAGCCATCTGCCTGGCAAACATCATGGGCAAATACTACGCCATTCGAAACACCTGCACGCATATGGGAGGACCACTAGCTCAAGGAAAGCTGGAAGACCGAGTGGTTGAATGTCCCTGGCACGGGTCTCGATTCGACCTTACAACCGGCGAAGTAAAGAGGGGGCCCGCGCAAACTCCAGAACCTGTTTTCGAAGTCAAAGTCGAAGGCACAAATATTCTCATTCGACCCAAATAGCAACTCTTCCCACCACCCGGTACTCTCTGTGATTCGGTGTCCAAATTGCGGAAACGATCTGGTGTATTCTCCAATTCCCCCACTATTCTTATGCCTAGAGCGAATGGCTGGAGACGTAATCACCATCAACATCCGATGCAAACCATGGATTTCAGAAAATGCATCGGCCAGAGACTTGCTAAGGATGACAGACCGCATTGAGAAATTAGCGCCAAGGCTCATTTCATAAAGGGCGAACCTGAGCCGAGCGAATCTTTAGCCTCTATTGCCGACTCGTCGTTACTTAAATTGCTTTATAAGCGGTCAAAATCATGGGTCTAACCGTCGAACTTGGCGTCCCTGCAAGGTCAGCTCAATCGAGACTCACTCTCTTTCGATTTCAAATTAGAAACGTGATTTGCGTTGTCTGACAAGGGTAGGGCTTTCATCAATATTGAGAATGTTGTCGCATCAGTTACGCTGAAGCAACGAATAGATCTTAATGCAATAGTCAGAATTTTCCCTGGAGTAGAATATCGGCCCGAGCAATTTCCGGGTCTGGTCTATCGTCTGAAAAAGCCGAAGACTGCCACGCTCATATTCAGTTCCGGCAAGATGGTCTGCACCGGATCAAAATCAGAACGCCAAGCCCACAAGGCCGTGTTGAAGGTGGTTGATGAACTGAAGAAAGGTGGGATCGTGATCGTTGGCAGACCAGTAATCGTCGTCCAGAACATCGTAGCTTCCGCGGGTCTTGGAGGCACCATCGACTTGGAGAAGGTTGTTTACAGTTTGAAGAAAACGATGTACGAGCCTGAGCAGTTTCCAGGACTCATCTACCGCATGGACGAGCCAAAAGTCGTGATTCTAATCTTTGCCAGCGGCAAACTAGTCTGCACTGGCGCGAAGAAAGAGATCCAAGTTCACATTGCAGTCAACAAGTTGCAGGAGACACTCGAAGCGAAGAATCTAATCATGTACGAAGGCCCCGAGAAGCCCAGACTACCACCTATCCCGACCAAACCCGCAGACTAGGCAAGTCTCAACTTGTCCGCTGCATCCGCGCAACAAAGTAGCCCGCTGTCCGATCGCGGTGCGGATAGAGCCTACGACAATCAGCAAGGCCCATCAGACCCGGGGACCCATACTGTTCGAGGATAGGTCGAGTCTCAAACTCTGGATGAGACTTGAGAAAGGATGAGAGAACATGCTCGTTTTCCTCAACCGTCAATGTGCACGTGGAATACAGTATCCGGCCTTCTTCACCAACTAGCGGCGCTGCAGATTCGAGGAAGTGACGTTGAAGAATGGAATAGCGATTCACCGACTCGGGAGAGAGATGCCATTTCATTCTTGGATTCCGATCCATTAACTGCGCAATTGCAGCAGTCTTCCCCCCGGGAGCGGCGCACAAATCTAGGACCATCTCTCCAGACGTCGGATTCCCCGCCTTGATCGCCAGATAAGAAGCCAGATCTTGCATCTGGAAGGAACCCGACGAGAAGAATCCTGCGAAGGCGGAGGGAGAACCTGTGATAATGTACACACCAGGGGTAGAGGGAACCCTAGTTAGTCTCTCCGCCAGAACTCCAATCTCCTTGGGCAGAGTTGTTCTTCCCCGGTTCCTCAGAGGATTGACCCGAAGATATCTTGGGCGCGGCCTCGACGACAGCAACGCGACAGCGTCACCGCGGCCAAGAATGTGGAAGCAATAAGCGACCCACCATACTGGGTGATGTGTCTCAAGCGCGACTCTCTCTGAATCTCTCAAACCGGAGAAAAGCTGAGTCAGGTCGATGGCAGGTAGAGTTCCCAAGAAGAATTCGAGCTTAGGAAGAAGATCAATCGGAGCAATCGCTCTGAGACCGTGCTCTATTCGTCTTGTCTGCCCTTTAGCGCCAAATCGTAGCATTGCGTAAGCCGTGAGCCGAAACAGGCAGCGAGCATTCATACCCATCTTTTCCTCGGGATGTACGTTCCGCACAAGAATGTCGATAACGTCCTGTTCGCTTACTGTTCCTAGTACTAGATCTAAGGCTTCCCGCTTGACGCCTGTCGAACGAGGGTCCAAGGCTGCGGCCCGCTGAACCGCATCTCGCTCACTAGCGCCTCTGCTAACCAGCAATAACGCCCGGTAAGCAAGTCTGAATTGGATTGAGAGATCAGAGTCACGGGCACGCAGCTTCTCTGCCGGCTTGGATTCTCGCGGATCGTATGCGGAGCCGATGTCGTTCCTTTCGAGGTTGACACGACGAAGAGGCATTCCTTGTCCGTTAACGCCAGTGAACGACGCGTTGCCTGGAGTCAGTTGCTGTTCAACACCTTCAGCAAGAATCTAGATAGCACACCATTTTCAAGACGAGATTGACGCAACTAAGGTTTAACTTTCATGCTTCGGATAATCAGGTCCGCGTTAATGTCCAGCCTCGACCAGTACATGACAAAGCCTGAGCCGGTGCCTCCTCCCCGACCGAGGCAGGACCCGAAGGCACAGCTGAACTTCAGACCAAGCATCCCACAGGAATTGGCTGAATCATATTTCGTAGGGGCTGGCTACGATGGCGAACGACGGGCTGTATATCTCAAACTTTACGAGCCGAAATCGCAGAAGATTCACTTCTGGTACGACAACACGGGCCACACTCCGTACTGCCTCTCCAAGGAGCTGCCTGAAAAGCTGGAGAAGAACCAGAGCCTCGTAAGACACCCTGGCTTTGTCAAGTTCGAAAGATCCAAGAGATTCGACGCGCTGAAGGGCGAAGATATTCCTGTCACGGTGATCTACGCGAGGGATCCTCTCTCGATTGGCGGACGTCCCAGTGGCTGCATCCGTGACATCATCAAAGCTTGGGAAGCAGACATTCGATACACTGAGAACTACATCTACGATCGCAGACTTGAGCCCGGAATGTCTTATTCCATTAAACGAGGCAACCTCGTCCCACTTCAATCAGGAAGTAGCTCGATAAACATCCAGACTGTTTTCGAGGAGGCCGACCCAGTCTATCAGAGCCTACTCGACCGGTGGCTTCGCTTGTTAGACTTCCCAGTACCCACTTACAGGAGAGTGGCGTTTGACATCGAGGTGCACTCGCCAATCGACACCAGAGTCCCAGATCCCCAAGAGGCAGAGTACAAAGTAATCTGCGCGAGTTTCGCCTCCAACGATAATGTGAAGAAAGCTCTGATTCTGAAACGGCCGGGGCTTGACGTCGAAGATGCTGAGGCTCCCTCTGGGCTGCTCTTGGACTTCTATGAGACGGAGGAGGAGCTCTTATCCGCGATATTCAGGGAGCTGAACGATTATCCGTTTGTCCTGACGTTTAACGGCGATGATTTCGACCTCCGATATCTCTTCCACAGAGCAGAGAAGCTAGGTTTTACGCGCGACAAGATTCCCATCGAGCTGGGACGAGAATCAGCAGGGCTCAAATACGGCATTCATTTCGACCTTTACAAGTTCTTCTTCAATAGATCAATCCAAGTCTATGCATTCAGCGGCAAATATAGAGAATCCACGCTCGATGCTATATCGGAGGCACTTCTCGAGACTGGAAAGCTAGAGATCTCCACGCCCATCTCCCGGCTCTCATACTCCGAACTCGCGGCCTACTGCTACCAAGATGCGGAGCTAGTTCTGAACCTAACCCAGTTCGACGGAGAAGTAGTGATGAAACTTGTCACCGCTCTCTCTAGGATTAGCTTCCTGCCAATCGAAGACATGTCCCGTCAAGGAGTCTCTGGATGGATCAGGAGCATGCTCTTCCGAGAACATCGGCTTCGAGGTTACATCATTCCGAGATATGAAGAGATTACAGAATCGAAGGGCTCCACCAGCACGACAGCCGTCATCAAAGGCAAAAAGTACAAGGGAGGCATGGTAGTCGATCCGACTCCTGGAGTACACTTCCAAGTCGCAGTACTAGATTTCGCGTCGCTATATCCTTCGATCATCAAGACTTGGAATCTTGGCTATGAGACAATCCTCTGCAACCACCCTGAAGACAGAACAAACAAGATTCCTGGCACAGACCACTGGGTCTGCCGGAAAAACCGCGCTATGGAGAGCCAGCTGGTCGGATCACTACGAGATGTCAGGATCAGATGGTACAAGCCTCGATCCAAAGAGAAATCGCTCGACTCATCCACCCTTAGCTGGTACCAAGTCGTCCAGAACGCGCTCAAGGTGGTTCTGAACGCAAGCTACGGCGTATTCGGAAGCGATAGGTTCTCTCTGTACTGCCCACCGCTGGCCGAGTCGACTGCTGCGGTTGGACGATTCGACATCACAAGCACGATACAGGAGGCTAAACGTCTGGGAATCGAAGTGTTCTATGGCGACACTGATTCCCTCTTTCTTGGAACCCCGGACAGATCAAAACTGGACGATCTGATACACTGGTCCAAGAAGGAGCTCGGCATGGAATTGGAAGTCGACAAGAATTATCGCTATGTCGCTTTGAGCGAGCGTAAGAAGAACTACCTCGGCGTACTTCCAGACAATCGCGTTGATATCAAAGGACTGACGGGCAAGAAGAGACACACCCCAGAATTCATCAAAGCGACTTTCAATCAGCTTATCGAGATTCTGGGCCAGGTCCAGACCTACCCGGACTTTGACCAAGCCCGGATCAAGATCAAGGACCTCGTTCAAGACTCATACAGCAAGCTTCGAAATAGGAAATACTCGATGGAGGACCTGGCGTTCAATATGATGATTGGTAAAGCAGTCGCTGGCTACACGAAGACGACGCCCCAACATGTGAAGGCCGCCCAGCAGCTTAGCGACAGGGGCAATGAGATTAAGGCTGGAGACTTGGTTAGTTTCGTAAAGGTGACAGGTAGCTCCGGAGTCAAACCGGTGCAGCTTGCCAGTATCCACGAGATAGACGTGGAAAAATACACGGAGTACATTCGCTCCACTTTTGAACAGGTTCTCGACGCAGTAGGACTCGACTACGAAGAACTCACTGGCGCAAAGAAGCTAGAGTCATTCTTTCCCGGAGCCAGCTAGAATTATGCTAACGATTTTGCCTGTAACCAGAATTCCGGATATCAAGAAAGGAGACGACCTAGGTAAACTGATCGTGAGCAGGGTCGAAGACCAAGGAGACGAGTTTAAGCAAGGAGACATCGCGGTAATCTCCCAGAAGATCGTATCCAAAGCCGAGGGAAGAATACTTCCCCTCTCAAAGATCACTCCTTCAGAATTTGCCGAGACAATAGCGAACGAGACCGGAAAGGACCCCCGACAGGTCGAAGCCGTTCTGAGAGAGAGTAGGAAAATCATCCGAATGAAAAGCGGCCACCTCATCACGGAGACTTCCCACGGCTTCATCTGCGCCAACGCTGGAGTCGACCAGTCAAACGTCGGAACAACACGAGACTCAGTATCGCTGCTCCCTCACGATTCAGATGCATCCGCAGACCGAATCCGAAAGACGATCCATCAAATCACAGGAAGAAAAGTCCCAGTAATCATCACAGACACGTTCGGCCGCGCGTGGCGAATGGGCCAGGTCAACTTCGCGATTGGGATCTCAGGCATGAAACCAATCCACGACTATAGGGGAACCAAAGACATGTACCGACGAACCTTGCAAGTCACAGAGATAGCTGTCGCAGACGAGCTGGCATCAGCAGCCGAGCTAGTAATGAACAAAGCCGACAGAGTGCCGGTCGCAATCATCCGAGGCTACAAGGCACCAAAGGGCCAAGGCCGAATCAAGGAACTCATAAGGCCCGAAGAATTCGACCTCTTCAGATAGTTCAGCTCCGCCCGTCAGGTTTAATGTTGGGAGACCTGTCTCAGCATCATGAAAGTGGCCGATAAATGGTAGACTTTCTTAAAGAGGCTCGAAAGATAGAGCCGGAGATTATCAAGACAAGAAGAGAGATCCACCAGAGACCCGAGCTCGCCTACAAGGAAAAAGCCACAGCCAAGCTAGTCGCTGAGAGACTCAGAGGCTTGGGCATAGAGGTCCGAACCGGAGTCGGCGGGACGGGAGTACTGGGAATTCTCAGAGGACCGGCGTTGGGAAGAGTCGTCGCCCTCAGGGCTGACATGGATGCTCTTCCAATCGAGGAGATGGCTGACATTGACTTCAGATCGAAGGAGAATGGAGTGATGCATGCTTGTGGTCACGATACTCACGTAGCAATGCTCCTCGGAACAGCCAAACTACTCGCGAATCACAAGGACAAACTCGTCGGGACTGTGAAGTTTCTCTTTCAGCCCGCTGAAGAGCACGGCGGAAGGGGAGGAGCGGAGCCGATGATTCAGGACGGAGTAATGGAGAATCCCAAGGTAGACTTTGTCTTCGGGCTCCACATAGACGGCGATGAAAAGTCCGGGGTCTTGGCCTTCAGAGGCGGACCCGTCATGGCAGCGCCAGACACATTCGAGATCAAAATCATCGGACGAGGAGGTCACGGGGCTTACCCCCATCAGACGGTAGACCCAATCTATGTGGCCGCGCAGCTGATAATCGCGATCCAAGGCATCTCCGGCAGAATGATCGATCCAGTCCAACCCTTCGTCATCACTGTGGGAAGCATCCACTCGGGCACTAAAGAGAACATCATACCTGACCAGGCAGTGCTCCAAGGAACCATAAGGACGCTGGATGAGGCAACGAGGAAGAGAGCCAAGGCCAAAGTTGCGGAAGTGGCTAGAGGTGTTTCTCGGGCTTTCGGCGCGAGAGCTGAGGTAGAGTTCGAAAAGGATGCATATCCAGTAACTGTAAACGACGAGAAGGTGACTGAAGAAGCCAAGAAGATCTTAAGCAAGATGCCTGGGACGAGGGTCAAGATCAAGGCACTCCAGCTTGGAGGAGAGGATTTCTCTAGATTCCTCCACGAAGCCCCGGGAACATTCTACTTCCTTGGAACCAAAAACCCGGCCAAGGGTTGCATCTATCCAAACCACAGCCCGAGATTCAAGGTGGACGAGGATGTTCTCAAGTTCGGAACCGCGTCGCTCGCGCAATTAGCAATGGAGTTCACGAACCCGAAGAACTAGAACAAAATTCGGAGACCAAACCCTTTTCTTCCGTTACATCCTTCCCACGATCGAGTCTAAATCAATGGCTCGAGAGATCCGAGTAGCAATCGCCGGCGTGGGCAACAGTGCCTCAAGCATAGTCCAAGGAATAGAATACTATCGACAACAAAAGAAAACAATCGGGCTAGCCCAGCCCAAGATTGGACCCTACTCTGTCCCCGACATCCGCATCGTCGCAGCCTTCGACATAGACAAACGCAAAGTCGGAAAGGACCTATCAGAAGCAATCTTCCAGGAACCAAACAATACCCGCAAGTTCGTCCAGCCCCGAAACCTTGGAGTTGAGGTTCAGATGGTTCAGCCACTTGACGGCGTATCCCCCATAGCCGGAGAAAAAATAGCTGTGAGCGACTCCAAACCCAGCAACATTGCCAAGACCTTGATAGAGTCAAAGGTGGAAGTCTTGGTGAATCTAACGCCAACAGGAGCCACAAAAGCTAGCCAAATGTATGCCCAAGCCGCCCTGCAATCCAAGAGCGCTTTCATCAACGCTACCCCGGCACGAATTGCTTCCAACAGTGCCTGGCAGTCTAAGTATCGGAAAAAGAAGATTCCACTCGCGGGTGATGACATAATGGACCAGATCGGATCAACAATCCTGCACAGAAACGTCCTCGAACTACTGGTGGATCGTGGCATACGAATCGGCGAGACATACCAGCTCGACATCGGAGGAGGAACCGAATCAGAACTCTCCCTAGACAAGAAGCGTTACGAGATCAAGAGAAACATCAAGACCTCAGCCGTCGCAGCCGCGGTGCCCTACCAGTTCCCGATCGTGGCAGGGTCCTCTGACTTTGTTGACTTCATGGAGAACCGGCGAACAAGCTACTTCAACATCAAAGGCGAGTACTTCGGCGGCACAGAATTCTCCCTTGACATGCGCATGTCACTAGAAGATGGACCAGCATGTGCAGCAATAGTAACAGATGTCATCAGAATGACAAAGCTAGCATGGGATCAAGGACAAACCGGTCCACTGATCACTGTCTCTGCATACGGATTCAAAGCTCCACCGAAACGATTACCAGACCAAACCCTTAAGCAAGAGATAGCTTTTCTAGCGAAAGGCACAAAGCACAGTTGAGGGAGCACGTCAACAGCGACAGTACTTTTCGCGAAAATATTCTATCCGCGTCAAAGAACAACTTCAGCAGAATCGTCCTTGCCCTCGATCTCCAGGGTTCGTCACAGAGCCAACTGCTACAGACAGGCAAGAAACTAGTCGAAGAAACCTCCCCGTACATCTGCGCGATCAAGATCGGCCGCCAGACCGTTCTCAACTTGGGAATGCAGAAGACCCGGATCTTAATCGCAGCCTCCCACGCCAACGAGTTGCCCAGCATTATCGACGATAAGCTGGGAGACGTTGACGAGACAAACTCGGCGATAAGCCAAGCCTACTTCGAACTCGGGTTCGATGCCATAATCGTCAACCCCATCGCAGGCTGGAAGGGGGGATTGGAACCAGTCTTCAAACTCGCCCACAATGCTGGAAAGGGAGTGATAGTGCTCGTATACATGAGCAATCCCGGCGCAATAGAAGCGTACGGACAACTCGTGCTTCGAAACTCTCACGGGAAGCCGCGGCCCCAGTACGAGATATTCGCTGAGAAAGCAGATCTATGGGGAGCGGACGGCGCTGTCGTCGGTGGGAACAGGCCGGACATAGTTAAGAAGGTGAGAGCAAAGCTTCACAACGGCATCCACATCTACTCGCCCGGAATCGGCACCCAGGGAGGCAAAGTTCTTCGGGCATCAAAGGCAGGCTCAGACTTTTTCATAATCGGTAGATCAATAACGCGATCCAGCGATCCTGAGCGCGCCGTGCACAATTTTGCACGACAATCAGTAAGCTAGACCTTCTCAGCCCTGGCTAGTATGCCATAACTCCCGACGAAGAAGGTCTCTAACAGCGGCTCGTATCGCATCACTCCTGCTATGGTAGATGCCGGCCTTGACCAGCTGATCCACGTCAGTGATCAGTTTCTCCGGAAGTTTCACAGTGACAAGCTTCAAAGAATCAACTCGCACACAAAGGTCAGATGGAGACTGCCGTCCTCGGGATAGCGAATAAGCGTTTCGGCTTCTCTTCCTCGAAAATGTATTTATCTCGAGATGGGAGAGCGTCTCTCGACTATTATGGGTGGCGCTAAGAAAAGAAGCATGGCTCAGATGGAGAAGACACAGGACCAGCCAGACAAGGGAAAGGAAGAGTCTGGAGGACAGCCAAAGAAAGGGGGCAAGGCCAAGACTGTTGCTGAGAAAAGGGCCCGAGGCCTCCAAGCACCTGACATGAATGATCCTAAGTTTCTCGGGGAAGTCGGAAAGATGAGCGCGATCACACCATACAGCCTTGCAAGCCAGTTCAACGTAAAACTCAGCGTCGCCAAAGATCTACTGGAAGAGCTTGAGAGAAGAAAACTAGTAACACTCGTCGGTGGCAACGCGAGGATCAGAATCTACCAGCCCGCCGCAGCCTAACCTTTCCTAATCGTTACGATAGTCCCTTCCTTAACACTCCTGAACAAGTCCAACCCCTCGATGATCCTCCCTAGTTTGTTCACTGGACTATACGGCTTGGTCGGACCGTAGAACACGCAGACAGCAACGCCCATCGGCCAGTACGCAATAGTCCCAACATCTACAGTACTCTTAGGATTCTCGCTTGGTGCTTTCACCGAGACTTGGAAGTACACCTCTTCACCATAACGAACAACCCGGCCTCCGATGGGAAGATTTCTCAGAAGGGCGTCCGCGGTGCGGGGGCTGGCAAACCTGTGAAACTCTCCAATAGCATCCCCCACGCCTTCGACCGAGAAAATGACCTTGGGTCGCGAGACTTCAGACGCTGGCAATCGAGACAAGGATCAATCAAGCAATAGTCTTGCGAAGTGTCTCTGCAACATAGTCCATCTCTTCCTCGCCCAGGCGCGGGTGGACGGGCAAGGAGAAGACTTGGCGTGAAGCTTTCTCGGTCTCAGGGAGCCGGCCTCTCCTTGCTAGATTAGATTCGCGGTAGAATGGAGTAGAGTGGACCGGAGTTGAGTAGTACACTGCCGCCTCAATATTCTTGTTCCATAACTTGTCGACGATCTTGTTCCGCTTCGCCGCGTTAACACCTCGCAGCCTTACGGTGTACACGTACCAGGCGTGTCTGCGCCCCTCGGGTTCCTTTGGCAGAATAAGCTTCCCGGACATTTCTAACTTCTGAGTCGCCAACTCCGCATTCTTCCGCCTCCTCTCCAGAAATCCTGGAAGCTTCTTCAGCTGAGCTTGGCCGATCGCGGCCGCCAGCTCTGTCATGTGATAATTATGGCCGAGCCTAACGGTCCAGTAGGGTCGCTGCTCGCCGTGAGACCGGATCATCCGGAGAGCTTGAGCGTGCTCATCATCATTAGTTGTAATCATGCCACCCTCCCCTGTAGTCAGGTTCTTCGCAGCGTAGAAGCTGAAAACAGTCATATCCGAGACGGAGCCGACCCGCTTACCATCATACTGTGCGCCGTGAGCCTGGGCCGCATCCTCGATCACAGTCATACCCTTGCTCTTAGCTAGCTCTGTCGCAGCCTTCAGATCCGAAGGCAATCCAAAGAGATCCGTCGGAATAATCGCCTTCGTCTTCCGAGTCACAACCTCCTCGATACTTTCGGTCCTGAGACAGAAGCTATCCTTGTCTATGTCCGCAAACACGGGCGTAGCGCCAGCTAGAACGATGGCGTTCACTGCGCCCACGAATGTGAAAGATGGGACGATACTCCGCTTCGAAGAACCTCTACTGCCGAGTCGATTTCTTCCTTCCCCAGAAAGGGCTGATTGATTCTGATAAGCTCTCGCAACTAGGAGGATCTCCGATTCTCAGCAGCGTTTGAAGGATTAGTCTAAAAGAGTTCTCTATTAGACATGGACGACACGAGATTCAATGGTAAAGATCCTTTTTCTCGAAAAAAGTAGTCAGGCGAGGAGCAGGTCGTGTAGTTGTGCTGCATACCTGGACGCTGATTGCAACGAAACTGCGGATAAATCGAATCAGTTTCAAAGTGTGACGCCCAGTTAGAGAACCTGATCTAAAGCCAGCAGCAAAAGATTGTAGAGAATTCCGTTCGGTTATGATCGAGGACACGTTGTTTCCCAACACTAATGATTAGTAAATGGGTGACAACCCGATCACATTATTGTTCGGGAGAAAATGCGAAGCAAGAGTTTTCTGCTGCTAGGTTTTGCCTCGAGCCTTTCTTCAATCGACAGTAGGCGCCCTCTACGTTAGTCAAGTAGACCCGCCTGCTGGAGGCTGTAGTAACGGAGGAAAGGGCTGAAATGAAGCTGGATTCTGCTGATTCGTCACTGGATTCCCCGAAGTATCGATTGCTTCTGGTTTCAAGGTTCCTCTGGTTGCCAAAATTTATATCGCGCGCGTTTTGTGTCGCTGGAATCGCAATAGAGGAGCAAGGGGAAGATTGTCTGCAGAACTGACGGGCCAGCAAGTAATTATCCTAAAAGAAGGAACATCCAGATCTAGAGGACGAGACGCCCAAAAGGCAAACATCGTTGCGGCGAAGATAATCGCCGAATCAATCAAATCATCTCTCGGACCCAAGGGCATGGACAAAATGCTCGTTGACGGGTTCGGGGACGTGACGATCACGAACGACGGCGCGACAATACTCGATGAGATGGAAGTCCAGCACCCAGCCGCAAAAATGATGGTCGAAGTAGCAAAAACCCAAGATGATGAAGTAGGCGACGGCACGACAACGTCCGTCGTAGTCGCGGGAGAATTACTGAAGAGAGCAGAAGACCTCCTCGATCAAGACCTACACCCAACTGTAATCGTCGATGGTTATCGCATCGCTTCAGCAAAAGCATTGGAGATTCTTGACCAGATCGCGATCAAAGTAGATCCGACGGACAGGGCCATGCTGAAGAAAATAGCCACCGTTTCATTGGCTAGCAAGCTTCTCGCCGAATACGAGCAAATAGCGGAGCTGGCGGTGAACGCAGTTCTTCAGGTTGCGGAGAAGAATGAGGAGGGAGGTTACAGAGTTGACATTGATGATATCAAGGTGGAGAAGAAGCCTGGGGAATCGCTTCTTGATACCGTCCTGATCAAGGGCATCGTTCTGGACAAGGAAGTAGTTCATCCAGGAATGCCCAAGAGAATCGAAGACGCCAAGATTGCCCTCGTCGACTCCCCACTTGAAGTGGAGAAGACAGAGTTCGATGCAAAGATAAACATCGAAAATCCGGAGCAGATGAAATCATTCCTCGACGAAGAGGAGAAGATGCTGAAGGACATGGTGGAGAAAGTTGCGAGCGCAGGCGCCAACGTGCTACTGTGCGAAAAGGGCATCGACGATGTAGCCCAGCACTATCTTGCAAAGAAAGGAATTCTAGCAGTCCGAAGAGTGAAACAGTCTGACATTGAGAAACTGGTGAAAGCAACCGGCGCGAAAATCGTGAGCAACCTTGACGATCTCAAAGCAGGCGACTTAGGCAAGGCAGCGCTGGTGGAAGAGAGAAAGATCGGAGATGACAAGATGACGTTCGTCGAGGGAGCTAAGAACCCGAAGGCCGTAACAATTCTCGTTCGGGGTGGAAGCGAGAGACTCGTCGACGAGGCGGAGAGGTCAATTCACGACGCATTGTGCGTTGTCAGGGACGTGGTTCGAGACCCTCGAATCGTGGGAGGCGGAGGCGCCCCTGAGGCGGAGATAGCCAAGCAGCTCAGAGGATTTGCTCAGAAACAGGAAGGAAAGGAACAGCTCGCCGTCTTAGCTTTCGCCAACGGACTGGAAGCGGTGCCTGTGGCTCTGGCAGAGAACGCTGGACTAGACCCGATCGACATTATGGTACAGCTCCGAGCAGCACACGAGAAAGGACAGACATGGTATGGCGTTGACGTGTTCGAGGGAAAGGCCGCAGATCTGAAGGAGAAAGGCGTGCTTGAGCCTCACGGCGTAAAGATGCAGGTCATAAAATCCGCGTCCGAAGCTGCTGGAATGATTCTCAAGATAGATGATGTGATAGCGTCAGCAAAATCGAAAGACTCTCCGGGACCTCCGAAACACAACGGAGAAGGTGGCGAAGAGGGAGCAAGTGAGTACTAGAGAGCCCGACAGTATTGAGATCGGGCCCCCTAAGCTCACACGCTTCGAACGAGCAAGGGTCGTAGGCGCGCGCGCGCTTCAAGTCTCAATGGGCGCACCAGTACTATTGGATCTCAAAGACGCGACACTCTCACCCATCGACATTGCACTAATGGAGCTGGAGGAAGGAGTACTGCCTATCAGCATCCGACGCGCTCTCCCAGACGGGACAAGCCAGAACATTCCCCTAAAATGGCTGCTCCACCCTGACGAAGAGAGAAAGCTCAGGGGAAAGAAAGAAGAATCCTAATCTCATGGCACAATGTCAGACTAGAACTTGGACCCAGTCGACAAGGACGAGGCCTTCTCCTGGAAGGCAGCCACAATCATCATGCTGCTATTCTCGTCATTCGCCGTCACAATGACGCTCTTAGGAATGAACCCTTTCACACTACTTTTCAACGTCGCACTGGTCTACTTACCAACCGCAATACTACTCGGTTCTACCTTATTCGAAAGAACCACGCGATCATTGTAGAACGAACGCGTCTACAACGCAACGCCTGGAAGGGCCGAATAGGGAAGCCTGACGCTCATCAGAAAAGCATCAGCTCCATCGTGGTAATAGTGTGAAACTGTCCGAACCGTATCGAACCCCATGTCTCTGTACAGCTTAACGGCCTCGTCGTTAGCAGTTCGGACCTCTAGGAAGCATTCCTCGCCTCCGTGCAATTCTAGCGCTTTCATCGCTGAGACTACGAGTTCTCGTCCGATCCCTCTTCTGCGAAAGTCAGGCATCACCGCCACAGACACGACGTGTCCCTTTCGAACCATCCGGAATCGTCTTAGGTCTGAAAATCCGAACTCAAGTCTACACATGATGTACCCGACCACCCGGTTCTCACGCTCCGCGACGATGAAAGCTTCGGGGCAGCTCTTGTAAACTTCCATGAAGAAATATGCGCTGTAGTTCTCCGGAAGACAGACCCTGTTGATCTCGACGACCGACGAGAGATCGTCCGGCCTAAAAGGCCGAAGAAGATAGGGCGCTTCCAGCAACTAGCCTCTGCCCTAGAAGAAAACCTCTGAGCCTATAATATCTTGTCGTCGAATTCACGACTAGGTATTGCAGTTGACAACACGTTTAAATTGCTAAGAACTCGCGAGCGAAGAAAACGGCGATTTCTAGGAATGAGTGACGTCCCGCAACCACAGCCTCAACCAGCTACTGAACCGGTTTTCGCCCCATACACGGGCCCATCACTAGAGACAGTCAAATCGATAATCGCATCCCAATTTCAGGTCAAGGACGCATTTCTAGATCCCTACGGGATCCCGACAATTCTAGTTTCAGCGGAACCGACGAGAGAAAAGTTCAGGAACGTGGTTGAACAACTCAGAACCCAAAATCTGCTTGGAGCAATACGCGTGACCGGAGACACGCTGACAATCAAAGTCTTCCAGAAACCCCAGCTAAAACCCTCCCGGCGAACGATCAACCTGGGACTGTTCCTAGCTACCGTTGTCACCGTTACCGTTGCAGGGTACTTCCTTTGGACGGGGGGACTTGGGGGATCGCAGGCTCTTCAAGCACAGTTCAATCAGATAGTCTCACCCGGAGCCAGTTCCTACGTCGAAGCCGCGACGTTCGCCGTTGGACTCCTTGCCATAATCGGTCTTCACGAATTCGGACACAAGGCCGCCACAACATACCACAAACTGGACGCCACCTTTCCATATTTCATCCCGGGCCCACCTCCCATCGGCACCTTCGGAGCCCTCATCTCTCTAAAGGGTCCACCAGCCAACAGGGACCAGCTGTTCGACTTGGGCCTCAGCGGCCCAGTCGTAGGCTTCGTGGTCACTATGATCATAGGTGCGGTAAGCATGCTATTCGGACCCGCTCTCACACCCGCAAAATTGGCCTCTCTAAACACCTGGAATTCTACCTGTAGCGCACAACTTGGAGTTGGAAGCTGCCTATCCAACGTAAGCTTCCCAGCTCAGCCCTTGATCTTAGTTCTACTCTCCAACCTCACCGGATACATCAATCCCAACGTAATATTCGACCAACAACTCTTCTTCGCCGCCCAGATCGGCGCGCTTCTGACATTCCTCAATATCGTGCCTGCGTGGCAACTGGATGGCGGTCATATCTCGAGAGCAGTCTTCGGCCCCGGCGGACACAGGATCGCGACTTTCGCCGGCCTAATCTTGCTCCTCCTTTCAGGTTTCTGGGCATTCGCCCTTCTGGTTCTCGTAATGATGGCGTTCTCCCGCAGAGGATTCGCCGGAGTGGAACCGCTTGATGACGTAAGCCCGGTCAGCAACTCAAGAAAACTTCTCTACATTCTCGGGATTGCGATGCTCGTGCTGACCTTTGCAAACTCACCACTATAAGGAAAGG